>RRZU010364321.1_pt1 | contig 82989 bp, 75 predicted proteins | sample 2165561 | NCBI WGS metagenome assembly RRZU01 (sample SAMN10456909, study PRJNA506462) | wastewater metagenome | isolation source: wastewater sludge | place: USA: Moscow, Idaho
ATTCAAATTAAATCAAGGTAAAATCATGATGAATAATTATAAAAATTCTGAGATTAGATATAGTAAGGCTTTTTCACTTATTGAACTTATCTTTGCTATTGTTGTTATAGCTGTTATAGCATCAGTAGCAATTCCTAAACTCATGGGGATAAATAGTCAAGCAAAAACTTCAACAGTTAGCGGAGATATTTCAACAATAATTTCATCACTACAAAGTTATTATATGGTGCATAAAAAGATAGATAAGATTAGTGATAGTGTTACTTTAAATCCATCAGTTTGGAATATCACAGATAAAGAGGTAATATTTAAAGAGGCTGATAAAGAGTGTATCAAAATAACTGTAAATGAGGAAATTGCTTTAGTGATTGATGAAACTGTTGGTACAGTTTGTGGAGAGCTCTTTAAAAATGGTATTAGAAATCAGACTTTTGATTTGAATTCATTATAAACTAGCTTGATAATAAATAGCAAAAAGCTATTTATTATTGTGGGTTATTTTAAATTGTTATTTTGTGATAAAAGAAGTAACTTATCAATCTCTTTTTTAAGTGCTTCTTGTCTTATTGTTCCGATAAGGAAAGGTTTTGCTTCTTCAAAACTTACTAATTTTGCTTCTTGGAATTCTTCAATTAAAAGAATTTGCCAACCAATTTGTGGAATATTGAGTTTTACAACATCACCAGCTTTTTTGCCATTCAAAAGAGATTGCATATTTTTATCTAGCTTATTTGTTTCAATGAAACCAATTTCACCTTCAGTTGTTTTTGCAGCTGGATCAATTGAATCTGATTTCGCTAATTCTTTAAATTTTATTATTTGTTTTGTGATATCTTTTATTTGTGAGATTTGTTTCATAATTTTATCAGCCGATGTCTCCTCTTTAACTAAGATATTTCTTAAATTGTATTTTGAAGAGCTTTGTGGTTTTTGCAATTCATACATCTTTTTTAATTCTGCATCATTTGGATTGATAGTAGTCATAAATTTTTTTGCCCAAATATCAACAGTAAATAATTTTGTGATTACTTTTAAATCAATATCATCTTTCATGACTGTTGATAAAGCATCGGCAACTTGCGATGTTTGAGCATATTCGTTAGTAAGTTGTGCACGTCCTTGTTCTGTTTGTGCATCAAAATTGACTCTATATTTTTGGGTAGCATATGAAGCAACTTCATCCATATTTATTTTAATTTGTTCTGTTGCTAAAGTAAATGATGAACAAAGAGAAAGTGTAAGTATTATCTTAGTAAATTTCATAAAGTATTTCCTTTTTTATTGGAATTGTATCTCTATTCATCTAAGCTAAATGTTAATTTAAAAAAAATATTGAAATTTTTTTATATGGGTTTAAAGGTGAATTTAAACTTATGATGAATGTAGCGATTATTAAGGATAAATTGCATAGAATAAAAGCTCATAATAAGGATTAAATTAAACTTTTAAAGGAAAAATATGAATGATGATAAACTCCAATACAATCCAAAAATATTTGATACGAAAACAATAGAGGATGCAAAAAGAATTATTCTAACTCCAGAATCTGGAATGCAAACAGATGAGAGATGGGAAAAGGAAACATCATTTTTAAAAGAGGATATCGGAACTTTTTTCAAAGATTTCAACAAAGATAGTGTTATGGTTGATTATGGTTGTGGTATTGGGAGAGTAAGCAAAGAGATTATAGAAAAAATAGGTTGCAAAGTGATTGGGGTAGATATCAGTGAATCTATGAGAACGATGGCAAAAGAGTATGTCAAAAGTCCCAATTTTGAAACAATTTCTCCTTCAGAGTTTAGAGAAAAAATTCTTGATGGTTTAAGGGTTGATGGAATTATCTCTATTTGGGTGCTGCAACATTCTACTGATCCTATGGGTGATGTGGCACTTTTAAAGGGAAGTTTAAAACAAAACGGACTTTTTTATGTATTAAACAATAAAATAACAGCTGTTCCTACAAATAAAGGTTGGGTAAATAATGGTGTGAACATTTTAGCTCTTTTGGAATTTAATTTTTCAAATCTAGGAGTATCACAACTTCCAAAAGAGGTTGCAAAAGAGAAATTACACACTGAAACCTTTATCGCAAAACTCAAAAATGATAAACCAAAAACTATCCCTGATGAATATATATCAATGTTAAAAGAGGCTTCAAGTGCTTATAGTAAAAAAGAGTTTGAAAATGCCAAAGAGTTATATACAAAAGCTTATAAAAAATATCCACTTTTTAGCGATGCTTTAAATGGTTTAGGTGTGGTTTATAGAAGCTTAGGAGATACAAAAACAGCAATAAGCCTTTATATAAAAGCTATCAAACTTGATCCTCTCAATGGTTTTATTTATAACAATCTTTCCAATGCTTTTAAGGGTATTGGAAGATATAACGAAGCGATAAAAGCTTGTTATGATGCAATTAGAAGTGACAGAAATAATGGGGAATTTTATAACAATATCGGACTTCTTTTTGAAAAAGTTAAAGATACAAATCAAGCTATTGAAGCTTATAAAAGTGCTGTTCGAGTTGATCCAAAAAATACAAAAGCTATCAATAATCTTGGGGTTTTACTTTATAATCTCAAAAGATATGACGAATCAGCAAAAGTGTTTCAAATAGCACTTGATGTGGATCCTGAGTATAATGAAGTGTACTCAAATATGGGAGCAGCACTCAATAAAGCGAAAAAATATGATGAGTCTATAAAAGCATTAGAAACAGCAATTAAAAAGAACCCAAAACATAGTGGAGCATACACAAATCTTGGAAATGTGTATAACAAACTTCATAACTATAAAGAGGCTGCAAAACAACACGAAACCTCTATCAAACTTGACCCAATGGGTTATAATGCGTATAGCAATGTTGGGACGAGCTATAAAAACTTAGGGCAAAAAGAGAAAGCGATAGAGAGCTACAAAAAAGCTATTGAACTTAAACCAGACTTTGAAAATGCCCACTTTGACCTCGCAACTGTGTATCTTTCTAAAAAAGATTTTTTAAATGGTTGGAGTGAATATGAGTGGAGATTTCAAAAAGATGAGATGAAATCTCATATCTTTAAACATAAAGAGATATTTTCTAAAAAAAGATTTGATGGAGTTGAAAATATTGAAGGGAAAACTTTGTTACTTCATACAGAACAAGGGTTTGGTGATTCTATTATGTTTGGTAAATTTGTCGATTTGGTCAAAGAGAAATATAAATGCCATGTTATTTTACAATGTCGAGATGAGTTAAAATCATTATTTGAAAATAGTTTTAAAAATATTGATCATTTTTATGGAAGAGATAAAGAACCTTTACCAGCTTTTGATTTGCATTATCCGATGTTATCTTTACCATATCTTTTTGGTATGAAAGATATAAAAGATATTCCTGCAAAAAATCCATATCTTATCCCTTCAAAAGAGGAAAATTTAGATATAAAAAAAGAGAGAAATAAGATTGATGTAGGAATTTGTTGGAGTGCAAGCATTACTGGCGAGAGTTATGATGGGAAAGTTTTTGATGTAGAATATTTTAGACCACTTATAGAAAATCCAAAATTCAATGTCTACACACTGCAAGTTGGTCCTGAAAATAAAGAGTTAGAAAAAGCTGGATTAAAAGATAAAGTGATTGATTTAACAGAAAAACTAACGGACTTTAACAAAACAGCATATCTTATCAAACAACTTGATTTTGTAATCAGTAGTGATACAAGTGTGGCACATTTAGCAGGAGCAATTAATAAAGAGGTATGGATACCATTACAAAAGATACCAGATTGGCGATGGGAAACTACAGGTGATAAATCATATTGGTATCCATCTGCAAAATTATTTAGACAAAAAACAGCGAGAGTTTGGGACGGAGTTTTCCAAGCGATTTATGATAAAATAAACAAACAATACAAAGTTAGAATTAAAAAATAAAAGTTAAAAAACAAAAATAGAGGCAAATTTGGAACTAGCAAATATTAAAGATTTAACCGAAGAGGAACTAGAAAAATATTCTAGTAAACTTCTTAATGATGAAGATATAAGTGTTGAAGACCCATATAAAGTGGAAAAATTTAAAGAGGATACCCTTTTGCTCTCTTTAAAAAAAGTGCTTGATTTTTATTATGGTGATATCTCAATCGAAACTATTTTGAATTTTACCCACCAAAATGAAGAAAAATTTACTACAGATATGGCAGTAGAAATTTGTTTTTCAATGGGTTTAAACGCTGTTTCTAAAGAGATGAAAGCAAGTGAGATTGCACAATATTTTCTCCCTTGTATCATTCTTGATAAAAAAGGGGATGCTTTTGTTTATTCTACTCGGAATATGAGAGAAGCAAAAGTGTATAATCCGCGAACACAAGAGACCATCACATATGCGATCAGCGACCTTAAAAAATTTCAAAAAGTTGTATTGATTTTTAGAGACCAAAAAAAGAGTGAATATATCGATATAGATAAAAGTAAAGATTGGTTTTGGAAACCTGTCAAGTCTTTTTGGAGAAAATATATAGAGATTGGGATGCTTACCTTTTTTATCAATTTTTTTGGGATAGCGATGGCTTTATTTACGATGAATGTTTATAATCGTGTTATTCCAAACAATGCAACAGAAACCCTTTTTGTTTTGGCAGGTGGAGTTCTTCTGATACTTCTATTTGACCTCTTTTTTAAAAGTGTACGAAATCATATCATTGAAAAAGTAAATAAAAATCTTGGCATCTATTTTGAAGATGAGATGATGAAGCGGATGCTTTTGGTTCGTTCAAGTTATGACACTATGCTTATAGGAATGAAAGCCGATTTATTTCGAGAATTAAATCAAGTTAAATCGTTTTTTTCAACCCAATCTATTGTTAATGTTATTGATTTGCCATTTTTCTTTGTAGCTATCGTTGTTATTTATATTATCAATCCTTATCTTGCAGTTATCCCTTTGATTGTCGCTGTTATCATTATTGTTTTTAATATTTTTATGCAACTTCCGATAGAAAAACTCTCTAAAGATAGACTTAAAAATCAACAAACGAAACAAAATTATCTTGTAGAACTTATTCGTGGTGGAGAGATGATTAAGCTTTCCAATGCAACTCCAACAAAACTTTTTAACTGGAGAAATATTGTTACTTTTCAAGATTCCATCACAAATAAAATACAGTCCTTAAATGTTTTTTCTCTCAATTTCTCTCAAACTTTTATGCAAATTATTACTGTTTTGGTGATTATTGTAGGGGTATATGAGATAGCTGCGAATCGTCTCACTGTTGGAGGATTGATTGCTGTAAATATCCTTGTAGCAAGAGCTATGGTTCCTATTATCCATCTTTCATTAATGACGATTAAATTTAAAGAGATAAAAGAATCACTCAATAATATCAATGAATTTTGGCATCTTCCTTTAGAAACTGATAAACAAATTGAAGTTGGAATTGGAAAACTTAAAGGGGAAATTGAGTTTAAAAATGTAGAGTTTTACTATAAAGATAGTAAGTATGCTTCAGTCGATAAGATAAATTTCAAAATACAAGCTGGAGAAAAAGTAGGAATTATTGGACAAACTGGAGCTGGAAAAAGTACAATACTTCGTATGATTACAGGGCTTGATGTCCCAAGTAAAGGGAGTATTTTTATAGATGGGCACGACATCTCAACTGTGCATCCAATAGAGCTTCGTCAAAATATTGGGGTGATGCCACAAGAGCCATTTTTATTTTCTGGAACTCTCAAAGAAAATATAGAACTTTCTCATCCCGTCAGTAAAGCAAGGATGATGGAAGTTATTAAAATGACAGGGTTGGAAGATTTGGTAAAAAAATCTGGGCAAGGGGATGGACTTCAAGTTGGAGAAAATGGAAATAACCTCTCAGTTGGGCAAAGACATCTTGTCGCTATGGGAAGAGCTATTGTAAATGATCCTTCCATTTTGATACTTGATGAGCCAACAACTGGACTTGATATTGGATTAGAAAAAGCACTTGTGGGCAAAATGAAAGAGATTGTAGAAGATAAAACGCTGATTGTTATTACTCATAGATTTACAGCACTTGATTTAGTAGATAGGGTTATTATTTTAGCTGAGGGTAAAATAGTAGCAGATGGTCCAAAAGATAAAATATTAGCAGCATTACAAGGTAAAAAATAGATGAATAGATTATTTGAAGATGAAGATTGGAATTATAGTTACGCCGTTGTTCCTATAATGTTGATGTTTGTAGTATTTATATTATGGGCATCTTTTAGTGAACTTGATGAAGTTGTACGAGGGGATGGGAAAGTCGTTCCATCTGGGCAAACAAAAGTCCTACAACATCTTGAGGGTGGAATTGTCTCTAATATTTTAGTTAAAGAGGGAGATCATGTCAAAGCTGGGGATGTGATATATGAACTTTCGCAAGCTTTTTTTGATGCTGATTTGAAAACAAAAGATATTGAGCTTAAATCACTAAAAGCAAAATCGATACGACTTCAAAGAGAGATCGATTTTAAAGATACAGTTAGTTTTCCAAGTTATATAGAGGATTCTGTACCTGAAATTGCAGCAAATGAGAGGCTTATTTTTGATGAAAATAGGAGATCATATGCTCAAAAAGTATCTATTGCTGAAGATCAACTTCAACAAAAGATACTTAAAAAAAGGGATTTGGAATCAAAAAAAGAGAGTTTAGCACTTGAGCTAAAACTTTCAAATGAAAATATGAAGATACTTGACCAACTTTATAAAAAGCAGGTTGTTTCAAAACAAGAGTATCTTAAAGAGTTGCAGTTAAAACAAACACTTGTGACAAAAATTACCGATATTGATACAAATATTCCAATTGTAACTGAAGAGATAAATGAAGCTATGGGGAAAGTACGAGCAGTAAAATCTGAGATAAAATCAAAATTATTAAATGAGTATTCAGAAGTGAAAGTGAAGATGAATACACTAGAACAGATGAGTCAAGCAGATTTGGATAGAAATAAAAGACAAGCTATCGTCTCTCCAGTAGATGGGATAGTACAAAAGTTGTATTTTTATACTGTTGGCGGAATTATAAAATCTGGGGATAAAGTAGCTGAGATAACTCCAGGGGATGATGCTCTCATTGTTGAAGCAAAGATACGAACATCTGATCGTGCTTTGGTCTGGGCTGGACAATCCGTAAAAATAGCTATTACTGCTTATGATAGCTCAAAATATGGGCTTTTAAATGGGAAAGTGTTGTTTATCTCTTCTGATAGTCAAACAGATGAAACTACAAAAACAAGTTATTATTTAGTGCGAATAGAGGCAGATGGACAGTTTGCACCAAATCTTCCAATTCTTCCTGGTATGGTAGCAAATGTAAATATCTTAACAGGAAAGAAAACAATTATGGAATATATCCTAAAACCTTTAAAAGATATTTCTATGAATTCATTGACAGAAAAATAAGAAATTTACTTCTTATTTTTCAAGTATTGACACTATTTTATTGACCAAATTTTCTAAAGATTACAGTGTGGTATTTTCGTAAATCTTCTTCTTTTATATTTATCGTAGCAATTTTTCCCTGGTTAGAAGGAGATTTAAAATATTCTAAACCAGCTTTATAATGTCCTCCATAAATTTGTTTTATATCATTTAAATCAATGGAAGAGACATAAATTTGTGCTCCATCATGCATTTGTTTTATCGTAATATTATCTCTTGGAATCCCTTTTTGGACAAGTTCAAGTCGTATTTTTCCTGCAATAATTGGATCAATTGGTGCAAGTTTTAAATTGATAACATTTTCATCAGAGGTAGGCGATAGTTCGTGATAAATATCATTTAAATCACCCTTTGTTACAGGTCGTGAAATAGAAGGAGCTTGCCCATCTTTATACGATGTGAGTTCACCAGATTTTACTGTTACGGTACTTCCTCCAGAAGTTACGTCCATGCTTCCACCAGTTATACTCGCCTTATCTTGATTTCCAGTAATAATTGCTGCAAAGATATTAACAGCTAGAATACTACTTGTTAAAATAATTTTTTTCATCCTCTAAGTCCTATAGTAGAAAATTTTGTTTTGATTTTAAAGTTACTAGGTGCATCATCTCCAATGCTACCAGTTTTGATTTGAAATGAACCATTTTCAATTTTTAAATTAGCTGTATTATTTCCTTTATTTTGAGTATCATAAAGATATTTCTCAATATTTAAAGTTGTTTTTTGCCCAATTTTAATAATCGTGTTGTCGTTAAGTCGTATCTGGACAGTTGATTTTCTAAAAGTCTTGATAGTATCATTTTCCTGAACCTTAAATCCTACTGCAGTTACAGAAATCACTTCATTACCTCTAGTTACTAGTGCAATTGCATTCTCAAATTTATCGACATCGCCTTTTTCTATTACACCAATATTCGCCGAAAAGAGAGACGTTGTTATGATTATCATACAAAATAGATTCTTTATCATATTATAAATATCATCCTTCCAAAATATACAAGTTTGTTCGATTTTAACATTATTAATGTAAAATAAGCTTTAAGTTTTTAGAAAAAGGTTTATTTGTGAAAGTCTTGTTAAAGTACATATTATTGGTTTTATTTGTTTGTAGTGTTGTGATAGGGATTAATTATCAATATCCAAATCATTTAAATTATGTAAATGATAAGATTACAGATATCTTTTTTAATAATAAAAGTGACAATGAAATTGGAACAAACATTGTAATTATAGATATTGATGAGAAAAGTTTGAGTGAAGTTGGACAGTGGCCTTGGAGTAGAAATATTATGGGACAACTTGTTGAAAATCTTAATACGCTTTCACCTTCTTGTATCGGATATGGAATGGTTTTTTCAGAAGAGGATAGAACCTCTCCTTCACAACTTGGGGACAATGCTAATGGAAATCTGGAGAATTATGATGAAACTTTTGCGAGTGTATTAGAAAATTCAGCTGTTCCAGTTGTCCTTGGATATAACTTTTTAGATGAAACTTATAAAGGAGAAAAACATGAAACTCCTTATATTCCAGCAGTCATAAAAAATGATCTCAAAAATGATAGAGTGGAATTTTATAAAGCTGCAAACACATTGTTAAATATTCCAATTATCCAAGACAGTGCATATTCAAGTGGATTTTTAAATTCTATTACAAATGAGAATGGGCGAATTGTATCAATGCCATTGGTGATGGAATATAAAGAACAGTTATTCCCCTCTTTATCTTTGGAACTTGTACGAACTATTTATTCTGCTAGGGAGCTGAAAATATCTGCTCAAAAAGATATTAATCAAATCTCTTTTGGAGAAGTGAAAATCCCAATAGATAATTCTGGAAGTGTATTTGTTAATTATATAAATTCTCCAACTGGTTTTAAACATATCTCAGCAGTGGATATTCTCAATAAAAATTTTAATAATTTTTTACTCAGTGATGTTTCAAGTAAGATTGTCCTTATTGGAAGTAATGCAGTAGGGATTTCACAAGTAACACCTACTCCATTTGGAACAAATATCTCTTCTATTGATTTGCAAGCAACTATTATTGAAAATATTCTTTCAAGTAAATATCTTATTAAACCTGATTGGGAACAGTACTTTCAATATGGGGCTACAGTTGTTATAAGTATGCTTATTTTTATAGCTATTTTTTTTAATTCTGCACTTATAAATGCTGGAATATCACTCTTTGTGACAGTATCCTCTTATTTTCTTTTACAAAAACTCTTTGTTGAAAATGGATTAATTCTTAATACAACATATGTCATAGAAACAATTTTGCTTTCTTTAGTTGTTTCTATTATTTTTCACTTTATAAAAAATAATTCAGATATGGTTGATATTAAAGGAAAATTTGCTTCAAAAGTTTCAAAAGCTGTTATGGATGATTTGCTTGAGAATAAGGATAGAAAAGGGGATTTATCATCAAAACGAAAAACAGTTACTATCTTTTTTAGTGATATTAAGGGGTTTACAAAAATTACAGAAAAGATAGATGATCCAAATAATCTTACAAGATATATCAACAGATATATGGATGGGATGACAAAAAGTATAATGAGAAGTGAGGGAACGGTTGATAAGTTTATGGGAGATGCTATTATGGCATATTGGAATGCTCCTTATGATGTTGAACATCATGCTGATAAAGCGCTTACTTCAGCATTAGAGCAGATGGAATTATTGAAAGAGATTAATATACAAAATCGAGCAGAAGGGCTTCCTGATATTAAGATAAGAATAGGACTTAATTTAGGTGAAGTGTTTGTTGGAGAAGTAGGAGGTGAACTTAGAAGTGACTATACTATTATGGGGAAAGCAGTAAATCACACCTCTGTTTTAGAGCAAATTAGTAAATTTTATGGTTCTGATATTGTTATTTCACAGAGTGTCAAAGATAATCTCAAAAAAGAGTACACAATGCTGTTGATTGATATTATCAATGTTGATGGTACAAGTGATGCTTTTAATATTTATCAGGTCTTTAAAAAAGGGAAACCAAATGAGTTTATCCAAGATGAGATTACTAAGTTTGAAAAAGCTGTCATGTTGTACAGGGAAGCTAAATTTGATGATGCGATTTTGATTTTTAGAAATCTATATTTACAAGATGAACTTCTTAACAAAAAGCTATGTAATATCTATATTGAGAGATGTGAAATTAGTGCTATATCTATTTTAGGTGGGGAATTTAATCCAATTCAAGCGATCAATAAATCAATTATTTCAAATAGTTAAGTAGTTCCAGTTTTGTTAGAAAATAAAAAGCATTTTAAAAGTTATTTCGTTTTAAAAAATTGATTGCTCCACTGTATCCATTCATAGCAGAGGTTTCCATCCAATGCTTGGCTTTTGGTAAATTTTTTTCTATCCCTAATCCGTGATAGTAGCAAAATCCAACATAATATTGTCCTGCAGAATCGTTTTGTTCTGCTGCTTTAGAATACCAATAAAAAGCAGTTTTATAATTTTGTTTTACAACCATCCCTTCTCTATAAAAGTTTCCAAGTCGTACTTGTGCATTTGGATAGCCAGAATCTCCAGCAAAAGTGAGCCAAGTAAGGGCATCTTTATCACTTTGTTTTACATATTCTCCATTATAGTACATCATAGCAAGATTAAATTGAGCAATATAATCTCCTAAAGAAGCAGATTTAAAGTAGTACTCAAATGCTTTTTTATAATCTTTTTGTACACTTTGTCCATGATAATACATATTAGCAAGATTATTCATTGCCGCAGTATTTCCATTATTAGCTGCCTTTTGATACCAATAAAATGCCAAATCTAAATTGGCTTTTGTTGGATGTTCACTGTACTTCATAGCAAGATTAAGTTGTGCAAAATTATAATTTTGAAGAGCAGATTTTAGATATTCATTTATCGCTTTTGCTTCATCTTTTGTTCCTTTAACTTCTCCCTTTTCATACATATAACCTAGTTTGTTTTGAGCAAGCTTATTACCATTATTGGAAGCTTGTTCTAGCCATACAAAAGCTAAAATTTTATTTTTTTTAACTCCTACACCGTTATAATACATCATTCCTAAATTATATTGAGCATTTGCATTTCCACTTTTTGCTAGTTTTTCAAATCCGACAAATGCTTCTTTGTATAAACCTTTTTTGTATAAAGCAACATTATTTTCAAAAGCACCACCATTGAGTTCACTAAGTAATAGTGAGGATAACACAAGATATTTATAAATAGTTTTCATGTGCAATCTTTCATATTACTTAACATCAATATCTTGAATTTTTTTTGTAACCACTATTGGTTCATTTTCGCTTATTGTAGGGTTTTTTGATTCTGCCGTTTTTTTAGGAAGGTCGATTATACTTGTGTTATCAGGAAGAATAACCATATCGTTTACTTCAGAGACTTTTTCATCTATTGATTGTGGATTATTATCTAGCAGATCTATTTGTTTTCCACTATTAGAATTATTCAATTCATCAGGCAATGGTTGGTCAATATATTCTAAAATAGTTGTATTAGTATCTTCAATGAACATTTTTGTAGTATTATCTTCCTCCTTCGTATTTTCATCAAGTGTTGTGTTATTTGTATCTATCACTTGTCCTAAAGAGATATTTGTATCAACTACAGCTTGACCTAAACTAAATATACCAGAGGTATTCAAGTCCGCAATAACAACAATTTCTTCTTTTGGAGGATTTTTAAATGGTAACATAATCCCTTCTATAGAAGACAAATCAATCGCAGTTGGATTAATAGTTGCTACTTGTTCTATTATAGCCGGCTTACTAATGGCAGTATCTTTTATAATGTTAGTGTCTGTTGGATAGATGTTTGAATTGTATTTCATATCGCAAAAAAATCCATCAAAATGAAGTAATAATCTGTATTCTGTACAACTATACCAATTTTTATTAAGACCTAGAATATAATCAACTCTATCCCAAAAAAGATCATGTACTGCTCCTTTTAAAATTCTTTGATTATCTGAAAATATGTCATCTTTTTGTTTAATAAGAAGTGTTGTAATTGTTGTTTCATCTTGTGTAGTAGCATTAAGTTCAAGTTCATTGATATTAATATCTACCGTAAAACCTTTATTTTTAGGTATTGCTCTTATCGCACTAATAGAATTTCTTTTTGACGATATTGTAAAATCTTCATCAGAGAGTTTAATTACTCTTTTTGCTGCATTTAAGATAGCATCCTTACTGATTCCCTTGTATTCCTTTGTCGAATAGTCAAGATTTTCACTACTACTACATCCAACGAAGAGTAAAATTATAAAAAAACTACTAATAATATATTTCAACATACAATTCCTTATCTACAAGTTGCATAAAAGTTTAATTTTTTAAGAATTTCGTAGTCTTTATCAGAACTTACCATATCACCCAAAAGGTGAATATCATGGATAGCTGAAAAACTAGCAATATTTTTTAGTAACACACCTCTATCTGTATCAATATTGGTTGTATAATCTTTATGAACCCTTATAAAATCTAAATCCAAATGTTCTAATTGAGCTAAAGTTAAGTCATTGTAACTAAATCTTTTTAAAAGTATTCTACCATTGAAGTTTTTGATGTCACTAATAAATTTTGCAAATTTATCATAATTATTTTTAACAGCAAAGGTGGTAACACTGAATACTACTCTATCAATTGTTTCTTTATCATAAAAAAGAAGTTGTGACTCTAGCCAAGTATTAAAAGAAGGGTCATTTAATGAACTGATAGAGATATTGATTGCTAAATCATACTCAATTTTGTATTGTTTTATATATTTAAGTGTTTTTATAATGAGCTGTTTATCAAATTGTGTTGCTAGTCTTAAATGCTCTGCAACAGAGATAAATGTAGCAATAGGGATTGGATTCCCATCGGTATTTAAGAGATTTGGTGATACCTCTTTCATAATAATTTTTTCAGGTTCACTAAATAAAAATGTATCAAATTTATATGAGAGAGAAAATGCATCATTTTCAATAATACTTGTAACTGTTTTTTCGAGTTTTAAAGCTACTTCATCTTGTTTTTGAGATTCTTCTATATAAAAAAAGTTATATTGTCCTATCGTAGTTGAGTATAAGTGTTCCATATCAGCAAGAGTTTTATCTATGGTTCCATACCTATCAAAAGGGATAGAAACTGCATAAAATAGATTTTCAGTAAGATTGTATTTAGTTGCTATTGTTTGTTGATTGTGAGTAATAAGATTGAATAATTCTCTTGTTTTAGCATAATCTGTATGCTCGGTAATCATTACAAATTCAGAGCCATAGAGCCGATACAATTTTGTATTTTGATAAGTTGTGGCTTTGATAGTTTCCTCCATCATAGCAACAAAGTCAACAATAAGTTCATCTATCTTTTCAACTTTATTTTCTTTTGAAAATGATTTTAAAACTTCAAGTTTTAGTTTTGTGATATAACTTTTTGTATCACTAATAAAAAGTGTTTTCATATCAAGTTCAAAAATCTTTCTATTTGGAAGTTTTGTAAGAGAATCAGAAGATATTTTAAGCTCAATGGTATTTCGATTATTTGTAAGCTCATTTTTGAGTGATGAGATGGTTTTTGTTAAAATGACAATATTATTAATAACATTGAGTATATCTTTTTGTTTTATTTTTTCGCTTTCTCTAAATTTATGGAAATTATTATTTAAGATATCTTGCAAATATTTATCAATTTCTTGCAAAGATTTTATAAAAGTAGTTTTTTGAATATAAATGTGTACAACAAAAGCAACCAATAAAATGAAAAAAAACACTAAAGTGTAGTATTGCCAAATGAGAACAAGAGACTTTTTGATATCTGTTGTAAGTTCTGCATTATTGGTAGTACAATGTAAAATTGCAAATTCATTTGAGTTATCAATAAAAAATTTTTTTGTAATTATTTTTTTCTCAATAGCTATCAACTTTTCTAGTTGTTCGTCAAAAAAGTTCTTCTCTATTTGATTTGGAGTAATAGTCACTTTTGGTAAACTAAAATTAATACTTGAGATAGAATTTTCCATTTGGGTATCATTTGAAGCTTGAAATTTTATCTCTATATCTGTTGCAAAATTATAATTATTGGCTGGGAGAAATTTATAAGTAATATCTCCAAGTTTTTCAATTTGTCCATATTTTATATCCATAGTTACATCATTTAAAACCCAATTCTTTGTTTTGATATTATTCGAATTATTTAAAAGATTATTAACGGTGATATAATAATTTGTATATTTGATATCAAGATGATCAACAATATTTGAAGATACGAAGTTTTCCATATATTCTTTTATTTTTGTGTATTTATGATCAAGCAGTACAGGTTCAATTTTTATCATAAAATTATCAACGATTAAACTATTCTCTTTTAGGTGCTTTTGTGTTAAGTTTTCTTTTATATGTTGAAATGAAGGGATAATGATAGATATAAAAATAAGAAGATAAAGAAATAATATTATAAGAAAGTACTTGAAATATTTCATTTAGCTATTCTTCCAATTTTATATAATTTAACACTATCAACCAGTTTTGGATGAAGATTCATCTTTTGCTCTCGAGCTTTTTCTATATTCTCAAAAATTCCATAGTAGATTTGTGTTTGCCCTTTTTGTGAGAATTCGACAAATTGAGTGTCCAGAATAAATCTTTTTATAAAACTATCCTTCTGATTAGTAGGTATATTTCCTAATTCAATTGTATAGTACTCTTTTGGAGCATTTTTAAATGCTTCTTTGAAAGATGTGTAATCTTCTTTTTTAAATTCTGATTTTTCTATTTCTTTCTCTTCCAAAATTAGTTTTTCCGTAGTTGGAATTTCTAACGGTTCTATTTTAATTTGTTTTTGAAGAATAGTTTTATTATGTTCAATTCTTCCAATTTTATATAATTTAACACTATCAATTAGTTTTGGGTCAAGTGTGAATTTGTATTCTCTAGCTTTTTCTATATTTTCAAAAATTCCATAGTAGATTTGTGTTTTTCCTTTTTTCGAGAATTCAACAAATTGGTTATCTGGAACAAACTGTTTTACAAAATCATCTCTTTGGTTGTCAGGAATAGTACCAAGTTGAATCGTATAATATTCTTTAGACGCATTTCTAAAAGCTTCTTCAAATGGTACAGATTTTCCTAGAGTTTGAAGTTCTTGAGCTGTACTTGTAGCTGTTATTTTATCTGTCACTGGAACCTCTTTATTCTCTACTGTTGCAACATCTATTGGATGAATAGCATCACTTTCAATTGATAAAGAAACTGTTGTAGGAGTAGTTACTACTGGTAATACAACAGGAACAGGGATTGCTACAACTTTTGTATCCCCTTCATTTAGATCAATTTTTGGAGGTTCACTAGCCGTAATAGGAGTTTTAACCTCTTCTTTTTGTAACTCTTTTTCTTCAACAGATTTCATAACAAGTGGTTCTCGAATTGGAGTTTTAGTCTCTTCATTCGATGGTGCAACTTCATTTGTTGTAAGTGACTCTCCTTTTTTTACTTCTTGCTGAGGTGTTTCAGTAGTTGTTTTTTCATTTATTTGAGATTTATCTGTCTCTGATTGTACCAAATCAGCACTATTTACTTTTGGTTCTTCCTCTAAACTTATTTTTTGTGGAAGAGCTTGTTTTATCTCACTACCCGTAGTTTCAATAACTTTTGGCTCAATAGCTTTTTTTGCATCTAATTGTAATGGCTCATCTACTGTTATGTCACTTATCGAGGCGATAACTTCATTTTTTGTATTTGCTTTTTTCTCTTCAGTTTTAGGTGATACTTTTACTTCTTTTTTCTCTTTTTGTTCATCTAAATACCATTGTGGTAATGGATTAAACTCTTTATAAGTGTTGTATAAATCTTGTTTTTGTCCTATTTTTTCGATTACTGGTCTATATTTTTTAATCATTTCTGGATGTTTACTGAGTTCTGCCATAGCTTGTTCATATGTAGCAAAAACACCAAACATTATTTTAACCCACATACCATTTCTTCCATATCTAAATACAAAAGAATCTTTTTCTATATTTTCCCCTTTAATCAAGCTTTGTGCTTGCTCTATTTGTGAAAGTGAAACAACATTGATACTGTAATAATCTCTTGGAGCAGACAAAAATCTATTTTTGAACTCTGGATTTGTCATAAATGTTTTTATAATTTTTGGTTTAATTACAAATGGATCAACTTTTGCTTCAAGACCATCTATATATTGATTATAAAGTTCTTTAAGTTCTTTTATTTTTACAACTTTATAAACTTTATTTCCTTTGTCAAAGATATTATTGATAGCTGTTTGTGCTTCTAGTTCAGAAGTATGAATACCATAAGCAATATTGGTTTTTACCTCAATCACTTTTGTTTTAGAATTATTTACTTCAAAATCTCCATTTTTATTAAAATATTCATAGCTGAATGCTTGATTGAGGAGTCTATTCTTTTTCGCAAAAGTATAAGCATCGTAGTGGTTTGTAAAATCACTAATCATAACAGTATAATTCTCATCATCTGCTTCTAAGAATTTATCTTTAAAATTAATAATATCATCAAAACCAGCTTCTTTTACCACTTCAAGATATTTATCAATAGTAGTATTAAGGTCTGTGCTTGAAATCTCTTCTGTTGTAGTATTTATATCAGTTGTGTTCGTCTCTAGCGATGTTACTGTAGCATTTACATCTTCTTTTTTGGTAGTTGTTAAATCAATTTTAGGAGCTGGTTTGATACCAGTTGTATTACTAAAATCAATAAAATCAGGATGCCCACCATCAATACCAAAGTATTTTGAAAGTTCCCCTTTTGAAGTGAGAAGTTTAAATACATTTGTAAGGTGGTCTTGCTCATATTTTATTAAATCAAGCTCCGCACCATTGAGTTGTCGTTGCCCTTGAAGTAATACTTGTAAATCTTGCTCCCCTAATTGGAAACTTTCCCAATAAGAATTTACCATTTCAGCTGATGCAGCGACCTCTTTTTTTGTATTTGAAAGTGTATCTTCAAGTGATTTTATTGAGTTATATAGTTTTGAAATCTCCCATTTGAGTTTTTTAATCTCCTCTTTGTATCTAAAATTTAATTCTTGTAATGAACTAAACACTTGCATTGTTGCAATAGTATCTTTCCCTCCATTATAAAGGTTATAATTGAGAGTGACTTTTGCATCATAAGTTTCTTCATTTGTAGTAAAATCTTCTTTGTCAAGTACATTTTTATAGTTAAGTTCTAAATCAACTTTTGGTTTAAAAGAAGCTTTCATATTTAAAAGTTTGTCTTTTGTTGATTGAATATTTAATCTATAATTGACAAGATTTAAATTATTTTCTAAAATATCTTCATAAAGTGCTTCTAGGGTTGTTAGCTTTATAGGAAAGTTTTCTTCATAAGGGGCAGTTTTGACAAAATCTTCTCCAACCGTATAGAGATAAAAATCAATAGCATCAGCAAGATCTGATTTGACACGAATAAGTTTTCCACTTGCATTTGCAATATTAGCCTTCACGGCACTCAAATCACCGATAGATAAAGCACCACTATCATATTTTATTTGTGTAATTTCTAGAATTTTATTGAGTTTTTCCATATTTCTTTCATTAACAATCACACTTTTGTGATTAAAAAGTACATCAAAATATGCTTTAATTGCTTTTTGAATCTCTTCTTCTAAAACAATTGTATATTTTCGTTTCGCTTCTTCTAGTTTTGACTTTAAACTTTTGACTTTAAATTCTGTAGCTCCACCTGTATAAAGCGATTGTCTAATAGTAAATTTATAGTTTTCTTCATTAAAATCTTTATGAGTTGCTGTATCAATTGAATCATCACCAGTTTCTAAATTATGTACTTTTTTTACACTATATTGAAAATCAATCGTTGGAAGGTATCCTGCATAAGCCTCTTTATATGCGAGTTCAGTTTGAATAACCTTTTCATTTGCACTTTTTAAATCATTACTATGGGATAACGTTTCTAAAATAACACTTTTAAGTGTAACTTTATCATATGTACTAAAATCAAAATTATTAGAAATTTGTGAATAATTTTGTAAAGCAAGTGGATCTACGGAGATTAAAGCGGATTTTGATTCATTTAAAGTACCTTCTTGTCCATATTGTTTATCAATATTTTTTGGTTTTGGCATATCTTTATTTTCGCCATCTTTCTTTTCTGATTTTGCAATCTTTTTTTCACCTTCGGCATTTCCAAAAATAGGATAAAAAACTAAAAGAGCTGATAAAAATGGTGATATATACTTTTTCATTAATCAGTAACCTCTACAACAATTACACCAGTATCAATTTTGATATCTCTTGGAATGGAAGGCTTTTCAGCGAGTTTAACTTTGATTTGATGCCTTTCAAATTTAAATTTTCGTATAAGATTTCTTACACTAATAGCTCTTCCTAATGTTATTTGTTTTGTGACCGTTAAACTTATCTGGTCAAGTGGATCTGTCCCATAAATATTTACAGTAGAATTTGGATTTTCTTGTTTAATTTTTTGTATAAATGCTTTTAATTTTTCTGTAACTGCTTGATCTATAAATAATTCATTTCCGTTATAAGTAATATAAAAAACTCTCTCTGATTGAGTAATATTTTGTTTAGATTTAACATCTTTTTTCTTTTTATCTGCGATATCTTCTCCAGCTGATTCTATATCTGTAGCAGCTTGAACTTGCATTTTTTGTTGCATTTGTTCAATTATCTTTTGCTGTTGTTCGATTTTTTTCATCATCTCCACTTCTGTTTTTGGTGTCATCAATTCTTTTGGTACTATTTGGTCTTTGTTGAGTTCTTCAATTTTTTTATCTTCATCAAGAACAACTTTTTTTGTAATATCTTGCAAAATTATATCATCAGTTGTTACTGAACCAGTATATTGCACTTTATATTTAAATTGGGCATAGTATCCAAGATTTACAATAATAACGAGCAAAAAAAGCATCAGTACAAGGATTACGGAAGAAAATATATCAACGAATGACGGCCAAGGGTTGAACTCTTCCTCACATCTAATAGCCATTTATCTTTTGCCTACTTTGTTTTCGAATTTATTTGCACAAGTGTTTGGAGTGATTTATTTGATTCCTCTTGAGCAATAAGTAATTTTTTAAGGGTAGAATGTTCACTTAGAATTGCATCTGATACAGCATTTATGTTGCTAATCATTGATTCTGTGCCAGAATATTGACTCATGTTTAGCTCTTGTAATTTTTTAGAGATATCCTCAAAAAGCGCAGCTTGCCTCTTTGTTGCCATCGTAGATTCTTCTAACCCAATTGCAACTTGTTTAAAAATAAGTTCGCTTGATTGATTTGCTTTGTGAATACTTGCACTTAATTCACTAATTTTATCAACAAAAATATCCAAAAATGCAGTAGTACCAACACCCACACCAGAGGTATCAACACCAGCAGATTTCAAATCTTCATTTGAAGAATTTATTTTTCCAATAACATCAGGAGATTGAGCTTCAATCAGTTTCCCTTTGAGCCAATCTTGTACATCTTCAATAAACGAAGCTTGCTGTCTAGTAAGGATATATTGTAAAAAGTTTAAGATAATAGCAGAAGCAACTCCAAATAATGAAGATGAAAATCCAATCGCCATACCACCAAGTGGTCCAGAAAACTGTGCCATAACTTCAGCAATATTGATATCACCACCAAGAGAAAGAATAATTCTCCCCATATCATCAACTGCTTTCATTAAACCAGCAAAAGTTCCAAAAAGTCCTATTGAAAGTGAAGTTGCAACGAAGAATCCAACATATCCTTTTGTATTGAAAAATTGTTCTCCAAGCCATTCTGTAACGTCTTTTGCTTCATTATCAGTAAAATACAAAACACCCTTTTTTGCCCTTTTTTCAAACATATTTGCAATAGTTGCTGGCATAAGTTTACCTATACCATTGAGATAAAATTCGAGCTCTGCACCTTTTTTATATGACAATACCCCAAAAGTACCTGCAAGCATTGTAAGTCTTATTGAAGATTGCATAATAACAATAAGACCAATAACAAAAACTGTACCAATTGCAGCGTTAAATGTAATTGTTGCCATAAAATAAGTTGCGGTAACTTGAAAATTAGAAATGACAAGGAATGCTACTAGAAGGAAAAATACAAAGTAAATCTTTAAAAGTTTAAGTCTTCTCATTTTTCCCTCTAAAACATAAATAATAAAATAGCAGTTACAAGACCAAGTGAAACTGAAGTGACTGAGGTTACCATGCTTTCTGCAATATTAACGAATCCACCATTTTTTTCAACATCTTCACCAATTACATAAAGACCAATCTCTGCACCATTGATATCAGTTGCTTTTTTGTACGTTCTAAAATAAACATCATCCGCCCCATAACCAATTCTTCTCTCATAAGCAAAAAGTTCTGGACCAGCAGCAATGATTTGGCTATAAAATTTGCTACTATAAGCACTTTGATAAACAATATAATCCCCAACAACCTCTTTATATCTACCACTTTTCGCTTGTAATGAGAGTTTAACTAGCATTTTTTTATCTAATAAAAAAACAAAATTATTATTGTTTGCTTCAAAGTCATCTTTAATTGAATTTATTGATTGTTTTACTTCAATAAGCCCCAAAAAGTTGTCTCCAGCAAGAACAGGTTGAATAAGTGTAATAAAAATACCATCTTGTTGTACTTCAATTCCTGAGATTTGAGATTTTGCTCTAAGTGCTGAGTTGATTGTATCTCGTACAGGCGTCGTTGTATCAGTTGCTGGGAAAAAACTTATTGAAAGAGCTCTAAGATCATTCTTTGAATATATTTCATTGAGCCCTGTTGCATATTTATCTAAAAAAACAGCATCATTTTGTCCCATTGCTTCTAATACTCTGGCATTTGATAATACTGCTTCCGCAACTTCCAAATACTTATGTTTTCTATCTTTTAAGATGTTTTCTAGTGATTTAAAGTAACTACCAGTAATGCTTACATACACTTCTTCTTTTACGTTACTTGTCATATTAAGAATAATGTACATAAAAATGACAATTGCAGATATTGATACAGCAGAAATTGATGTAAACCAAAGACCTTTATTTTTTCTAATTTTACTTAATAATTCTTGCAACTTTTTTATAAAACTGAACATTTTAAAACCTTAAATTATAGTCATTTTTTGAGACAGATGATATCAAAAGAATACTTTAATTTAAATTAGAAGTATTCTATAAGCTTATTTAAATTTTAGAAATTATAAAAAAAGTAAAAAGATTATTGCATGAAGATAGACTTTGTGTCATAACATCTTTGCCTCAGATATGAGTGTTAATATAGTACATTTTCAACTAAGAGGAAAAGTAAAAAACGTCATACTAAAATATGCAAAATGAGTTACTTAAATTAAATGTTTACTAAATGATTTTCGGAGAAAGAAGCTTGAAAATATTTTTAAAGTAAAATTTATATTTCATATGATAAAGTTTGTCCAATTAAATTTAAGGAGAAATAAAATGGCAGTAAAAATTACAGATACTTGTATCAGTTGTGATGCTTGTTTGGATGAGTGTCCTACGGAATCAATAGTTGATAATGATGAAAATCCAACGGGAGAAGATATTTATTATGTAAATGCAGATACTTGTTCTGAGTGTATTGGAGATCATGATTCACCTGCATGTGCTGAGGCTTGTCCAACTGAGGGATGTATTGTATGGGATAATCCAAAAAGAGATGGTGCAGTACACGGTAAACCTTGTATCGAAGACTAAAATCTTCATTTTCTTGGAAGGGCGAGGATTTACCTCGCCTTTTTTTTTGCCTTTCTTGAAGTGTTTTTATATCTCTAAGATTAAATATAGCTTTATTTTGATAAAATCGCAAAATTTTAAAAACGGAGAAACACAATGGAACAAACATGATCAATAATAAAGCCTGATGCAGTGGCAAAAAATGTTGTAGGAAAAATCTTAGACAGATTTGAATCAGCAGGGCTTAGAATAGCTGCAACAAAAAAAATTCAATTAAGTAGAGCAGATGCTGAAGCTTTTTATGCAGTTCATAAAGAAAGAGGATTTTTTGGTGAACTAGTAGAGTTTATGATCTCTGGACCAGTGGTTGTAAGTGTACTTGAAGGTGAAAATGCAATGGCAAAAAACAGAGAGCTTATGGGTGCTACAAATCCAAAAGAAGCTGCTCCTGGAACAATCAGAGCTGATTTTGCTGACAGTATAGATGCAAATGCAGTTCATGGAAGCGATAGTGTTGAAAATGCTATTAATGAGATCAATTTTTTCTTTGCTCAAAGAGAAATTTGTTAATTAAGTTATGCAAATAGAGTTTAAAAAAGTACCATCTATTGAAAAAGAGTTTAGTATTAAACGAAATTCAGTTGAATTTTCAGGTACTTTTTGTAGAATAACACAAAATTTGATAAAACTTCAGTCGAATATAGCAGGGAAACTGTTGGTAGATTGTTGTAAATGTGGTGATGAACACTATATAGATCTTGATGAGAATCAGGATTTTATATTAAGTGATGGTGAATTTTCATCTTCGAATGAACGAGAAGGTGAAATAATTATAGAAGTTGAGAATCATGTTGTGGATTTTGATGAAATTTTATCAAGTGAATTAGAATCTATAAAAAGTGATTATCATATATGTAGTAATTGTCAAAAGAATGGCAATTATGTAGATGTAGAATATTAAAAAATAAAGGATAAAAAATGGCAGTACCTAAGAGAAGAGTGAGTCACTCAAGAAGTGCAAAAAGAAGAACACACTATAAAGTAACTTTAAAAAGACCAATAAAAGATGTAGATGGGACATGGAAAATGCCTCATAATGTAAACCCTACAACTGGTGAATATAAAGCATAATGTTAAAGATTGCTTTAGATGCAATGGGAGGGGATAATGGTCCTGCTCCTATTATTGAAGGTTTATTATTAGCGTTAAAAAGAAATAATAATTTTTCTGTTATAGCAGTTGGTAATGAAGAATTACTATTACCTTTAATTCCTCATAAATATAAGAACAGAATAGAGATACATAATTGCACAGATGTAATTAGCATGTCAGATTCTGCAACTGATGCATTGAAACGAAAGGAAAGTTCTGCGTATATTGCCATTGAATTGGTAAAAGATGGAAAGGCAGATGCTTTTGTAAGTGCTGGGCATAGTGGAGCTAGTATGAGTTTAGCAACACTTAGAATAGGAAGAATTAAAGGTGTTAGTCGTCCAGCAATTGCTACATTGATGCCTACGGTAGATAAAAATACGTTAGTACTTGATGTAGGTGCAAATGTTGATTGTGATGCGAAAAATTTGAAAGAGTTTGCAATTATGGGAAAAGTTTATGCTCAAGAAGTTCTTGGGATAGAAAAACCATTAATTGGGCTCCTTAGCAATGGAGAAGAAGAATCAAAAGGTAATGAAGTTACAAAAGAGGCTTTTAAATTGCTTGAAAGTGTTCCAAATTTCATTGGAAATGTTGAAGGTAACGATATCTTTAATGGTTCTGTTGATGTTGTTGTTTGTGATGGATTTATTGGAAATATTATGCTTAAAACAGCTGAGGGGGTTGCAGATACTATCGGCAAAATCATAAAGCAAAATTTACGAAGATCTTTGGTTTCTATTCTTGGTGCAGTTTTGATGAGAAAAGTGTTCAAAGGATTGAAGCTTAAAGTTGATTATGCTGAGTATGGTGGAGCACCATTGCTTGGAGTGAAAGCACCAGTGATAATAGCACATGGAAAGTCAAATGCTAAAGCTATGCAAAATGCTATATTTCAAGCTGTAGTAGCTGCACAATCTGACCTTAATATCAATATAGAGTCAAATTTAAACAAATACAAGGATTAAAAATGTTCGCTTCTTTTAGATCTATTGGGGCTTATATTCCACAAGATATAAGAACAAATCAGTGGTTTTGTGACAGAATGGATACCTCTGATGAATGGATTGTAAAAAGAACGGGGATAAATGAGAGGAGAATAGCAGCTCCTACAGAAACTACAAGTGATCTTGGTGTAAAAGCAGCACAAGTTGCTATACAAAGAGCAGGGATCGAAGTAAGTGAAATTGACTTAGTACTTTGTGCAACAATCAGTCCAGATTATATGTGTATGCCATCTACTGCTTGTTTGATAGCGGATAAATTAGGTTTACATGAAGCGATGGCATTTGATATTAGTGCAGCTTGTACTGGATTTGTTTATGCTTTAAGTATTGCAAAAGCATTTGTTGAATCAGGTATGAAAAAAAATGTATTGATTATAGGTGCTGAAAAATTAAGTTCGATTGTTGATTATACAGATAGAACAACATGTATGTTATTTGGTGATGGAGCTGGTGCTGCGATTATTTCGGCTACAAACAATAAAGATGAAGCGATTATTGATGTACGATGTAGTGCAGATGGTGCACAAAAAGATCTACTTTTAACTCCTGGGGTTGAGTCTGATGAAAAACAATATATGCAAATGAAAGGAAATGAAACTTTCAAAGTTGCAGTAAGAACACTTACAAGTGATGTTTTAAAAATATTAGAAAAAAATAATATGACAAATGATGATATTGATCTTTTTATTCCGCATCAAGCAAATTATAGAATTATAAAAGCAGTAGGTGATGCGTTGGAATTTCGAGATGAACAAAAAGTTTTAACTGTCGATAAATACGGGAATACTTCTTCTGCTTCCATTCCAATGGCTATCAATGACTGTTATGAAAGTGGTAGACTAAAATTTGGAGATACTATCTTGCTTGATGCTTTCGGTGGAGGACTCACTTGGGGTTCTGCACTCGTTAAATTCGCAGCAAAATAATAGATAGTTTTATTATCTATTAAATTTGAATGCACTTCGTGATTTTTGAAGTTGTTCAGCTGTTTCCTCTTCACTCATAAAATATTTTTCTACTGTTGCTGTTGGATTGATGTAGAGTATTGAATTTGCAATACTTATTTGAAAAATTGCGAAATATGGAATCTTACAAACTGATCCAAAATTTTCTTCTCCAAAACCAGCTTCAAATGTAATATAATTATCGTGTAATTCTAAGCTTTCCAAAGTGTAGTTTGCAAGTGAAAAAAGTGTATATTTTGTAAAATGTCGTTTTATTGAATGTGGAATCTCTGGAGTAAAAGTGATACCACTCAAGTTTGCAGTAATCCCAAATTCTTCATTCTCTTTTACTAAAAATTGTAATAATTCTTTTATCTGCTTTGTTGTGATCTCTCGATATTCTTTATTTGTTATTATATTATGTATCATTAGAATTCCTCTAGTTTAAAGTCATCAATTATATCAAAATCAATCATAGCATTTAATAATCCAATCTTTGTAGATTTTTTTAACATATTTGGAGTGATATTTTCTTCATGTAGTAATCCTTCTTCCAAATAACGAGCTCTAGTAGTTCCATAAAGAAGCGGATTTTTTGGAGTGATCCATCTCTCGTCATAAAAAATGGCAATATTTGCAATTGATGTATCGGTAATAAAACCATTTTTAATAATAATAATTTCATCATTTAACCCTTTTTTTGAGTACAAAGTATCAATCTCCATCCTATCTAATGTTTTGAAATCATAATTGATATGATTGTCAACGATTAGTTTAAAAGAGGTAATTGTTTTTTTCTTGTAAGGGGTATATTCTATGCTAATAATCTCATTCTTATTGTAAATAAGTTTGCATTTTGTAAGTTGTTTTGTTGGTGGATAGATATATTCTTCTAGATTGAAGTTACAACCGATTGTCCTTGCAATCCGTTTTTTATGATAAAAAAGGTTAAATATTTCAAAATCTTCACATTTTATAGTTTCAAAAAAAAGCTTATTCATGGAATATAAACCTTATCAATCATCTCGTTGTATTCATCAATTGGGTCACTTTCTATTGTTATCCCACCACCACTTTTATAAATAAATTGATTTTGATTTTTTGTTTTTTCAATAAATCTTATTAAAACAGCACTATCAAGTGAATTACCATCATAAACTCCCCAAATGCCACTAAAATAACCTCGATTATATTTTTCAATATTGTGTATAATCTCTACTGTTTTTTTCTTTGGGGTACCCGTAATACTTCCTGCAGGTAAAATATTTACTAAAATATCGCCAATTCTTGAATGCCAATCATTGTCAAGTTCCCCACTAATTTTTGAGCTCACTTGCAACAGTTTTTTTTCACCAGCACGAATCTCATCTATATATCTAAAATTTTCTACTTTAACATTTTTTGAAACAATATTTAAATCATTTCGAAGAAGATCAACAATCATCGTATGTTCAGCCAACTCTTTTTGATTTTCTAAAATTTTTTCTTTTGCAAACTCAATGCTAGCATCAATAGTTCCTTTCATCGGAAAAGTAAAAATTGTATCGTCTTGAATTTTGATAAATGTTTCTGGAGAAAAGGAGACAAACTTATCTTTATAATACAACTTATATTTAGCGAATGAATTTTCGTAAATATCACTAAGTCTATGTTTAGAAGTGACAGTAGTTTTTGAGGTTAAGTTTAAAAGATAAGTGTTACCAGCTTCAATTTCTTTTATTACTTCATCAAATTTTTTTTTATAACTTCTAAAACTTAAGGGTTTTTTTTCTATGAGACTAGCTTTTTTAAGCTTTTTTGGTAGAAATTGATCAATAGAAAATCTAATATTTGATGGTAAATCTTTGAGTGTAATGACATCCCAAGACTGTAAATTGTAACTAATACAAAAGAAGAATGGTTTTTTTTGGCTACCAAAATGATTGAGAGTTTCTTGTAAATTCAAATATTAATACCTAATGTTTTGGAAATTATATATTGCAAATCTTAAATCAACTTATTATTATTATGTAACTTTATGTTACAAATAAAGTTTTCGATAAATTTTTTCAAAACAAAAGTAAGAAAAGATTTAAAAAGATTTTGCTAATATAAAGCTTATTTATATAACATTTTAAAAAAATGAGTTAATTTTAGGGGGAAATATGGAACATATGGATTTTGCACATCCTTATTTTGGGGCTTTTGTAATGTTCGTCATTACATTTGGTGCATTTACTGCAACTACTATGGCATCGAGATTTATTAGCCGAAAGCTTGCTCGTCTTGATACAGAAAAATTAAAATGCACCATTTATGAGTGTGGACCAGAGGTTACAAAACAACCAAATACAATCTCTGTTCAGTTTTATTTGATGGCATTATTATTTATACTTTTTGATGTAGAGATAATATTTATGTTTCCATGGGCAGTTGATTTTAAAGTTCTCGGGATGTTTGGTTTTATTGAGATGATTTTATTTATTATCCTTCTTACAATTGGGTTTGTATATGCATGGAAAAAAGGAGCTTTAGAATGGCACAGCATGAAGTAAAATATTTATCAAATGGGGGTGCACCAATTGCACTTACGACTGTTGATAAATTAGTAAATTTTGGACGAAGTAACTCTTTGTGGCCGATGACTTACGGTTTGGCTTGTTGTGCGATTGAGATGATGGCAACAGGAGCATCACGATTTGACTTTGATAGATTTGGTACAATTTTTAGAGCATCTCCAAGACAATCAGATGTTCTTGTAATTGCTGGAACGCTGACAAAAAAACATGCAGAATTTTTAAGAAGATTGTATGATCAAATGCCAGATCCAAAATGGGTTATAAGTATGGGAAGTTGTGCAAATACTGGCGGTATGTTTAATACGTATGCTACTGTTCAAGGAGCTGATAGAGTTATCCCTGTTGATATCTATCTTCCTGGGTGTGCACCTCGTCCTGAAACACTTCAATTTGCACTTATGATGCTACAAAAAAAGATTAGAAGTCAACCATGTAGTTTGGCTCAAAAAGCAAAAAGGTTAATATAATGAGAGCTTATCAACCAAAAGAAAATGTACAAAAAAAATCATATTACAATGACAGATTTTATGTAACCCCTACATTACCTAGAAAATCTGTTTATAACGATTCAGTATTTAGTAATGATTATCTTAGCTTAACAAAAAAAGTTACTGTGAATGATGTTTATTTAGAGTTAGACCATTTGGTTATGTGGATAGCACCGCAAGATAATATTACTGCTATTAAACATGCAAAAGAGATTTTAGCTTATGACTTATTAGTTGAGTTGAGTGCTATTGATTATGTTGCAACAAAAGGTGGATTTGAAATATTTTATGAAATGTTATCAACATCAAAAAGAAAAAGATTACGAATTAAAACGTTTGTAAAAGTTGGTGAAGCAATAGAATCTGTAAATCCGCTTTTTAGAATGGCTGATTTTAGTGAACGAGAGATGTATGATATGTTTGGAATTGTTGCAAATAACCATCCATATATGAAAAGAATTCTTATGCCAGATGATTGGCAAGGACATCCACTACTTAAAACTTATCCACTTCATGGTGATGAGGCTGCAAGATGGTATGAAGTTGATAAAATATTTGGAAAAGAAGCTAGAGATGTGATTGGGCCAGAACAAAGAGATGCTGCTGCAATTGATAGATATGACACGACAAGATTTGCAAGACTTGGACATGAAGTTCCATTTGGAGCAGAGATAAGTGAAGGAAATGAGCCTGATACACCAGTAAGATATCAAGAAGATGGTGGAGTCAAAGTTTTTGGAATACCTCTTGTTACACCATTTGATGAAGTAAAAATTAAAAATTTAAAAGAGAGAAAATAGATATGCAACAAACAAATAGATTAAAACCTTTTTTTGAAAATATTGCATTTGAGAGAGAAGATAATACAATGGTTGTTAACTTTGGACCACAACATCCATCTGCTCACGGGCAACTTAGACTTGTTCTCGAACTTCAAGGTGAAGAGGTTGTAAAAGCATATCCAGATATTGGCTACCTTCATAGAGGTATGGAAAAAATGGGTGAAAATATGATTTATAACGAATTTTTACCTACAACAGATAGAATGGATTATATTGCTGCTACTTCAAACAACTATGGTTATGCACTTGCAGTTGAGAAACTTCTTGGAATTGAAGCACCCATGAGAGCTGAAGTGATTCGAACTATGCTTGTTGAATTAAATAGAATTATCTCTCATCTTTTCTGGCTTGCAACTCATGCACTTGATGTTGGTGCTATGTCTGTTTTCTTATATGCATTCCGTGAAAGAGAGTTTGCAATGGACTTAATGGAAGACTATTGTGGAGCTAGACTTACTCATAGTGCTGTTAGAATTGGAGGAGTTCCTCTTGATCTTCCAAAAGGTTGGATTGAAAACTTAGAAAAATTTATGGTGATTTTAAATGACCAAATCAAAATCTATGAAGGTCTTCTAACAACAAATAGAATTTGGAGAATGAGACTAGAAAATGTTGGAGTTGTTTCAAAAGAGATGGCAAAATCTTGGGGATGCACAGGATTAGTTCTTCGAGGAAGTGGTGTGAAATGGGATCTTAGAAAAGAGATGCCATATGGATTGTATTCTAAATTAGAGTTTGATGTACCATATTCTGAAACTTGTGACAGTTATGGAAGATACAAACTTCATATGGCTGAGATGTATCAATCGATGAGAATTTTAAAACAACTTATTCCAATGTATAATGAGAGTGATACACAGCTTATGGCTCATGCGCCACAATATATCTCATCTTCAAAAGAGGAGATGATGACTCAAAATTATTCTTTGATGCAACATTTTGTTCTTGTAACTCAAGGGATGAGACCACCTGTTGGTGAAGTGTATGTGGCTACTGAATCTCCAAAAGGGGAACTTGGATTTTATATCGTAAGTGATGGAAGCCCGTATCCATATAGAATGAAATTAAGAGCCCCAAGTTTTTGGCATACAGGATTGTTACAAGATTTACTTCCAGGGCATCAACTTGCTGATGTTGTTACTATTATTGGTAACCTTAATATCGTTTTTGGCGAAATTGACAGGTAGTAAGGGGTATAAAATGAAAAGATATGATTTAAGAAACCATGGTGAAAATTTTATACCAAGATTGGTAGAGCTTATGAATAGCGAAATATCACAAGATGAAAATGGGATATTTTTATTTGAAATTGGTGATTTTACAGCTGTACAAAAAGTAGCTGATACAGTAAAAGAAAATAGTTGGACTTTGATGAATTCTTTAAAATTTAACGAAGTAGATTGGACTGTAGTCATTAAAAAATCACAAGACCAAACGCTTCTTGCAACTACAACAGAAGAAGAATAGGATAAGTTGTGAGTAAAGTATATTTTTCAACTTGGCAAGGGGAACTCATAGACAATAGAGATATTGCATCTATGGAAGAGTGGAGTGAGTCATCTGCTAAATTACCAGTCCAGTATGATAAAGAAAATCACACGAAAGCATTTGTTGGTTGGGATGGATTTGCACTTTTTACTTCAGATGTAGATGTTGTAAAACTAGCAGTAAATTATGCAAAACAATATCAAGAATATAGTGAGATGTGTGGAAGATGTGCACCTGGAAGATGGGGTGGACGAATCCTTTACGATATGCTTGATAAAATCGCAAGAGGTGAGGGTGAGCAAAGTGATTTAGAACACCTAAATGAGATCAGTGACACGATGATGGCTACAAGTAAATGTGAGATAGGGAAAACTGTTCCTGTCCCAATTTTACAAATGATTCACCATTTTAATGATGATTTCAAAAAATTAATAGAGACGAAATCTAAATCTCCTTGGTATGAAATCGATGAGTCAAAATATATAGCAAATATTACGGCACCTTGTACAGATATGTGTCCAGCACATATTGATATTCCTGCTTATATTGAAGGTGTAAGAGATTTGGATTTTAGTGCAACTTTAAGTGCTACAAGGGAGCATATGCCTTTGGCTCACACTTGTGGAAGAGTATGTCCACATCCTTGTGAGACAGCTTGTAGAAGAGGAAATCTTGATGAGCCTATCTCAATTATGGAGCTTAAAAGAATTGGGGCTGATTATGAAACAGATCATAAATTAGAGTGGATTCACCCTATGAAAGTTCAAAAACCGCGAAATGATGGGAAAAAAGTAGCTATCATAGGTGCTGGTCCTGCTGGACTTACCGCTGCTTATTATCTTGGAGTTCAAGGGATTAGTGTCACTATTTTTGAAGAGTTACCAGTTCTTGGTGGTGAGGTTACTGTAGGGGTACCACAGTATCGTATGCCATTTGAAAAATACAATGAAGATATAAAACTTGTCACAGAGCTAGAAACAGTTACGGTTATAACAAATCACAGAGTTACAAGCGATAGACTTAAAGAGATAGAAGCAGAGTTTGATGCAACACTTTTAGCTTTTGGAGCAAGACTTTCAAAAGCTGTACGATGTGACAATGAAAATCCAAAACATCAAGGGTATTGGGGTGCAATCTCGATGCTTGACAAAGTAAATCTTTGGCATAAGTTTAAAATTGGAAGCCCAGCTTCAAATGAACTCAAAGATAAAACTGTTGTTTGTGTTGGTGGTGGATTTACCTCTATGGATGTTGTGAGATGTTCAATTAGAGAAGGTGCAAAAAAAGTTGTAATGCTTTATCGAAGAGATGAAAAAACAATTATTAGAAATACAACTTTAGAAGAATATACAGAAGCAGTTGAAGAGGGTGTGGAGTTCATTTTTCATAGTGCGATTAATCGAATTATAGATGAAGATGGTGTAATCAAAAAGCTCGTTATTGATACTTATGAGATGGTAACTCCAGCAGAAGGCGGACGACCAGAACTTGTAAAAATTGAAGGTGGTGAGTTTGAGATGGAGTGTGATTATCTTATTCCAGCAGTATCCCAAGCCTGTGATTTACAAATTTTGCCAAAAGATTGGGAACTTACAATGACTTCATGGGGAACTTTACAAACAAATGGAAAAGATTTTATGACAAATAGAGTTGGATTATTTGCTGCAGGGGATTGTGAATATGGACCGATGACTATTGTAAATGCAGTTGGACAGGCTAGAAGAGCAGCTTCTGTGATAAGCAGATATATCTATGATGGAAAAATAACTCTTTTAGATGAAGAGATTATGGAAGACCATATGAACAAACTCAAAGTCTATAATAAAAAAGAAAAAATCAAAGGTTGGATGCCAGGGATTCCTCGAGAAGTGAGTGAAAAACTTCCAACGGAGATTAGAAAAGACAATAATAGAGAGGTAAATCTAGGATTTACAGCGGAAGAAGCGCAAGCCGAAGCTGAGAGATGTATGAGATGTTATTACCTCGGGATGGTGGCAGTATGAGTGAAAAAATAGAACACAGAGGAAAACCGATTACTATCACAATTGATGGAAGAGTATGTAGTGGAACTTATGGTGAAACAATTTTACAAATAGCTAGAAAAAATGATATTTATATCCCAACTATGTGTTATTTATCAAAAGTTTCACCAATCGCAAGTTGTAGAATGTGTGCCGTTCAGGTTGCTGGAGTTGAGGGAAATATTTTAAGTTGCCAAGAAAAAGCCGTGAACGGTGCAGTGGTTACTACAAATAATGCTGAACTTACACGTCACAGAACAAATATTATGAAACTTTATGATGTAAATCATCCGCTTCAATGTGGTGTTTGTGATAAAAGTGGAGAGTGTGACTTACAAAATAAAACTTTAGAATTTCAAATAGATTCTCAAGAATTTGCGCTCAAAGAAGAGAATAGAAAACAAAAAAAATGGGGTGTTTTAGGATATGACCCACATCTTTGTATTATGTGTGAAAAATGTGTTCATACTTGTAATGAAGTGATAGGGACAGCTGCACTTTATATCAAGCCAGGTGGGTACAAATCAACTATTGATATTAAAATGTCACGATGTGAACAGTGTGGAGATTGTATCTCTGTTTGCCCAGTTGGAGCTTTAGTTTCGAATCCGTACAAATATAGCTCAAATGCTTGGGAATCTAAACAAATTCCAGCAACTTGCGCACATTGTAGTAGTGGATGTTCTTTAATTTATGATGTGAAATATGGAACTAAAATTGCAAGAGTTAAAAATGATTTTGAATTTTCTACACTGTGTGGTGCTGGAAGATTTGGATTTGATTTTGGAAATAAAAAAACAAGTAAATCACCTGAAGATTTTAAAGCTGCCGTTGATGCACTTAAATCTTGTGATACTATCAAATTTAATTCATATATCACAAATGAAGAAGTGATGATTTTACAAAAGCTCAAAGAGAAACTTGGAATAAAACTTGTTAATGAAGATGGGTATAACTATAAAAAGTTTTTAGAATCATATAGTAGTGTAGTTGGAAAAAATCTCTATAGTGCTACAAATCAGACAGTTGCATCAAGTGATGGGATTATTATTATAGGGACAAGAATTAGTAGAGATAATCCAGTTGTAAAATACAATATTAATATAGCAACAAAGAAAAAAAGAGCAGAGTTTATCTATATGCATCCAATTGATGACATTGCTTTATCAAACAAATATACACAGTTTGTAAAATATGAAGTTGGAAGTGAAGAGGCAATTTTAGCTATGCTTTGCAAAACATTTATAACAAATGCTCCACAAAATATACAAGAGTATTTAGAAGATTTAGATACTGGGTATCTTAGTGGTGAGTCAAGTGTTGGTGAAGAAGAATTTGAACTTATAAAAACAAAATTTACTCGAAAAAGAGAGAAAATAATTATTGTTGGAACAGATATTTATGGGCATAAAAGGGTAGAAAATATAGCTATATTAGTTGGATTACTCGAAAAATATGGTGATTTTAAAGTGCTTGCGATGCCACCTTTTACAAATAGTTTAGGAGTAGCACTTCTATGTGACCTTGATAAAGAAGTTTCTGGAAAAGTGGTTGGATACAATGAACTTGGAGATTATATTATCTCAAAAGGTGGTAATGGTCATTTTAATGTTCCAGCACTCAATCAACAAGAGGGGACATTTACCTCTATCGATTTAAAAGTTGTTAATACGAATGCAGCAATCCCATTTGATGGATACTGCCTAAATGATTTGGCAAATGAAATTTTAGATGTTAAACAAAATTATACTATTAATTATACTGAACTTTTAGGGGCTACAAAAGAATACAACTCTATGAAGTTTGATGATATGAAAAATGGTTTTGATAAATATGGTAATGATTTACGAGGATATCCTTTAAATCGTTATGAGATTGAAATTGATGATGTAGTACCAGCTGAAGTTGAAGAGCTTGAAACATATAATGGAAGTGTGATTTATAGATGCGAACCACTCCATCAGTTTAATAAAGCAACTGGAAAATCATTACTATTACAGTCAGATACACATCTTAGAGGAAGTGCGGCATTTGCAACAGCTGCAAAAATAAAAGCGGGTGATAAAGTAAATATTATTTATAACGGACAAGTAAAGACAAAAATGTTCAAAGTAGATACGACAATAAAAGGAACAGTTGCACTCTATCCTACATTTGATGAGGGATTAAGTGATGATTTGATACCTTCAGGTTATAGATTCAAAAGAGTAAAAATTGAAAAGGTTGGTGTAGATGAGTGATTTGATTACTGTAAAGATTGATGGTAAAGAATGTCTTGCAAAAGATGGTGAGTATATTTTAAATGTTGCAAGGGCAAATGAAATATTTATTCCTGCAATTTGTTATCTTACAAGATGCTCACCTACTTTAGCTTGTAGATTATGTCTAGTTGAGTCTGGTGGGAAACAAATTTATGCTTGTAATGCAAAAGTGAAAGATGGAATGGAGATTACAACCAAAACTGAAAATATAGAGGTTGAAAGACGAGCTATTATGGAAGTTTATGATGTAAATCATCCATTACAATGTGGAGTTTGTGACCAAAGTGGAGAGTGTGAACTTCAAAACTATACACTTTATATGGGTGTTGATAAACAAAATTATGCCGTAAAAGATGTTCTTCGAGATACAAAAAATTGGGGTGTAATGAGTTATGACCCAGGACTTTGTATCGTTTGTGAAAAGTGTGTAACAGTTTGTAAGGATATGATAGGATCAAATGCTCTTAGTACAATATCTAGAGGAAGCGAAGCACTTGATAAAAGCTATAAAGATAATATGCCAAAAGATGCTTATTCTATGTGGAATAAACTCAATAAAAATCTTATAGGTTTTGAAGAGGAAAAATGTATTGATTGTGGAGAGTGTATCGCAGTTTGTCCTGTCGGAGCACTTGTAAGCACAGATTTTAAATATACTACAAATGCTTGGGAACTGACAAAAGTGCCAGCTGCAAACCCTTTTAGTTCTGATTGTTCTTTGATGTACTATGAAGTAAAACATACAAGTATCAAAGATGAAACAAACAAAATTTATAGAGTGACAAATGATTCACACTATACAAGTTTAAGTGGAGCAGCGAGATTTGGATTTGATTATAGTAATAGAGTCGCTTCAAAAGATAGTGTTGCATTTAATAAAGCAGTAGAAGCATTTAAAAATTGTGAAAGTATCATTTTTAATAGTTTTATTACAAATGAAGAAGCGATGATTTTACAAAAATTAAAAGAGAAGTTAAATGTAAAACTTGTAAATGATGATGCATTGAAATATAAAAGATTTTTAAATAATTTTGCATCTGTTAGTGGAAGTTCACTCTACAGTGGTGATTTGAATACACTTCATAATAGTAATTTTGTTGTTTCTGTTGGAAGTTATTTTAAATCTGATGCACCAAGTGTAAGATATGGATTTAATAACTCTATCTCTTTCAATAAAGGTGCAGGGATATATTTCCATCCACTTGGAGATAGTACTGTAGAAGATTTCGGAAAAAAAGGGAAAACAATTGAAACTGTTTTTCATGCACCTTTAGCTGAAGATGCTATCCTTTATCTTATTTTAGATCAATTTGGAAAAAATTTACCAGAAAATACCGCTTCATATTTAGAAAGTCTTAGAGAGACAAAAACAAAAACTATCACTGAAGTAGTAAAAGAAAAAGTAACTGAGATGGTAAAAGATGAAGAGAGTGGTGAAGAGAAAGAGGTAACAAAAGAGGTTTCTAAAAAAGTTTCTAAAGAGGTAAGTTATCAAACTACTAAATTAATTGAGATGATTGGAAGTGATGATAGTTTACTTGAAACGATAGCTTCTATGAATGATAAAAAAGATAGCTACACTTTAGTTGTTGGGGAAGATTTATATGGGCATCCAAATAGTGAAAACTTAGCAAAACTATGTGGAATGATTGAAAAATATACTGACTTTAGTGTAGTTATTATCCCATCATCAACAAATACTTTAGGTGTTGCTTTATTATGTGATCTTGATGAAAAAGCGACGGGAAAAACTGTTGGTTACAATATGAAAGCAGATTTTGAAATGAGTGCTTTAGGTGATGGTGACTTAGATATGCCAGCTCTTAATCAACAAGAGGGAACTTTTGTTTCTATGAATAAAAGGGTAGTTCCTACAAATGCAGCAGTTAGTTATAATGGATATGAATTAAATGATATTGCAAATGCCTTATTAGATAGAAAAACATAATATACTATTGATTTTACAAGTGAAATATTTGAAAAAGTACCATTTGAAAAGCTTGAAAATCATTTTACTAATGCAATGGAAGAGAAAAGAGGATACAAGCTTCTTCCAACTAGTGTAGATTGTACTGATGGTATTGCACCTGCAACGAATCAAAAACTTGAAGGAACTATTATTTACAATGCAAATCCAATCAATCAGTTTAATGAATTTACGGCAGTTGCTTCGCAATTAGAGGAGTTTAAAACTGCATTGTATATTTCAAAAGATTTTATGGAAAAATCTGGATTTGCTCCAGCTAATATGGTACAAATTGAAACTCAAAATGGAGTTGTAACACTTCAGATTGCTCTAGATAATCAACTTGTGGGAGATGTGTCGTATGTTCCTACGTTTGAGAAAAATAGTGAAACTAAAAACTTGTTTGGAAGTTATAGATTTATAACTGCAAATTTAAAAAAGGTGTAAAAAATGGATAATGATATATTGATGACTCTTGTAAAAGTTGTTGTTGTTCTTTTAGTATTTTCTGCTTTAGCAGGGTTTACAACTTATATTGAAAGAAAAGTGTTGGCATTTATGCAAAGACGACTTGGACCTGTTCATGTTGGTCCATTTGGATTGTTGCAAATTGCTGCGGATGGTATTAAGCTCTTTACAAAAGAGGATTTTGTTCCTCAAAATGCAAATAAATTAATATTTATGATAGCTCCAGTTATCACTGCTGCAACTGCATTTATAGCAATGAGTGCTGTTCCTTTTGTACCAGGAGTGATTATCTCTGATGTAAATGTTGGGGTTCTTTTTGTTCTTGGTGTTATGGCAACAGGACTTTATGGACCACTTTTAGCAGGTATGGCTCAAGCAAATAAATGGGGACTTTTAGGGGGAGCTAGAACTGCAATTCAACTTTTATCGTATGAAGTAGTTACAGGTCTTTCTATCTTAGCACCATTAATGATGATTGGAAGTTTAAGTTTAATTGATATTAATAATTACCAAGCAGGTGGTATCACAAATTGGCTTATTTGGACGCAACCTGTTGCATTTTTCTTGTTTTTAATTGCTGGATTTGCTGAAACAAATAGAACACCATTTGACCTTTTAGAACATGAAGCTGAAGTTGTAAGTGGATATGCAACTGAATATTCTGGTATGAGATGGGGGATGTTCTTTATTGGTGAGTATGCAAACCTTTTTACAATCTCATTTTTAGTAGCTATTATCTTCCTTGGTGGATTTAATGATTTAGGATTTATCCCTGGTGCACTTGCAATTCTTTTAAAAGTTGCATTTTTGATATTTGTATTTTTATGGACAAGAGCAGCTTGGCCACATGTTAGACCAGATCAATTGATGTGGTTATGTTGGAAAGTATTGATGCCGATAGCTTTAGTAAACATAGTTGTCACTGGTATAGTGATGATGGTATAAGGAAGTAAGATGAGTTTTCACGATTTAAAAGAAAAAAATATAGGGACATCTGGCTATGTTCAAGTAGAGATTGAGGAGTATCCAAAAACAGGTTGGGATGCTTTTAAACAGGTTATGGGGAGAACATTTAGTACAGAATTATTTAAAGGTTTGGGAATCACTTTTAAAATAATGAACGAAGCATTATTTAAAGGTCAAATGCATACAGTAAGATACCCACAAGAACAACTTCCAATTAGCCCAAGATATAGAGCTATTCATAAACTTTTAGGACTTCTTGAAAGTGGTAATAATAGATGTATTGGATGTGGACTTTGTGAAAAAATTTGTATCTCAAATTGTATTAGAATGGAGACAAAAATAGATTCAAAATCACGAAAAGAGGTTGTTGAATATTCAATTAATCTTGGTCGTTGTATTTTTTGTGGATATTGTGCTGAAGTGTGTCCGGAACTTGCTATTGTTCATGGTGGAAGATATGAAAATGCAAGTGAACAAAGAGCTCATTTTGCATTAAAAGATGATTTATTGACTCCATTTGATAGTATCGCTTCACAAATAGAATTCGATGGATTTGGTGCAGTTAGTCCAGATGCTGATGCAAAAATCAAAAAAACACCATTAGCTTATTAAGGAAAAATTATGTTTGAAGTAGTAGCTTTTTATCTTTTTGCGGTTTTGACAATCGCAATGTTTACAATCACAGTTGTAACTAATAATGCACTCTATGCACTTAGTTCATTGGCTGCTGGTATGATTTTTATATCGGCTTTTTTCTTTCTATTAAATGCAGATTTTTTAGGAGTTGTTCAAATTGTAGTTTATACAGGTGCTGTTATGGCACTTTATGCTTTTGGTATGATGTTTTTTGATTCAATTAGTGAAGTTGAGGAAAAAATTGCAAATCCAAGACTTACTTTTTTACTCACAGGAGTTGTTGCACTTTTAGTTGTATTGATAGTGGTAGCACCAATTGTTAGTTCAAATGTGATAGCTGCTTATCCAATCCATCCAGAGTATGGTAATGCTCAAGATATTGGACTTATTTTATTTACAAAATTTTTGATTCCATTTGAATTGGCAGCTGTTATGTTACTTGTTGCTATGATAGGTGGGATTATCTTAGCTGGTAAAAAAATGGATACAGATTTAGCTCGTGATATTGAATGTGAGTTAGATCATCATAGTGATTTTAGTAAAAAGGAGACAAAATAATGGTAACTTTGAATGATTACTTAATCCTTAGTGTTATACTCTTTATGATAGGGTTGTATGGTGCTACAAGAAGAAAAAATCTATTAATGTTATTCTTTTCTACTGAAATTATGCTCAATGCAGTGAATGTTGGTTTTGTTGCAATTGGAAAATTTCATCAAGATTTAACAGGTCAGATGTTCGCATTTTTTATTATCGCTGTTGCTGCTAGTGAAGTGGCTATTGGACTTGGATTACTTATCTTATGGTTTAAGCGAAAAAATACAATTAATTTAGATTCATTACAAAAGATGGAGGGATAAGGATGGAAAGTTATTTATATATTGCACTTTTTGCTCCACTTGTTGGGTCACTTTTTGCAACACTTTTTGGAAATAGTAAAAAAGCACAAATAGTAGGTATTGTAACTTCGTTATTACTTGCTGTTTCTATGATTGCTTCAATCATCCTTTTAGCAAATGTACTACAAACAGGGGAAGCTATTCGAGTAAATATGCTTGATTGGATAGTTATAGGACATGTCTATATTCCATTTGGATTTATAGTTGATGAAGTGAGTGCTACAATGATGGTTGTTGTGACTATCGTTTCAACTATGGTTCATATCCATTCAAATGGATATATGGATCATGATAAATCATTTAATAGATTTTTCGCTTGGTTATCAGCATTCGTTTTTTCAATGATGATACTTGTTATGAGTGATAATTTCGCTGGATTATTTATAGGTTGGGAAGGTGTTGGACTTTGTTCTTGGGGATTGATTGGATTTTGGTATCATAAAGAGGATGTTCCTCATAGTAAAGATATTACAAAATCTCCATTTTCTACGCTTTCACCTTATTCAGCGGTTTCACCATCATGGGCAGCAAATGAAGCTTTTATTATGAATAGAGTTGCAGACCTTGGGATGTTAATCGGAATTTTCTTAATTTTTTGGAACTTAGGAACTCTACAGTACGATTTAGTATTTGAAAATATTGGGATGTTAAGTCATGAATTAGTTGTTGCTATTGCAATTTTCCTTTTTATCGGTGCAATGGGTAAATCGGCTCAATTTCCTTTTAATACTTGGCTTGCAAATGCGATGGAGGGTCCTACACCAGTTTCAGCACTTATCCACGCTGCAACAATGGTAACAGCTGGAGTTTACTTAGTTATTAGAGCAAATGAGATTTTTACTGTTGTTCCTGAAGTTGGTTATTTTATAGCTGGTCTTGGAGCATTTGTTGCTATATTTGCTGCATCTATGGCATTGGTGGCTACAAATATGAAAAAGATTATTGCATATTCAACACTTTCTCAACTTGGATATATGTTTGTAGCAGCTGGTCTTGGAGCTTATTGGATAGCACTATTTCACCTTGCAACACATGCATTTTTTAAATCAGTTCTTTTCTTAGGTGCTGGAAATGTTATGCATGCTATGAATGATGAGATAAATATCAAAAATATGGGTGGACTTAAAAAACATATGCCTTACACGGCATCAATTATGACAATTGCATCTTTAGCACTTGCTGGTATTTTCCCACTTGCTGGATTCTTCTCAAAAGATATGATATTAGAAGCAGCATTTGCAAATGAAGCTTATGTTATTTGGACAGTTTTATGGATAACTGCTGGATTAACTGCATTTTATTCATTTAGACTTGTAATGTATGTATTTTATGGAAAAGAAAATTATCATCATTTAGGATACCATCCACATGAAAGTTATGGGTATGTTATCGCTGCGATGACACCACTCGCTATTTTAGCAGTGGTTGCTGGATGGTTCCAAGGTGAGTTTGTATCATTTGTTACAAATAGTTTACCTATGTGGGAAGGACATTTAGACCACAATACTCATTATATGTTAGTAGGTATTACAAGTGCGATTGCTATTAGTGGGGTTGCGTTTGCTGTATTTAAATACTTAAAATCAGGAACATATTTAAGTGGTGCTATGCATAAAAGATTTTGTTACAAATTATTAGCAAATCAATACTATATCCCACATTTTTGGAATAAAGCGGTTGTAAAACCATACCATAAATTGGCAGTATTTAGTTGGAAAGAGATTGATATGAAAATCGTAGATGCTATAGTAGATGGTATAGCGAAAATGATTTATCATGGTGGTGTTGAAGGTAGAGCTCTCCAAAGTGGAAATTTATCAAAAGCATTAAAATTAATGGTTTGGGGGATATTGATTTTATTAACCCTCGTACTATTATTTGGTATAACAAAGTAAGGGGAATAGATGGAACATATTTTATCAATTTTAATATTTTTTCCATTATTTGCAGCAATCATAGGGTTGCTTGTCGATAAAGAATCAATTAGAGCTTATGGTATAGTGATAACTTTAGTAGAGTTTTTACTATCTCTTTTTATGTGGGCAAATTACGACACTACAACTGGAAGTATTCAATTTACTGAATTTATGCCACTTGTACAAGAGTTTGGAATTGCCTATAACTTAGGGATAGATGGTATTTCATTATTTTTAGTAATAATGACTACATTTATTACAATGATATCATTGATTGGTCTTACGGAAACTAGAAATTTAAAACATATGGTGTTAACCGTTCTTGTTTTAGAGATGGCTATGGTTGGTGTATTTGTTGCACTTGATGCAATTTTATTTTATGTGTTTTGGGAATTTTCACTTGTACCAATGCTTTATATTATTGGTGCTTGGGGTGGACCGCAAAGAATTTATGCATCAATTAAGTTTTTCCTTTATACCTTCACAGGTTCACTTATAATGCTTGTTGGTATGTTGTATTTAGGATATATTTATGCTGAAGCAACTGGTGTTTGGAGTTTTAACCTTTTAGATTGGTATATGTTACAACTTCCATTTGATATGCAAATGTGGTTATTTGTAGCATTTTTCTTAGGGTTTGCTATCAAAGTTCCTATGGTTCCATTTCATACTTGGCTTCCATATGCTCACGGTCAAGCACCAACTATTGGTTCTGTTATCCTTGCAGCAGTACTCCTTAAAATGGGAACTTATGGATTTATAAGATTTTCATTACCACTCTTTCCAGATGCAACTGTAGCTATGATTATGCCAATGGCTATTTTAGCACTTATTGCGATTATTTATACAGCAATGGTAGCATATGCACAAGAAGATATTAAACAAGTTATCGCTTATAGTTCAGTTTCACATATGGGTGTTATCATCTTAGGTATTTTTGCACTGAATGTTGAAGGGATTGGAGGAAGTATCTTTCTTATGATCTCTCATGGAATAGTTTCTGGGGCTCTGTTTATGCTTGTTGGTGTAATTTATGATAGAAAACACACAAAATATATGTCTGAATTTGGAGGACTTGCTAAAGTGATGCCTATGTATGCGACTATATTTGGGGTTATGCTTATGGCTTCAGTTGGATTACCACTTACTATTGGATTTGTTGGTGAGTTTTTAAGTTTGCTTGGATTCTTTGCCGTTTCACCGATTATGACAGGATTTGCAGGTCTTACAATTATTTTAGGTGCAGTTTATATGCTTGTACTTTATAAAAGAACATTTTTTGGACCAATAACAAAACCTGAAAATCTTAAACTAAAAGATTTGAATGGAAAAGAATATGCAGCTTTAATACCACTTGTAATGTTGGTCGTTTATCTTGGTGTTTATCCAAAACCAATTTTAGATCCAGTAGATAAAAGTGTAAAACAAGTTGTGCAAATTATGTATATAAAAGCAATCACACCAGAAGCTAAAGAGATGATAGCTAAAGTTAATACAATAGGGGAGAGATAATATGATAACTCCAATTTCAATCGATATAATGAGTTTAAACATACCATCTATTGCACCGATGGCTATAGCAATATTGGGTGCTTTGTTTATTTTATGTATAGATTTATTTAGAAAACACAATAACAAACATTTTTATGTAGTTCTTACTACTCTATTTTTACTGATAGATTTAGTAGCTATTCTAACATATAGTGGTCCTAATAGAGGATTCTTTGATGTGATGTATATTGATGGTATTTCACTTTTAGCTCAAGCTATTATTGTTATATCTTCTGGTTTATTTATATTCTTAAGTTTAACAAAACAAAGATTTCATGAGTATAGATATCCTGAATATTTTGCATTGTTTTTATTTATGACAGCTGGTTTCCAATTTATGGCATCATCAGATAATCTTATTTTAATTTTTGTTGGTCTTGAAACAGCTTCGATGAGTTTATACACGATGATTGCTATGCACAATCGTGATAAAGCAACTGAAGCAGCTATAAAATATTTTACAATGGGAGCTATTGCTGCAGGATTTTATGCTTTTGGAGCGATGATACTTTATTATGTAACTGGAAGTGTAGAATTTTCAGCGATATCTGCTCATTTTGCAAGTACAAATTTTGAGCATTATCCAATTATTTTACTTGGAGTTGTATTCTTAATAGGAGCTATTGGCTTTAAACTTTCACTTGTACCATTTCATACTTGGGCACCTGATGTATATGAAGGTTCAAGTGCTGCAATGGCAGGATATATTGCAATAGTTCCTAAAGTTGCTATTTTAGTAGTTGCTCTTAGATTTTTTGGAATCTTTATTCAAGCGAATGATGTTTGGGTTGAAGGTATATTATACATGATGGCTGTAGTTACTATGACTTTACCAAATATGATAGCTCTTGTTCAAACTGATGTTAAAAGAATGTTAGCATTCTCATCAATTTCGCATGCAGGATTTGTCCTTGTTGCGATTATGTTGGGGACAACTCAGGCGATACAAAGTTTATTTTTATATTGGATATTATTTGGATTTGTTATCCTTGGAGCATTTGCAATGCTTTGGGTACATAGAACGAAAGAGGCACCATCATTTTATGGATTTACAACAGATTATCAGTTTGATAAATTTACAGGACTTGTTAAAACAGCACCTGTTTCAGCATTTATCCTTGGGATATTGATGTTTGCATTAGCAGGAGTACCACCGTTTTCGGTTTTCTGGGGGAAAATGTATCTATTAAGTGCAACTGTTAACAAAGGTGAAATTTTCCTTGCTGTTATTATGGTCTTAAACTCTGCAATTGCAGCTTTCTATTATCTTAAACTTATTGTGTATATGTTCTTAAAAACAAGAGAAGATAAAGTAGCTATAGAGTATCAAGATATGACAAATACAATTATCTTAAAAGTAATTATTGGGATATCTGTGGCATTATCTATAAGTGCAATTTTTTGGATAGATACATTGCTATATATTATAGGAATGGCAGTAGAGATGAGTGGATATTAACTTATCCTATTTCTCTTTTTATTTCTATAAAAAAAGCCGACTCTTATAGGTCGGCTTTTTTATTTTAGAATCAATTTTCTTTTGAAGGAAACCAGTTTCCTATTCGACGGTCACTGATTTTGCTAAATTTCTAGGCATATCGACATCATTCCCAAGTCTCACACTTATCTCCATTGAAAAGAGTTGCAATACTACAAGCATCTCAAAAAATTCAAGCATATAGTGGTTTGTCTCTTTTGTATTGATAAAATCATCAGCCAACTCAAATGGAAGTGGACTAATTGCACAAATCGTACTATCTCTAGCACTCAGTTCCTCAACATTTGATTTGATTTTGTCATAGTGGAGATGTTGTGGCATAAGAGCGATGGTAAAAAGTTCAGGATCAGCTAAAGCTATTGGTCCATGTTTCATCTCACCAGCTGGATAACCTTCAGCATGCAGGTAACTTATCTCTTTGAGTTTCAATGCACCTTCAAGTGCAAGTGGGAAAAATACATCTCTACCGATAAAGAAAAATCCATGTCCATGGAGATATCTTTTGCTGAGTCTTCTACATTTTTCATGGAGTTTATCTTCCACTTTAAGGCTATTTGGAACTTCTCTTAATGTTTGAAGCTCAAGTTGAAGCTTCTCATCTGTTATCACCCCTCTTATCGATGCAAAATAGAGTGACATCATCCAAAGCACCACTGTTTGCGTTGAAAATGCTTTTGTACTTGCTACCCCTTTTTCAATTCCAGCTCTTAAAAGTATTGTAGCATCTGCTACTCTTGTCATAGAACTATTATCGACATTACATACTGCTATACTTTTTAAACCACCATTTTTAGCCATTTTAAGAGCTTCTAGAGTATCAGCAGTTTCACCACTTTGTGAGATAACGATAAAAAGAGTATTAGGGCTAAGGAGTGGCTCTTTGTATCTAAATTCACTCGCTATCTCGACACTACATCTTATTTTTGATAACCTTTCAAAGAGGTATGATGCTGTAAGTCCTGCATGGTAACTTGTCCCACAAGCACAAATTTTAATCTCATTTATCCTATCAAGGATATCCGGAGTCAGTTCATCAAAAAGGATTCCATCCTCTTTAAGTCTTCCCATCATACTATCTACAACAACATCTCTTTGTTCATAAATCTCTTTTTCCATAAAAAATCTAAATCCATTTTTTTGAGCAAAAAGTTTATTTGTTGGAAGAGTTGACCATTTTACAGGGTGTGAGAATTCGATCTTATCGATACTAGCAACACCACTTACCCCATCTTCTAGATAAACAACATCATTAGCCAGACCAATGAGCGGAGCATCTGAGGAAGCAAAATAAATCTCTCCATCATCATTCCCTTTTGCGATTGCTAAAGGAGAACCGTGTTTCATAAAAAAGATTTTATCGCTTTGCGATTTTGTGATTAGTAAAATTGAGTATGCACCATGGAGCCTTTCAACCGTTTCTTTAAACGATCTATTCGCATCATTGTATTGATTGAAGTAATATTCAAAAAGATGTACTATCACTTCCGTATCTGTTTGAGATACAAAAATATGACCTGCAAGGGTAAGCTCCTCTTTCAGCTCTTTGTAGTTTTCGATGATACCATTGTGGACGACATAAGAGTAAACTCCAAGGTGTGGATGAGCATTGAGTTCTGTTGGTTTTCCGTGTGTTGCCCATCTTGTGTGACCGATACCTAAAGTGAGTGTATCAAAGTTTGTACAGCAAGTAGTATTTTGAAGCACTTTTTCTTCAAGATTTTTAATTTTTCCAACGGCTTTAAAAACTTCTAGTTTATCATTTTGCAGTAGTGCTATTCCTGCACTATCATATCCTCTATACTCTAACTCTTTTAATCCTTCAATTAAAATACTTTTTGTATCTTTTTTACCAATATACCCAACAATTCCACACATACGATTACTCCACCAATAAAACAAATTTTTGATATTATACTTTAAAGTTTATAAAGGGTTGGAAAAGATAATGAAATGGGTTGAAGTTATTGAAGAAGAAAAACAAAAAGAGTATTATAAAAAACTAAAAAAGATAATTGATGAGAGATACCAAACGACACAAGTGTATCCTCCAAAAGAGAAAATTTTTAATGCTTTTTCCCTTTGCAAATATGAAAATCTTAAAGTTGTCATCTTAGGTCAAGATCCATATCATCAAAAAGGGCAAGCACAAGGATTAGCATTTTCAACACCAGCGAATATCAAAAACCCCCCATCGATGGTAAATATTTTAAAAGAGATAGTGGATGATGTCGGAAGTTCAATCTGTTTAGATGGAGATTTGACCCCTTGGGCAAAACAAGGTGTTTTACTTATCAATACGGTTCTCACCGTAGAAGATAGCCTTCCAAATTCTCATCAAAATATTGGTTGGGAGATCTTCACAGACAATATCATAAAATACATTTCAGATAATCAGCAAGGGGTTGTTTTTTTACTTTGGGGAAGTCCTGCTTTAAAAAAAAGTAAACTTATCGATGAAAGAAAACACTATATTTTAACAGCTCCTCATCCAAGTCCACTCTCCGCTTATCGTGGTTTTTTTGGTTGTAAACATTTTAGTAAAACAAATGAGATTTTGAAAAGATTGGGGAAATCTGAGATTATTTGGTAAAGTTTTTAAGTTATTTTTATTGCTTGATTTTTTAAGTTTTATTTGCAGATAAAACACTAAGCTACAAAAAATAATAAAGAGAAGAAGATGATAGATTTACAATTACAATACCCATATAAAAAGTTGAGCCAAATATTTCATAATGATGAAAAACCAATACCTCTTAAAAATCCAAAATTAATCAGTAAAAATAGTGAGTGTCTTCAAGAGATAGGCTTGGATGTCACTGATGATGAATTAACAAAAATGCTCAATGGTCAATTGGAGATAAAAAATTTCACCCCTTATGCAGCAGCATATAGTGGTCACCAATTTGGATATTTTGTCCCAAATCTTGGAGATGGAAGAGCTTTGAATTTTGGAGCTTTGAATGGAATTCATTTACAAACCAAAGGGCTTGGAGTTACGAAATATTCACGAAATGGAGATGGAAGAGCAGTGCTTCGTTCAAGCATACGAGAATATCTTATGAGTGAAGCGATGTATGGACTTGGAATCCCTACAACTCGTGCTGTAGCAATCATCATAAGTGATACTACAGTTTACAGAGAAACAACTGAAAAATGTGCAGTTGTGATGAGAAGTTCTCCGTCATGGGTGCGATTTGGAACATTTGAATTTGCAAGGATACAACATAAACCAGAGTTATCAAAAGAACTAGCTGACTTTGTGATAAGTGAGAGTTATCCACATTTAGCAAATTTAGAGAATAGATATGAAGAGTTATTTTTTGCTATTGTGGATAAAACTATCACTTTGATGGCACTTTGGCAAAGTGTTGGATTTATGCATGGGGTGATGAATAGTGATAATATGAATATAGCAGGAGTTACTATCGATTATGGACCATATGCTTTTATGGAGGAGTTTCAAAGGGAGTATATTTGTAATCATTCTGACTATGAGGGGCGATATAGTTTTGCAAATCAACCCTTTATTGCAAGATGGAATTTGTTAGTTTTGGCTCATAGCTTTAAAGAGATTGCAAATCATGAATTACTTGAAAGTTATGCAAATAGGTTTATAGGAAGATTTAAAGAGGAGTATTTTGAAATAATGGGTAAAAAACTTGGATTTTCAAAAACACATTTTGAAGATAGAGAGTTGATACTTGAACTTTTTGATGTTTTAGAGATTTGTAAAATAGACTATAGTGTATTTTTTTATTATTTAAGTTGTGGAAATTTTGATGGGATTTTGATGATGAGTGATAATAGTGAAACGATTCAAAGTTGGCTTGATGATTATCAAAAAAGAATTGAAAATGAATCTATTTCAAATGAAGAAAGATTAGAACAAATGAGAAAAATCAATCCAAAGTATGTTTTAAAAAACTATATTTTGCAAGATGTTATCAGGGAAGCTGAAAATGGGAATTTTGAACTTTTAAATGATATGCTTGAAATAGCAAAAAATCCTTATGATGAACATCCAAAATATGAAAAATATGCTCAACCAACTCCAAAAAATCTGGGTGGATTTATTTGTAGTTGTTCTTCATAGATTTTTAGATAAAATCTGTTTTACATGATAGATATAGATAAAATTTTAAACAATATTGAGATGGATAATCTCATAATACCTTTTGGAAGAATTCATAAAATAAACTCTACAACAGTTGTTGCTAGTGGCTTAATCGTAGCTATTGGAGATGTTGTCAAGATTGAATCTGAAAAACATCTTTACACTGTTCTTGGGATGGTCGCTTCGATTGTAGATGATGAATTTACTATTGTACCTTTTTCATTTGTAGATGGATTTCGGATAAAAGATAAGGTGTACTTACAAAAAGATGGGCTTAATGTAAAATGTGGATATGGACTTTTAGGAAGAGTTATCAATGCACTTGGGGAACCTATTGATGATAAGGGAAAAATTCAAAATCTTGAAGAGACCTCTCCTATCAATAAAGACTCTATTTCACCTCTTAAACGAGGGATAATCAGTGAAAAATTTGCAACAGGTGTCAAAGCAATCGATTCGATGCTTACTTGTGGAAAAGGGCAAAAAGTTGGAATTTTTGCTGGAAGTGGTGTTGGAAAATCAACTTTAATGGGGATGATAGTCAAAGGTTGCGAAGCTCAAATCAAAGTGATAGCACTTATTGGAGAGAGGGGACGAGAGATTCCTGAATTTATCCACTATAACTTAGAAAATAATCTTGAAAATACAATTATAGTAACTGCAACAAGTGATGAGTCCTCTTTGATGCGAAAATATGGTGCATTTACAGCGATGGCGATAGCTGAGTTTTTTAGAGATAAAGGGCATGATGTCCTTCTTATGATGGATAGTGTGACACGGTTTGCTATGGCTCAAAGAGAGATTGGACTAAGCACAGGGGAGCCTCCTGGAAGGGGTGGGTATCCACCATCTGTGTTTGCTTTGTTACCACAACTTATGGAGCGAGCTGGGGCAAATCAAAAGGGAACAATTACTGCATTTTTTACCGTTTTGGTTGATGGAGATGATATGAATGATCCTATTGCAGATCAAAGTAGAAGTATCCTTGATGGGCATATTGTTCTTACAAGAGAACTTACAGAACAAGGGTTTTATCCACCGATTGATCTCTTACAAAGTGCCTCAAGGGTAATTGATAAAGTGATATCAAAAGACCAATATAATGGCTTTTTAAAGTTAAAAAGGATATTATCATTGGTAAAAGAGAATGAAGTTTTGATACGAGTTGGGGCTTATAAAAAAGGGATGGATATGGAACTTGATAAGGCCATCGCTAAAAAAGATAAGGTGAGAGAATTCTTGACCCAAGATGTAAGTGAAAAACATTCTTATGATGAGGTATTAAAAAAGTTTTTGGAGGTGACCCGTGATTGATTTATCAAACCAAATGATTTATAGAATTGGTAATCTTGATGCACAAAATGAGAGAATAAGCTATCAAATGAGTACAAAAAAAATACTCCAGAATGGGAGTGATGACTCAGTTTTGTACGCAAGGTATCTTAATGTTGAAAATAAGTTACGAGATTCTGAGGGATTAAAGATACAAATTGATAAAACAGTTGCTCAAAATAATGTAGCTGATGATGTTATTGATGAGGTAAAGACAACTTTAGAAGATATGAAGGAAGATTTATTAAAATCACTCAATGCTGGTATGACTAGAAGTGATCGGTTAGCGGTTGCGACCAATATTAGTGGAATGAGGGATAATCTTTTAAGGTTAGCGAATACTCAAATTGATGGAGAATATATTTTTGCTGGTTCAAATACAACAGTTCAGCCTTATACTCAAGATGCAAATTATGTTACTAATGGGCAAATTAATTTTAATGGAAATTCCCATTTACGAAGTATAGCAGTTGATCCTTCTATGTATAGAGAACGTGGGGTCACAGCATCTGATGTGTTTATGTACAATACAGATACTACGGCTGGTGATAATACACTTTCATTTCAGAAAAGCGAAATGGTAATTGATCAAAATGGATATACTTGGAAATTAAATGTTGCAGGTAATAAGCTAGAAAAATACAATCAAGATGGTACAGTAACGTCTGGACCAGATGCTGAGTATTTATCAGTTGTTGGGGATGGCAATGACCCTCAAACTTATACGACTGAAGATATTACAACTGCAACACATATCAAATCTAACACAAAATCTGGACTTTTACTTGAAGCAAAACATAATATATTTGATGATTTAAATGTAATTATTAATGCACTTAATGGTTATGCAACAGTTCAAACTGATAGTGCAAATTATGGGGAAAAGGGTGCTCTTTTGGATGATACTGAAGTGAGAAGTTTATTATCTAACTATCTTGGTAAAATTGATGAGCAGTATAATGCAACCAATATTGGGCATGCCGAACTTGGTGGAAGAAATAAAGTTTTTGAAACATATCTTGATAGTATCACAACAAAAATTACTCATTATAATATTTTACTTCAAGAGACAAATGGTGCTGATTTAGCAAAGCTTTCTATGGAATCAAAAGCTTTGGAGATGACATATAGTGCACTATTTTCAACTGTATCAAAGATGAGTCAGTTATCTTTAGTAAATTACATTAAATAGATTATCCATAGTATATGAATTATAAAGAGTTTTTATTTAGAAAAGAGTATGTGCTTGTAGCATTTGTCTTTTCTATGCTTGCTATTATTATTGTTCCATTACCAAAATGGATGCTCGATTTTTTTCTTATTATCTCTTTAACTTCGGCACTTTTAATACTTTTAATTTCACTTTTTATCCATAAGCCAACAGAACTTTCAACATTTCCAACCCTTTTACTTATTTTAGTTCTTTTTAGGCTATCACTCAATATTGCAACAACAAGATCAATTTTAAGTGAAGGACAAAATGGTCCTGATGCAGTAAGTTCTATTATTGCAGCTTTTGGTGAATTTGTTGTTGGTGGGAATATGGTGATTGGGATAGTTATTTTTATTATTTTAGTTCTTATCAATTTTATGGTTATCACTAAGGGTGCTGGAAGGGTAGCTGAAGTGCAAGCAAGGTTTTCACTTGATTCCTTACCTGGAAAACAGATGGCGATTGACGCTGATTTAAATGCTGGTTTTATTGATGATAAACAAGCACAAGCAAGAAGAAAAGAACTTGCGAGTGAAGTTAATTTTTATGGTACGATGGATGGATCCGCTAAATTTGTCAAAGGTGATGCAGTTGCTGGTATTATTATCACTTTTGTCAATCTTATCGGTGGTATTTTAATTGGTATGTTCCAACACGATATGTCTATATCTGAGGCTGGAAATGTTTATACGATTTTAACTATTGGAGATGGACTTGTTGCTCAAATTCCAGCGCTTATTATCTCTACTGCAACGGCAATTATCATTACAAGATCTAATACAGATGAAGAGAAATTTGCAAGTGGAACAATAGCACAACTTGTAAAAGATAGTAAATCTCTTATTATTACAGGTATTGCTCTTTTACTTTTTGCTCTTGTTCCAGGATTTCCTTCTGGTATTTTAGTTTTAATGGGAACAATATTAAGTGCAATCGGATATTTGGTTTACATGATTGAGTCAAAACAAACAAATAGTTTTGTTGAATTTTTTGCACCAAAACCTGCTTCAAAAGGTCAAAAAATACCAGCAACTGATATTGAAAAACTTAAAGAGAAGAAAAAACAAGCGAATGAACAAACAGAAGAAAAAACACTTGATAAAACCATGAAGATGGAGGTTTTAGAACTTAAACTAGGACCTAGTTTACTTGCTCTTATACAAGGAGATAGTGAGCTACTTGATAAAATAAGAGGGATAAGAAATAATATTGCAGGGCAACTTGGATTTGTGATTCCACAAATTAGAATTTCTGATGCAACAGATTTGGCAATGAATGAGTATGCATTAAATCTAAAAAGGATACCAATAGCAAAAGGAAATGTAGAAATTAATAAATTCTTAGCAATGGGTGGAGTTGGTGGAGCAAAACTTGATGGAAAACATGTCAAAGAACCAGTATTTGGACTTGATGCGATTTGGATAAATGAAGCGCAAAAAGGGGAAGCTTTAACTAAAGGTTTTACAGTTGTTGATGCACCGACTATCATCTCAACCCATATTTCTGAACTTATTAAAAAACATGCAGAAGATATTATCACAAGACAAGATATTGTTAATATTGTAGACAGGCTTAAAGAGAATTTCCCTGTTGTTGTGGATGAGGCTATGAGAATAACTACTTATGGGACAATTTTACGAGTATGTAAAGATTTATTACACGAGAAGATACCAATTGTTGATATGCTAACAATTTTAGAAGCATTAGCTGATATTGGAGAGGTTACAAAATCTCCTGAGATATTATTAGAACATGTACGAAGTAAACTTTTTAGACTTATTACAAATAAATTTAAAGGAAAAGATGGTGTTCTTCACATTATTACGATTAAACCTGAAATTGAACAAGATTTTGTGAGTAAACTTCAAGAGCAGCATGGAGTAAGTCATCTCATGTTAAGTATTGGAGAGATAAATAATCTTGTAATCAAAACAAGAGAATTAGTAAAATCTCTTGAAGCAAAAAGTGTTACAGGAGTTTGTATGGTTGTTGATCCAATTCTACGAAAAAGAATATCAGAAATTTATGAAAAATTTGGATTTGAATTAGCTGTTTTAAGTCATGCAGAGCTTGATACAAGGGCAGATTTTGCGATAGATGGAACAGTTGAATTTTAAAGATAAAGGATAATATAATGAAAAACAATCTCACTGAGATGTTTAAGTTTTTTTTGGTTGGAACTTTAGCTGTGGTACCTCTTTTTGTAGTAGTACAAGTACTTTTGTGGGTACAGTCAATTGGAGCAGGTATTTTTGATAATCTTTTTTATGTTACTAATAATAGTTTTATTAGCCTCTTAATTATTATTTTTGTAATTGGCTTTTTAATTTTTATAGGCTATTCAATAGAGAAAGTTGGAAAATCAATTTTAATAAATTTTATCGATGAGATTTTACAAAAACTCCCTGCGATTGGAAAAATATATGCCATTGTAAAAAAGATTACAGATCTTTTTAAACCAAATGCAAATAGTGAAAAAAGAGAGGTTGTTTTGGTTGAATATCCTAAAGCTGGGCTTTGGGTCCCAGCTTATGTACTTAATAAACATGAGGGAATTTATGTTCTTTTTGTTCCAACAAGTCCAAATCCAACAAGTGGATATGCGATAATAGTTGATAAAGATATTGTTAGACCAACAACCTTAACGATAGCTGAAGCAAGCCAATTTATCGTAAGTATGGGGGCTGATTTTATAAAAAAAGAGGAGTTATCTGTTATAATAAAAGAAGCTAATTTAGCAAATACTATGAAAAATGAAATAAAAGGATAAAAGATGATAACAGTAAAAATGGAAAAACAATGTGGATGTTTTAAAAAAAGTGATTTTCAAGCAGAACAAACTTTTACAACAAAAGAGGAAGCATTAAAAGAAGCACTTGCTATGTGTGAAGATATGAATGAAACTTTTTGTCAAAAACATAATTTTACAGTTGAGGACAATGGAGATGAATTGCTTATTAAAGTGGAAATGAATTAATGATTGACATTAAACTTTTACAAAATGATTTTGATACAGTAAGTAGTTTATTGGAAAGAAAAAAAGTTGATCTCTCTTTACTTGAAAGTTTAAAAGAAAATCTAGCAAACACAAAAATAAAAAGACAAGAGATGGAGTCATGTCAGGCTTTTCAAAATAATCTATCTTCACAATTCGGACTTTATAAAAAAGAGGGAAAAGATGTAACAGCTTTAAAAAATGAGATTGATGCTCTAAAAGAAAAAAAAGCTAGATTAGAAGAAGAGGTTCAAATTGAAGAAAAGGAATTAGAATCTATTCTACTCACTATTCCAAATATTCCTAATGCGGATGTTCCTTATGGCATTAACGAAGATGAAAATGTAATTTTAGAAAAAGTACTTACTCCAAGGGAGTTTGATTTTACGCCACTTGAGCATTGGGAAATAGGGGAAAAACTTGGAATTATTGATTTTGAAAGAGGTGTAAAGTTAGCAAAAAGTAGATTTTCAGCTCTAAGTGGAATTGGTGCTAGACTTGAAAGGGCACTTATCAATTATTTTTTAGATTTTAATCGAGCTCGTGGTTTTGAAGAGTGGTATGTCCCTTTTATGGCAAATAGTGCGATGTTAACTGGAACTGGACAATTACCAAAATTTGAAGAGGACCTTTTTAAAATCGAGGGGGAAGACCTTTATCTTATCCCAACTTCAGAGGTACAACTTACAAACCTATTTAACGATGAAATAATATCTGGTGAACAATTACCACTTTTACTTACTTCATATACTCCATGTTTTAGAAAAGAAGCTGGAAGTGCTGGGAGAGATACAAGAGGGATGATACGACAACATCAATTTGATAAAGTGGAACTTGTCGCTATCACAAAACCAGAGCAATCGACTGAAGTATTTCATAAAATGGTGCAGTGTGCGAGTGATTTACTCACTTCCCTCGAACTTCCACATCAAAAAGTGCAACTTTGTACTGGTGATCTTGGATTTGGTGCTGCTGTTACGATTGATCTTGAAGTGTGGCTTCCAGGGCAAGGAAAATATAGAGAGATAAGTTCAATAAGTAATACAAATGATTTTCAAGCACGAAGGGCAAAAATAAGATATAAAGAGGATAAGAAGAACATTCTTTGCCATACTTTAAATGGTAGTAGTTTGGCTGTTGGAAGAACTTTAGTAGCAATTCTAGAAAATCATCAACAAGCTGATGGAACAATTAAAATACCAGCTGTATTAGAAAAGTATATGTAGGCTTTTAATTTTGAAAAAACTTCTTCTTACTATTTTCTGTGTTATACATTTATCAGCAGCAATAGGAAGTAGTGGATTTGTAAAAAGTGATTTGGATATTTTAAAAGATCTTGATATTGAAACTTCATACATTAAAGATCAAAAATTTCAAGATTTTTATAGTAATTTTTCTAGTAGATATGAAAGAAGTTATATAGATAGTCTTAATAATGGGGAAGATTATATTCCTACAATATCAAATATACTCAAAGAGAATGATGTTCCATCAGTATTTTTGTATATGGCGATGGCAGAATCTAATTTTTTACTTGATGCAAAATCAAAAAGAAGTGCTATGGGACTTTGGCAATTTATGCCTGGTACTGCAACAGAACTCGGACTTAAAAAAAATAAATATGTTGATGAGAGAATGGATTTTATCAAATCAACAGAAGCAGCAGTAAAGTATCTTACTAAACTGCATGGTATTTTTGGATCTTGGTATCTGGCTGCACTCTCTTATAATGCAGGGGATGGAAGGGTTATTGAAGCTATAACACGAGCTACAATCGATCTTTATTGCAAAGAGAATGACTGTACAAATAATCCAACTATTCAAGGGTATATAAAAACTTTGAATGATTATGAGAGAGGAAGAGCAAAGTTTAGAGATGTAAATGAAATTTATAAAGTTGTAAAAGGTTGGGATAATTACAAACCGACAATCAATCATCTCTTAAGCGAAAAAAAAGGGGCGAGTAGACAATACCTCCCTACTGAAAGTAGAAATTATATAAAAAAGATTATTTCACTTGCTATGATGAATAATAATGATAAGGTGAAGAATAATACTCAACTACTGAACCAAAGAGGTAGTTCTTCTCTAGTTCGAGTTGATGTTTCTGGTGGAATGTTACTAAAAAATATAGCTTCTTTAGCTGGTGTATCAACTGATAAGCTTAAAAAACTGAATCCTCATCTTAAAAGTAATATAACGCCTCCAACTGATAAAAAGACAAAACTTTATATACCGCAATCCAAACTAGGTGAATTTAATGAAAATAAAAAAAATATAGGAACAAATAAAGTTGAAACAGTAACACCTAGTGATGATAAAAAACAAAAGGTTTTAGAGTTAGAAGATGACTTAGATACTATAGAATCAGATTATGTTAAAACATATAGAATAAAAAAAGGGGATAATCTTTTTAGAGTTGCTAAACAATTTGGAACAACAATGGATAAAATTATGAAAGACAATAATATGAAATCAAATAAAGTAAAACCAGGGGATAAAATTGTTATTAAACTTCAATAAATATACCCTATTTTTTATAGCAACACTAATGATGGTTTTTTTGAGTGGATGTCAAAAGAGATATTCTTCAGGAAGTTATTCTTCTAAAAGCTATAAAAATTCTCAAGAGTATATAAAAATAGAGAAGCAGGAGATTAAAGATTCCCCAGCTATGCACAATGCAACAATGCGACCGTATGAAGTTTTTGGCAAAACTTACTATCCAACTACAGCTTCCGTAAATGAGGAGTTTGAGGGGATTGCCTCTTGGTATGGTCCAGATTTTCATGCAAAAAAAACTTCAAATGGAGAAATGTATGATATGTATGCTTATACTGCCGCTTCAAAAACACTTCCTATGAATACGATGGTAAAGGTTTATAATAAAGATAATGGAAAATCAGTAGTAGTAAGGATAAATGATAGGGGACCATTTGTAGAAGGACGTATAATTGACCTTTCTAATAGCGCTGCAAGAGAAATTGACATGGTTGCTAAAGGGACAGCAAATGTAAAGCTTACAATTTTAGGATTTCATTCTAAAATAGCAACTACGAGTGAAGAGAGAAAAGAAGTACAAGAGATTGGTAAGTACTTCGTCCAAGTTGGTGCATTTTCAAATCCAAGTGGGGCACAAGTGACAAAAGATAAATTTAATAATACGATTTTAAATGGAAATTATAAAGCCATCGTTAAACAAACAAATACTGAAGGGAAAGTGCTTCATAGAGTTTGGATAAGTGGATTTAGAAGTGAGTCCGAAGCAAATGATTTTAAAAAAGAGAATGGGTTGTTAGGTGCAATGGTAATAGCACAATAAATTTGAAAAGGAAGAAGTATGACTGAAATAATACGAGAAACAAAAGAGACAAAAATAAAATGCAGATTGGATATAACAAATTGTGAAATGAGCAAAATTGATACTGGTGTTGGTTTTTTTGATCATATGCTTGAAGCCTTATCAAAACATAGTGGTATTTCTCTTCAGATAGAGTGTAAAGGAGATACTCATATTGATGATCATCATTCTGTTGAAGATTGTGGAATTGTTATCGGTCAAGCTCTAAAAAAAGAGATTTTCCCAATCAAAGAGGTTGAAAGATATGGAAATGCTACAGTTGTGATGGATGAAGCAAGTGTTAGTTGTGCTTTAGATTTATCAAATCGACCTTATCTTGTCTACAAATCACCTGTTTTTGGTAAGGTTGGCAATTTTGATACAGAATTGGTTGAAGAATTTTTTCATGCACTTGTTTTAAATAGTGGACTAACTTGTCATTTGATTTATGAAAGAGGGACAAATAAACATCATATTATTGAAGCAACTTTCAAAGCTTTTGCAGTAGCTCTTCGAAGAGCAATGGTAGAAAATAAAAAGATAGGGATACCAAGTACAAAGGGAATTTTATGATTAAATTACTTATATTTGATGTAGATGGAACATTAACAGACGGAAAAATTTCATACGATGCAAATGGTATTGAAACAAAATCTTTTGATGTAAAAGATGGTATGGCAATAGAAGCTTGGACAAAAAAGTTTGGTTTTAAAGTAGCTTTTATCACTGGAAGAAATAGTGTTATCGTGGATAAAAGAGGAAAAGAACTTGGAGTTCATTATATCTACCAAGGGGTAAAAGATAAAACGGTCATCGTTAATGAAATTTTAGAAAAAGAGAATTTAACTTTAGCAAATGTTGCAGCAATCGGTGATGATTTAAATGATATTAAAATGCTCCAATCTGTAAAACTTTCTTTTTGTCCAAATGATGCAACAAAAGAAGTTAAGGATATTGTATCAATTGTAAGTACCAAAAATGGTGGAAATGGTGCAGCTAGAGAGATGATAGAGTATATATTAAAAATGTATGATTTAGAGTTAAAGAGTTTATGGCTTTAAAACTTTTTATTTTTTTTATTATATTAACTCCATTGTTATTAATAAATACAAATGTAATCAATAATATCAAGGCAAAGTCTGATACATTGGTACCAAAGGTCTCTTTTTTTGATGCAGTGATGTACGATATCAATGTAGAAAATGTCGATAAGGTGGTTAATGCAAAAGAGGTTTATAAATATGAAAATAAAGACGAACTCTATAATGCTGCTCTTGTCCTAAGAAATGCTAATAATAATTCTGATACAATCAGTGGAAAATATATGAAAAAAGAGAATGAGATATATAGTTTTCAAGGTGATGTTGTTTTAAAAAGAGATGGCGACTTAGAACTTAAGACAGAGAATATCCAATACAATATAAAAAATGGTATCGCTACTAATAATGTTGATTTTATATTTACTTATAAAAATAGTATTTTTAGTGGAAAAAATCTCTATCTTAATAGAAATGATTATGCAATAAGTGGGGATAATGCTCATTTTAAAATAAATACAAAGGATATATAAAATGAAATATTTTACAGTTATTGTTTTGTTGATTGTTGCTTTATATGGTGACGAAACAGATGTAGATATTAAAGCTAATAATTTTACCGCGGATAAATCAAAAAATATCATTATTTTTACAGGAAAAGTTTCTATGATAAAAGGGGAAGATACCCTTTTTTGTGATAAATTGACAGTGTATACAAAAAATGTGGCAAACACTAATAAAACAGTTATACAAAATTATATAGCAGTTGGACATGTCAATATGAAACTTAAAAGACCAACAACTATTATGATTGGAAGAGGGGATAAGGTAACTTATGATGTAGATAATATGGTGTATGTTATCACTGGAGATGGTTATCTTGAAGATGTAGCAGGACAGAAAATAGTAAAAGGTGAAAAAATTTACTATGATGAAAAGAATGAAAATACAAATATTGATGGTGGAAAAAATAAACCAGTGCAATTTAAATTAAAAATAGAGAATAAATAATCGGTGGTAATCAAATGAGAATAATAGACGCAAAATTTGGAACATCTGCTTCAAATATAGCAGAATGTCCAAATCCAGATGTGGCAGAAATTGCTTTTTTGGGAAGAAGTAATGTAGGGAAAAGCTCCCTTTTAAACTCACTAACTAAGCGAAAAAGTTTAGCAAAATCTTCTTCGACACCAGGGAAGACACAGCTAATTAATTTTTTTGATATAACTTTTAAAGATGATGAAAATTTGGAAAGTGAACATAGATATGCAAGATTTGTTGACCTTCCTGGATTTGGATATGCAAAAGTAGCGAAATCATTGAAAAGAGATTGGAATAAAAATTTGACAGAGTTTTTAGAAAAAAGACCAAATGTACAAATCTTTGTTCATTTAATAGATGCAAGACATAATGATTTAGAGATTGATAAAAGTGTTAATGAGTTTTTAAACTTTATTAAAAGAGGTGATCAACTTATTTTAAATGCTTTTACAAAAATAGATAAACTCACTCAATCAGAATTACAAAAGTTAAAGATGCAATATCCAAGTGGAATTTTTATATCAAATTTAAAGAATAAAGGTATCGAGAATTTAGAAAATGCTCTTTCTAATTATCTTTTTGGAAAATAGACAATGATAAATTTTATTAAACCAACTGTAGTAGATATACCTAAAATGCAACAACTTGTTGCACAAGAAGTTAAGAATGGAAATATTTTAGAGAGAAATTCATCTGAGATGGCAACTACAATTCGTTCATATATAGTTGCTTATGATGGTGAGAGAATAGTCGGTTTTGTAGCTCTTCATATTCATACTACAACACTTTGTGAAATAAGAAGTTTGGTTGTAGCTGAAAACTTTAGAAATCATGGAATTGGTGGTGAACTTATACAAAGAGCAATAGATGAAGCAAAATATTATGGATTGGAAACTATTTTAGTTCTTACCTATCGGCAAAAATTATTTGAAGATTTTGGATTTCAAGTGATTGCAAAAGAGTCGATACCAGAAACTAAAATCTGGGCTGATTGTATTAAATGTAAACACTTTCCTATCTGCGATGAAATAGCTCTTACATTAGACATAAAAAATCTATAGTTCTCTTCTTATCCTTCAGAAAGGATAGAAAATTTGTCATTTAAAAGTTCGATATAGAGTTCTTTTATCCCTTTAAAGTAATGGCTTTTTGTTGAATAAACTTGGTAATACTTGATTTTGTAGATATGTCGACTTTCTTCATTAGGATAAGGGATAACATTGATATCTTTAAAGATTATTTGTTTTTCCTCTTTTTTATCAAAAATTGATTTTTTATAAGAAGTAAACTTTTTAATATCACTACCATCAGTTTTTCGAAAATTTGGAGAATAAAAAGAGATATAGGTATTAAAATCTCCCTTTTCCCATGCACTTTTCCACAAATACAAATTTGATAGAATATTTGCCATCTCTTCTTTGGTAGAGTATGGAAAAGACGTAGTATTGCTTTCAAGGATAAGTACAGAATTAGTAAAGTCGATTGTTTGGTCAAGTTGTATCAAATGCTTGTTATCTAGTGCTATACATCCTTTTGTAGCTTGTTCCCTTTCTCCACTCAAAGGAACACCATGAATCCAAATACCATCACCTGTTCGACCATTTATTTTATCAAAACTATTAGGATAATTTGTTACAAGTGCTAATGGTCCATAAAATTGGTCAATTGTTGTGAGTTTATTTGTCAAATCGTAGCTACCTACTGGAGTTTTTAAATCCCCTTCAATACTTTTTGCACCACTATTTTTTCCAGTTAGAATCGTAGCTTCAAATAGTTTATTTGTATCTTTTTTGTCATTTTTAAAAATATGTATCATTTTTGTATTTGGATTTGAGATAAGTGTGTATTTGATAGATTCATAGTATCCATTGGAAATATCAATATTTTGTAGATAATCAGTCCAAAAATCTTTTGTTGTAAATTGCTGTTCAAGCTCTTTTTGTACCTCTTCAATCCCTTTTTCTTTATAGATAGTAGCTAAATGAAAAGAAGCAAATAATTGAGTTGAAATGATACATAACAGGAGATAAATAATGATTTTCACGAAATTCCTCAAATTTTAAGATGGCGGATTGTATAATATAATATATAAAATAATCATCAAAAAAGGTCAAAATGTTTAGGATTTTAATAGCTATTTTTTGTTTATTTAACTTCTCCTTTGCTATGACAAATCAAGATTTGTTATGGAGTAAGGGGGAGAGCTTACTCACTTTTTTGATTAAACATAAAATAAATAAAGATGTTTATTTTAATCTTTCAAAAACTGACCAAGAACTTTGTTCTGAGATTGAAGCAGATGTAGAATATAGATTGATTTTAGCTGATAATGGAGCTTTATTGCATGCATTAATTCCTATTAGTGAAGAGATGCAAATTCATATACATAGAGGAACAAATAATCAAGAGTATTTATTAGATATTATCCCTGTTATTTATGAAACGAGAACGGAGCTTTTAACATTTAAATTAAACTCATCACCTTATCAAGATATAGTAAATCTGACAAAAAACAAACAGTTAGCAAATGAATTTATCAAAGCATTTCAAAAATCTGTGGATTTTAAAAAAGTTCATAAGGACGATATTGTTGCTGTTAAATATGAGCAAAAGATAAGGCTTGGAAAATATTATGGCTCACCTGTTGTTTTAGGAGCTTTTGTAAGGCTTCAACATCAAGAGGATAAATATGTATTTCAAAACCTTGATGAGGGTGTTTTTTATGATGAGACAGGAAAAAGTTTAACAGGAGTTCTTTTTAAAATACCATTAAACTATAAAAGAATTTCAAGTATTTTCACATATAAGAGATATCATCCTGTTTTAAAAATTTATAGAGCCCATCTTGGAGTAGATTTCGCTGCACCTGTGGGTACTAAGATTTGGGCAACAAACAGTGGAAAAATAACTTATTTTGGGAGAAAGGGTGGTTATGGTAATACAATTATTATTAATCACGATGGTGGATTCAAATCTTTATATGCGCATCTTTCAAAATTTAATAAAAAATTAAAAGTGGGTTCAACAGTAAAACAAGGTGATATTATAGGCTTTGTTGGTTCAAGTGGAGTAAGTAGTGGACCGCATCTTCATTTTGGTATGTATAAAGGGATTAGAGCTATGGATCCTATGAAAATTGTATCAAGCTCAAAAAAAGCACTTGTTGGTAAAGCAAGAAGTATGTTTATGACTAATGTAAATAAAATTAGAAAAGAATTGGAAAACTCTTTGCAAAGTAACAGTATCCCTTTTAAATTAAACAACATGAATCTAACTTCTAAAGTAAAATTCAATAAAAGTTAGTTTTGAATTACATCACTGTATCAAGTGATTCTAAAATTGTTTGCACCTTAGCTTCAATATTTCCATCAAAATTACCTAGGTCACTTGCTATTACAACGCCACCAGCAGTAACATTCGGGTCCTCTTGAACTTGAATAAAGCTTTCTAAATTGAGTTCATTTTTGAGTACAAGATAGTCTTTTGGATTCAAATGAATGGTGATTTTTGAAGCAGTTTTTATTTTATTTAAAATATTTTCAATAGTTACTTTTGCGATATTTGCAGATTGTTCGCCGATTTCAACACCAATAATTTTTTTTGCGATAGACATAGATGTTTTTAAAATTTTTGTCTCTAGTTGAAATGTTGCTTGTTCAAAAAATGTTGCGTAATTTTTGAGGTCTTTGAGTGCTTGAATAATTTGCTTATCAAACTCTTTAGAACTTACACCATTATTTTCTATATTTGTGACTTTTGCTTCTATTTGAGCAATATATTGAGATAATTTTTGCACTTCTAAAAGTACAGGATCTACATTTCCATTAATTGATTTATCGTTGAGTGTCGAGACACTTTTCATTTCAGGACTTTGAGTCGATGTGTTATTTAAAAAAGTTCCAAGTGTATAGGGCTGAACTTCTGTTGCAGAAATTACTTTTGCTGATGAATTCACATTATTATTCACAATTATTCACCCATTTCTCTTTCAATCTGACCATTCTCAATAAGTTTTTGTGCAACACCTAACATTTTTCTTTGGGCTGCTTCAACATCTTTTGGTTTAACACGACTGAGCATTTCAAATTCCTCTTTGAATCTTTCTTTTGCTCTTTGACTCATCGCTCCAGTGACCATATCAATATCTTCTTGAGGAGAACCTTTTAGTGCTACTGCTAAATCTGCAGCATCAACTTCAGCTAAAATTTTCATCATATCTTGTGCTTCAAGTTTGAGCATATCTTCAAAAACAAACATATTATCTTTAATATTTTTTGAAAGTTCAGCATCCAAACCATTAATACTTGTAAGGATAGCTTGAGATTTTGGTCCCATTCTATTTAACATATCAGCAACCACTTTTACACCACCAACTTGCGTAATATGAGAAAGGAGAGATTCTAGCTTTTTCTCTAATACAACTGACATTGTTCTTACAACTTCAGGACTTACATCTTTAATTGTTGCCATTTGCATGGTAACTTTTACTTTTGTATCTGGATGAAGTGTTTCAAGAAGTTCTGCTGCTTGGGCTGGCTCCATATGAGATAAAATGACTGCCATTGTTTGTGGTGATTCATCTTTGATAAAGTCTGCAAGTTGCTTTGGATTTATATTTTCAAGATAAGCAAATGAAGCTTTTGCTTCCGCTAATTGGGATAATTTAGCTAAAACCGTATCAGCTTCTGCTTTTCCTAAAGATTTATAAAGCAAATCTTTTGCATATTCAAAACCACCAGAAGTTATAAAAGCATTTGATTTTGTAAAAACATAAAATTCATCAAGTATTGCTAAAGAGGTATCTTTATCTATTGCAGAAAGTTGTGTAATAGCTGTAGATATCTGTTCTACAAGAGAAAGTGGAAGATTTTGAAAGATTTTAACGGTTGCTTCTTCTCCCATTAAAACACAAAACATGGCAACTCTATCTAACATAGAAACACCATTAAGTACTTCGTGATTTATCTCTTTAGCCATTATGATTTCCCTTGTTTTTTAAGTTTTTTATCACCCTCAGTGAGTAAAAGTTCGATCATTTTTGCTATATCTCCAGGATGGTTATTTATTTGAGAATCAAGTTCTTCAACTAAAACTTCATATTGTGCAGCAGTTTCTTTATCTAAGCCATCAATATTTCCTAATATCTGATTTCTTATCTTATTTTTGAGTTTATTTTTCTCAACATTTGGATTAAATGATTCATAATCAAAATCTTCATCAGCCATTCCAACTTGCTCTTTTCGACCACCAGATGAACCCCCTCCATTGACATCTATTCCATTGGAAGCAATAAATTTTTTATAGAAAATAAACAATAAAATAGCACTTATAAGGTATTGTATGTATTCACCATAATCTTGTAGCATTGATTTCGCAGCCATTGAAGGGAGAGATTCTCCTTCATCTGTTGCATTAGCTTCCCCTGTGATAAATTTAAAAGCTTGGACAGAAACTTTATCTCCCCTTGTAGTATTAATTCCAATACCATCTTCAACAACAGACTTCAATTGTGCTAAAAATGCTTCTTTATCCGTTACTTTGTCCAAAACAGAAGAATCAAAGGTAACAGCAGCCTGTATTTTGTCCACTTTTGCAAAAGAGTTATCTTTTTCTTTTATTATCTTTTTCGAGATTTCGTAATTTACAATATTTTTTGTCTCTTCTGTAGAAGCCTTTGATTTTGTTTCAGCTGTATTCTCATCTGGATTTTGGATATTACTTTGTACACCTGGAACACCAGCTTTATCTTTGTCTTTTTCTTCTTTATTAGAGGTTGCTTCACTTGTTTCTTGGCTTCTAATGGTTCCCTCTGGTTCAAAAATTTCTTGTTCTACAAGTTGATTTTTAAAATCTAAAGATATAGTAACTCGTGCAATAACTTTATTACCACCAATAAATGGTTCAAGCAAGGCTATAATTTTTTCTTCATAATCTTTTTCTAATTTATTTTTATATTTTTCATGAGATTGATATTTGAGATTATCAATATCATCTTCAGTTTTCTCCAGCATTGAACCATCTTGGTCAATAAGTTTTATATTTTCAGGTTTTAAATTTGGAACAGCAGATGCTATAAAGTTTTTTATCCCTTCAATTTGTTTTGGAGTTAGTGTAATTCCTGGTTTAAGGCTTAGTACAGCAGATGCAGTTGGATCAGTTTTTGTTTCTGTAAAAACCGATTCTTTTGGTATTGCTATTTTTACATTTGCAGATAAAACTCCATATAAAGATTCTAAAGAACGGCTTAGTTCCCCTTCTGTTGCCCTCAAATATTTGACATTATTCTCAAAGTTTGTAGAACCTAAAGAACTTTTATCAAAAATTTCCCAACCTGTATGTTTATTTGTAACAGCTTCACTTGTTACAAGTTTTATTTTAGCAATATTTACATTCTCTTTATTTGTTTTAAGGGTTAAATTATCCCCATTTCCAACTATTGAAAAGGGAATACCTGCTGCTTCTAGTTCATTTGAAGCTAACATAACTTGATTTTTTGTTAAATTTGTAGCAATTGTAAAGTTTAATTTTTCATCATTTGATTTGATGTTTGAATAGATGAGTAATCCAATTAAAAAGACAAAAAGAATTGAAAAACCACCTATGATTACAGCTCTTTGTCCTGCATTAAGATTATTTACAAATTTAAATATTTGATCCATGTATAGATATTATCCTAATTAATTTTTTCCAGCGGCATCAACCATCATTTTGAACCATCTGGAGTCTCTTTTGATTGAATTTGCAATTGCATCATTCATCACTGCATTTTTTGACATTTCACTTATTTGTTTATCTAAACTGACATTATTTCCATCATTTTGTTCTCCAAGATTTTCTACCTCATAAAGCTTCATCGCTGATGGAGAATTTGTTTGTAAAGAAGCAGAAATATGATTTTTATGTGTTGTTGCCAACTGTAAACCATTTGTTTTAGTTTTATTAAGATGATCTTCAAAACTTAAATCTTTTGTTCTGTATCCTGGTGTATTGATATTCGCTATATTACTAGCGATGACTTTTTGTCGTTCACTTGTATAATTTAATTTTTGATATAGCAATTCACTAATGTCACTAGCATTCATGCTATTTACCTACCATCAATCTTTGTTAAAAGTTTTTCACTTAGTTCACCAATACCAGTTATTGCTTTTTGTGCTTGTTCGAGTCTTCTTTGACTATCAATGAGTGCAACCATTGTGGTAACGGCATTTATATTACTCTTTTCAATTGCACCAACTACCATAAATTGATCATTATCTATAACTGGCTTTACTTTTGTTGTATCAAGAATTTTATAATTATTATTACCAACTTTACCAAGATTATCATACGATGTACTGACAACAGCTACTTGAGTTTGAAATCCATCTACTACATTTATTGGCTGGTTAGCATTATTTAAAATTTTTTTACCATCAAAAGTTGATAGAACACCACCAATATTTTTAAATGAACCATCCCTTGTCAGTAAAATATCACCATTTTTGTTTAGAACTTTAAAAAAAGTATCGTTTGTTTTGAGTGCAAAGTCAAGGGGATTATTCGTTTCTACAATTGAACCTATTTCCCCTTTGATGAAATTACCATCTATTTTTGGAACAGTATTATTAACTGTATCAAGTTTTGTTGGTGTTAAGTCTTTTTGAGCTAATCTCTCTAAATAATGGTTAAACGAACCTTCAATAACATTATCTTCTTTAAATCCGTTTGTATTTACATTAGCTAAATTATTTGAAATTACATCTACACGATTAAGTTGATTAATCATCGCTGCAGAAAGAGAGTAAACACCTTGATTCATATATTATGCTTCTTTATTAAATTCTGCAATTAAGCTATCTAAATCATCCTCAGATACAGTTTGAGAACTATCTCCTGAAATATGCTTCGCGATTTGTACTTCAGGTTTATTTGAATCATCTTCAAATAAACCACTTAAATAAAGTGATAGTTTTCTTATTACAGCCATAACTCTTTCGATTTTTTGTCTATTAATGTCATGGTACTGCATAAGTTCCATAGCTTCAAAAACTTTATTGTTTTCATCCTCAATACCTGTAGTTATTTGAGAAATAAGTTCTCTTGATTCTTTTGCTTTTTGTAAATTTTCATTAAAAATTTCAATATTTGGAAATTTTCCACAAAGTGTTTCTAATAATTTTATTTGAGCATCAATAAAATTCAAAACTTGTGTAGTGTTTCTTTGTAATAAATCGTTTTCATCAAGAATAAAACTTAAGACATCAAAAATTTGAGAAGCTTTTGCTTCACTATCTTCTGCCACTTCATTTAGTTGGTTAACAACCTTATGTTCTTTTTCAACAGGCATTGGATAGATCCCTTTGTCTATTCTAGCATCTAGACTCTCATCATCATGTTTGTTAGATGATTCTTTTTTGGATTCATTTTTTGGCGCTGGAGTGTCTTCTACTATACCGTCAATACCAGCTAAAAGTGCATTCATATCAGTTGAATCTAAATGATCATCTTTATCTGTATCTACGATTCCATCAATACTGGCTAGTAAATCATCAATATTTCCATTATAATCATCTGAGCTTTTACCATCCTCTACAATTCCATCAATTCCAGCTAGCAAAGCATCAATGTTGTGGTCATCAGAATCCCCAGCAGAATCCATAATGGTATCATTCATTAATGCTTCAATTTCTTCTTGAGTCATACTCATGATTTATCCTTTAATTTTTGAAGAACGGATCAAGTTTTTCTTTTAATGTTTGTGCATTAAATGGTTTAACAATATAATTATTTACACCAGCTTTCAATGCTGTAATAACTTCACTTTTACCACCTTCTGTTGTAATCATAACAGTAGGAGTTTCCCTATGTGTACTACCTTCACCTCTTATTTTTTTAACCAATTCAAGACCATTCATGTTTGGCATATTCCAATCAGTTAAAATAACATCATATTTTTTTTCTTGCAATAACTTCCAAGCTACTACACCATCTTCAGCTTCATCAAAATCGCCTTTGGCAACACCTAGTTGCTGAACAACATTTCCAATAATTCTTCTCATAGTTGAGCTATCGTCTACAATTAAAATTCTCATTTTATTTCATCCTTTTTAAGTTCTATCAACAAATTTCCTAAATTATAATGAATTTAGTGTAAATAATTACTTAATACCATAGAAGACCAATTACTATCCTTTATTTTTAGATATACATAAATTAACCAAAAAAGATGATTTTAAAAAAAAATACGATAAAATCTACTCATATTTGAAATTGGGAGTTTAAAATGGTAAGAGGTTTATACACATCAGCAGCAGGTATGAATGCACAACAAAATAACATTGATGTTACATCTAATAATATAGCCAATGTAAATACTACCGCATTTAAAAAAGATAGAACGGAATTTGCAGATTTAATGTACCAAACGTTAAGTTATACAGCAGGTGCAACAAGTGAATCTACAAATAATCCAACTGGAATTGATGTTGGACTTGGTGTTAGGATAACTGGTGTTCAAAAAAGTTTTATTCAAGGAAGTTTGATTGAAACTGGTAATGACCTTGATATCGCAATTCAAGGGAAAGGTTTTTTTCAAGTTACTACACCAAATGGTGATATTCAGTATACAAGAAATGGGTCATTTAAACCTGATAATGAGGGTGCTTTAGTAACCGCTCAAGGGTATAAATTAGAGCCAGAAATAGTTGTTCCTACTAATTTAAAAGATGTTTCGATTTCACAAGATGGTATTGTTTCGGCTGTAAATCCTGTTGATGGTACAATCAATGTTTTAGGACAATTAACTATCGCTGATTTTGTAAATCCTGCTGGACTTGCTCCAAAGGGAAATAGTCTTTATAGTCCAACAGATACTTCTGGTGATGCAATTACTGGGAATCCAGGTTCTGAAGCATTTGGAAGTTTACAACAAGGGATGGTTGAAGCTTCTAATGTTCAATTAGTTAATGCAATGGTTGACCTGATTACAGCACAAAGAGCTTATGAGGCAAATTCAAAATCTCTGACAACAACAGATGCTATGTTACAACAAGTGAATCAGTTAAAAAGGTAGTCTAGTCTAATATGAATTTAGATGAACTAAAGCAGAGACGAGAAGAAAATATTCGCCTTCATAAAGAGAAGAAAAAAGCATACTATCTAAAAAAGAAGTTAGCTACTACTTCAGGAGAAAGTGAATTAAAACCAAAATTTATTGATTATGAGAAAGAGCTTTTCGGTGGAGATTTATCTAGTTTTACAGCAAAAATTAAAGAGATTGCTAAAAAACAGAGAACTCATATTCAAGCAAGAGAAGAAATAATAGTAGCTAAAATTGAAGAGTATCGGAATAAGAAAAAAGATTATTATCTTGAAAATAAAGATAAGCGACTTCAATATGATAAAGATTATAGAATCAAGAAAAAAGAAGATTTAAAAAGTTATCGAAAAGAATACTATGAAAAAAATAAAAGTAAAATTCTAGCAAAGCAAAGAGAACATAGAAAAAAATTGAAAGAGAATCATAACTAATGGCATCGGATTTATCTCTTTCAATACAAGAAGCAATTACTAGTGTTATTGAAACAGCACTTGCTGGAAATGCAGGTGTAGATGTTTTAAAAGTTTATAAAACGACAAATCAATCATTGAATGGACGGAATGTATTAGTTGTAAACACTTCTTTTGTATTTGAAAAGGTGAGTACAAATTTTAAATTTGTATTACCTGCTAGAACTGCTACAATGATTGCACATGCAATGCTTATGGAAGATGCTCAACCACTTGATACGATAAGTGATGACATAGCAGATGCTATGAAAGAATCTATTACCCAAATATGCGGAACTTTACAAACGGTTATCAATAGTGCTGGTTATGAAGATTTAGGTAAAACAAGTTTTTCAATAGGTGATTTTGAAATTATCGATGGTTCAAATTATCAAGTTATACATACCTTCATTTTATTTAAGTTATCTGTTGGAGAAGATGTTTTTGAATATTTCATAGATTTTGAAGAGAACTTTATCCCATTTATAGAAGAATTGGCTACAAGTGATTTATTAATAATGGAAGAAAATGAATCACAAGTTGAAGCACCTAATAATGTGGTAGATGAAATTCATGGTTCGACAGATCAGGAAGATTATGTCCCACAAGAAGCTCATGAAATTTCTGAAAATGAAAAACAAGAGGAGATAATTCCTACAGAAGAAAATAAAAGTCAAATTCCGTTAAAAGAAGACGAAAACATTGTTGATGATACTCAATTAGTTGAAGATGATGCTGAAATTGCTGCTTTGAATAAGAAAAATAAACTGATAAAAATTATTGTCATTATATTAGGAGTAGTTTTAGCTATCGTCATTATTGGATTTTCAGCTTTATTATATATGGGTTATTTTGATAAAGAAGAGATTATAGAAAATAATGTAACAAAAGAACAAAATATCACTAAACCATCAGAAGAATATTTAGTCCTAGCTGATATAAAAAATAAACAAATTGATTTTAAACTTGATATGATTGACGAAAAAAGGTTGAATGAAAAGCTTCAATATCTCACAAAATATGAAATTTTAGAGGAAGATGTATTAGAAAAATACAAAAAAGCTGAGGCTGAGAGATTATATCAATTAAGAATGGAAAAACTTGAAGAATTTGCATTAAATAATAAAGAAGAATCTTTATATAAAACAAATGCAGATGGTAATAGTAGTTCGAATGAAACTTCTAAAAAAAGTAGATTTGATGATGACACATCAACTGCGGTACAGGTATTAAATGAGGAAGAAAATACAAAATTATTGGAAACTGAAATGTTAATGTTTATTAAAATTGATCCAAAAACATATAAAAAATATAAAGATGTAGTGGATGAAAATAAAGAAAATTCAACTCCAATATCTATTTGTAAAAATACAAATGGAGCTGTTGCTGTTTATGTTGGTCCTTTGTATCTCAAAACAGTAATAAATAATATTGTAAATAGTGCAAAAAAAGTTAATTCAAATAGTAAACGTGATATGGAGATTATTAATATTACTAGAGGCGATTTTAATAAAATGTGTGAATTTTAAAAAATAAATTTTTATTGATACAAAGAGTAAAAAAGGGTAGTTATAATTTTGTAACTACCCTTTTTCTATTTTCAGAGGAAGAGAAGATTATAAATCTTGCTCTATAATCTCTTGGAATCTGTTGAAGTAAATATTTTTAGCTTCATTTAAATCTTTTTTAATTCCATTGATTGAGATTTCATCTCCACCAACTTTACCAATTTTTGTACATTCTACATGGTGTGTTCCAACAAAAGTTTCAAATGCTGCTTCATCTTCATATTTTACTTCAACTATTGCTCTGCTTAAAGATTCAGCAAAAATATCTTTTGGATCTTTAAGTGGAACAGTGATGTTAATCCCTTTTCCACCAACAACAGCCATTTTAGCTACACTGATTGCAATTCCACCAACATTGACATCTTTTGCAGATTGTAAGAGACCAGCTTTATTTGCTTCTATCACAAAATCCCATAACGCAAGTTCTTTTTTGAAATCTACTTCAGGATGCTCACCAGCAACTTTTCCATAGATTTTTTTCATATATAAACTTCCACCAAATTCACCTTTCGTTTCACCTAAAAGATAAAGTGTACTTCCCTCATTTTGAACAGATGATGGTAAAACTTTATTCATGTCATCATTAAGTCCAACAGTTGCAATTGCTGGAGTTGGGAAAACTCCCACACCATTTGTTTCATTATAAAGACTTACATTTCCACCAATAACTGGAGTATTTAACTCTTTACAAGCTTTTTTAATCCCTTCGCAAGACATCATAAATTGCCACATAACTTCTGGATTTTGTGGGTTTCCAAAGTTCAAACAATCTGTAATAGCAAGTGGACGAGCTCCAGTCATTGCAACATTTCTTCCAGCTTCCATAACAGCTGCTGCAGCTCCTAGTTCTGGATTGATATAGCAAAGTCTAGTATTACAATCAGCACTCATAGCAAGAGCTTTCCCAGTTTCTTTGATTCTTATAACTGAACCATCAAGTTTCCCTGGACCTTTTACTGTATTAGTTTGTACCATAGAGTCATATTGGCTGTAAATCCAAGATTTATCAACAACTTCAATATCACTAAAAAGTGCATCAAATGCTTCCGCAGTTGAAATCTCTTTATCTAATTGTATATCTTTTATAGTTTTAAGATACTCAGGTTCTTTTACTGGTCTATTGAGTACAGGTGCTTCTTCAGAGAGTGGTTGAATTGGTATATCAGCTACTTTATCTCCATGCCAGAAGAGTTCCATATGCCCTGTATTTGTAACTTCACCGATAACAGCAACTGATAACTCCCATTTTGTAAAGATATCAATAATTGCTTGCTCGCAACCTTTTTTAGCACAAATGAGCATTCTTTCTTGAGATTCACTTAGCATAAAGTCATACGGAGTCATTCCCTCTTCTCTAGCAGGAACTTTGTCAAGGTGCATAATCATACCACTTCCACTTCTTCCAGCCATTTCAAATGAAGATGATGTAAGTCCAGCAGCTCCCATATCTTGGATACCGATGATTAAATCCTTTTTAAATAGTTCTAAACAAGCTTCAAGAAGAAGTTTCTCTGTAAAAGGGTCTCCAACTTGAACAGTTGGTCTTTTGCTTTCACTATCTTCATCAAATGCACAACTCGACATTACTGCACCACCAAGTCCATCTCTTCCAGTTTTACTTCCAACATACATAACTGGATTACCAATACCTTCAGCTTTTCCTAGGAAAATTTCATCTGTTTTTACAAGTCCTAATGTAAATGCATTTACAAGGTTGTTTCCTGCATAACACTCTTCAAAATTTGTTTGTCCACCGATAGTTGGAACACCCATACAGTTACCATATCCACCGATTCCAGCAACAACACCTCTCAGAAGGTATCTATGTTTTTTTGCAGTTGCACTATCTCCTTCGATTCCAGCAAATTGTAAAAGGTTAAGATTTGCAATAGGACGAGCTCCCATAGTAAATACATCTCTTAAAATCCCGCCAACTCCTGTAGCAGCACCTTGATATGGTTCTATAAAACTTGGATGATTGTGTGATTCCATTTTAAATACAGCTGCATAACCATCTCCAATATCAATTACTCCAGCATTTTCACCTGGACCTTGGATAACCCATGGTGCTTTTGTTGGGAAACCACTTAAATATTTTTTACTTGATTTGTAAGAGCAATGCTCACTCCACATAGCAGAGATGATACCTATTTCAGTGTAATTTGGTTCTCGACCTAACATATGGACTATTGTTTCATATTCATCTTTTGTTAAAGAGTGTGCTAAAGCTATCTCTAATGGTGTTTTTTCGCTCATTTGTTGTACCTTTGTTGATAAAAATTACCGCGATTTTATCTAAAAGTTATTTAGTATTAGGTAAAATCCGCGATATTTCAAAAGGAAAAAAGAGATGATAACATTTTCAAAACTACTACTAAAATTACAAGAATTTTGGAGTGAACAGGGTTGTAATATCGTACAACCATATGATATACCAGCAGGTGCAGGGACATTTCACCCTGCGACACTTTTAAGAAGTCTTGATAATCGTCCTTGGAGTGTAGCGTATGTGGCACCTTCAAGACGACCAACAGATGGAAGATATGGGGAAAATCCAAATCGTCTTGGAAGCTACTATCAGTTTCAAGTGCTTATCAAACCAAGTCCAGATAATATTCAAGATTTGTATCTTAAATCTTTAGAGTTTTTGGGACTTGATTTAAGCAAACACGATATCAGGTTCGTAGAAGATAATTGGGAATCACCAACTTTAGGTGCTTGGGGACTTGGTTGGGAAGTTTGGCTTGATGGTATGGAGGTAACTCAATTTACCTATTTTCAACAAGTTGGGGGAATCGCTTGTGACCCAGTTGCCGTTGAGATAACTTATGGAACAGAGCGATTAGCTATGTATTTACAAAATGTAGATAATGTTTTTGATATTGTTTGGAATGAGAATGAATTTGGGAAGACAACTTATAAGGACATTCACTTTGAAGGGGAAGTTGAATTTAGTAAATACAATTTTGAAGTGGCTACTACTGAAATGTTATTTAAACACTTTGAAGATTATGCAAAAGAGTGTAAATTATGTTTAGAAAAAGAACTCCCTCTCCCTGCATATGACCAGTGTATGTTGGCAAGTCATACATTTAATACACTTGATGCACGAAAAGCAATCTCTGTGACTGAAAGACAAAATTATATTTTAAAAGTGCGAGAATTAGCTCTTGGCTGTGCAAATCTCTACAAAGCACAAGAGGAAGATAGAAATAAAAGATTGGCTGGAATCAAATAGTGAAAATCAAAGAGATTTATGATTTTTTGAATGCCATCTCTCCATTTTCTCTTCAAGAGGCTTGGGATAATAGTGGATTGCTACTAGGAAATATGGAAGATGATTTTACGCAAGTTTATATCTCTTTAGATATAGATTTTGGACTATTAAATCAGCTTTCAAATGGAACACTCCTTATAACACATCATCCACTAATTTTTAGTGGACTCAAAAAAATAAATTTCGATAGTTATTCCACTAAACTCCTTGGGTTGATGATAAAAAAAGATATCAAACTTATCTCAATGCATACAAATATAGATAAAACACATCTTAATCGTTTTGTGATGGAGAAAGTTTTAGGATTTGATGTAATAAGTGAAGATGATTTTATTTTAACAGCTAAAATAAAAGAGATGCCTTTTAATGATTTTTATGAGTTGATAAAAAACAAGCTTGGATTAGAATTTAAAAAAGTGGTGAAATGCAGTGAAATGGTAGGCTCATTTTCACTTACAACAGGAAGTGGAATGTCACTTTTGCCATTTGTAAAATCAGATGTTTTTTTGACTGGTGATATAAAATATCACGATGCAATGGAGGCAAAAATACGAAATGTCTCATTAATTGATATTGGACATTATGAAAGTGAAATCCATTTTAATACGGTGGTTTACACTATTTTAGAAAAATATTTGAAAAAAAATAAAATATTGGCTATAATGGATCAAAATCAAAACCCGTTTGAATATAAATAAAAAGGAATAAAATTGAATAAACACTTAGAACAACTTGTAAAATTATCAAAATTTGATAAAGAGATTGTAGGATTTGAGCCACAAATAAAAGGGCAAAATGATAAATTAAAAGTTTTTTTGAAAACTGTTGATGAGCTAAATGAGAAAATAAATAAGTTGTATGTTGAAATAGATGACTCAAAAAATAAAAGAATTAAAAATGATATTCATTTAAAAGAGTTAGCTGAAAGAATTAAAGAGATAAATATAAAATATGATTCTGTAAAAAATGAAAAAGAAGCAAAAGCGCTTCAGTTAGAAGAAGAGATAGCAAAAGAGCAAATTGCATTTGCTAACAATGAAATCGTAAGACTTGATGAGATAGCATCTTCAAAAGAGAAAGCTTTAGAAGAATTGAAAGCTGAGTTAAAACAAGAAGAAGCTGATGTAGAAGAACTTAAAAATGCAATTTCAAAGAATATTGAAGAGTTGGAAGTAAAACGAGAAGCAGTTTATAAAGAAAAATCTGAGCTTGTTGAGCAAATAGATGGGAAGATTTTATCGTTTTATGAAAAAATCAAAAGATGGGCTGGAAATAGTGCTGTTGCTCCTATTAAAAATCAAGCTTGTTATGGTTGTCATATGAAACTTACAAATAGAGCTTATAGTGATTTCTTAGTTACAGAAGAGATATTTACTTGTCCTCATTGTGGGAGAATCATTTACAAAGAAACTGCAATAGAAGAATAAAAAAGTACTTTTTAAAATATACTGCATCAAAGGACTATTTTTAATCGGTCATTTACTTTAAGTAAACTCTCTCATAAAAATAGTCCTTTTCTTTGTCTATTTCAAAAATTCCAATTTTTCTTCTTCATTGCAAATTTTTGATTTTGGAGAATACTGTGTTTAAATATTTCTATTTTCTGTTAACATTTATTCTTTATTTTTTAGCTATACCCTATCTTTTAATAAAATCAAGAACTTCAAAATATAAAGATGCAATCCCTGCAAAATTTTTTCTCAAAAACAATCCACCTTTTAAAGAAAATAAGATTTGGTTTCATAGTTGTTCTATGGGTGAAACAAGAGCATTAAAACCTATTTTAGAGCAATTTTCAAAAGATGAGATAAATCTAAGTGTGATAACAAATACAGGTTTTGAAGAAGCAAAGAAATTGGTAGATAATGTACGATATCTCCCTTTTGAGATTTTTTTACCTTTTTGGATACGAAAACAAAAAATGCTTTTAGTTATGGAAGCAGAACTTTGGTATATGCTTTTTTTAGTTGCATCACAAAAAGGGGCTAAGACAGTTTTGATAAATGCTAGGATTAATGATAAATCGTATCTTACATATAAAAAGTATCGGTTTTTTTACAAACATATTTTTAAGCATATCGATAAAATCTTTGCCCAAACAGAGATTGATAAAGAAAGATTAATTGAGCTTGGTGGGAAAAATATAGAGGTGATTGGAAACATCAAATTAGCATCTCTTCCAAAAGTTACCAAAAATTATACAAAACCTTTTGGTCCACTGATAACAGCTGGAAGTACACATAAAGGGGAAGAGGAACTTATTTTAAATAGTTGGAATAGAAAACAGGGGCGACTTGTAATAGTTCCAAGGCATCCTGAAAGATTTGATGAGGTTTGGGAGATACTCAAATTAAAGTATGAAAAAAGTGATTTGAGTATTCATAGAATTAGTCAAAAAGATGATTTGTTTGGAGATATTATTTTAGTAGATAAAATGGGGGAACTCAATAATATCTATGCGATAAGTGATGTAGTGATACTTGGTGGTGGATTTATAAAAACAGCAGGTGGACATAATCCAATTGAACCAGCTTTTTTTGGATGTAAACTTCTTAGTGGAAAAGTGATATTCAACCAAAAATCACTGTTTGAATGTGTCGAGAATTATAACTTAATTGATGAGAGAGAACTAAAAGATTATTTGGATAAAATAGACACATTAGAGAATTCATCAATAGGACAAAGTGGTGATATATCACCGATAATAGAAATGATAAGGAAAGAAAATGGGCAAAGATAAAGCATATAAATTGTTAGCAATCCAAGAGGGAATCTCAAATAGTAAAGCAAAGGAACTTATTGATAAGGGAATAGTGATGTGTGAAGGGAAAAAGCTTCTTGTAGCACGAGGTGAAATAAGTGATAAGAGTGTTTTTAAAATCAAAGAGATACCATCAGTAAAAGTGATTTTTCAGGATAATGACATTTTAGCAGTTGATAAACCAGCATATTTGAGTGCTAGTGAAGTGGAAGATATGTTTCCCCATGCAAAACTTCTTAATCGACTTGACAAAGAGACAAGTGGTGTGATGTTGATGGCAAAAAATGAGGAATTTCGTGGAAAAGCTATCAAGGAATTTATGAATAATAATGTGTACAAAGAATATGTTGCTATTGTTGAGGGAAAAGTTATTGATGAGTTTAAAGTTGATTTACCAATTTTAACTATCAAAGGGAAAACGGCAAAAAGTAAAATTGACCTTGTAAAAGGAAAACCAGCTTTGACAATAGTAACTCCTTATATGGTAGAAGGAAATAAATCAAAAGTAAAAATTGTTATCGAAAATGGAAGAACACATCAAATAAGAGTTCATCTTCAATATGCAGGGTATCCAATCATCGGTGATTTACAGTATGGTAAACATTCAAATCAAGTGCAAAGGGTGATGTTGCATAGTAAAATTACAAAGATTTTGGGATATGAATTTGAGTCGAGAGAACCAAGGGAGTTTTTCTATTTTGGATTCTAGATTGTGTATTATTTAATCTAAATTTAAGAATTGTTTAGTAATAATTTGCATTATTTAGTATAGGAAAATATTATGAGAAGAGTTGTTGATTTTGTATTTGTTTTTGTTGTTGCTTTCTTTTTTACAGCCTGTGGCGGTGGCGGAGGAGGTGGTACTAGTGGAACACCAATAGACCCAACAACGACACTCAATGGTATAGCAGTTGATAACTATATTAGTGGTACGACTGTTTGTATTGATACAAATAAAAACAATAGTTGTGATGTTGGAGAAACACAAACAACTACAGCTTCAAATGGAACATTTAGTTTTTCAAATGTGACACCAACAGACGATATGGTTATCATCGCTTATGGTGGGACAGATGCAATAACAGGCGAAAACTTCGACTATATAATTAAGAATATAGCTACAAATAAAGATTCAAATAATAAAGTGATTCTTTCAAGTTTAAATACATTGATTACTGATTATAAATTTGAAACAAATTCTACCATAGCACAATCTCAACTAGCAGTTCAAAATTTTATATCTTCAAATAATTTACAAAATACTATTGGTGATATCATGCAAAACAAATCATCAACAGAGTTTTTAAAAAGCTTAAAAATTTTTCAAATGGTAGCAGCTATAAATGATACTAATAATTCAACTGAAAGTGCAAAAAGTTTTAAAGCTATTGCAAAAGCTATCAAAGAGAATATAAATTTAAAAGATACAAATGCTTCGATTACAGTTAATAGAGATGGTGATAATGGATCGAAAATCATTTTAAGTACTATTTATAAACCTGTACTATTGAGTAAAAGTAGTTTTACATTTTATACAGATATCTCTTCTTCAAATGCTTTTCAAATAGAAGCATACGATTTAAATGGAAGTAGTTTAAATTATTCATTGCTAAATAGTAAAGATAGTGATGATATGAATATTTCGTCTTTGGGTGTTCTTTCTTTTAAAGTTACTCCGACAAATATAATCAATCCAACAGATGCAAATGGTGATGGAATTTATGAAGTTGATGTGAATATTTCAAATGGGATAACTTCACTTATAAAAACTTTTACAGTTGAAGTCAAAAAATATAATAAGTCTATTGTACCAGTACTTTTAGATACAAATATTAGTATTGAGGATAATCTCACAATTGGGTCAATTATCGGGTCTATTGGATTATCTTCAAGTGGTAATGACGATGGTATTATTAAATATGAAACGGTTAATACAAATAATTATTTTGATATTAATTGGACTACTGGAAATATTTATAAGACAGCTGATTTAAATGTTACAACTGGTGAGCATAATACTTCAATATTAACGATTAGAGCTAAAAACTCAGCAGGATGGAGTAGTGAAAAAAATGCAACTATTACGATTTACGATGCTGGTCAATTAAATAGTACAGCAACGATAGCAAACCAAACTTTTAGTAATATATATGAAAACAATAGTTCTCAAACAGTTGGAACAGTAACAGTTTTAAGTACTGGTGGACCTACCTTAACAATTGATGATTTTAATATCACAAGTGGTACTGGTCTTAATAAGTTTGATATTAATGCAAGTGGGGTAATTACAACTTCACAAAGTTTTGATTATGAAGACTTAAATGGTAATGTGTACACTTTAGGAGTAAAGGCACTAAATATAAATGGTTGGGGAAATGAAGCAACTATTACAGTAAATATTGCAGATGTGAATGAAGCTCCTTATATTAATAATAAAACTTATGTGGTACCTGATCAAAATGTTTCTTTTGAAGAAACTAGTAAATTAACTTTTACATTAAACGACGGTGATAGTAGAACTGGTGTGAGTCAGAATATAACGATTGATGTTAATAGTAGTAATACAGGTATTGTAAGTGTTTCAAAATCTAAATTGTCAGGGATAGACGGAGATACATTTGATCTAAATTTAACTGGTGTGTCACCTGGTAGTGCAGTTGTAACCATTAAACTTGTGGATGCAAATGGAACAGTAAATGGTGGAGTTGATACACAAATATATACTTTTAATACAACTGTTCGTTCAAATGGATGGAAATATTATGATGAACGATCGAATAATAATGAACATAATATTAGCTTTGATGGTATAACATATACTTGGAAACCTGATAAACAGTGGTATGAAACACCGAATACTATCTTAATGCCAGTCCAAATTTTAAAATCGGCGAAAAATGCTTATATGGCTGGAAACTTTAAAGAGATTGCAGAGGGGCATTATTATGTGAATAAATCAGAGTATATTTGGGATGTGAATAAATCACAAACTCATACAGATTTAACGAAGTATAAAAATGCAAATGGTGTAGATAATAATATAACAGCCAAAAATAATTATTTTCAGCATGATGCTTATCATAATTTCTTTGTGAGTATGGTGACAGTATCTGGTTATGATGACAATACTAAGCTACCAATATACAAAAGTCTTAAATACAATGATTGGACTCATACTAGTTCAAATTTTGTGGATGCAAATGACTCTAATACGAGCTATGCAACTGCAGAAAATTTTTCACAGTATTTTAATCATACAGTTAATCAAATAACACTTGTAGATGCAAACAATACAAATATATCTTTAGATACAGAATGTGCATTAATGTATGGAAGAGGTTGGAGAATACCAACAGCTTATGAAATGGGATTGCAAACAGATGACGAAATCGTTCTTTTGGAAGATTATTACAATACTTATATTCCAGCTTATGCAGGTAATAGTGAAGATCAAATATTTAGTTCCTCAAAAAATGGGTCTAAAAACGAATTATTGTCTTTACGATTACTTACAACTACAAGTGGTACACCATATACTTGGTCGGCACTTACTTATGAACAGACAGGTTATTTAAGATGTATATATCAACCATAAATAATCTAAATTTAAGAAATGTTATAATATGCTTTTGTATATTATTCTATGAAAGGGGTAAAAGATGAGAATCAATACAAATGTAAGTAGTTTAAATGCTATCGAATCTGGGACAAATAACAATACTAGTACGAAAAACTCTTTAGAGAAATTAAGCTCTGGGCTTCGTATCAATAAGGCAAGTGATGATGCTTCAGGACTTGCTATAGCGGATAAGCTTCGTACTCAAAAAAATAGTATCAATCAAAGTGTATCTAATGCAAATAGTGCAGTTGCTATGATACAGATAGCTGATAAAGCGATGGCTGAGCAGTCTGTAATATTAGATGTTGTAAAAACAAAAATGATTCAAGCTGCTACAGCTACTACAAGTACAGAGGGTAGAAATGCAATAGCAAAGGATGTAAGTAAATTACTTGCACAACTTGATGGAATAGCAAGTCAAACAAATTATAATGGTGTAAATTTACTACAAAAAGATGCAAACGATCAAACCGCTACGACATCGCTTACTTTTCAGATTGGTGAAAAAAATAGCAATACAATAGTAACAAGTGGAAGCGTTCGTGCCAATACAAATGGATTAGATAACTTAGCAACAGTTAAAACAATAGTTGACGGCGGAACAATATCGGTTACACAGGCAACAGCATCAATGGGTATTGTAGATAGAGCTATAGATCAACTGAATACTTTTCGTTCAGATTTTGGTTCTACTCAGAATCAAATTGAATCTGCGACAAGAAATATGATGACACAAGTAACAAATATAGCAGCAGCAGAGTCTGTGATACGAGATGTTGATTTTGCACAAGAATCAGCAAATTTCAATAAATATTCTGTAGTGGGACAAGCATCGACTTATGCAGAATCACAAGCGAATAGCAGACCAGCAGATATTTTAAAACTTCTTAATTAAATAAAAAACCCCTTTCATTTAAAAAAAGCCTTTGAGTAACCCTCAAAGGCTTTTTTTGTTATACTGAGAAATTCAATTTTTAGGAATAAGTATGCAATGTGAATATTTTAATAGTTGTGGTGGCTGTAGTCTTGGTGGATTATCTTATGATGAGCAATTAAACTTCAAAGTCAATAGAGAAAAAGAGAGATTTGAAAGTTTATGGAGTGAGTCATTTGATATTATCAAAAGTGAAGATGGTAGATTTAGAAATAGGGCAGAGTTCCGTATTTGGAAAGTGTATGATGAAGTGAATAATTTTACCCTCCACTATGCGATGAACGACAAAGAAAAAAATGTATTACCTATAAAAAGTTGTGGTATCGTTAGTGAATCAATATCGCAACTTAAGCCAAATTTACTTTTAGAATTGCAAAATTCAAAAGTTTTAAACCATAAACTTTTCTCAATTGAATTTTTAAGTAGTATGACAAATGATATGTTG
>RRZU011209877.1_pt1 | contig 82790 bp, 72 predicted proteins | sample 2165561 | NCBI WGS metagenome assembly RRZU01 (sample SAMN10456909, study PRJNA506462) | wastewater metagenome | isolation source: wastewater sludge | place: USA: Moscow, Idaho
CGCAAGGTGTTCCTCACGTTCTGGAACACCGTCGCGTTCCAGGCCCTGTACGCCCGGGCAGCCGGGTGGGCTCCGACCGGGGACGCTCCGGCGGTTGCCGACCGGCACGTGCTGGACCGGTGGCTGGTGTCCACGCGGACCACGCTGGTCGGCGAGGTCACGGCGGCGCTGGACGCGTTCGACACGCAGCGGACCGGTGCCCTGATCTCGCAGTTCGTGGACGACCTGTCCAACTGGTACGTCCGGCGGTCGCGGCGGCGCTTCTGGGACGGCGACCCGTCGGCCCTGTGGACGCTGCACGAGACCATCGACGTCGTGACTCGCCTCATGGCCCCGATGGCGCCGTTCATCACCGAGCGGGTGTGGCAGGACCTGATCGCCGCCGTCGATCCCACCGGACCCGCCTCGGTGCATCTCGCGTCGTGGCCGGTCTACGACGAGACACTCGTGGACGCCGAGGGCGATGCCGCGATGGACCTCACTCGGCGTCTGGTCGAGTTGGGCCGGTCGGCGCGGTCCGAGGCGAAGGTGAAGACCCGTCAGCCGCTGAGCCGCATGTTGGTTCCCACCGGTTCGCTGGCCCGGTTGACGCCGGAGTTGATCGCCGAGATCGAGGCCGAGCTCAACGTGGCGGCGATCGAGTCGTTCGCGTCGGCCGGTGACCTCGTGGATCACTCCGCGAAGGGTAACTTCCGCGCGCTCGGCAAGCGCTTCGGCAAGCAGACGCCTCTGGTCGCCAAGGCCATCGCCGAGGCGGATGCGACGGTCCTGGCCGCGTCGCTGACCGCGACCGGGGTGGCGACCGTCGCCTTCGACGGAGGCACCGAGGTGACCGCCGACGAGGTGATCGTCTCGGAGCGTCCGCGTGAGGGCTGGTCGGTCGTCAACGAGCAGGGCGAGACAGTCGCTCTCGACCTCGAACTGACCCCGGAACTCGTGCGAGCCGGGTTGGCGCGTGAGGCGATCCGGGCGATCCAGGAGGCCCGCAAGACGTCGGGGCTCGACATCACCGACCGCATCGAACTGCGGTGGAGCGCCGACGGTGAGGTAGCAGAGGCCGTCCGAGCCGAAAGCGATCTCGTCGCCCGTGAGGTGCTGGCCGTGTCCATGGACGAGGCCGACCCTGACGCCGACGCGGTGAGCGCCGACCTCGGCCTGACGTTCTCGATCTCCAAGGCCTAGCCTCGATGGGTGTGGCTGACGTCGCTGGTCCGACGTCAGCCACAACCTGGGGAGCGATTCGCCTTCGAGGGGCCTTCCGATCCGAGCCCTTCCACAGTGCGGCGCGACCCGTCGGAGCTTGTGATGGTCACGTTTGAGGCGTCATCGGGTGGATCGGTGAAGAACACGACGTTTTCGCGGACGCGACACGTCAGGGACACCGCAGGGATCGATGCTGCAACAACGTGGTCAACGAAAAGTCCGACGACGAGATCCCTGGTCTCAGTCTCGGCTCTGAAGACTAGGGGATTGTTGACGACGTCATCCCAACTGCTACATGTAGCGCTATCTCCGTCACCCATCCCGATGAGAACCACGCACAGGGCGTTGTTCGGTGCTTGCACCGCGAACAGTTGGGCATCTCCATTGCTCGCCAACCAGCGCCATGAGCTTGCGTACAGTTCAGGGGCGAGTCTCTTGGCGAGGTCCTGCGCGGCCTGTGGTGGGGAGTCGCCCTCGGTCGCGGCTCGCGAAACGGCGGCTATCTCGACAGAGGGACTCGGCGTCGGATGCGGAGGTTCCGCACATCCGATCGCAGTGAACACGCATGCAGCGATGACACCGGCGATCTGGGGCCTCACCATGGGAGGCACTGTAATCATTCGCTGCAGCAATCACGGCGTTTTGAAGCCGGACGCAGTGTTATGCCCTGTTGGCCCAGGCGGTCGCGGGCGGGTTGATCGGGACCTGCTCGGTCGTGCGCGCCTGCTGCTTGCGGGCGGCCTGTGCGGCGATGGCCATGGGCACGACGCGGGCGGCCAGTCGCCGGTACGCGAGTTGGGTCTGCTTGTGCAGGTCCGACCAGACGATCACCGACTCGTCGGCGATGACGGGGTCGTACGGGATGAACTCGGTGACCGAACCGGAGAACCAGGCCCGGGCGAGTTCGGCGGCTTCGGAGTGGATCTTGACGCGGCCGTTCGAGGTGACGATGACCACGCGGCGGGACACGTCGATGCCTTGGTGGCGGAACTCCGACACCAGCCGGGCCGCCAGCGCGATGTGGTCCTCTTTGAGTTGCAGGGGAATGACGATCACGTCGGCCGAGTCGATCGCCGCGCGCCAGTTGGCGGCCGCCATCGAGTTGCCCGTGTCGACCAGCAGGATCGGGAAGTAGCGAGCGATCACCTCGCGCAGCTTGGTGAACTGTTCACCGGTGATCGGCGACGCGTCGGGCGAGGACGCAACGGCGTGGAAGCCGACCTCCTGCCAGTGAGCGCACCACCGCAGGGCCAGGCTGTTGGAGTCGGGACGGGCCTGCAGCCAGTCCAGGCGCTGCAGCAGATCGCCGATAGTCCGGTTGTGCTGCGACGTGACCCGCAGGCCGAGGGTCCCTTCCATCTCGTTGTTGTCGAGCGCCAACACGTCACCGGGACGTGCCGACGCCAGGGCCGACGCGAGTCCGATGGTCAACGGTGTCTTGCCCGAGCCGCCCTTCGGCTGTGCCACGACGACGGTGACGGGGGCCGGCAGTGACGCGCGGATCGCTGCGTCCTCGGCAATGCGCTCGACCGTCCTCTGCGACGGGCCCATGCGCAGCCACCGGCGCCAGCGCTCGTCGGGCTTGATGAGCCTGGCCGGCTGGAGTTGCGCACGCAGTTCGGAAGGGTCCCCAACCAGGGCGGAGAAGGGCCGATGCTCGGGGACCGGCTCCAGGTGACTCTGTCGTGACGGGGTCGGGCTGGACGCTGCTTCGTCGCCAAAAACGGGGTGTGACGTGGGGGGTCCTACTGGGCCTGGGTACGTGTTTTGTTGCTGTCCGTCGCTCATTCGGCGTGCGGGAGCCCACAGCGGCTGCACTCGCACGCCTTGGCTGCGCGCCGGTGGGGGCTCGATAGTCATGTCTTTACAGTACTCCATCGCGTTTCCACGGTGTTCTTTCAGGTCCCGCTGCTACACTCCCGCCTCCCCGAAAGGGCCGGGTCTTGGCGTGATGAAACCCCTCGTTGAGGCCGTCCGGCTACCCCGAGGTGACCGGGCGAGCAGACACGGCCTCCACTGCCTGGTCAGGGGCAACGTAACCGCCGCAGGGTCCACCCAAGCCCGGATGAGCTTCATTTCAGCGGGCATTCGGACTCGCGAGTCCAGGAGGCCAGCGGCCCTGTGGGTCGAGCGCGACCCGACCGCGGCGACTTCGTGCCGTGAACCGGTGGTGCGGGACCCTGGACTTCTGTCTGTGGCCCGGTCCAGGAGGGAAAGCGCGTGACTCGACGCAAGTTGTACGAGGCACTGGTGCTCGTGGGCCTGCTGTTGTTGATGGCCGGGTTGACGATCGCACTGGCGCCCGTTGGCGGACAGCCTGTGACGGGTCTGGTCACTGCCGGTGCTGGCCTACTTGCATTCCTCCGGGCTGGAGTTGGCTTCCGAAAGGACGCCGGACGCCTGGATGAGCGTCTGCCCCGAGGTTTGCCGCCGCTGCTTCTCGCGATCTGTGTGATCGCCGCTGACTTGTTCTTGTTCGTCGTCGCGTGGGTGAAGGGTCTGCAGACAACCTCAATCGGTTTCGGCGTTCTCCTCGGAATCGGCGGAGTGTTCTTGCTCGCGATCGTGGGCGCGATTCGGTGGGCCCTGGACAGTCAGTCGCGCTAGGGGTGGTGCGATGCCGGCTTGCCCGTGCGGCGAGCTTCGACGAGGCCCACGACGATCGCAGGCGGCAGTTGGAGTCGTGAGGCCGGGAACCATTTCGAAGCACCGTCGACCATGATCCGTAGACCCCCGCCGTTCGGCACGTCCACGTCACTCAACGTGGCCTGATCCAGTCGCCAGCGCTGTCCCGAAGGAAACCGGAGCATTTCGCCGTCGACGACGAAGGCGAAGCGGCCATCGGTGACGGCCGCATTGGGCGCGGCCCTGACCGTACGCAGCCCGCTCCACGCCGTGAGCGCCGACAGGGCGGCGAACACCGCGACCGGCAACATGTAGGGAGTCACATCCGGGTCCACTTCGACGGGGTGAGCCTGAAAGCCGAGGAAGGTTGCGGAGCTCAACAGCATCACGGCGCTCAGGGCAAAGGCAGCCAGTCGAAACCGGAAGGCGACGGGAATCCTGGTCCCAACGGGCGCCTGCGGGGAGGCCGCGAGCGTCACCACCAACGGCTTGCCAGGGTCGTCAAAGAAGTCCAGGGACCGCGCCATGACGCGTGGGAGCTGGCTCAGCGTTCGAAAGCTCTCCAGCGTGATCGGCCAGCCAAGAAGGAAGCTCGGCACGGTCAGGAAGAACACCCACGGTGGCATGCTGCCAGCACCCACCTGCATGGCGGTGACGAAACCGAAGCCAACGAGCACGAGTCCGATCACGGCCGCCACCAAGTAGCGGGGGCGGCGCGCCGCGATTCGCCCCCGGAACGCGTCTTGGTCGTATTCGATCCACACACGCTCGAGGCTACCCAGGCCGACGGGTCAGCCTTCCGGCGCCCGGGTTGACGCGAGACATCCGCATGCACCCCATGGCTCCGACCGTGCGTCGGCGCAAGGCTTCGTGTCGGCCGAGTAAAGGTGCCCGCCGAGCAGATCACGGCCGAGATGAACCAAGGCGGCTTGTAGCGTGAGGGTGGTGGTGTGGCTCCGAGGCACGACCACCAACTACCGAAAGCATCAAGGGCACGTCCTCGGCGTAGCCGACTCAGGATGCAGCTTGGGATTGGTGACATGTGATTACTTGGCGTGCGGTCCATGAGGCCGTGATCCTCACCGGGGGGATGTTCATCGTTGGTGGGCTCGGCGCGCCACTCATGATGGTCCAACCGAATGGGGCCGCCATTGCGACGATTTTCTGCGTGCTGGGTGTCTATGCCGTAGGCAGGTCGGTCGTGGCGCTGCGTGGGAATGCCGATAGCTTGAATGAAGAGGCGCCTGGTGGTGTGTCTCCTTGGGTTCTCGCGGTCGTCGCTGTGTTCGTTGGTCTCGGCGTATTTGTGATCGCTTGGGTGAGGGATGTTCAGGCGTCGCTGCTGGGGATCGGTGTTCTCGCGGGCCTCGTGGTGGTCGTCGTGGGTTTCATCGTTTGGGCTGTTCGCTGGTCGCGCGTAGCGCCTGGTTGACGCCATTCGTCGCTCGGCGAGTCGGCGATCGTGCGAAGGACGTACCGTCACAGTCGGGCGCTGCGGAGGTCGAGCCGATAGGGTTCGGTTCGCCAAAGGTTCAGAAGGTGGGTACCCATGACTCGACGCAAGCTCTACCAGGGGATGGTCCTGGTCGGGTTCCTGGCGATCCTGGCCGGATTGACCGTCTCTCTGGCGCCCGAACGTCAATACCCCCTGGCCGGAGCGGCATTGTGCGGTGTTGGGCTGCTCGCGTTCTCTCAGGCGCGGGCAGGGTGGCGAACGGACGCCAAGGAGCAGGACAAGCCGCTGTCTCGTGCGGTGTCACCCCTGCTGGCAGGCGCCTGCGTCGCCGGAGTGGACCTGCTGTTGTTCGGCATCGGCTGGTTCGTGAAACTGCAGACGACGCCGCTCGGAATCGTTGTGCTGGCCGGCGTCGCCGGTGTCTTTGTGGCCACGCTGGTCGTCGCTTTTCGCTGGACGCGCTGATCGCCCGTACGGGGGCCACGCGGCGGTTGTCGCGGACATCGGGAGAATCCTCAGCACTTCGCATAGCCTGGGGCGGTCCCTGCCGAAAGTGTCACATCACAATGCAAACGCAGCCCCCCGCGCCCGGGTCCGTCGTCGTCGTCCGCGACGAGGAATGGCTCGTCACCCACACGCGCAACACCGACGATGGTCTGCTCATCACGGTTCAAGGGCTCAGCGATCTGGTGCGCGGAACGACCGCGTCGTTCTATTCATCCCTAGACGACATTGAGGCACTGGATCCCCGTCGCGCGACCCTGCGCGCTGACGCCTCGCCGTACTACCGCGACTCCCGGTTGTGGCTGGAGGCGACGGTCCGCAAGACACCGATGCCGCTGACCGACGACCGGTTGTCCGTGTCGGCGGGAGCGTTGGCGGACCCGCTGGAGTACCAGCGAACGGCCGTGACGAGGGCCTTGAGCCGTGAGGCGTTGCGGCCACGCATCCTGCTGGCGGACGCCGTGGGACTCGGCAAGACGCTCGAGATCGGCATGATCTTGTCCGAACTGATCCGTCGCGGTCGCGGGGAACGCATCCTCATCGTCTGTCCGCGCCACGTGCTGGAGCAGATGCAAAACGAGATGTGGAGTCGGTTCGCGATTCCGTTCGTCCGCCTGGACTCGCTCGGTGTGCAGCGGGTCAAGCAAAAGCTCCCGGCGACCCGGAACCCGTTCTCCTACTTCAACCGGGTGATTGTCTCCATGGACACGCTCAAGCAGGACCGGTTCGCCACCGATCTTCGCCAGCACCAGTGGGACGCGGTCGTGATCGACGAGTCCCACAACGTCACCAACTCGTCCACCCAGAACAACCGCCTGGCTCGGACCATCGCCCCGAACACGGACGCGCTGATTCTCGCCAGCGCCACACCCCACAACGGCCGAGCCGAATCCTTCGCGGAGTTGATTCGGCTGCTGGAGCCGACGGCCGTCAGCCCCGATGGTGAGTTGAACCTCGATGAGGTCGAACGTCTGGTGATCCGTCGTCATCGACATTCCGACGAGGTGGCGCGTGCGGTCGGTGGCGAATGGGCAGAACGGCTGGAACCGCAACACACGCTCGTAGAGGCGTCTCCGGCCGAGGATGCCGTCGCTACAGAACTCGCCGATGTGTGGCTCCACCCCAAGGATCTCCCTAGCCCCTACTCGGGGACGGTCTCGACGCTGTTCCCGTGGACACTGGCCAAGGCCTTCTTGTCGTCCCCATCCGCCCTTGCCGAGACCATCACGCAACGACTGCGGACGCTCGGCTCGCCGGAGGCGTTCACGGCGAACCAACGTGTCGAGGCGGCCGCCTTGGAACGACTCGCCGACCTGAACGCGGCGACCTTCGAGTCCAGCAGCAAGTACGCGGCATTGCGGGATTACCTGCGCAGCCTCGGCATCGGCAAGACATCGCAGCAGCGTGCGGTCGTGTTCGCTGAACGCGTCTCGACCCTGCAATATCTGGCGCGCAGGATCACGAACGATCTCGGACTGGCGGCCGACCAGGTCCGGGTTCTCCACGGTGGACTGTCGGACGTCGAGCAGCAAGAGATCGTCGAGTCGTTCAAGCAGTCGTCATCGCCGATTCGGGTGCTCGTGACGGGGGACGTCGCGTCTGAAGGTGTGAACCTGCATCGGCAATGCCATGAACTGATCCACTACGACATTCCGTGGTCGTTGATCCGTATCGAGCAGCGCAACGGGCGCATCGATCGATATGGGCAGACCACGCGGCCACAGATCACAACCCTGCTCCTCACACCCTCGGCGAAGGACTTCGCGGGGGACATCGTCGTCCTGCGGCGGTTGCTGGAGCGTGAACAGGAGGCCCACGTCGCTCTCGGCGATGCGGCCTCGCTGATGGGCAAGTACTCGGTTGACAAGGAGGAGGAGGCGATCAAGCGGCTCCTCGCGGGGCAGACCACGTTGGACGAGACGGTGAAACCCGTAGCCAGCATCGCCAAGGACGAGGGTACGGTCGCCGCATTCTTCGCCCAACTATCGGCCGCAGCCACGGCGGAATCGGCGACCCCCACCGAGCCGGTCGCTACCGGGTTGTTCCCGCAGCCCGTCGACTTTCTGCGCGAAGCGCTGACGGCGGCCTACGTCACCCCTGCCGCGGCAGTGTCTGCAAACGGCGTCGCGTGGACCGAGCACGCGGCCGAGCGTCTCGTCTCCTTCGAGCCGCCGCCGGATTTGCGTCAACGGTTGGAGGTGCTGCCGCAGAGCTACTTGTCGGAGCGGCGGGTCCTTGAGCGCTTGTTGCTGGCGACGGACCGCCGCAAGGGCAAGCAAGAGCTGGATGATGCGCTCACCGACACGTCCGACAGTTCGTGGCCGCAAGCGCACTACCTGTCCCCACTGCACCCCGTCCTCGACTGGGCAGCCGACCGCGCCCTGGCGAGCCTCGCCCGCAACCAGGTGTACGCACTTCGCGGCACGGTCGACGACCCAACGCTGCTGGTGGTCGGCACGCTCACCAACCGGCGCGGACAGACCGTGGCGGCGTCGTGGGTACGCGTCACGTTCCCGGACCCAGGGCGGTTGTCCTTCGCGCCGGTTGAGGTGGCCGAGTCTGCTCACGACTTGTTCGTGGACGTCGGTCTCGACGTTCCGGTCGGAAACCCCGGTCCCGTGGCCGACGTGCACGCGTTGGCCCTGTTGGTGTCCGTGGGCGTCGAGACGGCTGCGCGTCATCTGGACACCGTCCTGCAGGCGGCGGCGACAGATGCCGAGAACCGGATTCGCCAGTGGAGCGAGCGCACGTCTCGCTGGCAGTCCCAGGCCGCCGAAATGGCGCAACGGCTCGACCTGCAGCGGCGTCGGCTGTCGGTCGCCGAAGAAGAACGACTGATCGCCGACATGCGACCCACCCATCCGCTGGTCCGTCCGCTGGCGCTCGTGTTGCCGCCGGACCACCCGGCCGACTTCGTGCCCGACCGCGCCCGCGAGGAGGTGTGAGCCATGCCCGTCAGTGACGCCTTTGTCGTCGGCGACGACTTCATCTCGGAGCACTACTTCACCACCGACGCGAGGAACGAGAGCTTCGCCAAGCTGGTGGCCGACCGGCGCAAGAGTTTCGACGCCGCCGACCACGCGACCAGCCGATCCCGGTTCACGGCTGCGCGCGGTGACCTCGCCACTGTCCTGGCCGACCTGTACGCCGACCAGCGAGCGTCGGTAGAAGCCGCCGCGGCGGTGTACGACGAAGTGCTGCGCATCCTGGGCTACACGACAGGTCCCTACAGCACTCGCACCGAGGGTCCCGTGACGTGGTACTCGGCGGCGGGGATCACTGGCTCGGCGCCGTTGGCGGTGGTCCGCGCGACGCCAGCCGCCACCGTCGAGGATCTCTTCGCTCGGGGTGAGGGCGAACCCCAACTGCTGGAGCCGTGGCAGTTCAGCGAATCGTCCACCGAGACGTCCGTGAGCAAGGCGGTGTCTCGGCTGTTCACCGCCGATGAGGCCGTCGACTTCGTTCTCGTCCTCGCCGGGAGGTGGGTGCTCGTCACCCAGGCGTCTCGCTGGGCGGAGGGACGGTACCTTGCCGTCGACGTACAGACGGTGTGCGACCGCAACGACACCAAGCGGGGCGGCGAGATCGACAGGATGCTCACCATCCTCGAGGCCGACTCGCTGGCGCCCGACGCCGATGGTGCCGTGTGGTGGGCATCGACCCTGGAGGCGTCGGTTAAGCACACCGTCGGTGTCAGCAAGGACCTGCGCGAGGGCGTGCGGCGCAGCATCGAGATCATCGCCAACGAGGTGGTGGCCCGTCGTCACGCTCGCGGACTGCCACCCCTCCCCGCCGACCAGGCCGAGCCGCTCGCGCGGCAATCCCTGCGCTTCTTGTACCGAATCTTGTTTCTGCTGTACGCCGAGGCGTCCCCCGAACTGGGCGTCCTGCCGGTGGGCGCGACCGAGTACGACACCGGCTACAGCCTCGACCGGCTGCGTGAACTCACCCTCGTCGAGCTCACCGCGCATCACGCCCAACATGGCACTCACTTCTACGCGTCGCTGGACGTGTTGTTCCGACTCGTCGACACCGGACACCACCCTCAGCCCACCGATCACGCCTCTCACAGTGGTGACACCACCGACGGGCTGGTCTTTCACGCGTTGCGCGCCGACCTGTTCGCGCCCGCAGCCATCGGACTCATCGCCGAGACCAAGCTTGGCAACGTCGCCCTCCAACAGGTGCTGCGTCACCTGCTGTTGAGCAAGGAACAGTCCGGCAGGGACCGCGGCTTCATCAGCTATGTGGATCTCGGCATCAACCAGCTCGGCGCCGTGTACGAGGGACTGATGAGCTACACGGGGTTCTTCGCGACGACCGACCTGTACGAGGTGGCGCGGGGAGGAAACCCCGAGAAGGGGTCCTGGGTTGTCCCCACCGACCGCGCCCAGGGCATCGACGAGTCCGACTTCGTGCGCCGGGCCGACCCCGTCACCGGCGAGATGCGCCCCGTGATCCATGAACGCGGCCAGTTCGTGTATCGGCTGTCCGGACGGGCGCGGCAACAGTCCGCCTCGTATTACACCCCCGAGGTCCTGACGCAGTTCACGGTCGGACAGGCGTTGGCCGAACTGCTCGATCAGGACGGGCAGACCACCACTGCCGAGGACGTGCTTGGTCTCAGCGTGTGTGAGCCCGCGCTCGGGTCGGGGGCGTTCGCCATCGAGGCCGTCAACCAGTTGGCCACCGAATACCTGACCCGTCGCCAGGCCGAGCTCGGCGAGACCATCGCGCCCGAGGACTATCAGGCCGAACTGCGGCGCGTGAAGGCGTACCTCGCCCTGCACAATGTCTATGGCGTGGACCTGAACGCCACCGCCGTCGAGTTCGCCGAGATCACGCTGTGGCTAGCCACGATGGCCCCGGGACTGTCCGCGCCGTGGTTCGGGCTGCATCTGCGGCGCGGCAACTCCCTCATCGGCGCCCGTCGAGCCGTCTACAGCCGCAGTGCCGTCACCAGCAAGGCGTGGCTGACCCAACCCGCTGAGGACGTGCCGCTCACCGACCTGGCGAGACGCATCGAGACCGACGACACCGGACCAACCAATGCGGCCGGACGCATCCACCACTTCTTGCTGCCTGCTGCCGGGTGGGGAGCGACTGTCGGCTCGAAGGAGGCCCAAGAGTTGGCCCCCGAACGGGTCAAGGCCGTCAAAGCCTGGCGGGGGCAGCTCAAGCGCAAGCCCAGCAACCCTCAGGTCGATCAGCTTCTCGCCATCGCCGCGCAGACCGAAGAACTGTGGACGCTGGCGCTGCGCCGCCTCACCGTCGCGAACCAGCAGTCTCGTCGTGAGATCCCGCTGTGGGGGCGCGAGGGTCACGGTCTCGGATCGGTCGTCACCCGCGAGCAGATCGAGGCGTCCCTCGCGGACCCCAACGGTGCGTACCGCCGGTTGAAGCTCGTGATGGACGCCTGGTGCGCGTTGTGGTTCTGGCCCCTCACCGGCGACGAGGTCACCCCGCCGACGTTTGCTCAATGGCTCGACGCCCTCCAATCCATCATTGGTGCCGAACCCAAGCGGACGGTACGGGGCAAGCGCTTTGCTGGTGATCAGACCCTCGCCCCCGCAGACCTGTGGGAGTCCCTCGCCGACCAAGAGAGTTTCGCCCTTGCCGGCGGCAACACGCGTCCTATTGCCGATGTCTTGGACCGCCACCCCTGGCTGCAGGTGTGCCAGCGGGTCGCCGACGAACAGGGCTTCTTCCACTGGCCGCTTGAGTTCGCTCCCGTGTTTGCCCACGGCGGCTTCGACCTGCAGGTCGGAAACCCTCCCTGGGTCAGGCCACGCGGAGACGTGCCAGCCCTCCTTGCCGAGGGGGATCCCTGGTGGCAATTGACCGACAAACCGTCAAATGATCACGCCGCTGACCACCGAGCCCTGGCACTATCCCGGCCCGGCATGTCCGAACTCGTCCTTGGTGCCGACACAGCCACGGTTGCGTTGGCGTCGTACGTCGCGGATGCGACGAACTACCCAGTCCTAGCTGGCCTGCAACCCGATCTGTATCGGTGTTTCATGGCCACCACCTGGACGCATGCCTCACAACGGGGCGCCATAGGGCTTCTCCACCCGGAAACGCACTTCACGGACGAGAAGGCGCATGTGCTCCGGGCAGCGACCTACCCCCGGCTTCGTCGTCACTGGCAGTTCATCAACGAACTGCGGCTCTTTGATGAGGTGCACCATCTCGTTAGCTATGGCGTGCACATTTACGGGGCGGCCCGTGGCATTGAGTTTTTGCAGGCATCGAGTCTGTATCACCCGGAGACAGTTCTGGGATCCCTACGTCACAACGGGGACGGGCCGCCACCCGGGCTGAAGCACGATGGGCACTGGGATTTGCGTCCGCACGCCCAGCGCATCCTGACCGTTACCGACGCGACCTTGGAGACATGGCGCGACACCCTAGAACCCCAACTCGGAGATCCCCGGCGAACACGCATGGTGTACACCGTCAACAGAGATGTCGCCGAAACGTTGGCAATACTCTCGCGCGGACAGCGCCTCGGGTCGCTCGGGCTCCAGTTCTCTCGCGGCTGGGATGAGTCGATCGACCGAGCCAAGGGACGGTTCGTGCAGCGGTGGGGTGTGCCGGACTCGTGGAGCGATGTGATCCTGCAGGGCCCTCACATCTTCGTGGGCACCCCGCTGTACAAGTCGCCCAACCCGACCATGAAGAGCAACAAGGACTGGTCGGATACCGACTTCGAAACCCTCGCCCCCGACGCGATCCCCGCCACCTCCTACAAGCCCGCCGGAGACCCCCACACCTACAACACCGCCTACACCCACTGGGAAACCCCTGACGGCGACCCCATCGCCGCCCGCGACCACTACCGCCTCGCCTGGCGTGCAATGGCCGCCAACACCGGTGAACGGACTCTTATCCCAGGTCTAATCCCACCGGGCGCTGCCCACGTGAATGGCGTCTTTTGCGTGAGTGCAGAGCCATCCCGAACCCTCGTTGCTGCCGTCGGCTTCGCTGGCAGTCTGCTGGGCGACTTCGCCATTCGGACGGCGCCAAAGAGCGGAATCTATCAAGCTGCCTTCGAGCGGCTACCCGCCCCTCCTACGAATCATGACTTGACCGACGCGCTGGTTATGCGCGCTCTGCGTCTCAACTGCGTGACGGATGCCTACGGCGATCTCTGGTCGGAGGTGTACGACCCAGCCTTCGCAGGCGACGCGTGGACGCGTCCGGGGCTGTCGGTCGAGTTGGGTGAGGTCGGTCCGGAGTGGACGGCGGCGACGCCGTTGCGGCGTGCGGCGGATCGGCGGCAGGCGCTGGTCGAGATCGACGCGCTGGTGGCGTTGATGCTGGGGGTGTCGGCCGACCAGTTGTGCACGGTGTACCGAACGCAGTTCGCGGTGCTGTACGGATACGACCACGACAAGTACACCTACGACGCCAACGGTCGCCTCGTCCCGAATCCCGTGCTCGTCGCGTGGCGCAAAAAGGGCGAGCGAATCACTGAAGAGGAACGCACGCACACCAATCAGGCAGGCAACACCTATGTCTACGACCTGCCATTCGCCACCCGCGACCGCGAACAAGACATACGCACGGCCTACGCCGAATTCGAACGCCGCCTGTAACCGAGACAGCCGCCTGCCGTTGGGTCGTTGAGCGCGGTGGACATTGCGCCTTGATTCTCGCGGTCGGCGCCGATATCAGGCGGTCACGCTTGAGGATTCTTGTCTGTCCCCAGACCGTCGCGGCTCACGTCAGTTCGAACCCTGATGCCGTTACGTTTCGCACGTGAAGATAGAAGGATTGCTAATCGTGCAGATCGTCCTCGGGCCGTCGATGGCGGCGCTGAGCGTTGTGGCGATTATCCAAGCGCCTGTCGAAGGGTTGACCGTACCCGGCATCGTCATGGCAACCGTTGGGCTGGCATTCGCCGCCCTTTCCGGATGGGGGCTGCTTCAGCAGCGACGAGATGACTGATTCGTGTCGAGTGGGCGTCGAACCGCTCGTCAGGAGCCTGGTCTGTGGTCAGACTTCGAAGGTGGAGGGGCGCCGTTCAGGATGGTGCGCCATGGCAATCCGTTTGGAGCGAGCGCAGGGGCTCTAACCGCCCAGACTCGACGATCCTCTGATCGGGGCCGGGGCGCGCGATCTGTGCAAGTGAAGTTGGAAGCACAGAGATAACTTCCAACTCAAGGCAGCCTTGAGTTGGAAGTTCGTGTTGATATTCCAAGTGAAGAGGGGGTCTGGTTGTAGGGTTGAGCCATGGATGCTGACAAGTATCTCGACAGCGTCTTCGGCCACCCGACGCGTCAGCCGGGCAACAAGTGGGCTTTCACGTACTACCTGCCCAAATCCATCCCACGTGAGTTGCAGTTGACCCCACCGGTCGTCAACGCCATGTCGGACGCCGATGCTGCGCTGGGCCACCTGCAGGGGCTGGGCATGGTCATCGCTGACCCCAGCCTCCTGATCGGTCCATACGCTCGGCGCGAGGCGCTGGCGAGTTCACGCATCGAGGGCACCCAGGCATCCCTGTCCGATCTTCTTCAATCCGAGGTCGATGTCGCCGCCAGCGACGATGACACGGAGGAGGTCCGTCGCTATTTGGAGGCGACGGAGCTGGCGTACAAGCTGTCCTCATCGTTGCCGATCACCCAACGCCTCGTGCTGCAGGTCCACGAGGTGTTGCTGCGTGGAGTCCGGGGCCAGGAGAAGAACCCGGGCGAACTGCGCACCAGCCCCGTCTGGGTTGGTAGTGCTGGCGCGACGCCGCAAAGCGCGCAGTTCGTACCCCCGTTGCCAGAACACCTGCCAGATCTCATGCGTGACTGGGAGTACTTCGTCAACGACGATGGCAGGCACCTACCCGCCCTCATTCAGGCTGCCCTGATGCATTATCAGTTCGAGACGATCCATCCGTTCCTCGACGGGAACGGGCGCATCGGACGGCTGTTGATCAATCTGTTGTTGATGGAGCGCGGTCGGCTGCCGATGCCACTGCTGTATCTGTCCAGCTATTTCGAGAGCTACCGGCAGATCTACTACGACAGGTTGCAGGCAGTACGGGAGTCTGGCGACATCAACGGTTGGCTACTGTTCTTCCTTCAAGCCGTGACTTCGCAAGCCACAGATGCGGTCGAGCGCGCGCGTGCCTTGGTGTCGATTCGTGAGGAATACCTGGGGGTGGCAGTGCAAACGCGCTCCAGCCTCCCGACGCTCGTCGAACTGATACTGCATACGCCAGTCGTCACCGTGAGATCCGTGCAGGCAACAACGAAACTGACCAATCAAGGGTCGCGCTCACTCATCCGGACTGCCGAGGCCAAAGGGTGGTTGAGAAGCATCGGCGCCCGTGGTCGAGGAGGCCGCGAGTTCTGGATCGCGCCTCGAGTTCTCGATGTCATGGAGGCCCCCATGGTGTACAGCCAGGTCGGCGACGCGCAACCTGAGGAGGACGGCAGCACTGGCACGGCCGGGCCGCAGGGATGAAACGTGCGCCTTCCGAAATGGTCCACCGTGAATGTTCTTTTGCGACGCGGGCAGCAGACGGAACGCCGACGCGAAAGCCGCCGAAAATGTCTGTCGGTGACGTTACGGTCGGAACATGTCGACTGGGGGTGAGCGCGTGAGTGAACTGCTCCCGTCGCGGCAGGCTATGGGGTTGCGCGATCGACTTCTGGACTACGTCACCACAACGTTTGCCCTGGCCGATGCCGATGCGCGTGCGGGGCTGCAGTCGTTTCTTGAGGAGCAGGCCGACGGCATGTTCCGGGGGCCCTTCGTGCGCACGCGTCTGCCGTTTGCTTCCGCACCGGACGGGTGGGAGTCCGCGCTCGACGTGTTGCCCGACGGATTCGTGCCGTACGGCCATCAGGCGGCGGCGTTCGCCCGGCTGTCGAGCCGCACCGGTCGACCACAACCCACGCTTGTGACGACAGGCACCGGGTCTGGCAAGACGGAAGCGTTCCTGCTGCCCATCCTGGACCACGTCCTGAGGGCACGCCGCGAAGGCCGTACCGGTATGTCCGCTCTGGTGTTGTACCCGATGAACGCGCTAGCCAACGACCAGGCCATGCGCCTGGCGCGACTCATCACCAGTCAGCCCCGCGACGGTCGTGTCAACCCGTACGCGGGTGTGACAGCCGCGCTGTACACCGGCGACAACGGACCGAAGCGAACGAAGGTCACATCCGAGGGACTGATCACCGAACGGTCCGTCATCCGTTCGGGAGCGCCCGACATCGTCTTGACCAACTACAAGATGCTCGACCACCTGCTGCTGCGCCACGAGGACGCCGCCTTGTGGGAGCGCAGCGCGGACTCGCTGCGGTACGTCGTTCTCGACGAGTTCCACACCTACGACGGGGCGCAGGGCACCGACGTGGCCATGCTGCTTCGGCGTCTGGGCCTGGTCCTCAAGCACTACTGGCCTGAGCGCGGCTCACAGGCCGACCGGCGGTCGGCGGCCGACTGGGAGCGCCCCCTCGGGCAGGCCACCCCCGTCGGTACGTCGGCCACCTTGGGCGAGGGCGGCGACAGCGCCGAGATGGTCCAGTTCGCCACAGAGGTCTTCGGGGAGGAGTTCGATCCCAGCTGCGTCGTCGCCGAGACCCGGCTGAGCTGGGACGATTGGGTCAGCGACGACCCTCCACCCGCTTTCCGGCAGGTCGGGCTCAGCTCGGCGGTCATCGATGACCTCGCGGACTGCATCGACGAAGACACCGACGGTGCGACCCTCACGCGGACAGTTCTAGAAGCACTGCTCGAACCAAGCGACGACGATGTCGTAGGACCGAGCGACCCAGCGGCATGGGTGAACGCGGCAAGCGACGAACAACTCCTCCAGTGCGCACGCTCGCTGCCCATCGTGCAGAGCCTCTTCGAAGAGACGCGCGACGCGGCAAGCCTCGACGAACTCGTCGGCAAGGTGTTGCCGGTCGAGACTCGCGGCACATCACCGCACGCTGCGGCGACTTTCGTATCCTTGCTGATCGCTGTGGTGAGTCACCTGCGAGCAGTACTGGGCCGGCAAGCCGCGTCCGTCGAGGTGCATCTGTGGATCCGTGAGCTGACCCGGATCGACCGCGTGGCATCCTCGGCCGCGTCCTACCTGTGGGGCGACGACGGCTCGGTGGCGGGCCGGGGAGCCACGGACGGTCTCACCGAGGGAGCGTTCCCCGCCATCTACTGCCGCCATTGCGGCCGGTCTGGGTGGGGTGTCGAACTGGGAACCACCGGATCGCACTTGGCCTCAAGTGACGCGCAGATTCGCACCCATCACCTCGCCCGCACCGGCCGGTTCCGAGCGCTGGTCCACGCGCCCAGCGAAGCCCAGCGAGCCCGTGACGGCTACCCGGTGGACGGGTTGACCTGGCTCAACACGCAGACCCGCGATCTCGCGACGCAACTTCCCGACCCCGACGACGAGGCGTACAGAGACGGCCGGGTCCTCCCCGTCCTGGCGGTCCTCGGCCGCGACGCCGACGACGACTCGCGTGATGACGTATGCCCGAGTTGCCAGCAGCGCGACGGCATCCGCTTTCTCGGGTCAGCCATCGCGACGCTGCTGTCGGTCACCCTCACGACGCTGTTCGGCTCGGGGAGCCTCGATCCGGGTGAGAAGAAGGCGCTCGTTTTCACCGACAGCGTGCAAGACGCCGCTCACCGGGCCGGGTTCGTGGCGGCCCGGTCCCACACCTTCTCGCTGCGAGCCGCGATCCGAGACGGGTTCAGTGGGCACAGCAACGAACTCAACCTGCCCGAACTCGCCGACGCCATCGTGGCGCGTGCAGGCGACGATCCCTTCCGGCGCTACCGCCTCCTCCCGTCCATCTACATCGACGACGAGGCCATGCGCGCCTTCTGGGACCCGGACCGTCGCGGGGCGGTACCGCGCGATGTCCGAGACAGGGTACGCAAACGTCTGCTGTTCGACCTCGGTGCCGAGTTCGGGTTCGGTTCCCAGATAGGACGCACCCTGGAGGCCACCAACTCCGTCACCGCTACGGTCAACGTCGGCGCGCCCTCCCGCATGGCAGCGATGGCCAGGCGAGTGTTGGATGGCGACGAAACGGCCACTCTCGACGGATTGGTCGAGTGGACGGGGCCAGAAGGGGACGCGACCCTCGTTCGCTGGGTGCGCGGTGTGGCGGAACACATGCGCACCGGCGGTGCCATCGAACACCCGTGGCTGGCGCGCTACATCCGGTCCGACGGAAGCCGCTGGTTCTTGACCGGCGGGCGGCCCCGCGAGGGAATGCCGAGCTTCCCGCGCGGACGTCAACACCCCGCTTTCCCGCGCATCGGCGGCAAGACCGTACGCGACCCGCTCCTGGACCCGGTCACCGACGTCCAGAGTTGGTACGCGCGTTGGACATCCCGCGCCCTGGGAGTGAGTGCGCGCCACGGGGCGAGCCTCGCCAAGCGGCTGCTCGAGCGCCTGGCGAAGGAATCGCTGCTGAACGCCGTTGCCACAGACTCCGGCGCCACCGTGTACGCGATCCCGCCGACCGCCGTCCTGACGGCCCCAACGCTCGACATCGCGGGAAACCAGACGAGAACCGTCCTCGAATGCGATACCTGCCACAACCCGACACCCTGTTCGGAGGAGGTGTTCGTCCAGCTGTCCGGGGCACCGTGCCTTCATGTCCGCTGCCCCGGACACCTCGCAGCGGTATCGATCGAGCCCAACAACTACTACCGCAGCCTGTACGGCAGCGCCGACATGCGGCGCATCGTCGCGCGCGAGCACACCAGCCTGCTCGACGCCAAGGTTCGGTTGGACTACGAGAACGGCTTCAAACAAGGCAAACGCGACCCCGATGCCCCCAACACACTCGTCGCCACCCCCACGTTGGAGATGGGCATCGACATCGGGGACCTGTCGGCCGTCTTCCTCGCTTCCCTGCCGCGCACCGTGGCGTCATACCTGCAGCGCGTCGGGCGAGCCGGGCGCCTGACCGGCAACGCGCTGAACATCGCCTACGTCACCGGACGCGGAGCGTCCCTGCCGCGACTCAGCGAACCCACGTCCCTCATCAACGGTCGAGTGAGACCTCCGGCCATCTATTTGTCGGCCGAAGAGATCCTGCAACGGCAATACCTCGCCCATCTCGTCGACGGGTTCGCGCGTGACGACGTTGACGCGCACCATCCGCGCACGGCGTCGATTGCCTTGTCCGCCACCGGTCCCGGGAGCTTTCTCGGGGATTTGATTGAGGTCGCCGAGAAGGAAGAATCGCTTGACACATTCCTTGAGTGCTTTGGGACCGATCTCCGGCAGACGTCGGTAGAAGCGCTTCGCGCTTGGGCACATGTGAGCGAAGGATCGCGCACCAGTGGCGTGGCGCGACAAATTTTTGCAGCCAGCCGCCGGTGGCTCTCACAAAGGGAGGCGCTCGAACACCGACGGCGCACGATCGAAACGGCTCTACCTGGACTCGAACAAGCGGCAGCCGTACCGGCGGCGAGTGATGACGACAAACGGTCCGTGCAGACTGCCCAGGCCGCGCTGCGGCTGACTCGGGCACGACTTGCTGACATTACAGGGGAGTACTGGATCGCCGCGCTGGAACAGTTCGGCCTGCTGCCGAACTACACCCTGCTGGGCGACAGCGCCACGCTCGACATCGCCATCAGTTGGTACGACCCCGACACGGGGTCGTACGAACACGTGGCGACCGGGGTGCAACGTCCCGTCAGCCAGGCCTTGCGTGAGTTCGCGCCGGGAGCGACGTTCTATGCCCGGGGGCTCGAGATCGCCGTTGACGCCGTGGACTTGGGCACGGACGCCGACGGGATTCGCGACATCGCGTTCTGCCCGGAGTGTGGGTATGCCGTCGACACGGGCGAGTCGGGTCGAGCTGTCGCGACGGGCGCGTGTCCGCGCTGCGGCTCAGCCGGGCTGCAAGACGTCGGCCAGCGGTTGGCCGTCGTGGAGCTCGCACGGGCATCGGCCGCGATCCGACGCGACGAGGCGCGCATCGACGATGGTCGCGACGAGCGGCAGCGTGCTCGCTTCTCGCTGATGACGGCGGCCGACATCGACCCACAGTTCGTGCAGCGACGCTGGTACGTCGATGGTTCCGATTTCGGTGCCTCGTACCTGTCACGCGTCACGATGCGGTGGCTGAACGTGGGAAAGCGGTCCGAAAGCGCGCCGACATTACAGGTGGCCGGCGAGGTCCAACCATCGGCGGGGTTCCGGGTGTGCGAGGCGTGCGGACACATCGACAACTCGACCCGCAGCAACACGATGGACGAACACCGCCCGTGGTGCCCTCATCGCAAGTCACCCGACGAGCACACCCGGACGATCATGTTGGCGCGCACGCTTACCACCCAGGGCGTGCTGATCTCGCTGCCGTGGAATGTCAGCACAGGCGACATGTTCGCCCTGCCCAGCTTGAAGGCGGCGCTTCTGCTGGGCCTGCGGGAGACCTTCGGGGGGACTCCCGACCACATCGGCGTGGAACTCGTGCGCCAGCCGCAGAAGGACCGTCCCAGCACGCCCGCGCTCCTTCTGCATGACACGGTTCCGGGTGGGACGGGGTACCTGGCCGACCTCGCGGGTCCCGACAATCTATGGACGCTGCTGCGTCGGGCGTATCTCACGGTCGTCGAGTGCCCCTGCCGCCTGGAGAATCGGTTGTCGTGTCACCGGTGTCTGCTGCCGTATGCCCCGCCGCATGAGACCGACACAGTCTCGCGTCAGTCCGCCGTTCGGCATTTGGGATCGATCCTGGACGTGCAGGCGGACACGCCGCCACCGGCCGACCGGGAATGGCAGACATCGGACGCTGCGACCGTTGAAGAGAGTCAGGAATCACACCTTGAGGTGCGTTTCCGTGGCGCATTCCGCACGATGGCCGAACGGCTCGGAGCCGCCGTGCGTGAGGAGCCCGGCCCGTTGGGTAACACCATGTTCCTCACGCTGGGTCATGTCGTGTGGAGCCTCACACCCCAAGTCGACCGCGCCAATGTGCGCCCCGACTTCATGCTGGAGGGTCCGCCAGGGCACCCGAAAGTGGCGATCTTCACCGACGGCTTCGCGTACCACGCCACGCCCGACAAGAATCGGATCGCCGACGACGCCGCCAAACGTCACGGCCTGCGACTGAGGGGTGACCGCGTCCTGGCGATCACGTCGCGGGACCTGGAGTCCTTCGACGCCGGTCGCGACGAGCCACCGGACTGGTTCCACACGGAATACCTGCCCGGACTCACCCAGATGTACGGCTTCTCGCGGGGCGTCGCAGATGCGGCACTTCGCGGGCCGCTGTCCATGTTGGGGTCCTGGATGCAACAGGCCTCGATCCAAGACCACGGAAAGTTCGCTAGCGCCGTACCGGCAGGCATTCCGCGCACGTTGGAACTCAACGTCCCCGAACGCGCCCCACTGCCCGATGTTGCGGACACCTTGTTTGACGATCCGACTGCCATGAGCGCGCAGGAGAGTGCGAACGCCTGGTGGTGGAGGCAGGGCGCTTTGGGGGTCCTGGCACGCGGGCGATCGGGCCAGGATGAGTCGGGTTCAACAGTCATGGTGATCGACGTTGCCGTGGTGCTCGATGATCGTCCCGAGTCGGTGGCAGCCCCGGGCTTCCGGCGTGACTGGGAAACGTGGCTGCAGGTGTCCAACCTGGTCGCCTTCCGGACCAATGACGAGCTCACCGCCATCACCGTCCTGGGGCAGCGCATCGGGCCCGAACAGATGACTCCTGCCGGGCCCCGGCGGGCGCATGTCGAGGGAGCTTGGGCCGCGGTGATGGAGGCGCTGCTGGACGACCCGGCGGCCGGTGCCTTGGCGGAGGCCCTGTCGCGGCTCGGGGTGGCCGCGCCCGACGTGGCCGGAGACGAGATCGGCGCTCAGAATATTCCCGTCGATCTGGCGTGGACATCGTCCAGGGTGGCCGTGCTGCTGGAGCCCGACGAAGCCGACGTTCACGACCTGACCCAAGACGGGTGGTCGGTTATAAGCCCCGTCGCCGAGACGGTGGCGGCCGCACTGCAGGAGGTGTCGCGATGACGATCAACCTGATCATGACCAAGCAGGGAAACCAGATCGACGGTCGTCTCAAGAACAAGGCATATGCGTTCCTGGAGAAGATCACCACGGACGACACTCTGCCGGGGTTGCACATCGAACCTGTGGAGAACGCCGCCGACCCCCGCGTCCGGACGGGCCGAGTCGACAACCAGCACAGGGCGGTTCTTTTCAAGCTCACCAGCGATCAGTCGACGACCTACGTCTTTCACGGCGTCTGGAACCATGACGACGCGTACGTCGTGGCCTGCAAGGCTCAGCTGCGGCTCAATCCCGTCAACGGGATCCCCGAGATTCGCACGGCGGAGGCCGAGCGGATCGCCGCAGGATGGTCGTCCCCCCCTGCGGAGGTCGTGAAGGCGAAGCCACCCGCTGAAGGTCTGGCTCCGACGCCGCTCATCACGGTGGCGCGTCCCGACCTCATCGATGTGTTGGGACTGCCGCCAGCCGTAGCCGATGCCGTCCTGGCCGCCTGTACGGACGAGGAACTGGCGGGCGCCACAGCCGACGAACCCGAATGGACGCAGCTCGCCGCAATGGGGCTCGCGACCGGGATGAGCGTGGCGGACGTGCTCGAAGAGCTGGGGCTTGGGACCGTTGACGCGACAACGCGTTCGCCCGACGGATCGTCGACCGATCAAGAACTGCTCGACAGCCTCGCACAGCCCGCGGCAGCCATCGAGTTTGCCCGTATTGCTGGTGCCGAAGAACTGCGTCGAGTCATCGAGGGCGGCGATTTCGGCGCCTGGCGGGTGTTCCTGCACCCGACGCAGCGTCAGCTGGTGGACAAGTCCAACAAGGGAGCCTTTCGCATCTCGGGTGGCGCCGGAACCGGAAAGACCGTCATCCTCGTGCACAGAGCCGCCCGCCTCGCCCGGGAAACGCCACAACCGCGAATCGTCATGACCACGTTCACGGTCAACCTTGCCGACGCGATGATGCGTGACCTGCAACGACTCGACCCCAGCACGCCCATCGCCGAAAGTCTCGGCGAACCAGGCGTCCGGGTTGCGGGGATCGATGCCATTGCGCGCCAGATCGTCAACGCCGCCGGACCGGACATCTCGCCCGCTGTGGCGGCCGTTCTGGGTTCTGGGCGCACGCACCTACGTGTTCAAGCAGACTCGTTGGCCTGGCGTCACGCGATCGAGGTGGCGGGCGACGACCTCCCGGGTCCGCTGCGATCGCCGCACTTCTTCCAGAACGAGTATCACCAGGTCGTTCTGCCGCAAAGGGTCACCGAACAGGCGGCGTACCTGCGAGTCCGGCGCCCCGGACGGGGAGTGCGGCTCAGTCGCGCACAACGCGCGACCGTTTGGGCTGTCATTGAGGCCTACCGCTCGTCTGCCCGCCAGGCCGGGACTGTCGATTTCCAGGAGACTGCGGCGATTGCCGCCGCCCACCTGGAAAGGCAAGCCGATCTGTCGCACGGCTACCTCGCCGATCATGTGCTGGTCGACGAGGGTCAGGACCTGACCCCGGCGCACTGGCAACTGTTGCGGGCCCTGGTGGGGGTTGGCCCGGACGATCTCTTCATCGCCGAAGACAGCCATCAGCGGATCTTCGGCAGCAAGGTTGTGTTGGGTCACTTCGGGATCTCAATCCGCGGCCGAGCCCGCAACCTGACTCTCAACTACCGAACGACCGAGCAGAACCTGCGGTACGCGGTGGCCGTGCTTGAGGGGGCCGAGTACACCGATCTCGAGGACTCGTCCGAGAGCACTGCTCGGTACCGGTCGGCCCGACGAGGACCCGAGCCAGTCCTGCACGGACTGCCGACGCTGAGCGACGAGCTGGACTATGCCGCCGAGGTGGTTGGGGCTTGGGTCAGCGAGGCCGACCCACAGCGGACGGGGACCGTGCCGCTCGATTCGATCGCGGTCTTGGTGCGCGACGCCAGGCAGCGTGAACTCGTCGTGACCGGGCTTGGCGACCGGAAGCAGGCGGTCGTGGCGGTGGATCGTGAGCGGCCGAAGCTTGGCAAGCCCGTGGTGATGACGATGCACCGCGCCAAGGGGACCGAGTTCGCCAAGGTGTTGATCTTCGGCGTCTCCGAGGGATCTATCCCCATTTCGCTGACCGACTTTTCCGCGTCGGACGAGGAGCGTGCTGACGCGTTGCTGCGGGAGCGTTCACTGCTGTACGTGGCGGCTTCGCGAGCCCGCGACGAACTCGTCGTCAGCTGGAGCGGCGCTCCAAGCCCATTGGCCCCGACACGGACCTGAGTGCCTGCAAGGGCCCGCGTCAGAGTACGGCTCGCCGCGATTCAACCAAGTCCACGACGACTGACGGGGGGAGCTGGAGCTTCTTGGCGGTGAAGGACTTCCTACCGTGCGCGTACGTGATTTTCAGGCGGCCGCCCTTCGGGCCGTCAACGGCGACCAGCGTGGTTTGCTCTAGCGGCCAGCGCTGCCCGGTGCGAAACCGCACAACGCCCTCGTCGACGAGGAAGGCGTAACGACCGTCGACGACGGCTGCGTTGGGGGCGGACCGAACGGTCCGCATTCCCGCCCAAACCGCCAACCCAGACAGTGCGATGAAGAGGGCGGTGACGCCATAGAGGCTCTCGGGATCGTCGATCGGTCGCGTCGGGTTCGCCAGTGAACTGAGGTTCATGGCGGCGGCGAGCCACATGGACGAGCCCAGCGCGAACACCGCGAGGCGAAGCGATACGACAGGAATCCTGGTCCCGGCGGGCACCTGCGGATACGCCGCTAGCGTCACCACGAGCGGCTTGGACGGGTCGTCGTAGAAGTCCAGCGGTCGTTGCAGCATGCGCGGCAAGTACCTGAGTGCGCGGAGGCCCTCAAGCATTAACGGCCCCCCGACGAGGCAGCCCACCAGCAGGAGCAGCAACGTCCCGATTATGGAGTCATCTGCCGCGAGCCGCCAGGCCCTCACGAGGCCAAGGACGACGAGCACGAGCCCGACGATGACCATCGCCCAATAGCGAGGCCTGCGCGCGGCGAGGCGCTCCCGGAGTGCTTCCTGGTCGTACTCAACCTTCACTCATTGAGGTTATCTGGAGGCACGGGTCACTCAGCTGGCCCCCGCCGGGCCGACGCGTGTGGCGAGACGGCCCTCGTCGTCATGACAGGGTTTGTCGCCCGTCACTCGCTGTATCGGCGATAGATGCGGCGTCCGATGACGACCATGAAGATGACGATCGGCAGCAAGATGGAGAGCACGACAATCACCAGGCCCGCCGATGAGTCCTCCGTTGACCCATAGCCGTACGAGGGTCTGGTGGGTTCCATGTTGCCCACGTAGATGACTACGAGACCGACGATCACGCAGATCTGCATCCCGATGGCCCACACAAGCAACGTCGCCTGCCCGGTCGAGACCGCGCCTGGGCGCTTTGGCGGCGCGGGCTGCGGGGCGGCGGGCGATGGCTGTGCGACCGCCGAAGGCATCACGGGTGCTGGCGGCTGTTGTGAGTTGGGCTGGCTCCACGGCTGCGGGGGCTGCGCTGTGGGTAGGCCTGCGGGGGGTGTCGGCGTCGGCCATTGGGGTTGCCCGGTTGCCGGTCCCGGTGGGGGTGTCGGTGCCTGCCACTGTGGTTGCTCGACACCGTAGGGCTGTGGATCGCCAGGGCGGTACCAGGCATCGGGCCGGTTTCCCTCAAGGCTCATGGTCCGAGCCTGCCACGCTGTCCGGTCAGACCGACGGGCGTCCCGGGGAGCGGAGCGATGCGCGGGTGCGGGCGGACGTCGCGGTGAGAGGCCTTACCAGCGGTTGCGGCGAGTGCGGCACCCTCCGGTGAGCAGACGAATCATGAAGAAGACCGGGAAGAGAAAGAAGATCCAACTCGGTGCCACCCACTCGACGTTCATGGTGTGGCCCAGGCTGCTGTTCGGTCCGGCCAAAATCGTGACCACGAGCAGGACGATCATCGCGACCATGACTCCGACGGCCAGGGCGCGCGCGACGATCTTGCGGCGAGGCCGCGCACCGGTCGGACGATTCGGGCTCGCGTACGCGGGAGCGGGGACAGCGACGGGTGCGGGATCGGACAGCCCCGGCGACGATGCGTGCAGGTAGTCGGGCTGTTCCCACGCCGTCCAAGACGCATCCAGCGGACGGTCCTCGATGGCTGGCAACGGTTCCCAGTCGGAATGATCCGAGTGTGTGAATGTGTCGTCGCGGTGCGTGTCGCGTGACGGGTTGTTGCCTTCAGCGGTCATGTCCTCCAGTGTTCTCCGCTTCGGGCCCGGCCGCCCCATCGCCCGACCCTCAATTCGCCCCGGCTTTCCCTGAGTCGCGGCTCAGGGTTGAGCGGGACTCCAATCGCTCGACGGGGAATGGACCCCGGGCAATCGAGCCTGGCACGCCGCGGCGTTACCGTTCCTGCATGTGTGATGGCGCCCCCGGGGCGCACGAACCCGTGCGCGTGGCGCCGTTCTCTCGTGCCTGCACGTCGATGATGCGCCTGTCTGTCCTGCGCCCGTTGTGGGATCGCGCCCGCGATGACGGGTGGGGGGCAGCAATGTCCCCATTTGCCCGGTTGGCTGAACTCCTCGACTCGCCGACCAGGCACATCCTCGTCACTGGTGGCGCGGCCAGCGGACCGTCCGCGTTCCTCGAGGCCGCCGTCGCCTTCAGCGACCCAGAGGTTCGAGGACTCCCACAGTTCGAGGCCGAGTTGAGTCGTGTCGGCGCTGCCGCGTACGAGGTTCAGCCACCGGTCGGTGCCTTCGCTGTTGCGGTGTCCGCGCACGGTCACACGTCGCTGTCGCTGGTTCGGGAGCTGGCCAGTCGGCTAACCGCCGGTGACGTTCCTCAGCGGGACGAAGACGAGACGGTCGATGACGATCCCCGCCATGACGAGGCAACCGCGTGGCGAGATCTCATTCGCGAAGCGGTCGGTAACCGAACGATCACCATCGCGTTGGACGCCCTCGACGAGGCGGTGGACCCGGTAGCCGTGCTCTTGGACGTCGTCGGACCTCTGGGTCAGTCTTGGTCACGCAGCCGACCAACCGTTCGGTTCGTGATCGGACTGCGCACGGTGGCCGCCGACGGAACCCACGACATTCTCCGCCACCTGGTGGACCCGTGCGCGACGCTTGAACTGGATGGCAAGTCTTGGCCGGTCGGCGACATCACGGCGCCTTCCCCGGCCGGGGTCGCGGACTTCCACAGCGAGTTTGCGGCGCTCGCGCCCGATGAGCGGGCGACGACGTGGGCGGCCCTGCGCGCCACGGCGCTGGCGTTCGGTCCCGGCATCCCGCGCGGTGACGTTTGGACCGCAGTGCTGGAGGCGGTGCTCGACGCGGACGTTCCCGACGCCAACAGGGTGATTGACTCGATGCTGGGCGGTCCCCTGAGCGCATTGTTGCTGCGCGACATCGAGGAAGGTCGGGTCGTCTATCGCCCATCCAGCCAGCAACTGGCCCAGTACCTGCGTGACCCGGATGCGCCGGACGCGGCAACGCGCACCGACCCACCCGACGTGCAGGCGAGGATTGCCGAGCGGCTGGGGCGCCTCGCCGCGATCTGCCCGGTTCCGCTGCACCCGTACCTGCGGCGACACCTTGTTGATCACGCCCGCGCAGGCAACGGGGTCGACGACGCAATCCTGTCCGAGCGTTTTCTGCCCTGGGACACGAGTGGGTCGGTGCGTGCCGCGCTGGGCCCGGCAACCACACCCGGCCCGCAGCAGCAGGCGGTGGCGGCCTGGGCATCCATCGAAACGCGGCTGAGTGGGGCGCCTCTGCACGAAAGGGCGGCATCCCTCGCGTTTGCGAGGCTCGCAGCGGAACCCCGGCATGCCGACTGTGCACCGGCACGGGCCGGGCGCTGGCGGTCGGCGTCCAATGTGTTGGCAGTGCCTGGCGCACGCGTGCTGACGCTGTGCCCGATCCCGCTGCCCGATGGACGGACGCTGCTTGCCGTTGGCTGCAAGTACTCACCGATTCGATTGTGGGATCCGGCGACCGGCCAACAGATCGGAGACCCCCTTCCGGACCACGCCGGTCGCGGCAAGCCGATGGCGAGCGCTGTTCTGCCGGACGGGCGGGTCGTCCTGGCCTGCCAGAACATCGACGGTCGGATCTGGCTATGGGACCTCGTCACTCGCACCCCGGTCGGCGATCCCCTCAGCGGCCATCCGGGGAAACTGGACGACCTGGTGAGTTTCCGCGGTCCCGAGGGGCGCGCCGTCCTGGCGTCCGCCGGCGACGATCGGCTCGTGCGCGTGTGGGACCCGTGGACGGGTGCCCTGCAGAGCGAGTTCGCGATCGACGGTTTTCAGCCTCGGCTGTCACCACTGGATTTGCCCGGTGGCCACGTCGGGCTGGCAGTCGGAACGCACACAGGGACGCTCACCGTGTGGGATCCGATCGGGGGTACCCCGGTGGCTGCTGCCTGGCGGGCCCACGAGGGTGATGTGCGCGCGTTGGCGAGTGTGCAGACCACCGAGGGCCACGATCTGCTGGCCTCCGCGGACGACCAGCGGGTGCGTCTGTGGAACCCGGACTCGGGAGAGTTGATCCGGGAATTCGGCGGCGACGACTCGACCACGCGGTCGCTGACGAGTGCGCTCCTCGCCGACGGGCGAAGCATCCTCGTCGCGGGTGATGACAACGGCACCGTGCGGGTGTGGGACGTGCACACGGGCGCGAGGGTCGGCAGCCCCTTTCCCCGGCACCTGGGTCCGGCCCGGACCGTCGTCACGATTCCCGGCCTCGACGGCCGCCCGCTCGTCGCGTCGGGTGGAGGCAGGGATGGCACCATCCGCCTATGGGACCCCACCGGTCCGCTGGACGATGACGGCGGGGCCGGCAAGGACGAGGACGTGTGGGCGATGGCGACACTCCCTGAACCCTCGGGTCGTTCTCTCCTGGTGACGGCGGGGCAGCACCAGACCGTCCGGCTGTGGGACGTGGCGAGCGGTGCCACCGTTGGTGAACCCCTGACTGGATTCACCGAACGCATCTCAGCCTTGGCAACCGTCCGAGTGCCGGGGGAGCGCTGGGTGCTTGCCTCGGCGGGATACGACGGGGCTGTGCGGCTGTGGGACCCCGCCAGCGCAACCCCCGTGGGTGCGCCGATGCCCAGCGACCCGGGCGGGCTGTGGTCGCTGTGCGCCGTCACTGTGGCGGGCGGGCGGACCCTGGTGGCGGCCGGGGGGACCGATTCGTACGTGCGGTTGTGGGACCCCGTCACCGGGACACCGGTCGGGTCAGCGCTGGGGCCTCACGCCGACACTGTGGTTGCCCTGGCCGCCGTGCCCGGAGTCGACGGACGTACCCCGCTCGCGGTCGGCGACTCCTACGGGTTTGTCTGTGTCTGGGACCTCGACACTGCGGCCAGGACCGGCAACTGGGAGGTCCGGCACGCGGGTCAGGTGGGGGGCCTGACGGCGATTCGGACCCGCGACCTGGGGACTGTGCTCGTCTCCGGCGGCGATGACCGGACGCTGCGGTTCTGGGACCCGTCGACGGGCGAACAACTCCTCCGGGTCCGTGTCGCGCACAAGGTGGCGGGCCTACTAACACTCGATGACGGTCCCCACCAACGACTGGCCGTTTTGCCGTACGGCGACGGATGCCCGGTGATCGATCCTGACCGCGTGTTGTCCGCCGCCCGAGGTGTCTTCACGCCTCTGCACTAGGAGCGACGCAGACGTCGCTTGTGCAGCAAATACCAGGAGAAGCCCCCTCCGACAGCAACGACCGGCACCAGCACGTTGAGAACGAGCTTCATCGGGGACATGGATGTTCCTCCGTCGCCCATGGGGCCTGTCATCTGGGGACTCACCGTGAGCATGACGCCCATGAGCACCATGAGGAGCAGGAACCCGACGATGATCGCAGCGACAATGGCCGCGATGACACCCTCGGGGGACGGCCGTTGCGCGGCGATGTGCGGGGGAACGACTGGGTGCCGTGCCGGGTCCGAGTCCGCGGCTACCGAAGGGTGCGCGTAGTCGGGTTGCTCCCAGGAACGTCCCGCGTTGTGCATCGCCTCGGTCTCATCGTGCAGGGGTTCCCAGTCGGACTGTCGCCACGCACGCGACCCGTCGTCGCCCGCGGTCTGCATTTCGTCCCGCGATGGGGTCACATCCGGGGTGTTCATGCTTCGAATATAGTCGGCTGGGCGGTGCCAGCCAGGGGCTCAGAGCGGTCACAACGGAAGTATTCCCAGGCCCCTTACGAACAAGGGTTTCGCTCACCAGCAGTGACTTGAGGGTATTGCAAGCCCCCGATATTGGGGTCTTTTCGGTCCTGACAGCGAAGAGGCTAGTCAACCGTCGGTTGCCGTCCCCAAATGGGTGACAAGTAGCCGAAATTCGTGCAAATGCGTAATCCGCCGATCCTGAAATGAGTCTGAGGACTTGCCCCACGTTCCCATGCGCGCCACTGTTGATTCGTTGTGCTTACTGGGATTTGAGGAGTTGGCATGTCAGTCATGTCGCGTGGAGAGCAGATGCAAGCGGTCCTGCGTGCACTGGTGAACAGTGACCCGGACCTGGAGGGTGCGGCCGTCGTCACGACCGACGGTCTGCCGCTGTCGTCGGTGTTGCCGCCAGGGACCGACGAAGACCGTGTGGCGGCCATGGGTGCGGCTGCGCTGTCGATGGGGTCGCGGACCGCATCGGAGTTGCGCCGTGGAGGCATCGAACAGGTGCTGCTGAAGGGCGATCTGGGGTACGTCATCTTGATCCAGGCCGGATCGGAGACGGTGCTGCAGGTCATCTCGACGAGCGATGCCCGCCTCGGGCTGTTGTTGTTCGAGATGAAGTCCGCTGCCCAGCAGCTCGCACGTCAGTTGGGCTGATCTTCGTGTTGGGGGACATGAAGCCTGAAGACATCGTCGGTGACGGTAGGTCACAGACGATCACGTATTACGACGGGTCCTCGCGCGACATCATCATCACCGATGTGGAAACGCGCTTTCCGACGGGAGAGCTGATCGTGTCTCAGACCGATCTTGAGGGCCGCATCACGATGTGCAACGAGGCCTTCGTGCAAATGTCAGGGTTCGAGAGGCAAGACCTCCTGGGGGCTCCACATTCCATCCTGCGGCATCCAGACATGCCGCGAGCCGCCTTCGCCGACCTGTGGGACACGATCAACGGCGGACGTCGTTGGTCGGGCTACGTGAAGAACTTGCGCAAGGACGGCGGGTATTACTGGGTGTATGCCACTGTGATCCCTAAGATTCGTCATGGCGAGATCGTTGGCCACACCTCGGTCCGGCGCGAACCGTCGCGCAGCGAGGTGGCCCGTCACGTCGCTGTCTATCGTGAGTTGTTGGCGGACGAGGGGGTACGGGCGTGAGCCATCATTTTGCGCTGAGCCCGGACGTCAACGTTCAAAACATTTCGGACTGGTTCATCTTCAACACCAAGATCCAACGGATCACCGGTGAGGCCTTCCACGCCACGCCGTATGACGACTTCGCAGACCTGCACGCCGCCTACGAGCGGGGCGAGGCCGACCTGGTCTTCGCCGGGGCCGCCGACGCGACGCACCTCGTGCGTGACCGTGGATACCACCCGGTCGTGGCTGCCAAGGGCGTCGCGAACGAGGCGACCGTCGTCGTGTCGGCCGAGAGTGACATCAACGAGGTGACCGACATCGGGTCCAGCCTCACCGCGGCCGCGACCCCGTCACCCGACATCGAGCGGATCTGCCGGATTCTGATCGAACCCGCCGACATCTGGCCCGACAACCTGACGGTCTCGTACAAGCGCAACGCCGTCGGCGTCGCCAAGGCTGTGATCATGGGCGAGGTGCAGGCCGGATTCCTGGGTACCCAGGCCTTCGACGAGATGTCGAATGTGACCCGGCAGATGCTGCGGGAGCTGATCAGCAGTCACATCTACGTCGTGCGCAACAGCCTGTTGGCCAGCCCGGCTCTCGCCGGATCGGTCGAATCGCTGCGTCAAGGGTTGATCGCCATGAACGACAACCCTGCCGACGAGGGACTGCTGACCGCACTCGGAGCCCCACACGGGTGGGAGAAGTTCGACTCCGACGACGCCGCCTTCATGATCGACTTGGTGGACGCGCTGGGCCAGGTCTGACGGACCCGGGTCGTCCTACTGGATGTCTTCGCTGCGGATTCCCAGCATGAATAAGACGGAATCCAGCTGAGGGACGGACACGGTCGCGTCGGCGCTGTCCCGCACGACGGGCTTGGCGTTAAACGCGATTCCGAGTCCGGCCACCGACAGCATGTCGATGTCGTTGGCCCCGTCGCCGATGGCGACGACCTGGCTCAACGGAATGGCCTGCATGCCTGCGATGGTGCGCAGCAGTTCGGCCTTGCGAGGACGGTCGATGATGGGTCCGGTCACCCGGCCCGTCAGACGGCCGTCCTCGATCTCCAACTCGTTGGCGTAGGCGTGGTCGAGCGATAGTTCCGCCTGTAACCAGTCGGTGAAGTACGTGAACCCGCCGCTGAAGATCGCCACTTGGCATCCCATGCGCTGCAGGGTGCGCACGAAGGTCCGCGCGCCCGGCGTCAGCTGGATTCTGTCGCGGGCGCGTTGGAGTGCGTCCATGTCGAGGCCCTTCAACAGGGCTACGCGTTGATGCAGGGTCTCGGTGAAATCGAGTTCCCCCGCCATGGCTCGCGTCGTGATGTCGGCAACCTCCGCCTCGCAGCCCGCCTCGGCGGCCAGGAGTTCGATGACCTCGTTCTGAATGAACGTCGAATCGACGTCCATCACTGCGAGCCGCTTGGACCGGCGTTCAATGCCCGCCTGCTGCACGGCCACGTCGATTCCGTGCCGCTGGGCGACGCTGACCAGACGTTGACGCAGCTCGACCTGACGCGACGGGGGCGTCCCGATCACTTGCAGGTCGTAGGCGACGACCGGCTGCGTCGCCAGGCGAACGATGCGGTCGAGGTTGCCGCCGCACTCGGCGATCTGGTGCGTCACCTCGGCTAGCGCTCTCGACTCCATCACGGGTGCCATGACGGTGATGGCTTGGCGATCCAAGGTCGCCCGCTTGGAGTGCGGCTCCACCCATTCGAACTCGACGTGGAAGCCGTGGACGTGTCCCCAATACAAGACGTCCTTCACCAGGGACTCGGACGCCTCTTCGAGCCCCAGCAAGATGTCGAGGGTCAACCGCTCCCGAACGACGACTTGTTCCATGTCGAACACCTGCGCGTCTGCCTGCGCGGCGATGGTGAGGATCTCTGCGGTGATGCCCGAACGGTCGGTTCCGGTCAGCCTGATGAGCAGCGGATTCAAGGCCACGAGCGAATGCTAGCGGGCCGTCACTGCTCGGCCGCACGGCACAGGCCAGTGATGGTCGACTGTGCCTCCCGCAGTTCGGGCGCGACGCCACTGTGGGACGGTTCTGGCAAGCTTGGCCTTGGTTTCAAGGAGGAGTTCGGTGCGAGTAGTCCAGAAGTTCGGTGGTTCGTCGGTCGCGGATGCTGCCAGCATCAAGCGCGTTGCCCGGCGAGTCGTCGCGACGCAGGCTGAAGGCGCACAGGTCGTCGTGGTGATCTCAGCGATGGGTGACACGACCGACGAATTGCTTGATCTCGCCGAGCAGGTCACGCCCGACCCGCCGCCGCGCGAGCTCGACATGCTGCTGACGGCCGGAGAGCGCATGTCGGCGGCGCTGCTGTCGATGGCGATCGCCGACATTGGCGCCTCTGCCCGCTCGTTCACGGGGTCGCAGGCCGGAATCATCACCACCGGGACCCACGGTGACGCGCGCATCATCGACATCACGCCCGGCCGAATCGAGTCGGCGCTGCGCGAGGGCGACATCGTCATCGTCGCCGGGTTCCAGGGCGTGTCGCAGACCAGCAAGGACATCACGACGCTCGGGCGCGGTGCGTCTGACACGACGGCCGTCGCCCTGGCGGGCGCGTTGAACGCCGACTACTGCGAGATCTACACCGACGTCGACGGCGTCTTCACGGCGGACCCGCGGATCGTTCCGGCCGCTCGACGGATCCCCGAGATCCGGTACGAGGAGATGCTGGAGATGGCCGCGTGTGGCGCCAAGATCTTGCACCTGCGCTGCGTCGAGTACGCACGTCGCGAGAACGTCCCCGTCCATGTACGGTCGTCGTTCTCGCACCGTCCGGGCACGTGGGTCCGCGACGCCGATCCGAACGAAGGGGAGCAGATGGAGCAAGCCCTTATTTCCGGCATCGCTCAAGACCGTGGCGAGGCCAAGGTCACTGTCGTTGGGGTACCCGACCGAGTGGGCATCGCCTCGCGGCTGTTCCGCGTCATCGCGGACGCCGAGATCAATGTGGACATGATCGTGCAGAACGTGTCGCACGACCTCGCCAGCACCGACATTTCGTTCACGGTGCCGCAGAGCGCGGGAGCCAAGGCCACCCAGGTCCTGGAAGGCATCAAAGAAGACCTGGGGTTCGAACGGCTCCTGTACGACGACCAGGTTGGCAAGGTGTCCGTCGTCGGGGTCGGAATGCGGGCGCATCCTGGTGTCACCGCCACGTTCTTCGGTGCCCTCGCGGATGAGGAGGTCAACATCGAGATGATCTCCACCTCGGAGATTCGCATCTCGGTCGTCGTACACGCCGACGATGTCGACCGCGCCGTCCGGGCCGCCCACACCGCGTTCGGGCTGGATGCCGAGGGTGAGGCTGTCGTCTACGCGGGCACCGGCAGGTAACTAGCGCCCATGGGCGAGGGTCTTCGTGTCCGTGACCTGAGGGTCGCCTACGGGGCCGTCCGCGCGCTGAAGGGCGTCGACGTGGACGTCGCCCCTGGCGAGATCGTCGCGCTCGTGGGGCGCTCTGGGTCCGGCAAGTCGTCCCTGCTGCGTGCCGTCGGGGGCACGGTGACTCCGACCGGCGGGAGCGTCGCCTGGGACGGCATCGACGTCACCCGCCGCAAACCGCACAAGCGAGACTTCGGACTCATCGTCACCGCGCCGACCCTGTTCGACCGGTACACGGTCAGCGGCAACGTCTCGTACGGGTTGCGCTCATGGTCGCGTTACGCCCGTAACCGCCGCGTCTTGGAGTCCCTGGGCCGGTTCGGCGTCGCGCACCTGCGCGATGCGCGTGTGCAAGACCTCACATCGGGTCAGGCCCGACGAGTGTCCCTGGCGCGGTCGCTCGCTCCCAGCCCCCGGCTGATGCTGCTGGACGAACCGTTCGGGGCGATGGCGGGCCAGGAGCGCGCCGAACTGTCGGCGCTTCTCATTGCCGTGCTGCGCGAGGAGGGGATCGCGGCCATCTACGTGACGCACGCCGTCGACGAGGCCGTCGGGTCGACCGACAGGATTCTCGTCCTCGACTCGGGTCGCGTCGCGCAAGACGGACTTCCCCCGGTCGTCCGGCACCGACCGGCGACGCGTTCGGTGGCCGAGCACTTCGGGTTCGCGCCCTTCCTGGTGGGCAACGTCGAACGAGGCACCGTGGTGACCGAGCTCGGGGTGGTACCCAGCCAGGGTCGCGCCGGACAGGTGCAGGTCGGCGTGGGGCCGACCGGCTTGGCGGTGGATCCGCGCGGCGTCAAGGTCGCCGTCCGCTCGGAACGCATGATGGCGGGGTTCGTCGAGATCACCGTCCGACTCCCCAGCGGGAAGACCGCCCACGTGCGCACCGACGAGAAGCATGGCGCACAGACAATCGGCGTCGCGCTCAACAGCGACGACTGCGTGGTCCTCCCCGTCGAGTGAGGTCGTGTTGCACGGCTGGCGCAGGTGTCCCGATCAGGGGCGCTCGAGCGTCGACGTCACCGGCGGCAAGGTCGACCACGGGAAGTCGATCCATGCCGCGGTCCTCCGCCACGCATACTCGGGATTGAGTTCCGACGAAGGCTTCTCGTAAATGACCGCGATGCGCGCCTCGGCCGCGTGCCCTTCGCAGTATGTGCGGACCAATGACAACGTCCGCCCGGTGTCGGCGACGTCATCGGCGATCAACACCCGCTGTCCGTCGAGGTCGCTGGCCGGGGGCGTCGGGGGAATCATCACCGGCTTGATGAGACGCTCCCCAATGCCCGTGTAGAACTCGACATTGACCGCGCTGATCTGTTTGAGATTCAGTGCGTAGGCCAATCCGCCACCCAGCGCCAAACCGCCGCGCGAAACGCACAACACCATTGTCGGATCGAATCCCGAACTGGCGACATCCTGCGCAAGAGCGCGCACAGCCACCCCGAAATCCTCATATGTCAACGTCTCGCGTCCTTCACCCATGGGTGGCATTGTGCCCGGCTGCGGTGGCGATGTCACAGCCGCCGTCGGGGGAGGCCGTGTTTCGGGCGCGTCACGGGTTGGTCACGGTCCTGTCTCGGGGTCTGACGTTAGGCGGGCAGGCGTCCGAGGCGATGGCAGGATGCTCCCATTCGGTTGAGAAAGGACCTACCTATGAAGCGACTGCTCGGTATCGCAGCCGCCGCCTCGGCACTCGTCCTCGCGGTCTCGGGATGCGCGAACTATTCCTCGGACAGCAGCGATTCGACGACAGCGTCCGACGGCAAGGTCGCCCTCGTGCAGGACGGCAAGCTGACGGTGTGCACTCACCTGGCTTACAAGCCCTTCCAATTCAAAGACGACAAGAATGTGACCGTCGGTTTCGACGTCGACATGATGGACTTGGTCGCCAAGGACCTGGGCGTCAAGCAGGAAATCGTCGATATCGAGTTCGAGCAGATCACATCGGGCGCGGTGTTTGCGGCCGATAAGTGTGACGTTGGCGCAGCGGCCATCACCATCACCGACGCACGGAAGAAGGAGACTCTGTTCTCCGACCCCTACTTCACGGCAACACAGGCACTGCTGGTCAAGGATGGGTCCATCAAGGACTTGTCCGACCTCAAGGGCAAGGTGCTGGCCGTTCAGTCGGGCACCACGGGTCTTGACTACGCCGAAAAGAACAAGGACAAGTACGGGTACACCACCAAGGTGTTCGACGACATGCCCAGCAGCGCCAATGCGGTCCTGGCGGGCACCGTCGATGCAGCCATCAACGACAACGGTGTGATGCTGTCCTTCGCTAAGGACAACCCCACCACGCAGGTGACCTCAGAGTTCGAGACCGGTGAGCACTACGGCTTCAACATGGGCAAGGACAACACCGCGATCCAGGCCGAGGTGAACAAGGTCATCGCTGCTGCCAAGGAAGACGGCACGTACAGCGAGATCTACAAGAAGTGGTTCGGGGTCGAAGCACCCGAATGATCGGCTGATCTGCTGGCCGTCTGCCACCCGCAGGCGGCCAGCAGTCGCGTGAGGAGGACACCACATGACGACAACGACCGCTCCACCCGTCCGACGCAAAAAGATGTCTCCGCGTAAGCGGGCCCGCATCATTCGCATCATCCAGTACATCGTCTTGGGCGTGGCGGTGGTGCTCATCGTGGCGCTGTCCGACGGTCAAGCCATCGCGAGGACGTTCTTCCGGCCTGACTTGATCGCGGTCACCTTCGGGCCTGCGCTCTTCCATGCTCTGCTCAACACCATCGCGTACACCGCTGGCGCGTTCGTCTTCGGCCTGCTGCTCGGTACCTTGCTGGCGTTGATGAAGCTGTCGCAGGTCCTGGCGTACCGGGTACTTGCGACCATCTACACCGAGTTCTTCCGCGGCATCCCGGCGATCATCGTCTTGCTGGTGTTCAGCCTGTTGCCGCTGGCGCTGCCCGGTCTGCGCATCCCTCTCGACCCGTACGGCACCGTCTGGCTCGCGCTCGGACTCGTGTCGGCCGCGTACATGTCCGAGACGATCCGTGCAGGCATCGAGGCTATTCCCAAGGGCCAGATGGAGGCCGCTCGCTCGCTGGGCATGTCGTCCGGGATGGCCACCGGCCGCATCATCTTGCCGCAGGCCTTCCGTGTCGTGACGCCTCCGTTGACCAATGAGCTGGTCCTGCTCACCAAGGACTCCTCCCTGGTCTACGTCCTCGGTTTGACGGCCGAGGCCTTCGAACTCACCAAGTACGGCCGCGACCTCGCCAACACCTACGCCAACGTCACCCCGTTGGTCGTCGCTGGTCTGACGTACCTCGTCATCACGCTGCCGCTCACGTTCCTCGTCCGGCGGATGGAAGCCGCACAGAAGAAGGCGAAGTGATCGCATGACCAAGACTGTGAACGACACCCCACGCGTCACGCCCACGGGCAACCGGGACGACGAGATCCAGATCTACGGGCTGCACAAGTCCTTCGGCGACCTCGAGGTCCTCAAGGGCATCGACCTGACGGTGCATCGCGGAGAGGTCGTGTGCGTCATCGGACCGTCCGGGTCCGGCAAGTCGACTCTGTTGCGGTGCGTGAATCTGCTGGAGGCCCCGACCAAGGGGCAGGTCTTCATCTTGAACGAGGAGATCACCGACCCGGACGCCGACATCGACCGGCTACGGACGCTGATGGGCATGGTGTTCCAGCACTTCAACTTGTTCCCTCACCTCACCGTGTTGCAGAACTGCACCATCGCGCCCGTCCGGGTGCAGAAGAAGGCGCGGGAAGAGGCGCGCGAGATCGCCCTCAAGAACCTGGAGATGGTCGGGCTCGGCGACCGGGGATCCTCGTTCCCGGCCCAGTTGTCCGGTGGGCAACAGCAGCGGGTTGCGATCGCGCGTGCCTTGACGATGGACCCCGAGATGATGCTGTTCGACGAGCCCACCTCGGCTCTCGACCCCGAACTCGTCGGAGACGTGCTGGCGGTCATGCGTGAACTCGCCGACGGCGGCATGACGATGATGGTCGTCACGCACGAGATGGCGTTCGCGCGCGACGTGGCAGACCGGGTGATCTTCATGGACGGCGGTGTCATCGTCGAGCAGGGACCGCCCGAGGAGGTCATCGGCAACCCGAAGGAAGAGCGGACCCGCACCTTCCTGCGGCGCGTCTTGGACCCCACGCACGTTAGCGCGGGTGCCCAGGACGCCGCTTACGCGGAGCGGCACAAGGCCGACGAGGCCAGGGCCAAGGAAGAGGGCGAGTAGGCGAAGGCCTAAACAACCCCGGCGACGTTCGCGTGGCCGGGGTTGTTTCCTGTTGGAAAAGTGCGCCGATGAGCGAGCTTGGTGAAAGGCCTGGCGAGCAGCACTTCTGCCGGTAGCGTCTGACGCACGTGCCGGGTCAACGGCGATCCGGCGCACCACCACCCCGTGACCGCTCCCGGTGGTCACGGCCCGCCACGCGCCACCGCGAACGTGGCCGGCCATCGGGACGCGGCGGTCAACCGCGTTTGGCTGGACCTCGCACGCGGCTTGTCGACGCACAGGCGAAGGTGCAAAGGTCAGTGTGGAGGACAAGCTATGGACAAGCGGGAGCAGTGGGATGCTTTGGCTGCCGGCTTCGGCGCGCTCGGACGGCTTCATCGCGAAGCGCCCGACCCAGAGATCTTGGCGAATATTCGCGGGTTGATGGGGGAGTGGCCACTGCCTGCCACGGAAGCGGCCCAGCGGGGGCTCGCGCTGCTGGAGGCCTCGGCAGCCGCCAACGAGGATGCTGAGACGATCCGCTTGGACCACGCGCGACTGTACGGGGTCATGGCCACAGCCGTGGTTCCGCCCTACGAGTCGGTTCATCGGGGCGAGGACGGGCTCGTCTTCGATTCCGACACCTTGCACGTGCGCGCTGCATACCGCGCCTTGAGCCTGCAGGCCCCGCGGTTGAACCGTGAGCCCGACGATCACATCGGGCTGGAGTTCGACTTCGTTTCCCAGGCGCTGGACCGAGCCGTGGTCGCCTCTGAACCGACCCCGCTGGTGGCGGCCGCGCGCGCGATGCTCGACGACCATCTCGATCAATGGGCGCCGAACATGCTGACAAACATGGCGGCTGCGGCGGCGACGGCCTTCATGGCGGGGGTCGCCTGGCTGTCGGTGGGTGCCCTGGACAGCGCCCGTCAGTCCCTGGGCTGATCGGCGCGCGGCGGCAGGTCGCGGTGCCCGCGTCCCCGGCGCAGGGTGATGCGTCCCGTTTCGTCGGCGCGAGCCAACTGCCACGGAGGCGCGAGGGTGAAGTACGTGTCCACGACTCTGTCCGGAGGGTCGGCAAGGTTGGTCCGAACCCAGGCCCGAATCACCGCCGTCATGTCGCGCGCAGTCTGGGCAATGGCCATGGCCTGCCACAACGCCGTCGGCGGATCATCATCGAGGTGACTGCTGACCGCCGCAACGTAGGTGGCGGCCGCCTGTTCGAAGTACGACTCCAGCGCGCTGGACACCGATGACTCCTCGGCCGACATGACGCGGTAGATGCCCTCGTGGCGCACGACGTGATCGAGGAGCGACAGGTACACCCGTCGCCACACGTCGACGTACTTCGCTCCGGGTGCCTTCATCTCTTGGGCCAACTGGTCGAACGCCGGACGCAGATCGTCAATGAGGGCCGTCGCCAACAACGCTGCGGGCGACGTTGCGTGGTGGTAGAACACGGCTCGGGAAACGTCTGCCGTCTGAGCGAGTTCGGCCACCGGGATCGACTCGGCTGGACGCGTCGCGGACATCTCCTTGACGGCGTCCCACAGCTGGGTCTGGACGCGCACGTAACGGCGGTCGTCCGGGTTGGCTGGACTCACGATCGCTCCCTGTGGGCCGGGCAGGCCCCACCCTACCGACGGCGTTTCGGCGGCGCGCATGTGAGCAATCTGTGTCGCACTTCGGCGGGTTTCCCCCCGCCCCAGCGCGGCCCAAGGGCCAAAAATATGATCGACACGTGTCTAGCTATGCGTTTGCCGTGAGGATGGAATCCCAATGAGCACCGAGCATGTGACTCACGATTCGTCCAGCGTTGTCGATGCCCCGCCGCCTGCGGGAATGAGTCGCCGCAGCTTCTTGAAGTGGTCCGGCGCCGTCGGCGGGTCCGCCGCCCTCGTGAGCACCGTCGCTCACCTGGGTATGCCTGCCCAGGCCGACGAGACCCCCGACGAGACGGAGGTCTTCTGGTCCGCCTGCACCGTGAACTGCGGCTCGCGCTGTCCGCTGCGCTTGGAGGTGCGCGACGGGACGGTGGTCCGCGTCCTTCCCGACGACACCGGGACCAACGACATGGGCTCCCAGCAGGTGCGGGCGTGCGTGCGTGGCCGGTCGATCCGGCACCGCATCTACAACCCGGACCGGCTGAAGAAGCCCATGAAGCGCAAGGACGGCACCAAGCGCGGCGAGGAACAGTGGGAGGAGATCTCCTGGGACCAGGCGTTGTCGGAGATCGCCGACAAGATGAAGGCCATCAAGAAGGAACACGGCAACGAGGCCTTCTACATCAACTACGGCACCGGGACTCTCGGTTCGACCATGGCAAAGTCGTGGCCGCCGGACGCTCAACCGTTCGCCCGACTCATGAACACGTGGGGCGGATACCTCGACCACTACTCGGACTACTCGACGACGAACATCACGTCGGCCTACCCGTACTTCTACGGCAACTGGTACGACAACAACTCCTTCGATGACGCGAAGAACTCCAAGCTGCAGGTGATGTTCGGCAACAACCCGCTGGAGACCCGCATGTCGGGTGGCGGGCAGACCTTCGTGACGCAAAAGACGAAGCGTGACTACGACGTGCGCACGATCGTCATCGACCCCCGCTACTCGGAGACGGCCGCGATCCTGGCCGACGAGTGGGTCGCGATCCGCCCCGGCACCGATGCCGCCCTGATCGCCGGGATGATCCACGTGATGATTGAGGAGAACCTGCACGATCAGGCGTTCCTCGACAAGTACACGATCGGGTTCGACGAGAAGACCCTCCCCGACGGCGTCCCAGCGAACTCGTCGTACCGCAGCTACGTCATGGGACTCGGGCCCGACAAAACGGAGAAGACCCCCGAGTGGGCGGCCGACATCACGGGCATTCCCCCGCAGCAGATCATGCAGCTCGCTCGTGAGATCGCCACCGCCAAGCCGTGCGCCATCACGCAGGGATGGGGGCCACAACGCCACGCCAACGGCGAGCACAACTCCCGGGCCGTGTTCCTTCTGTCCTGTGTGACCGGCAACCTCGGCATTCCCGGCGGCGGCAACGGCGCCCGCGAGGGCGGCGCAGCGCTGCCAGTCTCGACACCGTTCAACACCGGCGTCATCAACCCGTCGATGAAGATGATCTCCGTCTTCAACTGGTTCGACGCCATCGAGCACGGATCCGAACTCAACTCGTTCAACGGCGGCGTGGTCGAGAAGGTCGAGGCCGGAGTGCGGTGGGGCAAGGTCCCCATCGACGACAAGGGCAACCCCGTTCTGATTTCGTTGGACGGGCCGATCAAGATGCTGTGGCAATACGCCGGGAACGCGCTGGTGAACCAGACCGGCGACAACAACCATTCGGTCGAGCTGCTGCAAGACGATTCGAAGCTCGAACTCATCGTGTGTTGCGACATCCAATACACGGTGTCGGCTCGGTACTCCGACTACGTGCTACCCGGCACGTCCACGGCCGAAGAGTACGACTACCACCCGGGTGAGAACGCGGGTCCGATGGGGTACGGGATCGTGTCCAGCCAGGCCATCGATCCCATGTACGACTGCCGCACGGTCTTCGACATCTGCGTGGAACTGTCCAAGAAGCTCGGTACGCAGGACAAGTTCACCGAAGGCAAGAGCCGCGAGGAGTGGCTGCGCGAGACCGTGAACACCGGACACGCGGCCGACCCCGACCTTCCCACGTACGACGAGTGGAAGAAGGTTGGCATCTACCGCAAGGACATGGGGCCACAGGTCGCCATGGCGGACTTCCGCGCCGACCCGACGAAGAATCCGCTGCCGACCCCGTCCGGCAAGGTCGAAATCTACTCCGACCAGTTGCGCAGGCTCGGCGAGAAGTGGGTGTTTGGGACGATCCACCCCAAGTGGGAGGGCGATCGACTGGTCCCGCTGCCCGAACACGTCGCCACGTGGGAGGACGCCATCGCGGCGCGCACCGACAAGAAGTACCCCCTGCAGGTCATCGGACACCACTACAAGGGCCGCACGCACTCGACGTACGGCAACGTGGACTGGCTGCAGGAGGCGCACCCACAAACCGTGTGGATGAACACGCTGGACGCCGAGTCACGAGGCATCAGCACCGGAGACCAGGTGTTCGTCTATAACGACCGCGGCACGGTGAAGCTGCCCGCCAAGGTGACCGAACGCATCATGCCGGGCGTCATCTCCATTCCGCAGGGGGCCTGGTACGACCCGAAGGACTCGTCCTCGGTGTCTCCGCCGTCGGGAGCGAACACCGACATGCCGGTAGACATCGCCGGCAGCGTCAACACGCTCACGTCGTTGCATCCCACCGCGCAGGCGAAGGGAATGCCTGCGCACACCACCCTCGCCAACGTGGTGAAGAGCTAGGAGAGTCGCATGCCGGACAATTACACGAAGCCGGGCGCCGACTACGGCTTCTATCTCGATCAAACGCTGTGCACCGGGTGCAAGGCCTGCCAGATCGCCTGCGTCGACAAGCACGACCTGCCGCTCGGTGTCCTGTGGCGCCGCGTCGTCGAATACTCGGGCGGGTCATGGCGCATCAACGGCAACATCGTGCAGCCGAACGTCTTCACGTACTACACCTCGATCTCGTGCAATCACTGCGTGAACGCGGTGTGCATACAGGTGTGCCCCACGACCGCCATGACGCGTCGCGATGACGGGACGGTCTACGTCGACCAGGAAAAGTGCGTGGGATGCCGCTACTGCGAATGGGCATGCCCGTACAGCGCTCCCCAGTTCAACTCCGAAACCGGCCACATGACGAAGTGCGACCTGTGCTACGACTACCGGTCGCAGGACAAGACGCCGGCCTGCGTCGCCGCCTGCCCGTCGCGTGCCCTCAACTGGGGGCCGATCAAGGAGATTCGGTCCGACTACGGTGACCAGAACGGGTTCGCCCCACTGCCCGATCCGTCGATCACGCAGCCGCACCTCGTCATCACCCCGCACCGCGACGCGCAGTCGTGGAACAACGCCAACGGTCACATCGCCAACCCCGGGGAGATCTGATGAACGCGCACGACCTGCCCATGGTGATCTTCACCGTGTTCACCCAGATGGCGGTGGGCACCTTCATCGCCTTGGGCGTGATCCAGATCGTCGTTGGACGCCGCACACGGCCGGAGGTGCGCGACCGCATCATCTCGCCGGTGATGTACGCAGTCGGGCCCGTCATGGTGGTCGGCCTGCTGGTGTCGATGCTGCACATGAACGACTTCACACACGTCTTCAACGTGTTCCGGCACCCGCAGACGTCCTGGCTGTCACGCGAGATCATGTTCGGCCTCGGATTCGCGGCCCTCGGGTTCTTGTTCGCCCTCATGGAGTGGTTCCGGTGGGGCAGTGAGACCGTGCGCCAGGTGGTGGCAGCGATCACGGCGCTCGTCGGCATCGGGCTCGTGATCTGCGAATCGATGGTCTACTACTCGCTCGTCGTCGTACCGGCCTGGCACTCGTGGATGGTCCCCCTCGAGTTCTTCGGCACCACGGTCCTGTTGGGCGTCCTCGGCGTGTCCGCAGCCTTGATGGGCACCACGATGGTGCGTACCCGGCACGAGGCGAAGGGTGCGAAGCCTCCGGCAGATGACGAGGCACCCAGCGGGGGCCGCGGGGGTTTGGCCGTTCAGGTTCGCGCACGGGTCGCTGAGATCAATGCGCCCGCGTCCGACGAGGAGTGGTCGGTGACGGCCATGATCCTGCGCTGGGGCGCCGTGGTGAGTGCCGTGACGGCGATCGTCTTGCTGGTCGCCTACCCCCTGTACATCTCCCAACTGTCGATGGAGGGTGTGGCTGGCGAGGCCTCTGTGGTGATCCTCACCGGGCCGATGCTGACGTGGCGTCTGATTCTGCTGGGTGCCGTCGCGGTGATCCAGGGGGTCTTCGTCTACCGCATGGCCCACACGGTCACGCTGTCGAACGCCCGCGTGCTCGTCACGCTCGTCATCGTCAGCCTGATCTTGGCGCTGACCAGCGAGATGTTGGGACGCTTCTTGCACTACCTGACGATGGTGAGGGTCGGCATCTGAACGGTCATCGACGCACCGAACTGGCCGGCATCGCCGCCGCCGGGTTCGCGGTCTCCCACTTGCTACTGGCCCCCCCGCAGGAGGGCCAGTGTGAGCGGTTCGCGGACCCGCGCGGGCGCGCCAGTTGGCCGGTGCGAAACCCGTCGTCGATGGCAGCCCTGCACCGGTTCGAGGCGGGCATCGACCTCGGCGCATCGTCTCGCGAGTGGCGGGCGCTGCTCGGTCCCGAAGGCGCGGTGTCGCTGCGAGAATCGCGTTGGGTCGCCGTCGCATCGGTCGACATGGATGAACTGCTGTCGCGGTATCAGGCGGCGGGACTGAGCCTCGCACACGCCCCTGACGGTCCACCGGACCACCTCGGCGTGCAGGTGCTTTTCACGGCCCACGTGATTGCTCGACTGTCCGCCGAGGAGTTGGGTACGACCGGCGAGACGTCACCGGAGGACTTGGCCTGGATCCGCGACCGCCACCTCGGGACCTTCGCGCCACTCGTGCTCGCGGAGGTGAAACAGCGGGCGTCCACAGTCTTGCTTGCAGCGCTTCCCGAGCTGGTGAGTGGCTACCTCGACGCCGTCGACGATGTGCTGGCCGGGCGTGTCCCGGCGGGTTCGCCGTGAACGAGGACCGGACCCGCGCCCTGGTGCGGTGGTTGGTGAGCATCGACCGTCCGGACGCGGTGATTCTCGCTTGCCCGGACGCGATTGTTCCGGCGATGCCCGCCGAGGTGGTGCTGATCCGGGACACCCACTGCCTGGTGAGTGCCGGGATCGAACTCCCGGCGCAGGTCTTGGCCTGCGGGGCCCCCACGCTGTGGGTCGTCGGTTGTCCACATGCCGCGACCGACGTGAGCGCGGTGGTCGCCCGCTGGCAAACCGTGCTGCGCGACGTCCGCGAGGGCCCGCCAGCGCTGCGACGCAGGCAGCGTCGGGACCGGTCGCTCACGTTCACGATCGGCGAGGCCCCGGTCGACCGGCGCCACCTGTTCGGGTTCGGCCGAGCCGTGTCTGCGCCCATCGACGTGGACGCCGACGAGATCACCCGCGGTGTCGAGGCGCTTCAGGTGCTGGAACGCGAGGGCCGAGCGTCGCCACCGCCCGAAGACGCTGCCGCTGGCCCCGAACCCGACGAGGCCGTCGTGCCTCCCGTCGGACTGCGTTTGCGCGCCGACGGCTGCACGGCCTGTGGCGTGTGCGTTCGCGCCTGTCCGCACGGAGCGTTGGTCTTGGACCAGGGCGCGACCAGCGTGCTCACCCACCTCGTTGACCGCTGTCGCTCCGACCTGTCCTGCGTGCGGCTGTGCCCCGAACGGGCGCTGACATCCTTGGAGGCCTATTCGATGGTCGAGGTGGCCCACCAACCATCGGTGGTCCTCGCCGAGGTACCCACCGTGCGCTGCCCGCGCTGTGGGGCGTCTCACCCCGGCACCGAACCGACGTTGTGCCCCACCTGCGCGTTTCGCAAGGCCAATCCGTTCGGCAGCCAAGCGGCACCCGCCGCGAAACGTCACGGCACGAGACCGTGAGGCGGACTCGCCAACGGTCACGGTCCGTACAGCCGCACCTGGGTCGCCTTGACCACGGCGCGCACGCGCATCCCCGGGCGAATATCGAGTTCGGCGACGGCTTGCGGGGTCAGATCGGCCGCGAACGGCTGCTCGGCGGCAATCAAGTGCACCCGGACGATGTCTCCGCGCGGTTCGACGCTGGTGACGGTTGACCCCAGGACATTGCGTGGGCTGCCGCCGGGGTCGTCGCGGTGCAGGCTGATCGCGGCGGGGGACACGGAGGCCAGCGCGGCCGAACCCCGCTCGATCGGTTGGTCGTGATCGACCAAACCCCGCAGCTGGACGTCGGGGGCGACGGTGACGGTGTCGGCCGCCGTGGCCGTGCCGGTGAAGAGATTCGTGCCACCCAGCCGGGCCAGGAAGTTGCTGGTCGGGCGCCGGAGAACTGTCGCCGTGTCGCCATGGACCTCGACACCTCCGTCGGAGATCACGGCGACCCGATCGGCAATGGTCCACACGTCCAAGACCTCGTGCGTGACCAACAGCGCCGTCCGACCCGTGAGCCGTCGCCGCAACGCATGCCGCACCTCGGCTGCGGTGGCGACGTCGAGGCCCGCCAGGGGTTCGTCGAGCAGCACGACGGCGGGGTCGGTCGCCAATGCCCGGGCGATGGCCACCCGTTGTGCCTGACCGCCCGACAGTTCATGCGGCCTGCGCTCGGCGAGATCGCCGCAGCCCACGGCGTCGAGTTCATCACGAGCGCGCAGGCGCGCGGCCTGGCGGGTCACCCCACTGGACTCGGGGCCGAAGGCAACGTTGGTCAGCACGGTCATGTGCGGAAACAGCGCGGTGTCCTGAGTGAGCAGAACGGCGTGACGGCGATGCGGAGGGACGAAGCGACGCGCGTCGGCGACAACCTGGCCGTTGATCTCCACGCGTCCCGAACTCGGCCGGACCAACCCCGCGATCAGATGCAGCAGGGTTGTCTTGCCCGCCCCGTTCGGCCCCGCGACGGCGGTCACGTGGCCCGCAGGCAGATCGAGGTCGAGTTCGACGCCACGACCGGCCACGGCGGCGTGTACCCCGATCCCGCTCATGACCGGTCGTCCTTCAAGCGGCCCATCCGGGCGGTGACGGCGATGAGGAGCGAGGCGATGGCGATGAGGACGACCGACAAGGCGATGGCTGTGTCTGTGTCGACCTCTCGCTGCAGGTAGATCTCCAAGGGCAAGGTGCGCGTGGTGCCTTGGAGCGAGCCCGCGAAGGTGACGGTCGCGCCGAACTCGCCCAGTGCCCGGGCGAAGGCCAGTGCTGCGCCGGACGCGATCGCCGGTGCCACGAGCGGCACGGTGATGCGACGCAGCACGGTGGTGGGGGAGGCGCCCAACGTGGCGCCGACGATCTCGAACTGGGTGTGGGCCGAACGCAACGCTCCCTCGACGGACACGATGAGGTACGGCATGGCCACGAACGTCTGCGCGACCACCACAGCTCCCGTCGTGAATGCCAAATCCACCCCTGCCGCAGTGAGGGCCTGCCCGAGCCAGGTGCGTCGCCCCAAAGCGACCAGCAGGGCCAACCCGGCCACGACGGGGGGCAACACCATGGGAACGGTCGCCAGCAGGCGCCCGTAGGCAGCCCACCGGCCGCGAGCACGGGCGAGAACCAGCGCCAGGGGAAGCCCCAGAATCACCGACAGCACGGTCGTCAGCACGCACGTTCGAAGGCTCACCGCCAGTGCGTCCACCGCGGCGGGTGAGGACAACAGTTGGGGCAGGCGGACCCAAGGAACGCGCGCCAGCATCGCGATGACCGGCAGCACGAGGAAGACCGCTGCCGCGGCGGCGGGAACACCCATCCACCGCGGCAGAGCCGGTCGGACCCGGTTGTCGATCAGGGGCTCCCGAAGTCTGCATCGCCGAAGATCTCCTGAGCCTTTTCGCTGGTCAGGAACTTCTGGAACTTCTCGGCGAGGTCCGGCTGCGCGGCGCTCGACGTGATGCCCGCTGTCGCCTGGGTACGCACCTCGTCGGCGTGCGGGATGTCGATCACCTCGACCGACGTGCCGGCCAACTTGGCGTCGGTCACGTAGACGATCCCGGCGTCGGCCTGTCCGGATGTCACCTTGCCAGCCACGTCGGTGACCTTCGTCTCCTCGGACACGGGCTTCAGCGTGTACCCGTTGAGCTTGGCGAGTTGGCGGGTGGCCGTCCCGCAGGGAACACCGTCGGCGCAGATGACGAGGTTCTTGCCGTTCAAGGACGTGTTCAAACCCGTGATGCGGCCGGGATTGTCTTGCGGGACGATCAGGGTGAGCGTGTTCGTGGCGAAGACCTCGGGGGTACCGGTGACCAGTCCCGCGGAGACGGCCTTGTTCATGTTGTTCTCGTCTGCCGTGATCAGCATGTCCGCCGCTGCACCGGCCTTGAGCTGGTCGATCAGCGAGGGTGACCCGTCGAAGGAGAAAGTGAAGATGACGTCGGGGTTGTCCTGCTTGAAGGCGTCGGCGACCTTGGGCAGGACCGTCGTGAACGAGGCCGCGGCGAATACCACCAGCTCCGACTTCTCGTTCTCCTGTTCCTCCTCGTTCGAGGGTGCGCACCCGGCGAAGGCCAGCACGATGGCGAGGACGGCGGCGAGGGCCACCCTGGCCTTCATCGGCTTCGTCCTGGCGTTGCCGCGTCCACGGACACGTTGGTCGCCTTCACGACAGCGGTGGCCACCGACCCCGGCTCCAGCGCCAGATCGTGGACCGCCTCTGTCGAAATCAGCGAAACCACGCGAAACGGTCCGCATTGCAACTCGACCTGCGACATGACGGGATCCGACCGGACGCCGACCACGAGACCCGTGAAGTGGTTTCGGGCGCTCCGACGCTCGGCGCCCGGGTCGAGGTCGTTGATGGTGTGGTCTGCGGCCTCCTCCTGAGCGATGCGCGCAAGCTCGAGGCCGGGAACCACCTGCCGGTTGGACGAGTCCCGGGACACGGGCAGGCGCCCCGCGTCGATCCACCGCCGGACGGTGTCATCACTGACACCCACCAGCGATGCGGCCTCACTGATCCGCAGTTGAGTCATGGTTGGCACTCTAGTGACGAGAATGCGGAATTGTCAGGCAGGGGCACTCATTGTCGCTTCGGTTGTCACTGCTCGACGGCCCAGGGATATGACCGACCCTCAGCGGTCGGCCTGGGCGGCAGCGGCATCGATTCTCGCAATCAGCGGCGCAGGGTCGGCCCCACGCCCGACGGCGACTCCCACGATGAACGCGGTCAGGGGTGCGCCAGGCCGTGACGGGCCGTGGGCGACCGTCGAAATCAGGTGCAGCAGCGCGTCTTCGTTGTCGGCGACCAGCTCCGGTTCGACACCAGAATCCGCTGCCACCTGGTCCAGCCAGGCATGCATTCGTGCCATCTTCTCGGGATTGTCGTCGTGCGGCATCGCAACTCCTCGGTGATCGAGGTCCGAGACTCCCGGCGTCCCGGTCCAGGGCACGACCCTAGCGCCGCCTCCCGCGATCGCGGCCTGAGAGATGCCGCGGGTCGATCGTTCAGGGTCGGCGCGGAGGGCCGTGGGGACACCTAGCATGACTTCATGCGCATCTTGATCCTCGCCGCCGGTGTCGGTTCTGGGCATAACAGTGCAGCCCAGGCTATAGAAACCGCGTTGTACGCGTTGCAGCCCGACAGTGAGGTGCGCCGTATCGACGTCCTCGATACGACCAACAGCCTGTACTCGACGATCTACGACGATGGCTACTTCACGTTGGTGGCGCAGGCGCCCTGGCTCGTGGGTTGGGGTTACGACCGCGAGGACCCGCCGTTCAAGCTCAACGCTCTCGCGAAGTTCTGGGACGAACTCAACACTGCGCCGCTGCTGAGGGACATTCGCGAACACGATCCGGACCTGGTGATCGCCACGCACTTCCTGCCCGCGCGCCTGGTGTCGCTGTTGATGGCCCGTGGCCAGCTCAACACGATCCTCACCATCGTGACGACGGACTTCGACTTCCAGGGATTGTGGCTGTCGTCGCCTGTGTCTCGCGTGTTTACGGCTCGGGAGGAGACCAGGCAGCATCTGTTGCGGTTCGGCATGCCCGCAGACCGCGTGTCGGCGTCCGGCATTCCGGTCCGTCCGGAGTTCACCGCCGATCTCGATGCCGACGAGGTCCGCGAGCGGTACGGTCTGAGCGCCGATTCCCCCATCGTCCTGATTTCCGCCGGTGCGGCGGGCGGGCCGAAGGCCTTGCAGGTCGTTCGCCAAACCTTGGATCTCGACCACGACTTCCAGGCCATCGTGGTGTGCGGACGCAACGAGGAGCTCAAGGAGCAGGTCGAACAACTCGTCGAGGGACGCGAGCGCTACCACGTGCTGGGCTTCACGCATGACATGCCCGCGCTGATGCGGATCTCATCCCTGTTCGTCGGCAAGCCCGGTGGTCTGTCGAGTTCGGAATGCATGGCGGCGGGCCTACCGATGGTGATCGTCGATCCGATCCCCGGTCAGGAGGAGCGCAACGCCGACTACCTCATCGAGGAGGGTGCGGCGATCCGGTGCAACTACGCCACCACGGTCGGGTACAAGATCGGTCTGCTTCTCGGTGACCCCGAGCGGCTCGCCGCGATGCGAGCCAACGCCGCTCGCATCGGACACGCCGACGCGGCGGAGGTTGTGGCACGCCTGTCGATCGACGCGGTGTCGCTGCCGCTATGGGTCAGCCGCGACGCCCAAAAGCTCATGTCGCAGGTGTCCGAGCATGGTGAGCCCATTGAGCCCGACAGTGATCGAGTGAAGGTGCTGTGCGATCCCGACACCGGAGACTCCCTCGCGCTGGTGGCGGCGAGCGAGTTGGCTGCCCTTGGCGCGACGCCCGGCGCGGCCCGCGTGGAGTTGGGAAAGACGCACCTGAGGGCTCTGCGCTGGCAGCCGGATCGGGTCGCGCTCGCGGCCGCCGGTAAGTGGGTGCTGGGAAAGGCGGACACGCGGATGGTCGCGATCCGCGACTAGGACGACGCGGCCGCGTCCAGCCAGGTGACGAACGGCATCATCGCCCTCCAGCGACGTGCGACAAAGTCGACGGCGTCCGGGGTGTGGAGCCATGGGGTGTCGCTCATCTCCTGGCTGACGGTCAGGCTCCGCCGACGCAGCAGGTCGATCTCCGGATGATCGACCGACCATCCGCGTGGCGCGGTCGCGACCGGATCACCGTCCCCGAGCAGGATGCCGTCGGCCTCCAACTCGTCCAGGATGTCGTGCAGTTCGCTGGCGGCGCCGGGGTTGTCGAGCGTGGCTCGAATCGCGGCTAGTTGCGCGGACGCTGGTCGCCACAGGCCGCCACCGAGGAAGACGCCGTCGGGTGACAGATGAAAGTACACCGCGCCGTGGTTGGACATTGTGCTGCTCGCGTCGGCGGAAAAGGCCGCGTGCTCCTTGTACGGGCGCTTGTCGTTGCTGAACCGGACGTCGCGGTTTGGCCGAAACACGTGCACCGGACCGAACTCGTCGCTGAGGTCGTCTGCCAGCGCACGCAACGGGCGTCCGATGGACGCGTCGTAACGGTCCTTGTTGGCGAGCCACCAGGCGCGCTCATTGTTGTGGCCCAACTCCACGAAGAAAAGCTGGGCGTCAGTCCCGAATCCCGTAAACGCCATTGGACCAGTGTGCCCGTACGATCGCGGGCACACCGGTCCAGGGCGGCGTGTGTCAGCTTTCCAGCAGGTCGATCAGGTACTTGCCGTAGCCGGATTTCGCCAGCTTCTCGGCCCGTGCCCGCAGCTCGTCGTCGCTGAGGTAACCCATCCGCCAGGCGATCTCTTCGGGGCATCCGACCTGCAGCCCCTGGCGAGCTTGGATCGTGCGCACGAAGTTGCTGGCATCGTTCAACGAGTCGAACGTGCCGGTGTCCAGCCAGGCCGTCCCGCGGGGGAGGACCTCGACCTTGAGTTGTCCGCGTTCGAGGTAGTGGCGGTTCACGTCGGTGATCTCGTATTCGCCTCGCGCCGAGGGAGACAACGACGCGGCGATATCGCAAACCTGCTCGTCGTAGAAGTACAGCCCCGGCACCGCGAAGTGCGAGCGGGGGTTGGCGGGCTTTTCTTGGATGTCGACGGCGACACCGGCCTCGTCGAACGACACGACACCGTATTCGCTCGGGTTCGCCACGCGGTAGCCGAAGACAGCGGCGCCCTCGATGTCCGCCAAGGACCGCAGCCGGGTGCCGAGTCCCGCACCGGAGAAGATGTTGTCGCCGAGGACCAGGCAGGACTTCTCCCCGCCGACGAAGTCGGCGCCGATCGTGAAGGCTTGGGCCAGGCCCTTGGGCTCCGGTTGGGTCGCGTAGGTGAACGACACCCCGTACTGCGAGCCGTCACCCAGCAACCGCCGGAACTGATCGGCCTCGTGAGGTGTCGTGATGACCAGGATCTCGCGAATGCCGACCGCCATCACCGTCGACAGCGGATAGTAGATCATCGGCTTGTCGAAGACCGGAACAAGTTGCTTACTGACGGCCGTGGTAATCGGATGGAGGCGGGTACCAGAACCGCCGGCCAGGATAATCCCCTTCATGAGGTCAGTCTCTCACGGCCCTGCTGCGCAGAGGGGCCACGCAAGGGGGCCTGTTCCGGTTCGACGCTATAGTCTTCAGTCATGTCGCGCTTTCTAGTCACGGGTGGTGCCGGGTTCATCGGCAGCAACTTCGTCCGACACCTGATCGACAACACAGACCATCAGGTCCAGGTTCTTGACGCGCTCACCTACGCGGGTCACCGGGAGTCGCTCGCAGGCCTGCCCGAGGACCGCGTTTCGCTCGTGGTCGGGTCCGTCGCCGATCAAGAGCTGGTGGACGGTCTTGTCCGCGACAGTGACGTCGTCGTCCATTTCGCGGCCGAGTCGCACAACGACAACTCGTTGAACGATCCGTCGCCATTCGTGTCCACCAACATCATCGGTACGTTCGAACTGCTGCAGGCCGTGCGGCACCACGACGTTCGCTACCACCACATCTCCACCGACGAGGTGTACGGCGACCTCGAACTGGACGACCCGGCGAAGTTCACCGAGTCGACCCCGTACAACCCGTCCAGCCCCTACTCGTCGACGAAGGCCGGTTCGGATCTGTTGGTGCGGGCCTGGGTCCGTTCCTTCGGTGTCCGGGCGACGATCAGCAACTGCTCCAACAACTACGGGCCGTACCAGCACGTGGAGAAGTTCATTCCGCGGCAGATCACCAACGTCATCGACGGCGTGCGCCCGAAGCTGTACGGCGCCGGGCTGAACGTTCGGGACTGGATCCACGTTGACGATCACAACCGCGCGGTTGTCGACATCATCGACAAGGGTGCGCTCGGTGAGACGTACCTCATCGGAGCGAACGGTGAGTTGGACAACAAGAGCGTCATCGAGGCGATTCTTCGGCTGATGGGCAAGGACGCGTCCGACTATGACCATGTCGCGGACCGTCCGGGCCACGACATGCGTTACGCCATCGACGCCTCGCGCCTGCGTAACGAGCTGGGCTGGTCGCCTCGCTTCGCCGATTTCGAGGCTGGTCTTCAGGCCACGATCGATTGGTACCGCGCGAACGAGGACTGGTGGCGGCCCATGAAGGCCGCGACCGAGGCGAAGTATGCCGCAACCAAGCAGTGACACCCCGCCTGAGGAATCGGTCGACCGAGAGGACCTGCCACCTGGCGTGTCGGGTCCGCCGGGCTTTCTGCTGAAGGTCATCAAGGACCAGCGGATCGCGTTTCTGTTCGTCGGCGGTGTCAACACCGTTGTCGGGACGGTGTGGTACGCGGTTTTCTACACACTCTTGGCCCCGTTGCTGGGTGACCAGGCGCACTTCATCGTTCTCGTCCCGACGTACATCGCAGCGATCCTGTGCGCTTTCGTGCTGTACCGCACCCTGGTCTTCCGGGTTAAGGGCCACTTCTTCCGAGACCTTCTGCGGTTCGCCTCGGTATATGTCGGGACCTTCCTGCTGAACTTCCCGCTGATGTGGCTCATGGCCGACGTGCTCGGCCTGCCGGCCATCTGGGCTCAAGTCGTCAACGTGGCCGTGTCCACGGTCGTCAGCTACGTGTTCCATAAGCGGTTCTCCTTCCACCGGAGCGAGACCGAGCTCAACGAGCAGAAGAAATAGGAGGTCGCGTGCCGCGCGTTTCGGTTGTCGTCCCGGCCTACAACAGTGTCGATTTCATCGAACAGGCCATTGACTCGATCCTGGCTCAGACCTACGACGACTACGAGTTGATCGTCTCGGATCATTCCAGTTCGGACGGGACCACCAAGATCCTCGAGGCGTACGCAGAGCGTGGCGTGCTGACTTTGCATCACCTGCCGCGCGGCGGCGGTGCTCCCGCGAACTGGCGCGCCGTGACCGCCCATGCCAGCGGCGAGTACTTCAAGTTGGTGTGTGGCGATGACCTCCTCGCGCCCTCTGCGCTGGCCGCACAGGTCGAGGCGCTGGACGCGCACCCGAGCGCCGTGATGGCCGCCTCCCAGCGCGATCTGATCGACGCCCGTGGGCGGCAACTGGTCGCCGCTCGTGGCCTGGGTGGACTCCAGGGGTGTGTCCCCGGCGCGGTCGCCGCGAGGCGTTCGGTGCTGAAGGGCGCCAACATCTTCGGCGAGCCCGGGTGCGTGCTGTTCCGGCGAGAGGCGTTCGAGGCCGCTGGTGCGTGGTCGGACGACCATCCGTTCGTGATCGATCAACACAGCTACTGCCGAACCGTCATGCAGGGGAACTTCGTGGCCGTGGCCGGTCAGCAGGCAAGCTTCCGGGTGTCGTCCGGCCAGTGGAGTGTCGACCTGTCGAAGGCCCAGTCCGACCAGGTTGTCGCCATGCACCACTCGCTGGCCGAGGAGTTCCCGGGACTCTTGTCCCGTCGCGACCTCGCCATTGGGGACGCGCGCGCACGCAACATGGCTCACGTCCGCCGCCTGACCTACTTCGTGCTGGGTCCGCGCATGCGTGCCGCAGAGACCGCCAAACAGTCGAAAGGATAGGCTTCGCCCATGGACCCCGCACCCGTCGTTCACCAGGTGTCGGTGGTGACCCCCGTGTATCAAGGCGAGCAGACGCTGCCCGCGTTGGCGGAGGAAATCGACCAGTTGCGCGCCGTGCAAACGACGCCCGCAGGCGTGCAGTGGCAGATCGTGGAATGGTTGCTGGTCCATGACAACGGACCAGACGGGTCCGCGGATGCGATCGGCGAACTCGGATCGCGGGAATGGGTCCGGCCCGTGTGGCTGAGCCGCAACTACGGCCAGCACCCCGCCACACTCGCGGGGATGGCGTCCAGCCGCGGCGAGTGGATCGTCACGCTGGACGAAGACGGGCAGCACGACCCCGGCGATATCGCATCCCTGCTGGATGCCGCCGTCTCGCAGCAACTCCAACTCGTGTACGCCGATCCAGTGAATCCCCCACCCCACAGCGCCCTGCGCAACATCACCAGCAAGGGCGCAAAGTGGGTGTTCGGCAAGTTCCTCACCGGCGGCCACCAGACAAGCTTCCAGAGCTTCCGGCTGATGACCGGCGATACAGGCCGCAGCGTCGCCGCCTACGTCGGGGCTGGCGTGTACTTGGACGTCGCCCTCACGTGGGTGATGGACCGCATCGGCAAGGCCCCCGTCACGCTGCGGTCCGAGGGTGATCGCGTCTCCGGGTACAACATGCGTCGCCTGATCGGGCACTTTTGGCGCCTCGTGCTGACATCCGGCACGCGCGCGCTGCGGCTGGTCAGCGGGCTGGGCCTCCTGCTGGCGCTCGGCGGACTGGTCTACGCGATCTACGTCATCGTCATGACCATCGCGACGGACGCCCCGCCGACCGGATGGGCATCGCTCGTCGTCATCACGCTGCTGTGTTCAGGTGCGATCTTGGTGTCGCTGGGTGTCATCGCGGAGTACATCGGTGTGCTCGTGGGGATGGCCATGGGCAAACCGCCGTATCTGATCGTGGGGGACCCGAAGGACGGGCCGTGGCGCCGCAGACCACAGTCTCGGCGTTGACCCCGCTGACGTGGATTGTCGGCGCCGGGGGGCTCCTCGGCCGACACGTGAGCGCTGCCTTGCAGGGGCGAGGCGAGCAATTCGCTGCCCAGCGCGTCCCGTGGGCACAGCCCGAGCAGGCCCATGCGATTCTCCGGGCTGACGCGAACCGTCTCGTTCAGCAGGCCAAAGAGTCAGGACGCCCGTGGCGAGTGTTGTGGTGCGCGGGGGTCGGGGTCACGGGGGCGACTGACGAGTCGCTGAACAGCGAGATCGAGGCGCTGGGGGCGGCACTAGACGAGCTCCGACCGGCGACGCCCGGTGCGTTCTTCCTCGCCTCGTCCGTCGGTGGCGTCTACGCCGGTAACCCGTCACCGCCGTATTCCGAACACTCCGAACCCATGCCCCTGGCCCCCTACGGCCGCGCCAAGTTGCGCGCTGAACGGCTGGTCGCGGACTGGGCCACGGCAGGCGGACACTCTGCGCTCATGGGGCGGATCAGCAACCTGTACGGACCAGGTCAGAACCTCGAGAAGCCCCAGGGGCTCGTCTCGCAGCTGTGCGCCAATCATGTGCGACGCCTCCCGAGTTCGATCTGGGTCAATCTCGACACCATCCGCGACTACATCTACGTCAACGATGCGGCCGACTTCATCCTTGACGCCATGGATCGGCTCGCGGCAGACCCCGGCGTGGTGGTGAAGATCGTGTCGAGGGGCCAACCGATGTCGATCTCGGCCGTGCTGGGTGAGATCAAGCGGGTGTTCGGCCGACGTGTCGACGTCCTGATCGGATCGTCGCCGTCATCAAAGTTCCAAGTCAGGGACCTGTCGGTTCTGTCGCAGGTCTGGCCGGATCTCGATCAGCGGCAGTTCACCCCGTTCGCGGTCGGTGTGCAGCAGACGATTTTGGACCTGCAACGGCGGTTCGAGTCGGCCAGCTGACGCGGCAGGGTACGACGGACCCTGTGACAAGAGCCTGGTCGGGGTAACAAGAATCACGACTGGTTGCCCGCAGGTTCATGCGGATTGGCTGGGTAGGGTATCTCCTGGTTTGAGTGTCCGTGACTGGAAGAGAGCCCGATGGATCCCGTCATTGCTGAGAACGGTGCCCCCCCGACCACGCAGCAACGGAAGCGCTCACGTCCCTCGTTGCCTCGGCACATCCGAATGGTCGTCACCGGGGTCGTCGTTGTGGCAATGATCGGGGTCACCGTCTTCACGGAGACCTCTTTCGGCGCGTCCGTGCTGGAGGCCGTTGGCTATTTGGCGTACCTGACCTTGGCGGTCCTCGCACCGGGCCTCGTCATCATGAAGTCCGCGCTCGGGTCCCGAGGATCCTGGTTAGCCGACGTCACGACGGGCGGGATCGTGGGGGTGTGTGCCCAACTGGTCGCCTGGGCCGTGTTCACGGGCATCGGCGTCCCCGGGTTCCTCTTCGTGTGGCCCGTCCTGGTCGTCCCGCTGCTCGTCGTCCGCTCCACACGGGCGCGGGTGCTGGAGCGTCCCACGGAGACGTGGCCAGCGTGGTCGCAGATCGTCATCGGCACCTTGTCGATCGCATCGGCGATCCGGATCGTCGGCTCGTACTTCTTGACGCAGGACTTGCCTCCGTTCGCGCGCGCGCCCTACGTGGACCTGCCGTGGCACCTCGGGCTCGTCCACGAGATGACCAGGGCGTTCCCACCTCACGTGCCGCAGGCCGAGGTCGGGTTCCTGCACTACTCGTGGTTCGCCCACGCGCACATCGCTTCCGGCTCGCTCATCACGGGCATCGATCCCGCGATGGTCATGTTGCGCCTGTGGCTCATCCCGTTCTTCGCGCTGGCGATCCTGGTCGTGCCTGTGTTGGCGCGCCAGTTGACCGGATCGGTGGGGGTTTCGGTTCTCGCCGCCGCCATCGCTGCGAGCGTCTCCCAGTTCCCGTTCTGGCCCGAGGGGGGCGTCGTGTCGCCCAACATCCCCTCGCAGTCGCCGACCATGCTGTTCTCGTGGCCGATCACCGTGATCTTCGTCGCGTTGGCCATCAGCTGGCTGACCGCGAAGAAGCCGACGTGGAGCCTGTTCCTCATGGTGGCGCTCGTGGGTCTCGTCACCGCTGGGAGCAAGTCGTCGGCGATGGTGCCGCTGTTCGGGGCGGCCTTCGGGACGGCCATCGTGGCGACGATCCTCAAGAAGTCGCGGATGCAGGCGTGGACCCTGGCCGGAATCAATCTGGCTCTTGCCATCTTTTCGCTGGTGGCTGTCAGCGGCGGTGGGTACGGGTCGGGGGTCCAATTCGGCCACATTCTGGCCTCCCTCAACCCCTACCGGATCATGTTCGGCAAGACCGCGGGTACAGGGCTACTCCCGGACCACATGCTGCACGCCCCCGACATCGGTCCATGGGTCCTCATCGGCGTGGCCACCGCCATGCTCGTCCAGGTCCTGACCTTCCTCACGATCGCCTTCGTACCCTTCCTGAAGTCGCTGCGGGAGAACCTCGCGGCGTGGCTCGTTGCGGGCGTGATCGCTGCCTCGATGGTGTTCATGTTCGGTATGCGGCACTCCGGCTTCAGTGAGGTCTACTTCCAAATCGGCGCCGTGCCCTTCGCGGCCGTGATGACCGCTTGGGTCGCGCGCGAGTTGGTCGGGGGCCGGACCGACCGCCGAGACGTGTCGCTCCTCGTCGGCAGTGCCGTCGCCGCCGGGGTATTCGTCTGGACGCAATTCACGACCCCCGCGGGCAATCCCGAAACCAACGCGGGCTGGCGCGTCTACCTGCAGAACATGGTCGTCGACATCGCAGCCATCGGGATCGGGTTGGCGATCCTGGCGATCATCCCCATCATCGCCAAGCGACGGTTCGAAGCGTTCAAGACCGTCTGGCTGGCCGTGCTGTTGGGCTCCATCGTGGCTGGAGCCATGGGAACCGTCCCTGCGGCCGTCAGGGCCGTCCAGATCGACTTCGCCGACACCAGCACCCCCTTGACACGGGCGCAGGGTCAGGCCGCTCAGTGGATCGACCAGCACGCCGACACGTACGACGTGGTGGCGACCAACGCCTACTGCCGCACGCATTACGAGAAAGAGCAGGAGTGCCAGGCGAACATCTACTGGGTTTCGGGGTACGGCGGCCATCGCACCCTCCTGGACGGGTGGGCCTACACCGAGGACGGATCCGATGGTCGCCTCGACGACGAGGAGCTGTGGGAGCTGAACAACGCGATCTTCACGGACCCGACCGACCAGTCGATCCAGGCCGTGAAGGACCACGGTGTGAAGTGGGTCGTCATGCAGAACGCCCAGGGAGCTCCCGTGTCCGACCTCACGCCCTGGGGCAAGGTCACCTACAAGAACGACTACATCACCATCTACGAGTTGAACTAGGCCACGGAGGCGCGGACCGGAGCGGTGCGCGCCTCCCGGTTGGGAATGCAGAAGACCCGGACCCCACTGCGGTGGGTCCGGGTCTTCTGCGATAGGCCGAAGCCAGGTGGTCGGGGTGACAGGATTTGAACCTGCGACCTCTTCGTCCCGAACGAAGCGCGCTACCAAGCTGCGCCACACCCCGATGGCCCGAGGGCCGAGGAAGAGTCTAGCTCAAAACTGCTCGCGGCTCATGCCGGATTAACGGCGGTGAGCGTGAGCAAGGATGCCTCGGGCCGACAGGCGAACCGGTACGGGGCAAACGGGGAGCTCCCGAGCCCCCCGGACACGTGCAGATAGCTGAGATCGCCATGGTTGCGATGCACGGACAGGCCTCGCGCGCGTGCCGGGTCCAAGTCGCAGTTGGTCACGAGCGCTCGGCCGCCCGGCAGACACACCTGACCGCCGTGCGTGTGCCCCGCGAGGATCAGCCCCGCCCCCGAGGAAACGAAGGCGTCCAAGACCCGCAGATACGGCGCGTGCGTGACCGCGATCTTGAGCGACGCCCCCGGATCGGTGGGGGCATCGAGCACGGACAGGTCGTCCAGCGCGTGATGCGGGTCGTCCGTACCGCGCAGGTCGAGCCCGACACCGTTGATCGTCATCACGGTCCGAGCGTTGTTGAGATCGACCCACCCGGCATCAGTGAAGCTGGACCGCAACTGCTGGGTGGGCAGTGGCTGGTGACGACCACTGGACTTCTTCGTCGGTTCCGAGAAGTACGTGAGCGGGTTTCGTAGTCGCGGGGCCGCATAGTCGTTGGACCCGAACACGAACACGCCGGGAACGTCGAGCAAGCGCCCCAAGCTACGGACCAGAGGCGCGATTGCCTCGGCCTGCGAGATGTTGTCGCCGGTGTTCACGACGAAGTCGGGCTCAAGCCCTTGGAGGGTGGACAAGAAGCGCTGCTTGCGTCGCTGCCGGGCCATCAGGTGGATGTCGGCGATATGGAGCACCCGGACGTTCGGACTGCCCTCGGGCAGCACCGGCACCGTGTACCGGCGGATGGTGAACACATGGCGCTCGATCAACACGCCATACGCGAAGCAGGCCCCGGCGGCCGCTGCGAGGCTCGCAGCGACCCCGGCGACCGTGGCTGTGCGTCCCACCGGGGGCCGCCTATCTCCCCTTGGACTTCGTTGGACTGGACTGAGGCGTCGCGGACCCGCTGCCTTGGCCCGGGGATGGGGTTGCGGAAGCGCTCGGCTGTGGCCCCTTCGAGAACTGGATGTAGATCGTGCTCGCGATGGGTGCTGATTGTTCTTCGCTGAGTCCGACGAACGTGCCAGCCGGCTTGGGGCTGTACACGTAGCTCACCACGGCGTTGAATCCCGCCGCCTCAAGCGCGGACTTGCACTGCTCGGTGCTCAGACCCGAGCAACTGGGCACGGTGACCTTCTTGCCGTCCTCGATCGAGTTCGGTGGTGCCGTGAACGACGTCTTCGGTCGGCCCTTCAACACCTGAGTCATGGCGGGCTTGTAGATGTTTGCGCCCGTGTCGCCGCCCGACGAACCGGAGAGGTAGGTGCGCGAGTACGGCATTCTGATGCTGCCCACCCGGGCCGACTTTCCCTTCCAGTACGGGTTGGTCTTGTCAATGGCGATCATCGCCGAGCCGGCCGCCTCAGGCGTGTAGCCAACCATCCAGGTGGCATCCTGCCCGTCAATGGTTCCGGTCTTTCCTGCCTGGGCGTAGCCGCCGGGGATCCGTGCCCTGTACGCGGTGCCGCCCGAGGTCGTAGGCGCCTGGAGCACCTTGTTGATGCCGTCGGCGATCCCTTGGTCGATGACCTGCTTGCAGCCACCGTCGAAGACGTCGAGCTTCTCGCCGTCCTTCGTGGTCACATCGGACACGATGATCGGTTCGCAGTACTTGCCGCGTGCCGCGAACGTCGCGTAGGCGTTCGCCATCGACAACGGCGAGACTTCGGCAACACCCAGAGTGAATGCCGGGATGTTGTTGTACTTCTCCTTGACCGTGCCGCCCAGTGCGAGCTTCACCCCGACGCGGTCGGCGAGTTCGGATGCCGCACAGATGCTGACGTCTTGTTCGAGTTGCACGTAGTACGTGTTCACCGAGAACTTCGTGCCCTGGTACATGTTGAACATGCCGCTGGGGGATTCGTTCTTCACCTTGAAGGTCGAGGATGGGAAGCGCCCAGAACATCCCGTGAAGTACTGGCCGGAGAAGTCCATGGGTGATTTCGCGTTGTACGAGCGAGAGGGAGAGATGCCCTTCTCCAACGCGGCTCCCATCACGAACGCCTTGAACGTCGAGCCTGCCTGGTAACCTTCGGCCCCGCCCATGGACTTCTCAACGTTGTAGTTGTAGTAGGTCTCGCCGGTGCCGCTGCCCATCTTCTGACGGCTCTGCGCCATCGCCAAGATCAGCCCGGTGCCGGGTTGCACGATCGACATCGTCGAGATCACAGGGTCGCGCGGATCGATGTACGCGGCCACGGCCTTCTCTGCCGCGTCCTGCGTCTTCGGGTCGATCTTCGTCCGGATCGTGAGGCCGCCGCGGTACAGCAGTTCCTTGCGGGCCGCCTCGTCGGAGCCCAGCGCCTTGTCGGCCAGCAGGGTCCGGCGAACGTAGCCACACAGGAACGGGTACTTGCTGCTCTGGCAGCCGTTGATGGCGGTCTGCACCTTCGACTGATCGAACCCAACGGCCTTCGCCGCTTCGGCCTCGTCCTTGGTGATGAGGCCCAACTCGGCCATGCGGTTCAAGACGACTCCGCGTCGCTCCAAAGCCGTCGCGGGGTGGTTGACCGGATCGGTGGCATTCGGGTTTTGGACCATACCAGCGAGCAGCGCGGCCTGGGGCAGCGTCAATTTTGCAGCCGTTGTATTGAAATAATGGTGAGCGGCAGCCTCAACGCCATATGCGCCGTCGCCGTAATAGGCGATATTGAGGTACTTCTCCAAGATCTCATCCTTGGAGAACTTCTCTTCCAGCGTGAGGGCATAGCGCAACTCTTGGATCTTGCGCGTCATCGAGCGCTCTTGTGCCTTCGCGATGCCCGTCTGGTCGCCCTTTTGTACGGCCGCCTCGATCTGGGCCATCTTCACGTACTGCTGGGTGAGCGTCGACCCGCCCTGGGTCGAGCCGGACGACGAGTTGCGGACCAGCGCGCGCAGCGTGCCCACCAGGTCGATCGCGCCGTGCTCGTTGTAGCGGTGATCCTCGATGGCCACCTGGGCGATGCGCATGATCGGCGCGATCTTGTCGAGGGGCACGTACTCGCGGTTCTCGTCATAGAAGGTTGTCAGCTCGGTTCCATCGGCCAACAACACGGTGGACTTCTCCGACTGCGGCGGGGTCTCCAACTCCGCAGGAAGTTGATCCATCAACGTGATGCCGAGGTTTGCTCCGGCCGCTGCCATCCCTGCGAAGGGGACTGCGATCCCGGCCATCAAGACGCCAGCGATGATGCTCACCACAGTGAACATCACGGCCGCGTAGGCCCTGCTCCCGAACTTGCGCGACTGCATGCGCCCAAGGATACGTGACGCGCCAGGTCGCTCCTCAACATCCGGCCGTCACTGCGCTCTGGGTGAACGATCACCACAACTTTTCTCGCGTGTCAGGCCGTTTGTGCTGAATGCCGGAAGCATTTTGGGTCTTTGACCGTGAAACCGTATCCTACTGCCCAGAACATCGGAAGGAAGACAATGTCGCTCCTCAATGCTGATGACTGGACCCTAGAGGCAAAGTGCCGAGGGATGCAGGACCAGTTGTTTCCTGAGGGTGCCGATCAGAAGCGAGCGCGCGCTGTGTGCTTTGGTTGTCCCGTCCGACCACATTGCTTGGCCGAGGCGTTAGACAACCGAATCGAATGGGGGGTTTGGGGCGGAATGACCGAGCGGGAACGCCGTCAGTTGTTGCGCCAACGTTCAGATATCACGTCGTGGACGGCCGTCTTATGCGGCGATCGCCCGCGCGAGTCGTCGTAGCTCGTCGACATCGCTGATATCTGAGTCGAACCTCTCCACCTCGCAGACCGGCTGGCCCGGCGCGAGGTGGTGTTGTATTAGCGACCGTTGCACGGTCATGAGCTCGAACAGGCGAGCGTGCTCTGAAAGGGCAGCCCATTCCGCGCTGGTGTCCGCGTACCCGGAAGCCAGGCGGCGCGCCTCGTCGCCGGTGAGCCCGGCGGGTGCCCGGACGGCCTGATTGACGATCGTGCCGAGCAAGGGCAGGCCTTCAATCGCCAGTCGGTCCGCAAAGTAGCGTGCCTCGGTCAGTGCCACCTTGTCTGGCGTCGCCACGACCAAGAACCCGGAGCGCTCCGACGCCAGGGTCGCGCGGGTCCGTTCGGCCCGTTGCCGGAACCCGCCCATCACCTGCTCGAACACGCCAGCGAAGGCGCTGAGATCGGCGAGCCCCTCGGTGCCGATCAGTCTTCCGAGAAACTGCGCGCCAACATTCATCCCGGCGCCCAGCAGCCGGAGGCCGCCGCGGGCCGGTGCCGTGAGGAGCCGCATCATGCGCCCGTCGAGCAGCGCGGCCAAGCGCTGCGGTCCGTCGAGAAAGTCCAAGGCCGAGCGGCTCGGTGGTGTGTCGACCACGATCAGGTCCCACCGCCCGTCTTGGCGCGCCTGGCGGTACAGCTGGCTCAGGCGTTCCATGGCCATATATTCCTGCGTGCCGGAGAAGGACGTCGACAGGGTTTGGTAGTACGGGTTCTCGAACAATTGCTGGGCCTTCGGCCCGGGCAAAGTGGCCGAGACAGCCTCATCGAATGTGCGCTTCATGTCGAGCATCAAGGCGTCCAGGCTGCCCCCGGCCGCCGTGTCGATGCCCTCGACAGCCTTCGGGTCGTCGGTGAGTTCATCCACACCGAGGGCGGTTGCGAGTCGACGGGCGGGGTCGATGGTCATGACGGCCACCCGACGGCCCTGATCCGCCGCGCGAACGGCGAGCGCCGCCGACAGCGACGTCTTGCCCACGCCGCCCGTGCCACACAGCAAAAGGATGTGTCGCGCGTGATCGCCAAGGACGGCATCGATGTTCAGGGTTGCCGTCATGGAAGCTCCCTCGCCAGCTCGATGATGCTGGCCGTGCCGAGGGTCCCGGTGACCTGCCGCACATCGATGAGATCAGCGCCGGACTCGGACAGCACCGCACGCCATTCGCCTTGTCGTGCCGCCCGACGAGCAGCTCGGACCAGACTGGCTCGCAGTGCGTCTCGCACCTGCGGTTCCAACGGCAGGTCGAGGTCCTCCGGGGGGTCCGGGATGGGCGGCGCGGCCAGATTGCACAGCACTTTGCCGGCGGGCAGGCGGCGTTCGCTCAACAGAGCCAGCGTCTCGATGGTCTCTGTGACAGCCAGTTCACGCAGGTGCGTGACGAGATGAACCGCGGTCGTGGGCGCCCGCAGCAGGTCCATGACGCTGCGGGCCTGGCGATGCACCGGGCCCCCTTTCGCCACGTCGATCAACGCGTCGCCCGCGGTCAGGAAGCTGACGATGCGGCCCGTCGGGGGTGCGTCGAGGACGACGGCGTCGTAGGCGTCGGGGCGTCCCTTGGCCTTGCGCCGCGCAGCCTCGTACACCTTGCCGATGAGCAGGACGTCGCGCAGTCCGGGAGCGATGCTGGTCGCGAACGTGCCGAGTCCCGTCCGATCGAGGGCCCAACCGGCCATGCCCAGCCCCGGCGTGCGGTCGAGGTATTCCGTCAGCGCCATGTCGGGCTCGATGGCCAGCCCGTAGACCGTGCCCGCACCCGCCGTGAACAACGGGCGCTCGGCCGCCGCGAGGTCGCGATTGCCCGTCGCACGGGCCAACGCGTTGCGACCTTCGACCTCGCACACCAACACCCGAGCGCCGGGCAGGGCGAGCTGCGCAGCCAGCACCAAAGACATGGTCGTCTTCCCAACCCCACCCTTGCCCGTCACGATGTGCAGGGGCGAGGGATCCATACCGATTAGGGTAGGCCCATGACGAAATGGGAGTACGTCACCGTTCCGCTTCTCGTGCACGCCACGAAGGAGATCCTTGACAACTGGGGTTCCGAAGGGTGGGAGCTCGTGGCCGTCGTGCCGGGCGCAAACCCCGAGAACCTTGTTGCCTACATGAAGCGTCCGATGGGTATCGACGGGTGAGCCTGACACAGCGACTGGTCGATCTCGGCATCGACCTGCCACCGGTCGCCGCCCCGGCCGGTGCCTACGTCCCGGCGACCGTGTGCGGAGACCTCGTGTACACGGCCGGTCAGCTTCCCTTCGTGGACGGTGCCTTGCCGATGACGGGCAAGGTGGGTGCCGAAGTCTCGGTCGACGAAGCAGCCGCACTCGCCCGGGACGCCGCACTCAACGCGCTGGCTGCCGCCGCAGCGGCTGCCGGTGGCGTGGATGCTCTCGCGCGCGTCGTCAAGGTTGTCGTCTTCATCGCCAGTTCCCCGGACTTCTTCGGTCAGCCGCAGGTTGCCAATGGCGCCAGCGCTCTTCTTGGAGATGTCTTCGGAACCCCCCACGCCCGCAGCGCGGTCGGTGTCGCCGTTCTCCCCCTGAATTCTCCCGTCGAGGTGGAAATCATCGTGGAGCTGGCCCGCTCCTAGGCAGTTTTCGGGTCACGCGTCGTCGCGACGACTACTCTCAATTCTCGGGTACCGCTGAGCGACGAGGCTCGCGGTGTTGCTCCCACGCGATGAATGGGGACGAGATGGCGAAGATGAAGGCCGTGGTTATGAACAAACCCGGCGACGTCGAGCTTGTTGACATGGACGTGCCAGTGCCCGGCGAGGGCGAAGTGCTGATGAAGATTGCGGCCTGCGGAGTGTGCGGCTCCGACCTGGCACGAATGTACGTGAAGGGCCCACACAAGCTTCCGTTGGTGTGCGGGCACGAGTTTTCGGCCTGGATCGAGGCGCTCGGGCCAGGCGTTGAGGGTTTCGAGGTCGGGGATCTGGTCACGGTGCCTCCGATGCTGCCGTGTTTCGCATGCCCGCCGTGCGTGCAGGGTCAGTTCAGCCTGTGCGAGGACTACGACTACTACGGGTCGCGGCGTCACGGTGCGTATGCCGAGTACGTGGCCGGTCCGGCGAACCTGTTGTTGAAGGTGCCGCAAGACCTCGATCCACGGGCTGCAGCGATGGTTGATCCAGCGGCCATCGCCCTGCATGCCTTGTGGCGCACGCATCTGCGGCACGGTCACCGGGTGGCCGTGTTCGGAGGCGGTGGGCCGATCGGACTGTTCGCGATCCAGTGGGCAAAGCTGGCCGGTGCGGGCGAGGTCGTCTCGGTCGACGTGTCACCGGAGAAGGTGGATCTGGCTCTGCAGGCCGGGGCCACGGCCGCCGTGACACCCGCTGAGGTCGCAGACATCGCCGGGGTCGGGTTCGATGTCGTCGTCGAATGCTCCGGCAATCCCGCGGCCGAGGACCAGGCGGTGTCGGTCACGGCGCGTCACGGCGACGCCGTGTTCATCGGGATCCCGAATGCCGACGTGCCGATCCGTGACAAGAACTGGGCGCGGTTCATGCGCCTCGAGATCAACCTGCTCGGGGCATGGAATTCCTTCTCGGCCCCCTTCCCGGGTGCCGAGTGGACGACGACCGTCGACGCGATGCATCGCGGGGACCTGAAGTGGGAGTTCATGATCACCCACGAACTGCCCCTGTCCGCGGTGGGGGACACGATCAAGGCCATGCACGAGCGGACCATTCACAGTTCCAAGGTGCTGTTCATCCCCGGGATGGGATAAGTGGCCCGGCCTGATCCTTCCTCCGATCGCCTGCTCCTGCGGGTTGCGCAGTTGTACTACGAGCAGGGGCTTACACAGGCGGAGATTGCTAATCGCGTCCACGTGACGCGCTGGAAGGTCGGTCGGCTGCTCGAAGAAGCGCGGCAGACGGGCATCGTCCGGATCGAGATCGTTCACCGGCATGCCCGCTGCCACGCCGAAGAAAAGCAGCTGAAGAAGGTGTTCGGCCTGCAAGACGTCGTCGTCGTCCCGACGGCAGAGGGCGACTCGGCCAATCGGCGCAATGTTGCGGCGGCCGGGGCCGAATACCTCGCCGACCTTCGACCGCAGCCCCGCGTGGTGGCCGTGTCGTGGGGACAGACCATGGATGACGTCGCCGACCAGATTCCGCCCGGGTGGGCTCGTGGGGTGACCGTCGTGCAAGCCAATGGCGGGTTGAACCGCAGTGGCCGCTCGCCCGCGGTCACGGCGTCCGTCGAGTTGGCGCGCCAAGGCGTCGGCAGCGCGCTGTACCTCCCCGCGCCAGCGATCGTCGAGTCGGCGGCCCTCGGGAAGGCGCTGTCAGGGGACCCGTCTGTCCGGCGGGTGCTGGAGATCGCTCGCGATGCCGATGTCATCTTGTCGTCGGTCGGTGCGCTGACGCCGAGCGCGGTCCTCGTGGGCAGCGGCTACCTCAGCGAGGCCGGGATGGCGGGTCTGCGCGCGCAGGGCGCCGTCGGTGACATCTTTGCGCGGTTCATCGACGCGGAGGGGCACACCGTCGACACTGACCTCGACACCCGGACCATCGGGCTGACGACGCAGGACTTGCGGGATGCCAAGTTGACGATCAACATCACCGGGGGGCTCGCGAAGCTGCATGTCGCTTTGGCGGCCATTCGTGGTGGGATGGTCAAGGTATTCATCTGCGATCAGGAGTTGGCTGTGAATCTGTTGGCCTTGGACGCCGGCGAGTGATCCCGGGGGAGTCGCGCACTGCCCTCGTCCGCCGGGCGCGCCGCATGAACCGGCTACTGGCCGAGACGTATCCGGGGGCGCACGCCGAGTTGGACTTTGCGACGCCTTTGCAGCTGTTGGTGGCGACCGTGCTGTCGGCGCAGTCAACAGACCGGCGCGTCAACTCGGTCACGCCTGCCCTGTTCGCGGCGTACCCGGACGCGCACGCGCTGGCGGGCGCAGACGTGGCTGACATCGAGCAGATCATCAAGCCGACGGGGTTCTTTCGGGTCAAGGCCCACAATCTCGTGAACATCGGTGTGGCGCTCGTGCGGGACTTCGACGGCCAGGTCCCGGCCTCACTGGACGCGCTCGTCACGCTGCCTGGGGTCGGCCGGAAGACGGCCAACGTCGTCCTGGGGAACGCCTTCTCGGTGCCCGGAATCACTCCCGACACGCACTTCATTCGACTCACGAACCGTTTCGGCTGGGTGGAGTCCACCGATCCGGACACGGTTGAGCGTGACGTCGGCGGACTGTTCCCCAAGTCCGACTGGACGCAGCTGTCGCACAACGTGATCTGGCACGGGCGACGACGCTGTCATGCCCGCAATCCCGCGTGCGGGGCGTGCCCGGTCGCTCGCCTGTGCCCGTCGTTCGGGCTCGGCCCGGTCGATCCCGAGGCCGCCGCCGCGCGCGTCACGGAGCCACGGCGATGATGCGGTCGACCGGCACCCAGATTCGGTGGGCGTGCGCGCTGGTTGTTGGTGTGGTGCTGGTGTTGTCGGGGTGCGCGCCGCAGGGTGTCGCGAGCCGCGCAGTGACGCAGACCCCGACACCGGTCGCGAATCTCTTGGCGCAGCGCAAGGCACTGGGAATCCCCGCCTGCCCGGAGTCGGATTTCAGCGTCGCCGCGCGGGCTGACGGGCTCCCTGACGTGACACTGACGTGCATTGGCGGTGACTCGATGGTTCGCCTGGCCGGCTTGCGGGGGCGTCCCATGGTCATCAACATCTGGGCGCAGTGGTGCGGCCCGTGCCGGGCGGAGGCCCCCTTCTTGGCGGAGTTCGCCGCCGCAGCACCCGATGATCTCCTCATCTTGGGCGTTGACTACAACGATCCCCAGCCGGAGGCAGCGCTGACCTTCGCTTCCGACTCCAAGTGGACCTGGGCCCATGTGGTCGACCCCGAGAAGAAGCTGGCCGGTCCGCTGCAACTGTCGGGCATTCCAACCACCTTGTTCGTCACGTCCGACGGGGTGATCGCCTATCGTCACGTCGGCGACTTCACGTCGACGAAGGAGATCGCCGAGTTCTCCCAGCAGTACCTGGGTATTGCCTGAGCCGGTAGGCTCCACGCCGTGCCACTACCCGAATCCCTGCACCAACTCGCCACCTCGCTGGCCGACGAGGACCAGCCGTTGCCGGGACGTGCCGCGCAGGCTGGCCGGGCGGCTGCGGTGCTGGCGCTCGTGGGCGATGCCGAGAGCGATCCGTTCCTGGTCTTCGTCGAGAAGCTGCAGACCCTGCGCTACCACCCTGGGCAGATCGCGTTTCCCGGTGGGCGCATGGAGGATTTCGACGACGACGTCGTGTCGGCGGCGATCCGCGAGGCGCATGAGGAAACAGGGGTCGACCCGGCTGGCGTGTCCGTGTTCGGGGCGCTGCCGCCGTCCTACCTGTTCGCCTCGGACTGGGATGTCACCACCGCCGTGGCCTGGTGGAAGCATCCTTCGGATCTGCATCCTGCCGACCCCGATGAGGTGGCTGCCGTCCATCGTGTTCGTGTCACGGACCTCACCAACCCCGACAACCGCTCGACGTCGCTGCATCCATCGGGCTTTCGCGGCCCGGCCTTCACGGTGGACGGTCTGTACATCTGGGGCTTCACCGGGGGCCTGGTGGACAAACTGCTCGACCTCGCCGGGTGGTCAGTGCCGTGGGACGCCGCTCACGAGACGCCAATCCCGGACCGCTTCTTGGCCCGTGGAAGAGGTTGAGCGCCTGCCGAAGCAGGCGCTCAACTCGTCGTATGGGTCGCGACGGTACTAGTGGTTCAACTCTTCACGCGCGTCGACCAGTGACGCGCGGATTTCTTGATCGCGAAGGCGACGCAGCAGGCCGGGGGGCATGCCAGCGACGTCGTACAGTGCCGAACTCACGGCATGGTCGTAGGCGTAGGTGATGATCCAACTCGTCGTCGCGGCATGGCGCCGGAAGGCGTCGCTCAGGCGCGCGGCCTCGTCGGCGGGGATTGGCAGGCTGTAGGCGTTGTTGCCCACGAAGCGTGCGACGTAGTCGGCCATCGCCAGCATCATGGGGTTGGAAACCTGTCGCACGACGTGGAGAAGGCCGACGAGGGCCATCCAGGCCCAATAGTCGTCGTCGATCGGACCCTTGATGGTGCGGCCCCACCAGTCGGCCAGCGATTTCTCACGCATGACCCGCTCACCCGGTTCGAAGACCTCGGCGGTGGGCCCGTGCCCGTACACCGTGTTGTAGAAGCCCTCCACGATGCGCGGTCCCAAGGTGGCGAGGTGATCGGCGTTGCGCCGGATTACATCAGCATCCTCTGGGCGAACACGGCATTCCGGAGGCGCCTGTTCGATGGCGGCAGACGCCACGGCATGCATGCGATCCATGCAGGTCACGCCCTCCCGAAGATGGTTGCGACGCGTACGGACGCCGCGCGTGCCTCGATGCGCATCAGGCCGAGGTTCGAGTCGATGGGGCCGGACAAAACGAGAGCGGCTTCGTCCCCCGCGGAGTAAACCACCAAGTAACCGTCTTGTCCGCGAATGACGGCTTCGGCCATCGTTCCCAGGTTGGTCCGCTCGGAGATGCGGGTGCCCAGACCGAGGGCGGTCGCTGCCATTGCGGCCGTGCGCTCAGCGTCGGCGTCCGGGAAATCATGGGCAATCGCGAGACCGTCGGCAGAGGCGATCATGGCACCATGCAACTCCGGGATCGAGCGACGCATGACGGCGATGATGGACTGAAGTTCTTCTGCCTTGCTGACCGCATACTGTCCTGCCACGGTGGTGTCCTCCTGCAGAGCTTCCGGACGACTAGTAGAGCGAATGGAACTGGTCGATGCATACTTCGGCCACTCGCGTGCCGGCCCGGACAAGGCTTGCGACATGATTCCCCCAAATAGATTTCACCCGAGGCGCTTCAATTACCCCCGGAAGCACCTGATATCGAAGTTACTCTAGGAGCGCTGCGCGGTCCGCCGTCAAGTCCTGATTTTGCTCTTGCCTACCAGGATGTTCACATCCCGAAGGAGTGTTTGTGGCTACTGAACACCAACCGTCAAGGTCACCTGTCGTGGGTCGGCTGGCTGGCGTGGCATTGATCATCCTTGTGGTGGGCGGGTCGGTCGGATCGGCGTTACTCGCACAGAACAACCTCACCGCGCAGGCTCAAGCAGTTCTCGATAATGCGGGGATTCCCGCAGATGCGAAGTATTCGGGCCTGGACGCCGAAATATCCGGCTGGGCCAGCGCGGCAGAGATGGCTCGCGGAGCCGATCTCATCCGGAAGATTCCCGGCACGCGGTCAGTGAAGATCGTCGAGGACGACTCCGCAGATCCCACCGGTGGAGAGCTGGATCCCACCGACCCGGCGACGACGTCCTCGTCGCCGAAGCCCTCGTCGGCATCGCCCACGACCCCCTCAACATCGCCGTCCGCCACCCCTTCTCCCACGACGACCGCCCCGTTACCGGACCTCGACATTCTGTTCGCGGGCTCGTCTGCATCTCTTTCCGCGTCGCAGGCCGCTAAGCTCCGGCAAGTGGCAACGTGGATGAATGCCAATCCGTCCGCACGGGTGGAGGTTCGCGGCCACACCGACAATGGGCTGACGGCATCCCAGCGGGAGAAACTGTCACGGCAGCGTGCACAGGTCGTCGTCACGGCGCTGGAACAGCTCGGCATCGGTGGTCAACGTCTGGTGATTCGAGCAATGGGCTCGACTGACTCGGCGGCTAACAACGACACGGCGGAGGGTCGGGCGAAGAATCGGCGCGTCGACTTTGCCGTCGTGAGGAGTTGAGATGACAGGTCTGGTGTACGCGATCCTGCAGAACCTGGTTCTGCTGATTCTCGCGGCTGCTCTGGGTTGGGCCGTCGGCTTTTTTGGCTTCCGCGGTCGAGGCAAGAACAAGCAACAACAACCGGCTGAAGTGGCGTCTGGACCGCAGGCGCCTCCTGCGGCTGCCATGCCGATGTCGCCGGGCGCGCAGGCGATGCCGCCCGCGGCACCTCCCGCCGCGACTCCGTCGCTGGCGCCGGGCTCGACCAGCGGGCCCACCCCGTTCCCGGTCCCTGTGGCCCCGCCCGCGGGGGCACCTGCCCAGGTGCCGCCACCGGTCGATGCGCCACCGGTCGATGCGCCACGCACTGATACGACCGAAGATGAGGATGACTCGACGATCATCCGACCGCCTGGCGCAGACCTTCCCACGGCAACCACGCCCGTCGTGCCAGCCCGCGATGCCGCGAGTGTCGATGCCGCCAACGAGGCGCTCGGCGCGCCGGTGGCGACCGATGTGGAGGGACTGACCCAACAGGTCGAAGCGCTTCAGACCCAACTGCGCGCTCAGGTTGACGAGATGAACCGCCTTGAGGCTGGCGCCGTCACGGCGTGGGACCGGACGCTGCCCGTTCTGCAGGGGCAGATCGAGCAGTTGGAGAAGGAGAAGAACGACGCGCTCGAACAGGTCGTCGATCTGACCAACCGGCTCGAAACTGAGCAGGCGCGCGCGGAACGTTTGCAGGGAGCGTTGGGGGACCGAGACAAGCGCATCGCCGAACTCACGACCTCGCTCTAACCCGTCCGTCGCTGGGGCCCAGCCGTCGCTCGGGCCCAGCCGTCGCTCGGGCCCAGTGGCCGCGTTGCGTCGGATTGCAGCCTGTCAGGCGCCGATGGACCGCTGGAAGATGGAACTTGGAGCCTCGTCCCGACCGCGTGCGATAGCACCTTGTACGTCGGTCGCGACACCCTGCGCGTTGGCAATCGTCATCTCGGGCTTGACGTCCTTCAGCGCCTCGAGCTTCATCTTCCCGACCACCGCCATGATGCCCGCCATAATCAGCATGACGACCGCCACGATGAGGAAGCCAAGTGCGATGCCCGGGACTGTGCCGACCAGGCCTCCGAGCAGGATGCCCACCCCGAGTGAGGCCGCGACGTACAACAAGCTCGCTGCGGAGATCGCGAAGTACCCGGCGGCGCCGAACAGCCCGGCACCCAAACCTGCCGACTTGGCCTTCGGCATGAGTTCAGCCTTGGCGAGGGCGATTTCGGCATCCACCAGCGCCTTGACGTCAGCGCTGATGTTTTGGACCGTGACTCGCGGATCAGTGTCGGGCATGTGAACTCCTTCGACTCCCTGCGCTGAGCCTATTACAGGCGAATGTCCACGGCGTCATCAGTGGGCAGGAGCGACCGTGACAGCTCCGACTGGTCGACTTGAGCTCGCCAACACTGGACGCGCCACGGCAGCAGCAGCGGTTCGGGGGCACGGGCGGACGCGTCATACACCTCGCCCACTGCGGTGGACAGGCGATCCAACTCCTCGGCCGGCAGCGAGCGCAGCGATTGACGCTCACGCACCATCGCCTGCAACCCATCGCGCGTGACGGGGATCCACATCCGAAAGTCACGATGCTCGACTTCGGGGAAGAACTCACTCTCCGCGAGCGTCTCGACCGATTCCGTCCCGTAGCTGCCGCGCATGGCCGACGGGTCCGCCCCCTGCAGAATTGCCGCGAGCCGACGGACCCAGGGAACCGAATCGTCGCGGGTCAGGTACATGACCGCGACCGAACCCGAAGGCTTCAAGACGCGCGCGAACTCTCCGTACGCGAGGCCCGGCGCGACCGTGTGCAGGTTCTGCGAAGACAAGATGGCATCGAACAGGCAGGCGGAGAACGGCAACGATTCCGGTTGCGCGACGACGCACCGCGACCCGGGGGCCTGCTGGGCGACCGCGTTGAGCGCGTCGGCACTGCGATCGATGAAAGTGAGGCGGTGTCCCGTGGCGGCTAGAGCTCGCACGACATCGGTCGTCGGAGCACCAATGCTGAGGATGTCCCGGTGGGGACCGGTGATGAGCCACTCCAGCGACGAAGCCGGAAGGCGGCTGAGCGGGGGTGTTCTCATGCGTCGATCGTAACCATGGGCACCGCATGACCCTCGGGCCCCCCGGCGGCGCGTCGTCCACAGGATTGCCGAGGTGGGCAGTTGTCCACAGGTTTCACCGCCGGTCGACCGGCGCGCAGGTGTCGTCGCATGACGGGGGCGTGGACAAGCCTGCCGAAACCGAGTTCCTGCTCGCCAGCGGTGATTCTCGACTGATCGACGACGTCATGTCCGTCGCCGCTGCGGTCGCTATCCAGCCCGTCGTCGCCCGCGACGTGTCGGACGTTCTGTCTCGATGGGGGACTGTTGCGGCCGTCTTCGTCGGCGAGGACTTGGCGCCCGAGGTGGCTGCGGCCTGTCCGTCGGACGGCCCCACCGTGTACCTGGTCGGGTCCGATGTCGAGGTGCTCAGCGCCTGGTCGATGCCCTTGCACGCGTCCGTCATCGCTTTGCCCGCAGGGGCGGCGTGGCTGACCGGGATTCTGACCGGCGGCACTAACGCGTCCTTGTCACCGGTCGTGTGTGTCGTCGGGGCTGTCGGCGGTGTCGGGGCGTCCACCCTGGCAGCCGGTTTGGCCTTTCGTGCGGCTCAAAGTGGTACGTCGACGGTCCTCGTGGATGCCGATCCGTTCGGAGGTGGCATTGACCTGCTGTTCGGCGCGGAACGGACGAGTGGGTGGCGGTGGGACAAGTTCTCTCGCGCCGTCGGCCAGATGGGCGATCTGCGGCCAGTCTTGCCCGAGGTGGACGGCGTGAGCTTGCTGTCCATGGGTCGACGGTCCGCTTCACACCTGGCGATTGAGCCCGTTTCGGCGGTCATTGGCTCCTTGCGGCGCACCTTCGACCTCGTCATCGCCGATCCCGGCAGGTCTCACCTGCCCGGGTCTTTGGAATGTCGGCGCTTGGCAACCGTTTCGCTGCTGGTCGCACCCTGCTCCGTGCGAGGGGTGGCAGCCGCCCAACTCCAGCTGTCCGACTGGATCGGTCCGTCAGCCAGGCTCGTCGCGCGCGCCCATCGCGCCAGTGGGTTCGGTCCAGACGTGTTGGCGTCCAAGCTGCGCATTCCCTTGGCCGGCACCCTGCCCGACGCCCCCGACATCGCGGTCGCTTCCGAACGCGGTGATCCACCCGGTCGCAGCCTCCGGCGTCGACGCGGGTGGGGTCAGGCGTGCGCGAACCTCGTCGGGGCCGTCACATGAGCGTCAAGGCCGTTGACAATCTCGTCGCCGAGGTGCGTGACGAACTTGTCGTCGGCGGCGGAGTCTACGCACCGGTCGATGTCGCCCGGATCATCCGTAAGCTCGGGCATCCGGTGACCGACGCGCTGGTGCGCGACACCATGGAGGCATTGCGCCGAGACAGCCTGGGGGCCGGGCCGCTCGAGGAGTTGATGCGAGACGCCGACGTCACCGACGTCGTGGTCAACGGACCCGACCACGTGTTCGTGGATCGCGGTCGAGGTCTCGAACGCTCCCACGTGCAGTTCGCCAGTGACGACGAGGTGCGCAAACTGGCGATGCGCCTGGCGGCCAGCGTTGGGCGCCGACTCGACGAAGGCAGCCCATTCGTCGACGCGCGCTTGGCTGACGGGACTCGGGTCCACGCCATCTTGCAGACGCTGGCGGCTCCCGGAACCTGTCTGTCGCTGCGGCTGCCCGCCCGGCGACGGTTCAGCTTGGACGATGTGGTGGCCGCGGGGTCGATCCCCCCAGCGGGCGCGCATCTGCTGCGCCAGATGGTGACGCGCAAGCTGGCCTTCCTCGTGTCGGGCGGTACCGGGACGGGCAAGACGACGATTCTGGGTGCCCTGCTCGGATGCGTCGATCCGGCCGAACGCGTCTTGATCATCGAGGACAGCCGAGAACTGAATCCCGACCACCCTCACGTCGTTCGGCTGGAGGCCCGCCACCCCAACGCCGAGGGTGCGGGCGCCGTGAGCCTGACCGACTTGGTGCGACAGTCATTGCGCATGCGGCCGGATCGCGTGGTGCTGGGCGAGGTGCGAGGGGGAGAACTCAGCGACCTGCTGACTGCTCTCAACACCGGCCATGAGGGTGGTTGCGGCACCGTCCACGCCAACTCGGCCGCGTCGGTACCTGCCCGCCTAGAGGCTCTCGGTGCATTGGGTGGTCTGGGGCGCGTCGCGCTGCATGCTCAGGTGGCCGCCGCGTTGGATGCCGTCATTCACCTGGGCCGCAACCCCGACGGGCAGCGCGTGGTGAAGGAGGTGCACGTTCTCACCGCCGACCTTGCCACGGGCCTGGTGCGCGCGGTCCCGGCCGTCACGTTCACAGATGGGCGCGTGACCTTCGGCCCAGCCGCCGAGGAGTTGGAGCAAAGGCTGGACCGATGAGCCCGCAGATGGCGCTTGCCGCCGCCCTTGTCGCCGCAGCCGTGCTGTTGGCCGTGCCTCGCTCGGGAAAGGCTGCGCTTTCTCGGTTGTCGGCGAGCGCGCCGGTGAGTCATGCGCGTCGCAGGGACCTCACCTGGCCGCTGGCGTTCGCGCTTTCCCCGGTCTGCGTCATCGTCGCAGCAGTTCTCGGCGGACATGTCGCGGCGACTGTGACAACGTGCCTGGTCCTCGTCACCTTGACCCTGCTCAAGGTGGTGCGTGGTGCGTGGTCGGCTCGTCAACGACGGGTCCGGCGGGCAGACGTGGCTCGGGCGGGTGAAACTCTGGCGGGTCTCCTGCGCCTCGGGCACGTGCCGGCCCGGGCAGTCACGGTTGCGGCCGAGGAATGCCCGGTGCTGCGTGAGGCCGCCGCAGCCCAGGCCGTCGGCGGAGACGTCGCCGACACCTTGTGGCGTTCGGCGCGAGGACCCGGACTTGAGGCGCTGGCGCAGATCGCCACGGGGTGGCGCGTCGCTGCCACCACGGGGGCCTCGATGGCCTCGACGATGGACTCCGTTGCCGAACGGCTGCGGTCCGATCAGCAGGTGTCCGGAGTCGTAAAGGCCGAGTTGTCGGCCCCGCGCGCGACCGGACGACTGTTGGCTGCGCTGCCCATGGCGGGTTTGCTGCTGGGGTACCTCATCGGAGGAGACCCGCTGGGCTTTCTCACGAGCACACTCATCGGCGAGGCCTGCCTGATCGTGGGTGTCGCCCTCATGTGCGCTGGGCTGCTGTGGACGGACAGGCTGGCTGACAAGGCGGGGGGCGACGAGTGAGCGTTCTCATGGTGACTGCCGCCATCCTCATGGGACTCGCAACCGCACTCGCGGTGCGCCCGACCGGGCTACGTCGACTGCATGACTCCGACAGGGGGTGGACGATGCCCGCCTGGGCCCGCGGACGCCCCGACGCGTGGTCCGGCAGGCTGCGATTCGGTGTGGCGACGTCCGGGTCCGCGCTCATTGGACTGTTGGTCGGCCTTCCTCTGATTGCCGTGGTGGTCGTGGCAGTTGTGGGAGGGGTGATCGTCGGCGTGCTGTTGGGGCGTGTCGAGTCGTCCGGTTCCAAGCGGCGCGGCGCGCAGTTGCTCGCATCCCTGCCTCAGGCGTGCGACCTGCTGGCGGCCTGCCTTGACGCAGGACTACCGCTGCGCGCTGCCACCAAGGTCGTCGCGGACGCCCTGGGCGGGCCGCTCGGCGAGGAGTTGTCACGTGTGGCTGCGCAGACATCCTTGGGAATCTCCGATCACGAAGCGTGGCGGAGCTTGACCCACCCAAGCCTCGTTCGGTTGGGCCGTGACCTCGCTCGCGCTAGCGAGGAAGGCACCGTCTCCGCCAAGAACTTGCGCCTCCACGCCGCAGACGCGACGGCCCGGGCTCACTCTGTGCGCGAAGAGGCAGCCCGTCGTGTCGGCGTGAAGTCCGTCCTTCCGCTGATGGCCTGCTTCCTGCCAGCCTTCCTGTTGTTGGGAATCGTGCCGATCGTGGGGGGATTCGTCGGGACCCTGCTCGGCTGAGTCACGAAACACCCTTGCGTCGCGCCGACATAGAAGGTGCCGGGTTTGCCCATTTGCGGCGCTCGTGAGTGACACACTGCGCACGTGCTGACCGTCACCGTGCCCGACGAGGACCTCCTCGATCGGTTGAGGGATCTCTCCGACCGGGTCGAGTTCGTCTTGTGGGACATGTTCACGCCGCTGCCGGACGAGGTGGCGGCGCGCGTGCAGGTCGTGCAGATCCCGCATTACTGCGTGCAGACCCAGCGGTGGCGGCACCTGCGTCAGCTTTCTGCGCTGCGTTACGTCTTGCTCCCCTCCGCGGGCTACGAGCACGCGGAGCCGTGGATTCCTACCGATGTGACGTTCTGCAACGGACGGGGTGTTCACGCGTCGGGGACGGCTGAACTGGCCGTGGCGCTCGTCTTGGCCTCTCAGCGTGGCCTTGTCGCGGCTTTGGACGCCCAACGCGAGGGTCGCTGGCACACCCCTGAGCTCCCATCCCTGGCTGATCGGCGGGTGCTCATCGTCGGCGCGGGTGCGCTCGGATCGGCCATCGCTGCCAGGCTTCAACCCTTCGAGGTCGACATCACCCAGGTGGCGCGAACCGCTCGGGGACCCGTCCTCGACACCACGGCGTTGCCGGAGCTTCTGCCCCGTACCGACATCCTCATCTTGGCCGTACCCGGGTCGCCCAGCACCAGACATCTCATCGACGCGGAAGCACTCGCGGCTCTCCCGAACGGCGCCCTGCTCGTCAACGTGGGGAGGGGGCAGGTCGTGGACACCAGCGCGCTGGTGGGCGAACTGGTCACCGGTCGGTTGCGGGCGGCACTCGACGTCACCGACCCCGAGCCGCTGCCTGCGGACCATCCGCTGTGGCGAGCGCCGAACACGATCATCACCGCACACCAAGGCGGCAATTCGACCGCCACGTATCCCCGGGTTGCCAGCCTTCTGCGGTCGCAACTCGAAAGCCTGCTGTCGGGTCAGGAGCCCGCCAACATCGTGGGCACCGGGCGCGCCTGAGCGGCGGTTCTCCACAGGCTCCTGGGCCAGGACCACCGTCCACATCCGGGAGTGGTCGTCGTGCTTCGCAAGGTTCCTCGTCCCATGACAGGTGTGCACTCGCGAGGGGTGCGATGCACACAGGAGGAACCCATGTCAGCTTTGCAGAAGTCGCCGAACAAGGGACTCAAGCGGGTCCGCAACGAGCGAGGCATCACGACGGCCGAGTACGCAGTGGGCACGGTCGCCGCAGTGTCGATCGTCGGCATCTTGCTGAAGATCGTCACGTCACCCGAATTCGCCAAGGTCATCATGCAGATCATCAAGTGGGTCGTCGAGATCATCACGAAGCTTGCGTGATGCCGTCGCGTCGTGGGTGGGGTAGGCCGAGCGCGCCCCACCCATGCGCCAAACCCCAACCAGTCGCTGCCTGGTGTTCGGCCCGGCTCGGCGACGCACAGATCACTAGGCAGGCAACAATGAGCGCCTCACATCACGGTCGGCACGGGCCCCGTGCGCAGTGGCCGACCACAACGGCCGATGCCTCCCCGTCTGCACGGCATGGGTGTCGCGGCAGCAAGCGAAGAATCCTTGATCGGATGCGTTCAAGGCAACGGATCATGCGGGGTCGGTCACGGGCCAGGAATGACGAAGGGATGGTGACAGCCGAGCTAGCGGTCGGCGCACTCCTCGTCGCGGCCATGGCGCTGATGCTGATTTGGCTGGCCGGTCTGGTCGTCCTGCAGCAACAGGCCCACGACGGAGCGGTTCAGATCGCCCGGCAACAGGCGCGCGGTGACTCGGCCGCGGTCACGCGTTCTCGTGAACTGCTGGATCGGCGATGCACGGCCCACATCGCCCGCGAAAGCAAGGAGTACGCCGTCACCGTGCGGTGTCGGCCCGAGGGGGTGGTCGCGTGGCTTCCAAGTCCCGAGGTCACTGCCACAGCGCGCATCCAGGCAGAGCCGGGGCAATCATGAGGTGGCGTGGACTTCGCGCTGGGGCATTGGTGACAGTGACGGGCAGGCGGCGCGACGACGCTGGATCCGGGTCGGTGCTCCTGCTGGTGGTGGCCCTGGTGGTCATCTGCGCCTCGTGGGCGGTGATGATCATCGGCGCCTACGTGAATGCCGCTCACACCGCGTCGGGAGCGGCTGATCTCGCGGCCGTCGATGCCGCACGAGCACTGGAGAGAGGTGCTTCGGACGGCTGCCCGACCGCCAAGACCACGGCGGCCCGCAATGACGCCCGGCTGACGGACTGCAAGACCGTCGCCGACGACACGGAGTACGTCGTGACCGTGCGGGTTCAGGTGAAGGTCGGGATCGCGATTCCTGGTCTTCCGACCGAGGTGACGGCCAGCGCGGAGGCCGGGGAAGTCAATCCGTGACGCTCAGCGCTCGGCCGGGAGCACGACAGCGTTGCTCATCTTCAAGGAGAGGGAGTCACGTCGGGTGGGTGGCTGTGTGCCTACATCGACACAAGAGCGGACAGCAGTGTGACCGCTCCCTGCTTGTCGAGGTGCTGGTTCCCGTTGCCGCATTTGGGGGACATGACGCACCGGGGGCAGCCGTCGTCGCATCGACAGCCACGGATGCGGTCCGCCGTGGCAGTGAGCCAGTCGTTCGCGCGCCGGTACCCGGTTGCGGCGAACCCTGCGCCCCCTGGGTACCCGTCCACGACGAAGACCGTCAGCCGTCCGGTGTCGGGGTGCAAAGCGGTGGACAGTCCGCCGATGTCCCAACGGTCACACGGGGCGAACAAGGGCAGCATGCCGATGGCCGCGTGCTCGGCGGCATGAGCAGCGGCAACGGGCTCCTCGAGGACGGGATCGAGTTCGGCGATCGTGTCTGGCGGCAACGTCCACCACACCGATTGCGTGGTGTGGGTGTGTTCGGGCAAGTCGAGCGGGCTGTGATCCCACACTGCGCCCGTGCGCGCATCGCGTCGCAGGTACCCGGTCACCATCGACGTCATGCGAACCGAGCCCACGGTGATCTGCCCCGCGCCCAGGGTCATTGACTGGTCCACACCCAAGATGGTGATGTCGGAGCTGGACAGGGCCTGGGTGACGTACCCGAGGTGTTGGGGTGCCTGTTGGACGAGCGCCGTGCGATCGTCGGGCGAATAGTCGCCGACCAGCCACGGATCTCCCTGATGCACGTACACAGCGCCTGTGTGCACGGTCGCGTCAGCCGCCGCCGGATCGACGGTTCCCACGACGCGGCCGGTGGACTTCTCGATGATTTCGACGGGACGACCACCGATCGCTCGCAGGTCGATGGAGTCCACGGCGCGTTCCGGACGCGTCCAGAACCACCCCTGGGCACGTTCGCGCAGCACGCCCTGGGCGGTCAGAGCCTTGACGGTGGGCAGAAAGGTGGGTCCGAAGAACTCGGCATCATCGGTCGTCAACGGCTTTTCCTGCGCGGCCGCAGCGAGGTGCGGGCCCAGGATGTACGGATTCTCGGGGTGCAGCACCGTCGCCTCGACCGGGGAATCGAACAGCAGATCGGGGTGGCTCATGAGGTAGGCGTCCAGCGGCTGTTCGGCCGGGATCAACACGGCCAAGGCGTCGCGGCCTCGGCGCCCCGCTCGACCGGCGCGTTGCCACATGGCGGCCAAGGTGCCCGGGAATCCGTCCATGACGACCGTGTCGAGCCCACCGAGGTCGACACCCAGTTCCAGGGCATTCGTTGCGACGGCCACGTCGATGGACCCCGCACGCAGGCCCGCCTCCAACTCGCGGCGTTCTGAGGGCAGATACCCGGCGCGGTAGGCAACCACTGTCCGGTCCGGCAGCAACTCTCGGACCGTGCCGGCCACTGACTCTGCGCGCTTGCGTGACGAGACGAAGCCCAGCGACTGACGGCCGTCGGCCACCGACATGGCGAGAAGTCCGCTGACGTCCCCCTCGCTGCCCGGACGCCACACGACGAAGTCCAGCGCTGGTCGGGGGCTGGTGCTGGTCGTGACCTCGGACACGTCGGGCACACCCGTCAAGATCGTTGCGGCTCGAGCGGCATCCACGGCTGTGGCGGAAGCGCAGACGAACACCGGGTCGGACCCGTTCGACCGACACAGCCGCCGCAAACGCCGCAACACCGCCGCCGTGTGCGCGCCGAAGCTGCCTCGATACCGGTGCGCCTCATCGACGACAACCATGCTCAGGTTCCCGAGAAACCGACGCCAGCGGGCGGCGTTGGGCAGGACCGAACGATGCAACATGTCGGGGTTGGTGAGGATGAATGTGGCGAACTCCCTTGCATAGCGGCGTTCGGCCGCGTCGGAGTCTCCGTCGAGGCACGCCGGGAACCACCCCGGCAGGTCGATGTCGGCGATGCGGAACAACTGGTCGTGCGCGAGGGCCTTCGTGGGTGCGAGGTACAGCGCGGTCGGAACCGTTCGACGGAACTGGATCTGCGAGGGGTCGGACCGTTGGGCCGCCGCGTCCGTCCACGTCAAGGCAGGCAGCAAGTA
>RRZU010455755.1_pt1 | contig 82351 bp, 74 predicted proteins | sample 2165561 | NCBI WGS metagenome assembly RRZU01 (sample SAMN10456909, study PRJNA506462) | wastewater metagenome | isolation source: wastewater sludge | place: USA: Moscow, Idaho
GGCCTCCTCATGGTCACCCACGATCGCTGGATCCTCGACGAGGTCTGCACGACGACGTGGGAGGTCCACGACCGGATCGTGGAGCCTTTCGAGGGTGGCTACGCCGCCTACATCCTGCAGCGAGTGGAACGAGACCGGATCGCCGCCGCCACCGAACAGCGACGTCAAAACCTCGCACGCAAGGAACTCGCCTGGCTGCGGCGGGGAGCCCCGGCGCGGACGTCGAAGCCGAAGTTCCGCATTGACGCCGCCAACGCCCTCATCTCCGACGTCCCCCCGCTACGCGACACCGTCTCGCTGCAGTCTTTGGCGGTCAGCCGGCTGGGTCGCGATGTGGTCGACCTGCTCGATGCGGGGGTCTCCTATGGGGAGAACGAGGTCCTGCGCGACGTGGAGTGGCGCATCGCCCCCGGCGAGCGCACCGGCATCCTGGGCGTCAACGGTTCGGGCAAGTCGACCTTGCTGGGCCTGGTCAGCGGCACGCTCGAACCAACCTCGGGACGCGTCAAGCGCGGCACGACCGTGAAGGTGGCCACGCTCACCCAGCGGCTCGACTCTCTTGACGAGTTCGCGGACGAACCGGTCCGCACCGTGCTGGCGCGGCTGCGCACCACCTACAGTTTCGGCACGGGTTCCAAGGCCGCAGAGCTCACCCCCTCACAGTTGCTGGAGCGGCTCGGCTTCTCCAGCGCCCAACTCTCAACGCCGGTCAAAGACCTCTCCGGAGGCCAGAAACGACGGCTGCAATTGTTGTTGATCCTGCTGGACCAACCGAACGTCCTCATCCTGGATGAGCCCACCAACGACCTGGATACCGACATGCTGGCGGCCATGGAGGACCTCCTCGACTCCTGGCCGGGGACGCTGCTGGTGGTCAGCCATGATCGTTACTTCCTGGAGCGAGTGACCGACCAGCAGTACGCGATCCTTGGCCACCGGCTCCGTCACTTGCCCGGCGGCGTCGACGAGTACCTCCGGCTGCGTGCCGCCGAGACCACCTCCCCCGCACAGCCACGTGAGGCCGCAGCCACAACGTCGGCCGCGCCCACAGCAGCCCTGTCGGGGGGGGAGTTGCGCGCCGCGCACAAGGAACTGGCATCGCTGGAGCGCCGTATCGAACGGCTGCGTGAACGAGCGAGTGACGCCCGCACCGCCATGGCTGACGTGGACCCCACTGACTACCACCAGTTGGGTGCGAAGATGACGGCCATCACCGCCCTCGACGACGAAGCGAACGCGCTGGAGGAACAGTGGTTGGAGTTGTCAGCCACCTTGGAGTGATCCGGTCGTGGCTGATCCGCACGTGAATTCCGGCCGCGTGCACAACCGGACTGGTGACAGCGTCCACGGGGTGACCCTCGCCTTGATTCTGGGCCGCTCGGGGCAGATGACTGAAGCATCGAGAGGCCGGGACGCCATGCGTCCGCGAGTGTCCGCCCCCGCCAACGTCGGCGGGGTGTGAGGCGCTCCCCACACTCCCGGCTGTCCCAGTGACGACTCACGGCGAGCCGCCCACCACGAGGGCCTGCTGTGGCCCAGAAGGAGCACGATGTCGTACGCAACGATCAATCCCTACACCGGGCAGACCGTAGCCACCTTCCCCGATGCCACCGACGACCAGGTCGATGCCGCGCTGGCCACCGCCCATGCGACGTTCCAGGCGTGGCGGACCACCACGTTCGCCGAGCGCCGCGCGGTACTGACGAAGGCCGCCGAACTGCTGCGCGCCGACAAGGACGCCCTCGCCGCGATCCTCACCGTGGAGATGGGCAAGCTCACCGCCGAGGCTTTGGCCGAGGTGGAGCTGTCGGCCAAGATCTTCGAGTACTACGCCGACAAGGCCGAGGAACTCCTCGCACCCGAACCCCTCAACGTGAAGGAGAAGTCCACCGGCGAGATCGTCGTCGTCCGCGAGCCCCTGGGAGTCCTGTTCGCGGTCGAGCCGTGGAACTTCCCCTACTACCAGCTGGCCCGCATCGCGGCACCGCAGCTTTCCGCTGGCAACACGCTGGTGCTCAAGCACGCCTCGAACGTCCCGCAGTCGGCGGCCCGCTTCGAAAAGCTGCTCCTGGACGCAGGCCTTCCGGTCGGCGGCTTCACCAACCTGTACGCCACCCGCCAGCAGATCGAACGGATCATCGCCGACGATCGTGTGCGGGGCGTGGCGTTGACCGGCTCGGAAGCAGCAGGCGCGGTGGTGGCCCAGCAGGCCGCAGCCGCCTTGAAGAAGAGCACGCTGGAACTGGGCGGAGCCGATGCGTTCGTCGTCTTGGAGGACGCCGATCTCGACAAGACCGTCCCGTGGGCCGTCTTCGGGCGCCACTGGAACGGTGGCCAGGTGTGCGTCTCCTCGAAGCGGATGATCGTCGTGGACGCCGTCTACGACGAGTTCGTGCGCCGCTACGCCGAGGGCGTCGCCGCGCTGGTCGCGGGCGATCCGTCCGATCCGAGCACCACGCTCGCCCCCTTGTCCTCGCAGAAGGCCGCCGACGACATCACCGCCCAGATCGCCGAGGCGGTCAAGCAGGGTGCTACGGCGACTCAGGTCGGGGCCCCGGTGCCGACCCAGGGTGCGTTCGTGCAGCCGACGCTGCTCACCGACCTCGCCGAGGACAACCCCGCCTACTACCAGGAGTTCTTCGGCCCGGTGTCGTTGATCTTCCGCGCCCGCGATGAGGACGACGCTGTGCGGATCGCCAACGACTCGCACTTCGGTCTGGGTGGTTCGGTCTTCACCACGGACCTGGAACGGGGCAAGGCGGTTGCGGCACGCATCGACACCGGCATGGTGTTCGTCAACCACCCGACCCTGGTGAAGGCCGATGTTCCCTTCGGTGGCGTGAAGCGGTCCGGTTTCGGACGCGAGCTGACCGACCTGGGCCTCAACGAGTTCGTCAACCACAAGGTCATCGGTGTGGTCGACATCGACGCCGAGTTCTGACCTGACGGCGTCGGCCCAGCCCCGCATGGGGACGCGGCACTGACGCCATCAGCGGAGAATGCGAGGGGCGCCACCTGACCGGGTGGCGCCCCTCGCGTTGTGCATTCGGGTTAGCGCGGAATGTTGCGCAGGTTGGAGCGTGCCAGCTTCAGCATCGCGCCCACGCCCCCATCCAGCACGACCTTGGCTGAGGCCACCGCAAAACCGGTGAGCTGCTTGCCGGTGATGTGCGGCGGGATCGACAACGCGTCCGGGTCGGTCACGAGATCCACCAGTCCGGGGCCAGGCGTGGCCAACGCTTCGGTGAGCGTTGCCCGCACCGCGGCCGGATCCGTGACCCGCCAACTCCGGATGCCCATCGCCTGCGCGATGGCTGCATAGTCGGTCGCCGGACGATCGGTTCCCCATGCAGGCATGCCGTCGACGAGCATCTCCAAGCGCACCATGCCGAGCGTCGAGTTGTTGAACACCACGATCGTGGTGTCCAGGTTGTGCTCCTTCGCGGTCAGCAGTTCGCCCAGCAGCATCGAGAGGCCGCCATCTCCGCTGACCGAGATCACCTGACGCCCGGGGGCTGCGAACGAGGCGCCGATCGCGTGCGGCAGGGCGTTCGCCATCGTGCCGTGATGCCAAGAGCCGAGCACGCGACGCTTGGCGTTGGGGGTGATGTAGCGCGCCACCCACACATTGCACATGCCGGTGTCCGCGGTGAAGATCGCGTCCTCGGCCGCCACCTCGTCGAGGATGGACGCCGCATACTCGGGATGGATCGGGGTGTGATGCTCCGCGTTGCGGGTGTAGGCCTCCACGACCTTCTCCAGCTTGTCGCAGTGCTGCTTGAGCATCTTGTCCAGGAAAGAGCGATCGGTGCGCTCTGAGACCAACGGCAAGACGGCCTCGATGGTCGCGGCGACGTCCCCCTCTACCGCCAGATCCAGCTTGGCGCGACGCCCGAGGCGCTCGCCGAAGCGGTCGATCTGCGCGATCGTCACGTCCTTGGGCAGGAACTGGTCGTAGGGGAAGTCCGTGCCGACCAACAGCAGCAGATCGCACTCGTGCATGGCGTCATAGGCCGCTCCGTAGCCCAGCAGACCGCTCATGCCGACGTCATAGGGGTTGTCGTACTGGATGAACTCCTTGCCGCCCATCGCGTGCCCGATCGGGGCCTTGAGCGCTTCGGCGAGCGCCATCACCTCGTCGTGCGCCCCCGCGGTCCCCGCCCCGCAGAACAGGGTGATCTTCTTCGCCTCGTTGATCAGGTCGGCCAAGGCCGACACCTGCTGGGGGTGCGGCACGTGGGCCGGGGCCAGCGTGGAGACGTTACCCATGGTCGGCGCTTCCACGGCGTCCGCGGAGGCGACGTCACCGGGCATCACCACGACGCTGACGCCATTGCGTGCGATCGCCGTCTGGACGGCGATGTGCGAGATCCGGGCGGCCTGCTCAGGAGAGTTGGCCACCTCGGCGTAGTGGCTGGCCTCAGCGAACAACCGGTCGGGGTGGGTCTCTTGGAAGTAGGAGGTGCCGATCTGCTCTGAGGGAATGTGGGAGGCGATCGCCAACACCTTGGCCATGCCGTTGCGGTTGGCGTCGTACAGCCCCTGGATGAGATGCGTGTTGCCGGGGCCACACGAACCCGCACACACCGCAAGCTTGCCGGTGATGCGCGACTCGGCTGCTGCTGCGAAAGCGGCCGCCTCCTCGTTGTGGACGTCCACCCACTCGATCGCGTCCTGCCGACGCAGGGCGTCCGAGATGGGGTTGAGGCTGTCTCCCACCAGGCCGTAGATGCGCTCGACCCCTACCTCGGTGAGAAAGGCGACCAGTTGGTCCGCCACGGTTCGTGCCATGACCTCTCCTTCTGATGTCGTTCCAGGTCTGGGTGCAGGTTACGTGAGGCACACAACAGCCCCAGACAGGCACGATCGGGGCCCCTGGGCTCCCCTGTCGCGGGTCAAGGGCGTGTGGTCGCGCCAGTTAACCCAGGACAGCACGACGCCGGGGCAGTGCGAGGGGAAGGATCCCCCTGCCCTGCCCCGGCGTGACATCCCGCTTCAGGAAACGATGTGTTGTTCCTCGATGATCGCGTCGCGCAGTTCGCGCCGCTTGCGCTGCTCTTCGGGATCCGGCACCGGCACCGCGGACAACAGCCGCTGGGTGTAGGGGTGCTGGGGACGCGTCACGATGTCGTAGGTGTCCCCCACCTCGACGAGGTGGCCGTGGTGCATGACCGCAATCCTGGTGGAGACCTGTTCGACGACCGCCAGGTCGTGGCTGATGAACAGGCACGCGAAGCCGTATTGCTCCTGCAGTTCCTTGAACAGATCAAGGACGCGAGCCTGCACCGAGACGTCGAGCGCCGAGGTGGGCTCGTCCGCGATCAGCAGCTTCGGGTTGAGCGCGAGCGCGCGGGCGATGCCGATGCGCTGGCGCTGTCCTCCGGACAACTCGTGCGGGTAGCGGTTGCGCATCGCGCGAGGCAGGTGGACCGAGTCGAGCAGGTCTTCGACCCGCTTGCTGAGCGCCTGCCCCTTGAGACCTTCGTGCAGCAGCAAAGGTTCGCCGATGGACTCCCCCACGGGCAACCGGGGGTTGAGCGAGCTGCCCGGGTCCTGGAACACGATGCCGACCGTTTTGCGGAACGGTTTGAGTTCCTTGAGGCTGGCATGGGTGATGTCGTGGCCGCCCACGGTGAGCGTTCCCTCACGCACCGGTAGCAACGCGACGGCCGCGCGACCCAACGTCGTCTTGCCGGAACCCGACTCACCCACGAGGCCGATGACTTCGCCCTGCTCGATGCGCAGGTTGATATGTTCGGCAGCCCGGAACTCTGGGCGTCGACCTTGTTTGGGGTAGACGATCGCCACGTCCTCCATCAGGAGCGCGGGCGTCTGCTCGGTGCGCGCCTCCGACAGCGGCACAGGCGTGTCGCCCACCATGATCGTCGTCTGCGGCGGCCCGGCCAGGTCATCGCCATCGGCATGCTCGGCCAGGTGCGGCACTGAGGCCAGCAATTGCTGGGTGTAGGGGTGCTGCGGGTTGGTGAAGATGTCGTGGGACGAACCGTGCTCGACGACCAGGCCGTCCTTCATCACGATGATCCGGTCGGCCATGTCGGCCACCACGCCCATGTCGTGGGTGATCAAGATGATGCCCGCGCTCACCCGCTCCCGCAGGTCACGCATGAGCTTCAGAATCTCGGCCTGGACCGTCACGTCCAGGGCCGTGGTCGGCTCGTCGGCGATCAGCAGCTTGGGCTCGCACGCCAGCGCCTGGGCGATCATGATCCGCTGCCGCTGACCACCGGAGAGCTGGTGAGGATACTTGTCGAAGCTGTCGGCCGGATCGGGGATCTCCACCAGCGTCATCAGTTCGATGGCCCGCTGCTTGGCCGCAGACGGATTCATCAGGTAATGCGTCCGCAGCGTCTCCACGATCTGGAAACCCACGGTGTAGACCGGGTTGAGCGCGGTCATCGGCTCCTGGAAGATGACCGAGATCTCGTTGCCCCGGATCTCCCGCAACTCCTGGATCGACATGCCGACGAGTTCGGTCCCCTTGAGGTTGGCCGAGCCGGTCGCCCTGCCGGTGGGAGGGAGGAGGCCGAGCAGGCTCATCGACGACTGGGTCTTGCCTGACCCCGACTCGCCGACGATGGCCAAGACCTCACCCGCGTGCAGGTCGTAGCTGAGCTTGTCGACGGCGGTGAACCACTCGTCGCCCACCCAGAACTGGACGCTGAGGTCGCGCACGGTGAGGATCACATCGCCGTTGGCCACCGGGCCGCCAGTGTCGCGGCTGAGCTTGATCGCATCGGTGAACGCGGAGCGACTTGCGCTCCCCGGCGTCGCCTCGGATTTCTTGCGGCCGATCATCGTGCGCCTCCCTCGGCGGTCTGCGTGGACTGTCGTGCGGCCAGTTCAGCCTCGGCCTTGCGCATCGCGCGGGCCGACGGGATGCGCTTGGTCCGCGGGTCGAAGGCGTCGCGCAGGCCGTCCCCGATGAAGTTGATCGAGAGCGCGATCAAGATGATGAACAGGCCAGGCCACCAAAACAGCCACGGACGCGTCGAGAAGGCGCCTTGGTTCTCCGAGATGAGGCGGCCCAGGGACACCGCCGGTGCCTGGATGCCGAAGCCCACAAAGCTCAAGGCGGCTTCCAGCGTGACGGCCGAGGACATGAGCAGCGTCGTGTTGACCACGATGACGCCGACCGCGTTCGGCAGCATGTGCTTGGTGATGATGCGCCAGTCGCTCGCGCCAGCGACCCGCGCCGAGTCGACGAATTCGCGTTCGCGTAGGGACAAGAACTCCGAGCGGACCAGTCGCGCCAACCCGGTCCACAGGACACAGCCCAGCGCGATCGCGAGCAAAAGCGGCATGTTTTCGCGCAGCCACACAGCGGTTTCAGGTCCGGCGTGCAGGCGCAGGGGCAGCTTCGAGATGAGGGCACCCAGGACTGCACCGATCACGATGACGGGCAACGTGATGACCAGGTCGGTCAGGCGCATCAGCGCCATGTCGACCCAGCCGCGGTAGTAGCCCGCGAGCGATCCCACCGTGACACCGAGGATGAGCGCCACGGCCCCGAGGATGAAGGCCACGAACAGGGAGGTTTGGACGCCGAGCAGCACCTGCGCGAAGTAGTCACGCCCCAGCGAGTCCTGACCGAACGGGTACATGCCCAGGCTGAACGTGGAGCCGTTGATGAACGGGATCTGCAGCGTCGGCGTCCCGCCGTTGATGACGTCCCCCGAGCGCATCTCCTGATCTCGCCACAGGCCCGGGATCGGCCCCAGCCCCATGGACAAAACGGAGGCCAGCGTCACCAAAGCGAGCGTGACCAGCCCGAAGATCGCACCGCGGTGGCGGAAGAAGCGCCGGGCAACGATCTGCCCTTGGGACAGGCCGGCGACCTCTTTGCCCTCCCCGACGCCTTCGCCGCGCCCCGAGGCTTCGTCTGCGCCCGCTACCTCGTGAGCGGCAGCGCCTTCCACGTCGGGCACAAGGGCACGTTCGACGGCGTCCCCTTCGGGGATCTCCTGTTCGAGTCGCGCGTCGTCAGGTTCGTTGAATCCATTGTTGTTGCTCATGCGTTCACCCGAATCCTGGGGTCGATGACGGCGTAGAGGAAGTCGGCCACGAGGTTGGCGATCATCGCCAAGGCCCCCGTCAGCATGATGTAGAACATCACCGGGTCAACTTCCTGGTTGGTCATGGAGTCGATGAAGAGGCGTCCCATACCGGCCCAACTGAAGATGGTTTCGGTAATGACCGCGCCGCCGATCAGCGTGATGAAGTCGACCGGCACCACCGACGCCAAGGGCATCAGCGCGTTGCGCAGCGCGTGCCGCACGATGACGACCCGCTCGGAGAGCCCCTTCGCGCGGGCGGTGCGGATGTAGTCCTGATTCAGGACTTCCAGCATGGCGCCCCGCTCATACCGGGTGTAGGTCGCGAAGGAGATGAGGACCAGCGCGATCGTCGGGAGCATCAAGTGGGTGGCCCGGTCGAGTTGAGCCATCCAGAAATCCGCATTCAGCCCGGGAGTCTGGGCCCCCAAGGTGGCGATCGGACGCCCGTTGATCTCGCTGGTGTTGTAGTACTCGGGCCAGGTCTGCAGCACCCGATCCAGGAAGACCAAGACGCTAGAGAACAGCCCCACGATCATGGCGCCGCGCATCGAGACGTTGCGGTCAGGCCCGCCGTACAGCCACCCGATGCCGGCGCAGATCACCATCGCCAAAGCCAAGAGGCCGATCATCCAGCCCCAGTTCATCGGCACCAGAACGAACAGCCATTGCAAGGGCCACCACGAGATGGCTCCCACGGCGGCGGCCGTCAACGCCGAGTACAGCGCGCGCCGATTGTTCATGCCCGCGAACAAGGCGGTGACGGCCAGCGCTGCTGCGAGCGAGCCGATCACGATGCCCACCAGACCGATCTGCGGGTGGCTCACCCAACCCGACAGCAGCAAGGCGGCGAGCAGCACGAGCGTGAGCCCGAAAGCGCTGGCGAACACGATGAGTTTCTTGCGACGCCGGCCCCCCAGCGCCCCCGCCCAGAACAATCCCGACACCACCGAGGCGATGAGCACCGCCACCCAGTTGATGCTCGGGTTGGCGATGTAGTCGTTGGCGCCGATCGCGAAGAACTGCTTCAACAGCACGGCCACCCAGAAGACGGGCAGCGAGTAGAGCAGGAAGGAGATGAAGGTGATGACGTAATCGAACGTCGTGTACTGACGCAGGGCGGAGATCAGGCCGATCGTCACGCCGGTCAGGATGGAGATGATCGTGGCCGCGAAGATCAACTGGATCGACGTGGCGAAGGCGCTTTGCACGATCGCGCCCACGGGCTGCATCGTCTTCCAGGCCAACCCGAAGTCGCCGCGCACGAAGTGGCTCAGCCACAGGAAGTAACGCTGGTACCAGGGCAGGTCGAGGTTCAGCAGCCGGACCCGGTTGGCGATCATCTCCTCCCGGTTGGGGGCCGGGTTTTCACGGAGATCCGCGAGCGGGTCGAGAGCGATGTCGAGGAGGCCATACATCGCGAAGGAGAGCACCAACAAGATGCCGACCGCGAGGCCTAGTCGCCGGGCTAGGAAACGTGCCATGGATACCTCGAGAGTGGAGTGCGAACAAGGAAGATCGACAGGGCAGACGGACGCTGGGCCCTGTCACCGCCGGTGGGGCGTCAGGTTACCTGACGCCCCACCGTTGGGGATAACTACACAGTTGCGTTCAGCGCGAGGTCAGGAGACCTTCCACTCCCAGAAGTTCCAGAAGTAGTTCGGGGACAGCGGGATCGAGCTGACGCCCTGAACCTTCTTGCTGATGCCCGTGACCTCGGGGAACTGGAAGATCGTGATGCCGAAGGCATCGTCGGCCAGCTGCTTCTCCACGCTGGCGAGGATCTCCGTCTGGCGCGCCGTGTCCGTGGTGACCTTCAGCTCATCGAGGAGCTTGTCCACCTGAGGATCAGAGTACTTGCCGTAGTTGTTCTGGCCGCCCGTCTGGTAGTTCGCGATGGACTCGCTCACCCCGGTGGACGGCGACTGCCAACCGAACAGCGAGGCGTCGTACGTCTCGGGCTTCTTCAGCAGCTGACCCCAGTCCTTGCTGCTGACGTCCTGGACGGTGAAGCCTGCCGCCTGTGCGGACTCCTGCATGAGCTGGAACTCCTGCTGGCGACGCGTGTTGTTCTGGGCATACATCACGCGGACAGTCGGGTTGGTCACTCCGGCCTCGGCCAGAAGAGCCTTGGCCTTGTCGATGTTCGACCCGCCACCGTAGGTGGCCTCGATGCCATTGGCGGCGGTGACCGCAGCGTAGGCAGCCTTGTCCTCGGGCACACGCGTGAAGGAGTTGCGCAGTTCGGCCGTCGGGTTCAGCGGCTTGATGATGTTGTCGACGATCTTCTGCCGCGGAATGGTCTGCAGGAAGGCCTGGCGAACCTTGAGGGCCTTGGCTACGTCGCCGCCGTACTTGGCCGGGTCGAACGGGCCGCCGTTCTTGAACACCAGGTCGACGTGCTCGTAGGTGCCGCCGTTCTGGGTCAGGACGTTGATGTTCGACATGCCCTGCAGCTGCTTGAGGATGTCGGCAGTGGCCTGCGGCTGGGTGACGAGAACCTCACCGTTTTGCAGGGCTTGCACCGACGCCTGGGGATCCGGGGTGATCCGGATCGTCACCTTGCCGATGCTGGGGACGTGCGAACCCTTGTAGTTGGGGTTCTTCTCCAGCGTGAGGTACTGCTCCTCAGCGATGTCGGTGATGGTGTACGGGCCCGAGCCGACGAGCAGTTCCTTGTCGGCCGGCGTCTTCTTGAAGTTGAAGTCGTTGTTGTAGACGTTCGAGATCTTGGACAGCGCGGCGTTGTCCTTGTTCTTGAACGCATCGATCAGCGCCTGGTTGGCGGCGGCCGGGTCGGTCGTGCCGAGGGCACGCTTGGCGACCACGTGGGCCGGAACGCCTGCCGGATCCATGGCCAGGATCTCCCAGTCCACGAACGGCGCGGAGTAGGTGAAGGTCACCGACTTGCCATCGGCCGAAACCTCCGGGAAGTCCTTGATCAAGGCGAAGCCAGGATCGGAGCTGTTGAAGAAGACGTCGTTGCCGGTGTTCGCGGCAACGTTGCCGTCGTCGTCCTGCTCGCTCTTGGTGGTGTTGTAGTTGCCCGAGGCCGAGGCCCACTTCAAGATGGCGTCCGCAGCGGTCACAGGCGTGCCGTCGGACCAGGTCGCGGTGTCCGCGAACGTGATCTTGACCTTGAGCGGGCTATCGCTGACCTTCTCGTACTTGCCGAAGGACGGGTTCTGCGCGATCTTCAGGTCTTTGTCGTAGTACGCGATGCGGTCATTCGACATGTAGACCGGGTTGGTGTTCGCGACCGCGTTGCCGTAGTCGGTGCTGTTGTTGTAGCTGTAGAACGCCTGGTTCCAGCTCACGTTGATCGACGTCGCGGCATTGGCCGACGAGTTCGCGCCAGGGGTCGGCGGCGTGCAGGCGGTCAAGGCCAGCGCACTGGTCAGCGCGATGCCCGCCGCAGCGATGAGCTTGCGGTTGCTCAATGTTCCTCCATGGAGTGTGTGAGGGACCTCGTGAGGCCCTCCAAGCTGATCCATCTGACCGCATGGCGGACAGGTGGGCGTTGTGGATGAACCGTACACACGGGGTGACCTGAACTGGCAGGTCGTTCCACAAACCGAATCCCTTTCGTTACCCAAGCGTGACGAATCCCCAAGTCGGAAAGTGAAAAGTGATCAGCGGCGCGTGACGACAACCGACCCCAACAGCAGGTCATCCAGACCGCGACGATCCGGCCCGATGACCACAGCGGGGAGCACGATGGCCACCATTGCCGCGCGTGCGAACGCGCGCCACCACCCCAACGGCGATCCGTCCAGTTGGGTCACGCCGACCCCGGTGATGAGCTGGCCAAAGCTGCTCCCGGTGAATGCCGTCAAGAGAGCCTTCTGCACGAAGAACACCGTGAGCACCATCCATGACCGCCACGTGTTGGCCTCCAGGACGCCGCCGCCGAAGACACCGACGGCCACCGCCATGCTGGCGCCCCAGTCGATCACCAGTGCGCTGACACGGGCCCGCCAGCTCGCCAACGAGCCACGGCCTTCGGCAGGCAGACCCAGGCCGCTGCCCGGGTAGTCAGGGGACGCCGTCACGAGCGCCACCCTAGCGGGGGCTGTAACACTGCCGAAACACGGACGACACTGCTCGGTGATCCTGCATCACTAGCGTTTCGCGCAGAAAGCTACCTACCACTTCGGAGGACCCATGTTCCAAGGCGCCGACGAGCTCCTCGCCTACATCGAGGAGAACGACATCGAGACGGTCGATGTCCGCTTCTGTGACCTGCCTGGCGTGATGCAGCACTTCACCATCCCGTCGAAGTTCCTCACCCGCGACATCATCGAGGACGGTCTGAGCTTCGACGGCAGCTCGATCCGTGGCTTCCAGAAGATCCACGAGTCCGACATGGCGCTCCTGCCGGATCTCTCGTCCGCGTACGTGGACCCCTTCCGCAAGAGCAAGACGCTCAACATGAACTGGTTCGTCCACGACCCGATCACCAAGGAGGCCTACAGCCGCGACCCGCGCAACATTGCGCGTAAGGCTGAGGAGTACCTCAAGTCGACCGGCATCGGCGACACCGCGTTCATGGGCCCCGAGGCCGAGTTCTACGTGTTCGACTCGGTGCGCTTCGAGACCAAGCAGAACGCCGGCTACTACTTCATCGAGTCCGACGCGGGCGCCTGGGCTTCCGGCGACGAGAAGGACATCGACGGCCACGCGAACCGCGGCTACAAGGTCAAGTACAAGGGTGGCTACTTCCCGGTCGCGCCGGTTGACCACTTCGGCGACCTGCGTGACGACATGGTCCGCAACCTCGAAGGTGTCGGCCTGACCATCGAGCGCGCCCACCACGAGGTCGGCACCGCTGGCCAAAGCGAGATCGCGACCAAGTTCGACACGCTGCTGGCCGCCGCCGACAACGTCATGAAGTACAAGTACGTCGTCAAGAACACCGCCTGGGAGGCCGGCAAGACCGCCACCTTCATGCCGAAGCCGATCTTCGGTGACAACGGTTCGGGCATGCACGTGCACCAGTCCATCTGGAAGGACGGCGTCCCGCTGTTCGCCGACGAGTCCGGCTACGCGGGCCTCTCGGATCTGGCTCGTTGGTACATCGGCGGCATCCTGCACCACGCACCGTCGCTGCTCGCGTTCACGAACCCGACCGCGAACTCCTACCACCGCCTCGTTCCGGGCTTCGAAGCTCCCGTGAACCTGGTCTACAGCCAGCGCAACCGTTCGGCCTGCATCCGGATCCCGCTGACCGGGCCCTCCCCGAAGGCCAAGCGCATGGAGTTCCGTTGCCCCGATCCCTCGGCCAACCCGTACCTCGCGTTCGCCGCGATGCTGCTGGCCGGCCTGGACGGCATCCAGAACAAGATCGAGCCCCCGGCCCCGATCGACAAGGACCTCTACGAGCTGCCTCCCGAGGAGCACGCCGAGATCGCTCAGGTTCCCTCCTCCCTGGGGGATGCCCTGGCTGCCCTGGAGGCCGATCACGATTACCTGCTCGCCGGTGACGTGTTCACCGCCGACCTGATCGAAACCTGGATCGACATGAAGCGCGAGGACATCACCGCCCTGCGTCTGCGTCCGCACCCGCACGAGTTCGAGATGTACTTCGACCTCTGAGTCCTGACGGCATCGCCCAGCACTGATCAGGCCCGCTTGCTTGCGCGAGCGGGCCTGATCGTGTTCCTGAGCGCACCGGAGTGTGGTTAGCGCGACACCCCATCGGGAGTGGCGCTCGGACGTTCCCCCGGTTCGGAACCCGTTGCTTGTGGCCGCGTCGTGGCCGCGTACTGCGACCAGGATCCTGGGTAGAGGCGCGCACGCCCGAGCCCGGCGTACTCGAGAGCCAACAGATCATGGCAGGCCGTCACGCCGGAACCGCAATAGACCACCACTGTTGAGGCGTCGCTGATACCGGCTTGCGCGAAGCGTTGCCGCAGCACCGCGGGCGCCAAAAAGCGCTGCTCGGCGTCCAGGTTGCCGCTGAACGGCAGATTGATGGCGCCCGGAATGTGCCCGGCCCGCGCATCGACCGGCTCGGTCTCCCCGCGGTAGCGGGCCCCGGCCCGCGCGTCGACGACGTGCAGGGCCGTAGCGGCGTCATCGATGGTGGCCAGTGCCGCAGCGTCCCAGGGCCGCGCGGCGAACGAAACGGCGTCACGGGTCACCTCACCCTCCTCCAGGGGACCCTCCCACGAGGCGATTCCCCCATTCAGGAGCGCGGCGGACACCCCGACGGTGCGCAGCAGCCAGACCAGCCGACCGGCTGAGGAGCCGCCGGCATCGTCGTAGGCGATGACGGTGTCGTCGTCCCCGATGCCGAGGCCTCCCAGCGCGGCAGCGAATTGCTCCGGCTCGGGAAGGGGGTGCCGCCCCGCTTCGGCCGATGGTGGCGCGGCGAGCGCCGTGTTGAGATCGACGAAGACGGCACCCGGCAGGTGACCCGACAGCCAGGCGTCCCGGCCTGAGCGCCCGTCCAGGTACCAGCGCACATCGACGAGCACAGCGTCGGGGTGCGCTGCGAGGAAAGCTTGATCGACAACGGGTGGGATCACGATGCATCACTCCTGCACTGATGGGGCGACACCGGCGCGCCGCCCCTCCATGGTGTCATTCTCGCGGAGCGTTCGTCTGCGGCACCGCTTCACTAGCATGAGCGCATGACGACGCTCCCGCTCAGCCGCGTGCCCGATCCCGCCGAAGCGCCCACGCTGCGCTGGGGCATCCTGGCCCCCGGCGGTATCGCCTCGGCGTTCGTCTCCGCTTTGGCGGCACACACGACGCAACAGGTCGTCGCCGTCGGTTCTCGTTCGCAGGCCCGCGCGGAGGCGTTCGCCGCCGAGCACGGGGTGGCCATGGCACACGGTTCCTACGAGGCGCTCCTGACGGATCCGAACGTGGACGCCATCTACGTTGCCTCGCCCCACAGCAGGCACGCCGAGCAGGCGTTGGCCGCGATCAGCGCGGGCAAGCACGTTCTGGTGGAGAAGGCGTTCACCCAGGATGCGGCGCAGGCGTCCGCCGTGATCAATGCGGCCACCGCTGCGGGCGTCACGCTGATGGAAGCCATGTGGACGCGGTTCCTGCCGCACATCGACGTGTTGCGCCAACTGCTGGCCAACGGGGCGCTGGGCGATATCGAGACGGTGAGCGCCGACCATGGCCAGTGGTTTGCCCTCGACCCGACGCATCGCCTCTATGACCCGCACGCCGCCGGTGGGGCGCTGTTGGATCTGGGGATCTACCCCGTGTCCTTGGCCAGCATGGTGCTCGGCACACCGGGACGCATCACCGCACGCGGGACGCTCACCGACACGGGGGTGGACCGCCAGGCCTCGGCGATCTTCGATGAGTTCCCGGGTTCACGGGCGCACGCGGTGGTGACGACCACCCTGGCCGCCCGCACGCCCACCAGGGCCCAGATCAGCGGATCCGAGGCCCTGGTCGTGTTGCCCAGCGGGTTCTACACGCCTGTGTCGTTGACGTTCGCGCCCCGTGAGGGCGCGATCTGCACCTCGCCGGAACCCGTGATCACCGGCTCGGGTGGCCTCGCGTTCGAGGCCGCGCACTTTGCTCGGCTGGTGGCCGAGGGCCGCCCCGAATCCCCGCTGCTGCCGTGGGCCGAGACCCTCGCCATCATGGGCACGCTCGATGAGATCCGCGCCCAGGTGGGGGTGCGGTTCCCCGGCGAAGCCTAGATGGGCAGCTTGCGGAAGATCGGGCCGGGGATGTGCTTGAGGATCATCATGACGAGCTGGAACAACGGCGGCGCCCAGATGAGCGACTTGCCGTCCCGTGCCGCGTTGACCGCAAGCTTGGCGACGTCTTCCTTGTTGACCGTCAGCGGAGCTTCCTTCACGCCAGCGGACATGCGCGTGCGCACCTGACCGGGGCGGATCACGAGCACCTTGACCCCGCTCGGTTCGAGAGCCTGGCCCAGGTTGCGGTAGAACCCGTCAAGACCCGCCTTGGTGGAGCCGTAGACGAAGTTCGAGCGCCGCACCACCTCGCCGGCCGCCGAGCTCATCGCGATGATCTGCCCGTAACCCTGCTGCGCCATGCGCTGCCCGAGCAGGACGCCGACGCTGACGGCGCCGGTGTAGTTGACCTGGGCGATCTCCACGGCCTTGGCCTGGTTCTGCCACAGTTCCTCGGCGTCCCCGAGCAGCCCGAAGGCGACGATCGCGACGTCGACGTCTTCGCCGCGCCACGCGTCCTCGATCACGGCCTCGTGGGTGCTGAAGGCGGTGGCGTCGAAGTCGATCCAGCGGGCGGCGGACGCACCGGCGGCCGTCATCGCGTCCAGTGAGGCCGTCTCACGCGGGTCGCCGGAGCGGCCGGCCAGGACGACCTCAGCCGGGCCGTGGGACAGGTACTGCGCAGCGATGGCCAGGCCGATCTCCGAGCTACCGCCCAGGACCAGGATCTTGCCGGGGTTTCCGGTGGCGTCGATCATCAGATGAGCTCCAATCGTCGGGCCATGTCGGAGACAAAAACCCCAGTCGGGTCGATGCGGCGACGGGTGGCGATCCACTCATCGACGCGGGGATACATGGCATGGAACGTTTCGGCGGTGGTGCGCGAATCCTTCGAGGTGTACAGGCGCCCACCAAACTCCTGGACGCGGGCGTCCAAGCGAGTCAGGAAGTCGGACAGGCCCGCCTTGATCGGGAAGTCGACGCAGACGTTCCACCCGGGGATCGGGTAGGACAGCGGCGCGCGGTTGCCTTCGCCGAACAGCTTGAACACGTTCAAGAATGAGTAGTTGCCGGACGCCTGGATCTCGCCGATGATCTGCTTGAACTCCGCCACAGCCTCGGGCGGGACGACGAACTGGTACTGCAGGAAGCCGCGGCTCCCGTAGGCCCGGTTCCACTCGCCGAACATGTCCAGCGGGTGATAGAAGCCGGTGAGGCTTTGGATCTTGTTGGTGTAGTCCCCCGATTTGAGATACCAGGCCTCGCCCAGCAGACCGAAGGTGAGCTTGTTGGCCAGCCCGTTGGGGAACACGTCAGGGAGCGTCAGGAACGTTTTGCCGCTGAACTCCAAGGGACGCTGGGCGAGTTGCGGCGCGAACTCCTGCAGTTGCGCCAGCGTCGCCAGGCTGCCCCGGCTGATCGCCGCCCGCCCCAGCTTCGGCGGCGCACTGATCGCATCGAACCAGGCAGAGGAGTAGTCGTAGCGTGACTCCGAACCGTCGGAGTGGACCGCGATCGTCTCATCCAACGTGTGCGTGACGACGCCGTCGGCCAGGAAGTAGGCCGTCTCCGTCCGCGTCATCGACAACGTTGCCCGCAGGATGATGCCGGTGAGCCCGATGCCGCCGACGGTGGCCCAAAACAGCGAACCGTCCGGGTCGTCCGGGCTGCCCTCGGGCCGCAAAGTGAGGACGCGACCGTCCGCAACCAGCAGATCCATCGCCAGCACGTGGTTACCGAAGCTGCCTGCGGAATGGTGGTTCTTGCCATGGATGTCGTTGCCGATCGCACCGCCGACGGTGACCTGCCGTGTGCCGGGCAGCACCGACACCCACAGCCCATAGGGCAAGGCCGCCTTCATGAGCGCGTCCAGGCTGACGCCGGCGTCCACGGTGACCGTGGCGGCATCAGGATCGATCGCATGGATGGTGTTGAGCTGAGTCATGTCGACGACGGTCCCGCCGCCGTTCTGCGCGACGTCACCGTAGCTACGGCCCAAGCCGCGGGCGAGAACGCCGCGACCCTTGCCCTCAGCGCGCGCCTCGGCGGCGCGGGCGACCGCACGAGCGATCTGATCAACATCGGGGGTGGTCAGCACCTCAGCGGTGCTTGCGGCGGTGCGTCCCCAGCCGGTGAGCCGGGTAGGAACGGGCGGGGTCTGGGTCGTGGTCATCGAGGCGATTCTAACGAGGCCCATCGCCCTCGGCAGGCGAACCGGTTGCACCGCGACCATAGTCGTAGAGCGCGCCGCAAAGGTCGGTCTGGGGAGGCAGCCCTCACGTCAAACCCCAAAACACCCGATCCATCACCGCCCGCGCCTGCCGGGCGCGACGCGTCCAGTCGTCCAGGAAGAACGACGCCTCCCCCTTCGCGTATCCCAGCAGTTCCGCGACCGCGGCCCGCTCGCGCGCATCGGTGGGGACCGTGTCGGTTCCTCGCCCGCGCAGCAGCATGGTGGCGTTGCGGATCCGGGTCGCCATCTCCCACGCCTCGCGCAGCGCCTGCGCATCCTCATGTGTCAGCAGGCCTGCCGCAACGGAGGCGTCCAAGGCGGACAAGGTGCCCGTCGTGCGCAGGGACGGCACCTCGTGAGCGTGCTGCAACTGGACCAGTTGGACCGTCCACTCGACGTCGGACAAGCCGCCCGGGCCCAGTTTGACGTGGCGGCGCGGATCCGTGCCTCGAGGGACGCGCTCGGATTCCATCCGCGCCTTCAGCTTGCGAATGTCGGCGACCTGGCGTGTATCCAGCCCGTCGACCGGGTAGCGCAGCGGGGCGACACCGGCCAACAAGGTCGCCGACACGGTCGGATCCCCGGCGCCGTGGGAGGCCCGCAACAGCGCCTGCGCCTCCCACGTCGCGGCCCACTTCTCGTAGTAGGCCAGGTAGGACGCCATGCTGCGCACCATGGGGCCGCCCTTGCCTTCGGGGCGCAGATCCAGATCGAGCTCGACCGCGGGGTCGGGGCCGGGACGCCGCAGCAGATCCCTCAGCCGGGTCACGATCCTCGACGCCTTGACGATCGCCTCCGGGTCCTCGGTGTCCCCGACGACCACCAGCGCGTCGGCGTCCGACCCGAAGGTGAGTTCTCGACCGCCCCACCGCCCCATGGCGATGATCGCTAGCGGGGGCGGGTCCTCCACAACACGGGTGGCCACGTCCAAGGCGACGTCGAGGGTGGCGGCCATGACATCACTGAGCGCCTCCCCGACCGATTGCACGTCGGCGCGTCCCAGCAGTTCCCCGGCGGCCACGCGCAGGAGTTCGCGGCGGCGTACGGCGCGAACGGCCTCGATCGCATCCCCGGGATCGGCGTGGCGTCGCGCCACCGCGCGCATCTGCGCCGACATCTCCTCTTGCGAGCGGCGCTCCCCCGCGTCATCGCCCAGCAGTTGGACCGTCTGCGGATCGCGAAGCAGCAGGTCAACGGCATATCGGCTGGACGCCAGCACGGTGGCCAGGTTCTCCGCCAGCGCGCCCTCATCCCGCAGGGCCCGCAGGTACCAGGCCGAGGTGCCCAGGGCCTCCGAGACCTGCCGGAAGGCGAGCAGCCCATGGTCGGGGTTGGGGCCTGCGGCGAACCACCCCAGCATCGCGGGCAACAGTTGGCGCTGGATCTCGGTGCGCCGTCGGACGCCCGTCGAGAGCGCCTCGATGTGTCGCAGGGCCGCCGCGGTGTCGTTGAAGCCGAGCGCCCGCAGTCGCGTCTGCGCCTCCTCCGACGTGAGGCGAACCTGGTCCGACGGGATCCGCGCGACAGCTTCCAGGACCGGGGAGTAGAAGATGCGCTGTTGGAGGCGCTGCACTTTGCGGGTGGAAGCCCGCCAGGCATCCACCAGAGCGTCAGGGCCATCGAACTGGACGCTGCGCGCCAGGCGCCGCAGGCTCGGTTCGTCCGTGGGCATCAGGTGCGTGCGGCGCAGGTGGTACAGCTGGATGCGGTGCTCCAGCACGCGTTGCAGCGCGTAGGCCTCCGCCATGGCGGCCCCGTCGGCTCGGCCCACGTAGCCGTGCGCCACGAGGGCGTTGAGGCCCTCGAACGTCCCTCGCAGGCGAAGCCGTTCATCGGCGCGACCATGGACCAACTGCAACAACTGAACGCTGAACTCGGTGTCACGCAGGCCGCCCGCACCCAGCTTGATCTCCTGTTGGGCCTCCTTCGCGGGGATCAACGAGATGACACGCCGCCGCATGGCTTGGGTCTCCCCGACGAAGTGAGGATCGTCGGCGACGCGCCACACCAGCGGGGCGACGAGGTCGACGAACTCTTGCCCCACGTGCCGGTCACCGGCCATCGGCCGTGCCTTCAGCAGCGCCTGGAACTCCCAGTTCTTGGCCCACTTGGTGTAGTAGGTCCGCATCGAGGCCAGCGTGCGCACGAGGGGGCCCGCCTTTCCCTCAGGGCGCAGGTTCGGGTCGACCTGCCAGATCGTGCCCGCGGCCGTATGCGCCGAACAGATCCGCGACAGCGCTGCGGCCAATCGGCTTCCCACCGCGACCGCTTCCTCGGGGCTGACGAGCGGGGTGCCGTCGGCGTCCACGGCGGGTTCGGCGACGTAGATGACGTCCACGTCGGAGATGTAGTTGAGTTCTCGGGCGCCGGTCTTGCCCATAGCGAGCACCGCGAGGCGGACACCCTCCCACCCGGGTGTCGTGGCGCGCGCCACCGCGAGGGCGGCTTCCACGGTGGCGTCGGCCAGATCGGCAAGCTCGGCCCCTACCGAGGCCACCACGGCGATCGGCTCGGGGGCGGTCAGATCCCGATCGGCGATCTGCAGCAGGTGGCGGCGGTAGGCCAGCCGCAGCGCATCGGCACCGTCCGCGTGACCCACCGGGGAGGCTGCGTCCGGGTCTGCCCCCACAGCTCGCAGCAACGCGGCGCGGACGTCGGCCGCACTGTGGCGGGCAGGCTCAAGACGCACGTCCTCCAGCGCTTCGGGGTGAGCAGCGAGATGCTGCGCCAAGGCGGCCGAACCGCCCAGCAGGCGGATCAGGCGCCGAGCCAGCGGCGGCGAACCCACCACCTCGTCCACCACGGCCGGATTCTCATCGGCGAGTCGGACCAGCCCCGAGAGCGCCACATCGGGATCATCGGAGGCGAGCACGTCGTTCATGACGCGGATCACCGCGTCCTCGTCGTGGTGTTCGAGCCAGCTCTCCATCACCGCAGCGGCGCGGCGTGGGTCCTCGAAACCCCGGCCGGCCAAGCGGCCCACGAGTGTTGATGTCCGGTCCAGGGCCATGTCTGGATGCTAGCGAAGACCCCTTCGTGCAGACGGCTACATTGGTAGCCGCACGTCACGACAGGAAAGTAGGCCTCATGCCGCCGCGCCGCCCACGTACCCCTTGGTCTCGTCGCCGTTGGGTCACGGTCATCGGCATCACGTTGCTGGTTATTGCACTGGTGGCGGGCTGGTTCGCCCTCGTCGCACCGCGGCCCCCGGCTGCTCCGGCCACCGAAGTCGTCAAGGTCACCCGCAGCAATGAGGCCACCAGCGTCTCCGTCTCGGGCGTCATCGCGCCACAACGACAGGCGAACGTGTCCTTCGCTGTGGCAGGCACGGTCGAATCCGTTGCGGTCAAGGTCGGGGAGTCGGTCAAGGAGGGCCAGACTCTGGCCTCCGTCGATGACCGCGACCTGCGTAACGCGGTCGCCCTGGCGCAAGCCCAACTCGACGCCGCCCGTGCCCAGGTCAAGACCATCCGCAACGCGTCCTCCTCCAGTTCCGCGCAAGTGACCGCAGCCCAGGCCCAAGTGACCTCGGCGCAGGCGTCCCTGGACCAGGCTCAGTCCCGCGTGCGGGACGCCACGCTGGCTGCGCCCCTCACCGGCGTCGTCGCCACCGTCTCCGTCGAGGTCGGTGACCAGGTCAGCGGCGGCGGGAGCATCAACACCTCGGCACTGTCCGGCGCAACGACGGGTGGCCGCCTGGGCGGCCTGTCGGGGCTGGGTGCCGCGGGCGGTGCGGCAGGTTTGCCCACCGGTAGCCTGGGCGCCTCGTCGGCGTCCTCGGGTGCCCAGTTCGTGATCCTGGTGCCCGACGCCTGGCAGTTGGACGCCACGGTCGGCACCGCAGACATCGCCGCCTTGAAGGCGGGTCAGGCTGCCATCGTGACGCCGAAGGGCACCGATACCCACGTGTCCGGCACGGTCGACAGCGTCGGTATCGTCGCCTCTGGCTCCGCCGGGCAAGCGGCAACCTTCCCGGTCACCATCAAGGTGAACGACGCCTCCTCGCGGCTGTTTGCCGGGTCCAGCGCGGACGCCGTGGTGACCACCGAGACTGTGCAGGACGTGACCACGCTGCCGGGGCGCGCCATCTCCTATGACGGCAACACCGCGCACGTGCGCGTCCCTGATGGCAGCGCGCTAGGCCGCCAGGTCACCGTGACGACGGGGCGCCAGTTCGGCGACCGAACCGAGATCGTCTCCGGGCTCGCCGTCGGCGACGATGTGCTGACCCCCGTCGTCACCGCCGTGAGCGCTCCCCCCGCCAACCCGTTCGCGCGCCCCAGCTCCACCGCGAGCGCCAGCCCGAGCGCCCGCCGATGACGGCCCTGCTGCGGATGGAGAACGTCCGCAAGGTGTACGACACCGGCGTCGTCCAGGTGGAGGCCTTGCGCGGAGTGAGCCTCGCGGTCGAGGAGGGCGACTTCGTCGCGATCACCGGCCCGTCAGGGTCCGGCAAGTCCACGTTGATGCACATCCTGGGCTGCCTGGATGTCCCGTCCGAGGGCACCTACGAACTGGGCGGGACCGACGTCAGCCGGATGAGCGAGGCCGACCTCGCCCTGGTCCGCAACCGCCAGATCGGCTTCGTGTTTCAGCAGTTCAACCTGTTGCCGTCGATGACTGCGTTACGCAACGTGGAACTCCCCCTGGTGTATGCGGGCGTGCCCTCGGCTGAGCGTCACGAGCGCGCACGCGAGGCGCTGACTCGCGTGGGGCTGGGCGAGCGGACTGACCATCGCCCCGGCGAACTGTCCGGTGGCCAGCAGCAACGCGTCTCCGTGGCGCGCGCGCTGGTCACGAACCCGACGCTGATCCTCGCCGACGAGCCCACCGGCAACCTGGATTCGGTCTCGACCAATGACGTCTTGGAACTCTTCCACGACCTTCACCACGCAGGCCGCACCATCGTCTTGATCACCCACGAACCCGATGTGGCGCAGGAAGCGCGTCGCGTCCTGCGGATCACCGACGGGCTCATCAGCGATGACACGGTGGTGACGCGATGACCTGGACTGAAACGCTGCGCACCGCCTGGGAGGCCCTCAACGGCCGTCGGATGCGCTCCCTGCTGACCATGCTGGGCATCCTGATCGGCATCGCTGCCGTCATGCTGACCGTCGGTTTGGGTGAAGGGGCCCGCCTGCAGATCGGCAAGGAGATCAACAAGCTCGGATCGAACCTGCTCATCGTGATTCCCGGCAATGGGGGGCTCTCCAGCGGGTTGAGCGGCTCGTCCTCGGGCGGCTTCAGCCTGGCCGATGCACAGGTGATCTCCGATCCGGCGATCGCTCCCGATGTCGCGGGCGTCGCCCCTGTGATGACGTCGGGCGTCACCCTCCAGTACGGCACCAAGGACACCTCCACGCAGGTCAATGGGACGTTGCCCGCGTGGGCGCAGGTCCGCGCCCGCACGTTGAGTGAGGGGCGCTTCTTCACGGAGGCGGAACAGGCCTCCGCCGCACAGGTGGCCGTTCTCGGGCCGGAAACCGCCCGCTCGCTATTCGATCAGGAGCCTCCCGTCGGCAAGGAGATCGTCGTCAGCGGGCAGACCTTCGTGGTGATCGGGGTGCTGGAGTCTTCCGGGTCGGCCTCGCTGTCCAACGACGACGACGTGCTCGTCATCCCGATGTCGACGATGGCGCAGCGACTTTCGACGCCGTCGGGTGCCCTCACCATCAACACCATCTACGTCGCCGCGCGCGACGACGCGTCGATCACGGCCGCGCATCAAGAGATCACGCGTGCGCTGACCGTGAACCGGCAGACCACCACCGCCGACCAGGATTTCTCGATCTTCACCTTCCAGGCCTTGCTGACCGCCGCGAACACCATGACCGGGGTACTCACCTCCCTGTTGGGCGGGCTGGCCGCGATCTCCCTGGTCGTGGGCGGGATCGGTGTCATGAACATCATGCTCGTCTCGGTGAGCGAGCGGGTGCGCGAGATCGGCCTACGTAAGGCGCTGGGCGCCACTCCCCGACTGATCCGTCGTCAGTTCATGGTGGAGGCGGGCATTCTGGGTCTGCTGGGCGGCGCCCTCGGCGTCCTGGTCGGCCTGCTGGGGGCGGCGATCTTGACGCCGCTGCTCAACCTGCAGGTCACGCTCTCCTTGCCCGCCACCGTGCTCGCCTTGGCGGTCTCGTTGGGCATCGGCGTCATCGCCGGGGTCTATCCCGCCGCGCGGGCCGCGAACCTTCCCCCCATCGACGCCCTGAGGAGCGAGTGATGCGACGCCGTCGCTATCTGATCATCGGCACCAGCCTTGCCGTGGTGCTGGTCCTTCTCGTCGCCTTGTGGCCACGGCCGCAGCGTGCCTTGTCGTATGTCACCGCGCCAGTCTCCCGCGGCGACCTGCATCAACAGTTGACCCTGGTGGGCCCCGTGGAGCGTTCAGGCGCATCCACGGTGGAGTTCAGCGCAGCTGGCATGGTCACCGCCGTGAATGTCCAGGTCGGTGACACGGTGAGTGCGGGGCAAGCGCTCGCCTCCATCGACCCGGCCGATCTTCGGCTCGCGTTACTCCAAGCGCGCGCCCGGTTGACGCAAACCCAGGCGCAACTCGACTCCGATCTCGCCGCGCAGAAGGCCGGTTCGGCCCGGACCCAGGCTGGTCTCCCGTCCGCAGGCGGGATGGGCGCCCCCGGCGGTGCCGTCCCCGGTGGGGGCAGCACGCCCCCGAGCACCCCCGGCGGCGGCAAGGGCGGCCTGCCTACGGGCACCCCCACCTATGTCACGGCGATGAACGACTCCCTGGCGGCCTTGCAGGTGGCCGTCAAGGACCAGCAAAAGAAGTGCACCCCCGTGTTCGAGGCCCTCCAGCGGCTGAAGAACATTCCGCTGCCGACCGCGCTGCCCACACCGTCGGCCCGGCCGACGAGCACCGCCACAGCCCCCGCGTCTCCTTCGGCATCCCCCTCCACCACCGAGAGCGCGCCCACGACGCCCCCCTCTCCCACCGATTCCGCCACCGCGAGCCCAGCCCCGTCCACCACGGCGACGTCGGCGACCCCGACGCCCAGCCTGCCCGCGATCACGCAGGCCGACCTCGACAAGCTCGCGGGCATGGCCGATCAGGTCACCGCCTGCTCCGATGCGCTGGGCGCACTCGCGACAGCCGAGGGCAACGCGGGAGCAGCGATCGCCACCGCGGCCCAGGGCCTGTCCCAGCAAACGCAGCAGGCCATGGCTGCGGTCGCGGCAGCCCAGGCCAACCTTGAGGTGGCTGCCCGGCAGGCCTCCGAACAGGCCATGAAGGCGGCCCAGGCGGAGATGGCCAAGCAGATGGCTGCCAACTTCGGCGCAACCGTCACCGACGCCACCATTGCCAGTGACCGCGCCGCCGTGCTGCAGGCCCAGCAGGGCGTGGACCGGGCCGAGACTGATCTGTCCCAGGCAACCATCACGAGCCCCATCTCGGGTGTGGTCGGCGCGCTGAGCCTCACGGTCGGGGAGTCCTCGGCAGGCAAGTCCGCGACCATCGTCGGCCCGGGAGCGGTCTCCATCACCGTGAATGTTCCGCTGGCCGATCGCCCGCTGGTCGCTGCAGGCGTCGCCGCCCAGGTGGGTCACCTCGCGACGCGTCCCTCGCTGACTGGCACCGTGGCGTCGATTGGCGTTTTGCCCGCCACCACAGGGTCTCAGCCGGCCTACCCCACCCGCCTCAATGCCGACGATCCCGGCCAGACGCTGCCGCAGGGCAGCTACGCCCAGGTCAGCCTTGATCTGGCGCGCGCCACCGACGTTCTCACCGTGCCCATGTCCGCGGTGACGAAGACCTCCGAGAACGCGGGCACCGTTCAGGTCGCTGGCGACGCCTACGCAACCACCGCTGACACCGTCACCGTAGCCACCGGGCGTCAAGGCGACGGACGGATCGAGATCACGTCCGGGCTGCGCGAGGGTCAGCTCGTCGTCCTCGCGGATCGACGCCTCCCGGTTCCTGGCGGTCTCGGCGCCGATATGGGGCGTGGTTCCTCCGCGTCCCCCACCCCGACTCCCAGCAGGTGAAGCGTCCCGATGCCGGCGCCTTGACCCGGCTGGCGTCGCTGCGGACGTCCCTCACAGGGACGCCCGAGCCTGACGTCCGACGGCTCCTGGAGCTTCCTGCGCCCACCGAGCCCGCCGACGCCTCACGGGCCGAGGAGCGTCTGGTCTGCGCCGCGCTGGCGGCCGGGCTCACCCTCCCCCGTGCTCACCTTGCGGCCGCCGTGCGCACCAGCCTGGCGCGGCTCGAGGAGCAACACCCCGGCAAGCTGGTTGAGGTGCGGATTCCGCCCTTCGGCGCCGTGCAGATCGGCATGGTCGGTGTCGCGTCGGCCCACACCCGGGGAACACCGCCCAATGTGGTGGAGACGGACGCCGCGACGTGGCTCTTGCTCGTCTCCCGGCATCTCTCCTGGCATGACGCTCGGGCCGACCATCGGGTGCGGGCTAGTGGCGCCCATGCCGACCTGGGAGACCTTCTCGCCTGAGGGGTCAAACCGGTCCTCGCCCTCGGCCTGGGGATCAGCGCCGTGAAGCCAACTCGATGACCGTGGCGTCAGGGCGCTCGACCCGACGGCACAGCAAGCCATCGTCGCGGGTGAAGACGACGCCCGGCATCCGGAAGTCGTCCGTGAGTTCCTCAAAGCCGAGTTCTCCATGCAGAGCACGGCTAGCCCAGTTCGACGCCGCCACCACGTAGTAGACGGCCGATCCGCGCTCCAGCGCCCAGTCGATGCGCTCTTGTGTCAGGCGACGCCCCAGCCCACGGCGGCGGGCGTCCGGGGCGATCACGACGCCGCTGAGGTACCAGCCATCGGGTGCGTTGCGGCCCCCATGATCCACCGGGGTGAGGAAGGACACCCACCCGTAGCCGATGATCGCACCCTCGGCTTCGACGACGAAGAGTTGGTTGCCGTCCGTCTCGAAGCGACGCGCATGCTGAGCGATCCAGTCGGCGGGGAGTCCGCCTTCGCGCTGGGCCGCCAGAGCCCCGGTGTGGGGGAGGTCCCCGCGTACTCCTAGGCGCACATGAGCCTCCGGCATCGGTGTGCCGGAGGATTCAGGTTCAAAGGGAGCGAAGAGCGTGTTCACGATTCGTCCACGATGGCACACGCGCATGGCGCCTGTTCGAGCGTCTCCATCCCTCGGACGCGGCGGGGAAACCGCTGCGCATGTGCAACCGCGGCCGCGTCCTCACGATGGTGAGGTCACGACCGCGGGAGCGCCACGGATCACAACGAAGGCAGCAGTTTGCCCAGTTCGAGCGGCGTGACCTGACGCATGTATTCGGCGTACTCGGCCCGCTTGTTACGCAAAACGAAGTCGAAGACGTGCTCCCCGAGAGTGTCGGCGACCAGTTGGCTGGTCTCCATGGCCCGCACGGCGGCGTCCAGGCTGTTGGGCAGGGGCTTGATCCCGAGCGCTTCGCGTTGCCGATCGGTCAGGGACCACACGTCGTCCTCGGCCGGATCCGGCAGCACCATCTCGTTCTCGATACCGGACAGCCCGGCAGTGAGGATGAGCGCGTAGGCCAGGTAGGGGTTTACCGCACTGTCGACGGTGCGCAACTCGATGCGCGCAGAAGAGGACTTGTTCGGCTTGAACATGGGGACGCGCACCATGGCCGAGCGATTGTTTTGGCCCCAGCAGATGTAGTTGGGGGCCTCACCGCCACCGGCCAGGCGCTTGTAGGAGTTCACCCAGGGGTTCAGCACTGCGCTGATCTCCGAAGCGTGATGGAGCAGGCCTGCGACGAACTGGCGTCCGATCGTGCTGAGGTTGTACTCCCCCGACGCGTCGTAGAAGGCGTTCGTGTCGCCCTCGAACAAGCTGACGTGGCTGTGCATGCCCGAGCCGGGCTGGTCGGCCAACGGCTTGGGCATGAACGAGGCGAAGAGGTTCTGCATGACCGCGACCTCTTTGACCACCACGCGGAACGTCATGATGTTGTCAGCCATGGACAGCGCATCGGCGTAGCGCAGATCGATCTCCTGCTGCCCGGGGCCGCCCTCGTGGTGGCTGAACTCCACCGAGATGCCCATCTGTTCGAGCATGGTGATGGCCGAGCGGCGGAAGTCGGTTCCGGCAGTAGCGGTGGTGTGGTCGAAGTAGCCGCTGCGATCCACCGGGGTCGGCACCTCGCCGGGGACGATCGGCTGCTTGAACAGGTAGAACTCGATCTCGGGGTGCACGTAGTAGGTGAATCCCATGTCGGCGGCCTTCCGCATGGCGCGCTTGAGCACGTGCCGCGGGTCAGCAAACGATGGAGAGCCGTCCGGCAGGCCGATGTCGCAGAACATCCGAGCCGTCCCGCCCGGGTTGCCGCGCCACGGCAGCAACTGGAACGTGGAGGGGTCCGGGTGCGCGACCATGTCCGACTCGTAGACGCGGGCAAACCCTTGGATGGCCGAGCCATCGAACCCGATGCCTTCGCTGAGCGCACCTTCGAGTTCGGCGGGCGCGATCGCCACAGACTTCAAGAACCCCAGCACGTCAGTGAACCAGAGGCGGACGAACCGCACGTCCCGTTCCTCCAGAGTGCGCAGGACGAAATCAGTCTGCTTGTCCATGCGGTCAGTCTGCCTGGGCGCTGTTACGCCACGGTTACGACACTCCGTCACAAATGAAGCTAGAATCTTCATATGCCCTTGATGAAGCCTACAGCTTGCGTTGCGCTCCTCGGGGATCTCGTTGCGTCTCGCGAGGCCCCCGATCGCAGTGCGCTCCACCGGCACTTGCTGCAGGCGATCCGATCGGCCAACGCCGGTCCCCAGATCCTTGATCCCTTGCGCGTGACTGCTGGCGACGAGTTTCAGGGCGTCTTCGCGAGCGTGGGAGCAGCGCTGGCCGCCACCTTTACCCTGCGCGCCGCCCTACACCCCGCCCAGGCTCGCTTCGGCCTCGGCATCGGGTCGGTCCAGATCATCGACGCCGAGACCAACGTTCAAGATGGATCGGCCTGGTGGGCCGCGCGTTCCGCCATCGAGGCCGTCGAAGAGGCCGCCCATGGCGCACACCGGGCCTTGCGCACCGGGGTGGCCGCCGCCGAGGGTCACGAGCCCCCCACGGCATCCCTGCGTGCCGCCGTGGCCCTGACCGATGCCGCCCTGTTCGGCCTGGACGATCAGGATGTCGTCATCCTCGCCGGCCTCCGTGCCGGAACCTCGCAGGCCATGATGGCCACACGCCTACAGATCAGCCCCTCGGCGGTCAGTCAGCGCATCGCGCGGGGGCGGCTCGCTATTCTCGCGGAAGCGATGACCCACCTCGAGGAGGTCGCATGAGTTGGCTGTCCCTGCTCCTGCTGTGCGTCGGCCTCAGCGATCTGCTCGCCTCGACCAGGCCAGCTTGGCGACGCATGGGCCTGCTAGCAGCCGTGGCGGCGACCGCCGCGGTGGCCGGGCTGGCGGCCCTGCTCACGCTTCCCGATCTCATTGCCGTGGGTGTCATCTTCGTGGCGACCTGCCTGTGGTCGCTGATGGCCACCCATGCCGAGTCCAGCCCCGTCCAGGCGCGGCGCACCCTCGCCACGCTTGCCATCCCCGCTGCCGCCCTGCTGGCCGGGTCGGGCTACGCATCACCGGTTGGGGGGCCTTTCGCAGCATGGCTCTCGTGGGTGGACGTCCCTGCCCTGGCGCACCGAACCCCCGGCCAAGCGCTGATGCTCGCTGCCGTCGTGGTGGCGAACCTCTCCACCGCGAACCGCGTCGTCCGGTTGGCCCTGGTCGCAGTGGACGCTCACCCGCCTCGGCTGGTGACATCGTCCGGGCAAGGCCCCGCCTCAGAGACTCTGCGCGGCGGACGTCTGCTGGGGCCGATGGAACGCCTGCTGATCATCGGCTTCGGGGCCGCCGGACACATCGAGGCGGCGGCTGTCGTGGTAGCCGCGAAGGGGATCTTGCGCTTTCCCGAACTCCAGGCCGCAGCGCGTCGGGAGCCTCGGGCCGTCGACGAGGTCACCGAGTACTTCCTGGTCGGCACCTTCGCCAGCCTGCTCGTCGCCCTCGCCTCGGTCGTCCTGCTGACCTGATGCTGCCGTCGGCCTGCTTTAGGGCTTGAGCGCGTCGAACGCCGAGCCGCCGTCGTCCTTGTCCGGCTCGTCTTCGTCGTCGTTGAACCGAGGATCGTTGTCCCACTCCTCGTTGCGCTCCTGGGCCAGCCGCAGCGCTTGCGCAGCCTCCTCGCGGGTGGGGTAAGGGCCGAGGCGCTCGATGGCCTTGCACCCTTCGGCGGGCTCAACATCGTGATGAACGAGGCAGTAGTACCACTGCTCAGTCGACATGGTGACCTCCTGAGGGCTCTATCGCCGGGAACTATGATCGGCGGGTGACACCCATGATGCCCTACCCGCAGTCCCCCCGGCGGCACGTTCCCGCCTCGATCCCGCGCCCCTCGTACGTGGACCGCCCCGCCCCCGACCGGTACACCGGTTCGCACGTGCAATCGGCGGAGACCATTGAGCTGATGCGCGAGTCGAGCCGGATCGCCTCCGACGCACTGTACGAGGCGGCGAAGGCCATCGCGCCGGGCGTGACGACCGATCAGTTGGACGCCATCGCACACGAGTACATGCTCGACCACGGGGCCTACCCGAGCACCCTGGGGTATCGGGCTTTCCCCAAGTCGATCTGCACGTCGGTCAACGAGGTCATCTGCCACGGCATCCCCGATGCGCGCCCGTTGGAGGACGGCGACCTGGTCAAGCTGGATGTGACCGCCTTCAAGAACGGCGTCCACGGCGACAACTGCGCCACCTTCGGCTGTGGCGAACTCGACGAGGAGTCGCGCCTGCTGATGGAGCGCACGAAGGAGGCCATGCTGCGCGGCATCCGTGCGGTCAAGCCGGGCCGGCAGACCAACGTGATCGGGCGGGTGATCGAGGCGTACGCCAAGCGGTTCGGCTATGGCGTCGTGCGCGAGTACACCGGCCACGGGGTGCACAGCGCCTTCCATTCCGGGCTGGTGATCCTCCACTACGACAGCGAGGCCTACCGCGACGTGATGGAACCAGGCATGACCTTCACCGTCGAGCCGATGCTGGCCCTGGGTAACCCCAGCAGTCACGTGTGGGACGACGAGTGGACCGTCTCGACCAACGACGGCTCACGCGTGGCTCAGTGGGAGCACACCATCGTGGTGACCGAGACGGGCGCGGAGATCCTGACCTCTCCCCCGCCGGAGTTCGCCTGACGCTCCTCGGCTCGCCCTCGGGGAGAGCAACACCGCGCAACTATTTACTTAGGCTAACTAACGTTCTAGCCTGGGGATACATGGATGCAAATCAGGTAGACGCCCTCCGGGCTGCGGTGTCACGCCTGGCGCGTCGGCTCCGCAATGAGGCGCCCACGGCCCGCCCGCTGTCCGCCACAGGCATTGCCGTCCTGGGGCTTCTGCGCCGCGAAGGGCCCACGACCCTTCAGGCCCTCGCCTGCGCCGAGCATGTGCGCCCCCCGACCATGACCCGCATCGTCGACCGTTTGGTCGAGATGGGCATGGTCACCAAACAGCCCAACCCCGACGATCGTCGTTCGACGATCGTTCACCTCGACCCCACCGGCGCCGACTATCTCGCCGCGACCGTCCGGCAACGCTCGACGTGGCTCGCAAGCCGCATCGACACCCTGACCGAAGAGGAGCGCGAGGCCCTCAGCCACGCGATCCCCGCACTCCAGAAACTCGCCACGACATGACCTCGACCCGCCAAGAACCCGCCCAAGGGTACCTGCCCGTCTTCGCTTCGCTGTCGGTCCGCAACTACCGGCACTACTTCATTGGCGCGCTCGTCTCCAACAACGGCACCTGGATGCAGCGCATCGCCCAGGACTGGCTCGTCTACACCCTGACCGGTTCAGGCCTGGCCGTGGGCATCACCATGGCCATGCAGTTCGGCCCCATGCTCGTGCTCGGCCTCTACGGCGGCGTCCTGGCCGATCGCTACCCCCAGCGCAGGATCCTGCTGCTCACCCAAATGGCCATGATGCTGCTGGCTGGGCTCCTCGCGACAGTAACCTTCCTCAACTTCGTGACCGTCGAGTGGGTCTACATCATTGCCTTGCTGTTCGGCATCGTGACCGCGCTCGACAATCCCGCGAGGCAAAGCTTCGTCGGCGTCATGGTGCCCCCACGGCTCCTGCCGAACGCGGTCGCGCTCAACTCCGGCAACTTCAACCTCGCACGGCTGTCGGGGCCCGCCGTGGCCGGGCTGCTCATCGCGTCCGCGGGGGTGGCGTGGGCGTTCCTCTTCAATGCGCTGAGCTTCCTGCCCATGCTCTATGCGCTCGCCACCCTCGACTCGTCCGGGTTTGAGGAGGTGCCCCGCACGGGGCGGGGGGCGCGAGCCTTCCGCGAAGGCCTGTCCTACGTCGCCGGGCATCCTCGCATCTTGGTCACCATCATCTTGGTGTTCTTCATTGGGACGTTCGGCTTCAACTTCCCCATCATCCTCACGGCGTATGCCGCGAAGGTGTTCGACGGCGGTTCGGCCCTCTACGGCATCCTCAACTCGATGATGGCCGTCGGGTCGGTCCTCGGCGCCATCCTGGCTGCCCGTCGGGAGAGCGTGACGCCGGCGCGCATGATCACCATGTCGGCCAGTTTCGCCGCCGGGTTGATCGTCTTGAGTCTCATCGGCTGGCTCCCCGCGTTCATGGTCGTGCTCGTGATCGCCGGCTTGGCAGGCGTGTCGTTCAACACGATGGCCAACGCGTCGGTGCAGATCGAGGCCGACCCCGCCGTCCGTGGCCGCGTCATGAGCCTGTACTTCGTCGTCATGATGGGCACCACGCCGTTGGGGTCCCTCTTCACCGGATGGGTCACCGATAGCTATGGGGCCCCCGCCGCGCTGATGGTGTCCGGCGGAATCTGCCTGGCTGCCGCTGCGGGCTGCTCGTACGCTTTCCACCGTCTGGGCCTGCGTCCGGCCGAGACGGTGTGAGCGGACGCGGTCAGCGCCCGAACATCCGCCTCAGGAGCCCTGGGCGCGATTCGGCGGGCGGCTGTGGCGCCGACGCACCCGCCGTCCCGTTCATCCGAGTGATCCGGCCGCGGTCATCGAGCGTCACGAGGATGTCACCGTCGGTGAGCCGCAGGACGAGGTTCGGGCCCTCCTCGATCAACGCGACACCCTCCCGACGCGACGCGTAGCCAGCCAGGGCTGCGGCACCGTGCGTGATGGCTCCCACCTCGAGGGCATCGGTCAAAGCGGCCAAGGTGGGCAGGACTGTGGCCGGGGGCAGGGCGAACTGGGCAGGATTCGACAGCAGGAACCACGCATCCGAGCCCGGGGCCGCTTCCGCGACGTACCACACAGGCGCGGCGATTCCGGACAGGGCTTGGGCTGCAAGGACGCACACCCGCACGAGCGAAACATCGGGCTGCAAAGCGGGCAGCCCTTGCGCCACGCGGTTGGCGGCATCCAGCGGTTGCTGCGCCACGGTGAGGGCCTGCTCAGCGAAGTGCTCGCCGAAGGCCAAGACGTCATTGGCGATTCCCACCACGGAGGCGGAGAACCCGTTGATGTTGTTCCATCCCCACATCCACGTGTCGGACCCTTCCGCCGCCGTACCGAGGAAGAACGGCACGAACTCGGCACGCCCCTGCTCGCCTTCCAACCACAGGAGTTGCGCATCGAGATCAACGCCCCACTGGGGTAACCCGCCGAACCGTTCGATGAACGCCTTTTGCGCCTCGAAGGCGAGGATGACCACGTTATCGATGAGTTGCGGGAGCTTCGCAGCGTCCGGATCCAGCGACAGCGACAGCGAGGGGTTCCGGACGGACGTCGGGTCAAGATGAGGGTGTGACATGGCGCGCCTTTCGGGAGGGGTGGCCGACTTCGCACCAGCGTAACGGGCGGCAAAGGTCGCCTTCTAGCGCACGAAACCAGAACCAAACCCACATTTTCGTGACGCTCTTGTAACACGAGTTCACAGACCCGTAAGCCTGAGGCCGCTAGCGTCGCCCCTATGACCGAAGCCGAGCCGAACCCCGCAGGCCTGTCGGGTGAACCCCTGGTGGTACTCACCTCCGTGAACAAGCACTTCGGGTCACTGCACGTCCTGCGCGACATCGACCTCACCATCCACAAGGGTGAGGTGGTCGTCATTCTTGGCCCGTCAGGTTCGGGCAAGTCGACGCTGTGCCGGGCGATCAACCGACTCGAACCCATCGGTTCGGGGACGATCACGATCGACGGTGTCCCCCTGCCGGAGGAGGGCCGTGCGCTCGCCAACCTGCGCGCCGATGTAGGAATGGTGTTCCAGTCGTTCAACCTTTTTGCCCACAAGACGGTCCTGGAGAACATCACCCTCGGCCCCACCAAGGTGCGCAAGGTTCCCGCCGCGCAGGCCCGTACTCGGGCGATGGAACTCTTGGAGCGCGTGGGCGTCGCCAACCAGGCCGACAAGTACCCCGCCCAACTCTCCGGCGGACAGCAACAACGTGTCGCCATCGCGCGAGCACTCGCCATGGATCCCAAAGTGATCTTGTTCGACGAGCCCACCTCCGCTCTCGACCCCGAGATGGTCAATGAGGTTCTCGACGTGATGGTCACTCTGGCTCGAGGCGGCATGACCATGGTCGTCGTCACGCACGAGATGGGCTTCGCCCGCAAGGCCGCTGATCGCGTCGTCTTCATGGCTGACGGGCAGATCGTGGAAGAGAACACGCCCGCCGAGTTCTTCACGAACCCCACGACGACCCGCGCACAGGATTTCCTCAGCAAGATCTTGTCCCACTGATCCACCTCCTCCGTTTCATGCATCCGAAAGGAAGACAGATGAAGAAGAACGTCAAGGTGTGGGCGGCGGCCTCTGCCGCCCTCGTCCTGCTTGCTGGCCTCACGGCCTGTTCCTCGACCCCAGGAGCCAGCGACTCCTCCAAGATCACTATCGGCATCAAGTTCGATCAGCCTGGCCTGGGCCTGAAGGTCGGCGAGGCGTACCAGGGCTTCGATGTCGAGGTCGCGAAGTACATCGCCAAGGATCTCGGCTACACCCAGGTCGATTTCAAGGAGGCGCCGTCGGCTCAGCGCGAGACGCTGCTGGAATCCGAGCAGGTGAAGATGGTTGTGGCGACGTACTCGATCACCGATGCGCGCAAGCAGCGGGTCTCCTTCGCTGGCCCCTACTTCGTGGCCGGGCAGGATCTCCTCGTGCGCGCCGACAACACCGACATCACTGGCCCGGAGTCGCTCAACGGCAAGAAGCTGTGCTCGGTGACCGGTTCCACCTCGGCGCAGAAGGTCAAAGACCAGTTCGCTGGCCAGGTGCAGTTGCAGGAACTCGACACCTACTCCAAGTGCGTGGAGGCCCTCTCAACCGGCTCCATCGACGCGGTGACCACCGACAACGTGATCTTGGCGGGCTTCGCCTCGCAGCCGCAGTATGTGGGCAAACTCAAGGTCGTCGGCAAGCCCTTCACGCAGGAGCGCTACGGCATCGGCATCAAGAAGGGTGACACCGAGTTGTGCACCAAGATCAACGGCGCCCTGTCCAAGATGGTCCAAGACGGCTCCTGGCAGAAGGCTCTCGATTCGACCGTGGGTGCTTCGGGGTTCACCCCGGACGCTGCGGTGAACCCGCCCAAGGCTGACGCCTGCTCCTGATCATCCAGGTGGCCGGCGCGCCTCGCGTCGGCCACCTCACCCCACTCGTTCTTGGAAGGAGGTGAGCCCATGACAGGGTTCGTCGAACTCTTCACCCGCTACGACGTCCTCGGCGCGTTCTGGCTCACCATTCAACTCTCACTCCTGGGGGCCCTTGGTGCGCTCGTCATCGGCTTGGTGATCGCGATCTGCCGGGTTTCCCCGGTCGCCGTCCTGCAGAAGTTCGGCACGGCCTACGTGACCGTGTTCCGCAACACCCCCCTGACGCTGATCGTCGCCTTTTGCCTGCTCGGTCTGTCGTTCACGCTGGGTATCACGTTGTCCGATCCGAACTCGCCGACGTCGATCACCGACAATGGCGTCCGCTGGGCCATCGTGGCGCTCGCGTTCTACCATGCGTCCTTCGTCGCCGAAGCCATCCGCAGCGGCATCAACACGGTGCCCCAAGGGCAGGCAGAAGCCGCTCGCTCCATCGGGCTCGGGTTCGCCTCCACGTTGCGCTACGTGGTCTTGCCCCAGGCGATGCGCGGCGCTGTCGCCCCCTTGGGGAACACCCTCATCGCCTTGACGAAGAACACGACGGTCGCCGCAACGATCGGCGTCGCCGAGTTGGCCTTCCAGATGAAGAACATGATCGAGTTCTCCCCGCAGTACCTCTACCTGATCTTCTTCGTGATGGCCTCGGCCTTCGTGATCCTCACCCTTCCCATCGGGCTGCTGTTCACGTGGCTGTCCAACCGATTGGCGGTGCAACGATGAGCGCGGAAGCCTCCGTCCTGTTCGACGCGCCCGGCCCGAAGGCCCGCGCCCGGTATCGCCTTATCGCCATCGCTGGCGGCCTCGTCGTGGCCGCCCTCCTGGTGTGGCTCGTGCTGCGGTTGGCGGACTTCCCCGCTCCGGTCGGCCGGACGCCCAACAATCAGTGGGCCCCAGAGAAGTGGCTCCCGTTCCTGCAGCCGCAGACCTGGACCTCCTACTTGCTGCCCGGCCTGTGGGGCACCTTGCTCGCGGCCGTCACTGCTGTGGTGGCGTCCCTGTTCTTCGGGTTGCTGCTGGGGATCGGGCGCCTCGTCCAGATTCGGTGGGTCCGGTGGGCCTGCGGCGCGTTCGTCGAGTTCTTCCGCGCCGTCCCCGTCTTGATGATGATGCTCTTCGCCTACTATGCGGGCCTGTTCCTGCTCAAGATCACCGGCGCGGCGCTGCCCTTCTTCGGTGTCGTCGTCGGTTTGACCCTCTACAACTCCTGCGTCATCGCCGAACTGATCCGCTCTGGCGTGAACAACCTGCCTCATGGTCAACGCGAAGCCGGGCTGGCGATCGGTCTGACGCCGCTGCGCACTTTGGTGACGATCCTGCTCCCGCAAGCCGTCACCGCGATGCTCCCTTCGATGGTCAGCCAACTGGTGGTCATTTTGAAGGACTCCGCGCTCGGCTCGATGATCTCCTACCTGGACTTGCTGCGCTCGGGCACCTACCTGTCGACCGCGTACGGCAACCTGATCCCGACGATGATCGTCTTGGCCATCATGTACATCCTGGTCAACTCGGCTTTGACCCGTTTGGCAGGTTGGATCCAGAACCGGTTGCGGCGCGGGCCGCGAGCCGTCGCCGCCCCCGCCACCGGCGGCATGGTTCCCTCGGTCGCGTCCGAGCCTGTGGTTCCGGCCTCGATCATGCCCCCGCTCGAGCAACGGGAGCGTTGAGCCCAACGCCGCCGAGCGCGTCCCTGGCAACCCCGTCGGTCCGTCCATGCCGGGCACAGAAGTCTTCGGCGTGGACGCGTCGGCGTAAAAGACTCCGGCGCGGACGCGCTCGGCATCGGCACCTCCAGACAGGGGGCGCCGGTGAGGGTCGGGGCAGGTTGCGGGCCACCGGTACACCCGAGCAGCACGAGCACTGCCCATGCCGACAGGAACGGGCGCGGCTCACTCCCCTACCTCCCGAGACAGGCCAGCGCCGCTGCTTGCCCCTGCGCCCCCCAGGGGACCGAGAAGCCAGCCGTAACGTCACCGGTCCAACCGGGCATCAGCCAGCCGAAGAGACCCCGAGCGTGCCCCTGCTGAACCTCCGGCTTACCGCCCGCGGGGCCCCACCACAGCACCGTGTTGGTGGCCGACGCCTCGTGGCCCTTGCGGGCGCTCCCAGCCAGCGCTATCACCCGCCACGGCAACCCCTGGGACGTCACCCCGCCCCGCACCATGACGGCCCGTCCCGACGCCGCAAATCCCCGGCTATCCGCCACCTTGATGGCCGCCTTGCGTGCAGGCTCAGGAACGCTCTCGCATCCGAAAGTGGGTTGCGTCTGCTCGGCTGGCGGAGGCTGCGCTCCAGCGGATTCCGTCGCGGGGATGGTCGACGGTCGGCCCGATGCCACGGTAGCGGTCGGCGTCGGGCTGATCGGCAGCCCCACGGGCACCGCAGTACACCCGACGAGCAGGAGCGCCGCTCCCGCAGCCATGAGGGGTGCACGGTTCATGACCCCACGATGACCTATGCGGCAGCATTGCGCAGCCGAGGCGGCATTTTGCCGCCATCGGGAGTGGGTGGGGACGAGTCGGCCTGTAAGCCGGATTCTGTGCCCAAACGGGCGGTGATCATCCATCTGTGACCGCCGTTGCCGACGGCCTCCGGTCTACCGGGGAACCCCCGGCGATGCCGTGCAACCTACCCGGATGCCTCGCACGGGCAGCGCTCGAACGGCATCCGCGGGCCGAAGCCCTTCTTGGTCTTGCTCCAGGTGGGGTTTACCGAGCCATCCCCGTCACCGAGGACGCTGGTGGTCTCTTACACCACCGTTTCACCCTTACCTCCCCCTCGCGGGGGCGGCGGTCTGTTCTCTGTGGCACTGTCCCGCGGGTCACCCCGGGTGGGCGTTACCCACCACCTTGCCCTGTGGAGTCCGGACTTTCCTCGACGCTGACGCGCCGCGATCACCCGGCCGACTCATCCTCTACCAGCTTATCGTTTCGGGGGCGCTCCATGCGCCGCCCGAAGATGCGCCGGGAGACCGGCTCGACGAGTTGCACGAGCAGCCACGCTGCCCCCACCGAGGGCACCAGCAGCACCAAGACGAAGGCGACAGCCAACAGCAGGCTCCCCAGCCAGCGATCCAGGAAGCTGATGGTCTCCACCGGAATCAGCCCTGCGTGTTCCAGCAACACCCGCTGAAGGCGCAACGAGACGCTGGCCACCAGCAGCGTCCCGAAATAGGACGCCAACGCCACGACGTCGGGACCGTGTCCAGCAAAGTCCAGCGCGGTCGCCACCGGCAAGAAAACGACCGAAGCGAGCCACAGGAACTCCACCCGCATGACGTTGCGGGTGTAGCCCGTGGCCTGCGCCAAGACGAGGTGGTGGGCTCGCCAAAACACCCCGACGATCACGAAACTCAGCAGTGCTGTGATCAGGCCGACGACGTTCCCGGCAAAGAACTCCGTCGCATTCTCGGCGTCGATCGCGTGATCCACCAGCGGCAACACGATGAGGGTGATGGCGATCGCGACGACCGCGTCACTGAAGGCGACCAGCCGCTCCAAAGCGGCCTTGTCCCCGTGCATGTGCGCCTCGTCGCTGGCGCGGAGCAGCGGGACCCGCTCCTCTCGTCCGCTCACTGAGGCTCTCGCGCAAACAGGACGGCGCCAGTCAGGAGATCGGCCTCAACCAGACGCGCGGTGGCTTGCTCGCCCAAGACATGCGGTTCGCCCTCCATGGGCGCCGATACTGCCGGGTCGGCCAGTTGAAGCTCAGCACGACCGGACCTCTCGTTCACCTCGACCACCGTTCCCACGAACGTTTCGTCACGGCGCGTGTCCAGCACGAGCGCCTCGACCAGGCTGAGGATGCCGCGCTCATAGGCGTTGGATCGCTGGGTCGCTTTCCCCATGACCCCTGGCAACGCCGCCAGACCCGCTCGTGCCCACGCGGGGACCGGGGCCCCGGCCGAGAGTGCGACGCACACCGCATTGGCGTAGCGGTCCGCCAGCCGACGCAGCGGCGCCGTGCAGTGGGCATACGGCGCGTTCATCGCCCCGTGCAGCGGTTGCTGCGGCGAAGCGCCGTCGAACGCGACGTAGCCCGCACCCCGAAACAGCGTGGTGCAGGCGTTGAGCATTGCCAGGTCGCGCGGACGCGCCGGATCCAACGTGCGAACGAACTCCGGATAGCTGAGTGACGCCGACCAACGGATACCCAGCGCGGACGCGACGCGACGTAGCCGGGCCACATCCGTCGGGCGGGCGGGCGGCAGTGTCCGCAGGATCCCCACCCCGCCACGCATCATCAGTTCGGCCGCTGCCATGCCAGTGAGCAAGGAAATCTGCGCGTTCCACCCCTCCACGGGCAGGGTCGCCCGGAAGCGCAACGCCCAGCGACCGTCGATGACCTCGACCTCTTGCTCCGGGATCTGCAAGCTGACGCCACCGCGGTCGCGCTCCAGCGCCTCCCGCTTGAGGCCGACCTCGCGCAACAGCATCAGCGTCTCGTCGGCGGTGCCATCGTCCAGGGACGCCTGAACCTGCTCGTAGCTGAGCTGGGCGCGGCTACGCACGCGGGCAGGCTCGACGCGGGACGCCGTGGTACGACCCTCAGCGTCCAGCGTGTGCTCCCACAACAGTGCTGGGCGCTCTACGTCCGGCAGAAGCGACGCAGCGCCTTCGCTCAGCACCGTGGGGTGCAGCGGGACGCGCCCGTCGGGGGCGTACAGCGTCACCCCACGCGCGTGCACTTCGGCGTCCAGCGCACCACCGGGCGCCACGAAACGTTCCAGGTCGGCGATCGCGTAGACCACCCGATAGCCCTCGCCCTCACGGGCGATGAACAGGGCCTGATCCAGGTCCGTGGAACCCGGCGGGTCGATCGTGACCAGCGGGATGTCGGTGGCGTCCCGCACGGGCAGCGAGATGTCGCGCGCGGACGCCGCCGCTTCGGCCTCCACGGACGCCGGGAAGGCGTCCGGGACGTTCAGTTCACCGCGCAATCGCCGCAACCCGGGACGCAACGGCTCAGGGGCCGTCCGCCCGGAGGAATAGACCGCGCTGGGGCTCACAGCCCCGACTCGGCGGTGCGAACGAGGATCCGACCGCATTCCTCGCAGCGCAGGACCTCATCGGCCGCGGCGGCGCGGTAGCGGTTCATGTCGGAGGTGTTGGCCTCCAGTTGGCAACCGCCGCAGCGTCCGTGCTGCAGAAGCGCGGCCCCGACGCCCGCCTTCTCGGCGATCCGGGCGTACAGCGCGAGCAGTTCGGCCGGGATCCCGGCGGCGATGACGTCGTGCTCCCGCTCCAAGACCTTGCGCTCGGCGGCAATGTCCGCCAGCTTGGTCTCCCGCTCGGCGAGCACAGCCCGCATCCGTGACTCGATCTCCGTCTTGTCCGCCTGCACCTGGTTGGCCTTCTCGCGCGCCGCCTCGGCCCGCTCCATCGCTTCGAGTTGGCCGTCCTCTAGTTCACTGATCCGGCGCTTGAGGTGCGTGATCTCCTCCAGCATGCTTTGCAGCGCCTTCGGATCGGTCATCGTGCCATCGGCGACGCGGGCCTCGTTGCGGGCGAGACGTTCACGCACCGGGACCAGATCCTGCTCAGCCTTGGCGAGTTCGAGGTCGGCGTCCGAGGCGACCGTGTCGGCGGCGATGACCCGCTCGGCGGCCTTGGCCCGGTCGGCTTGCAGCGCGCGCGCCGTCGCCGTTTCGGGCAGGGTTGCCCGCCGATGGTCCAGTTGGGCGATCGCGGTGTCCGTCGCCTGAAGATCAAGCAGCCGATGCTGCGCTGCGGGTTGTGCCTTCATGCGTCCTCCTGAGCCGTTGCGCCGGTCGCACGATACCGCAGGGGGAAAGGCTGCGGCGGCCCTCCCCTGATATGCCGGGAGGCGACCTGCCAGGATGAACCCATGACGAACCTGTATCTGGTCCGACACGGTGAGACGTCCTGGAGCAAGTCAGGACAGCACACCTCCTACACCGACCTGGATCTCACGCCCCACGGCGTCGAGCAGGCGCTGTCGTTACGCGAGAAGCTCAATCCGTCCGATTTCGACCTGGTGCTGTCGAGCCCGCGACGTCGCGCGCGCCGCACCGCAGAACTGGCGGGGTTCACCAACCTCGAGATCACCGACGACCTGGCCGAGTGGAACTACGGCGACTATGAAGGCCTCACCTCCGACGAGATCCGCTCGCAGTTCCACCCCGGCTGGCGGCTGTGGTTCAACGGGCCGCGCGGCGGCGAGACCGCCGATCAGGTCCGCGCGCGACTGACGCGGGTCGTCCACCGGGTACGCGATTCCGGCGCGGAGCGGGCCATCTGCTTCAGCCACGGGCACGCCCTGCGCGTCTTGGCCCTGTGCTGGTTGGACTTCCCGTTGATCTTTGGCCAAAGCTTCCCGCTCGACACGGCCTCGCTGTCGGTGCTGGGGCGAGAGAAGGAGTCGTGGGCCGTACTGCACTGGAACATGTGAGCGTTCCCGTCCACCCAACACCGCCCCTCCCGGGGAGCGGGGGACGGCGGAGAACCCCCTGACCAGAGCAGGACTGCGCGCTAGGGTGGAGAGGAACCCATGCGGTCAGATGCCGCGAGGGAGGAGATGGATCTCATGTCGCAGAAGGCACCCAAGCTGCCCAACCGCCAAACCCCCTTCTCGGAGGCCTTCGTGTCGTTCATCGCGACCGACTGGGAGCCCTATCCGAGCGACCTCCCCGCACCGCTGCCCGCGTCCGCGCACACCGCCCCGCGCCGGGACGCCATGAGCGCCGCCTTCCCCGGTGAACGACTGGTCATTCCCGCCGGAAACCTGGTCGTGCGCAGCAACGACTGCGACTACGGCTTCCGTCCGCATTCCGCGTTCGCTCACCTCACCGGCCTGGGCACCGACCGGGAGCCCGACGCCGTCCTCGTCTTGGAGCCGCACGCTGCCGCAGGCGATCGGCCGGCAGGCCACGACGCGACGCTGTACTTCAAGCCGCGCGCGCCGCGCACCGACCCCGAGTTCTATGCTGACCCGCGCTACGGCGAAATGTGGGTCGGGCAACGCGAGTCGTGCGAGGAAATGTCGGCCCTGACCGGGCTCCCCACGCGTCCGATCAGCGAACTTCCCGGCGCGCTGGCCGACCATATCGACACGGTGCCAACGCGCCTGGTCCGCGACGTCGATGTCTCCTTGACGTCCCTGCTGGACAGCCTGCGTCAGGAAGCCACGGGCGAGGTCGACCGTGACGCCGATGAGGAACTACGGACGGCCCTGTCGGAGTTGCGCCTGGTCAAGGACGCCTTCGAGATCGACGAGTTGCAGGCCGCCTGTGACGCCACCGCCGTCGGATTCGCCGCTGTGGCGGCCGACCTTCCCACGGCGGTCGAGAAGGGCCGCGGTGAGCGCTGGTGCGAAGGCGTCTTCGAACTGCACGCCCGCCACCTGGGCAACGGGGTCGGCTACGGCAGTATTTGTGCTTCGGGCGACCACGCGAACACACTCCACTGGATTCGCAACGACGGTGGCCTGCGTCCCGGGGATCTAATCCTGCTGGACATGGGTGTGGAGGTCGATTCCCTCTACACCGCCGACGTCACGCGCACCCTTCCGGTCGACGGCACGTTCACCGACCCTCAGCGCATGGTCTACGAGGCGGTGCTGGCAGCACAGCAGGCGGGCATGGAGGCCGCGCGCTCCGGCGCCCGGTTCCAGGATGTTCACGAGGCGGCCATCCGGGTCGTCGCGACCTACCTGCGCGAGTGGGGCATTCTCCCCGTGACGGTGGAGGAATCGCTGAATCCGGTCACGGGCGGTCAGCATCGTCGCTGGATGGTGCACGGCACCTCGCACCACCTGGGCATGGACGTGCATGACTGCGCGCAGGCGCGTCAGGAGTTCTACCGCGAGGGGATCCTGCGTCCGGGCATGGTGATCACCGTGGAGCCCGGCATCTACTTCAAGTCGACCGATCTGCTGGTTCCGCCGGAGTTGCGTGGGATCGGTGTGCGCATCGAGGACGACATCGTCATCACTGATGGCGCACCGCGCCTGCTGTCGGGATCGCTGCCGCGCACCCCCGACGACGTCGAGGCCTGGCTAGCGGCCCAGCGCGCCTGAGCCAGTCGCGTCCGGCAGGGGCGGCAACCCTTGCCGGAGGGTGGTCCTCGCGCGCATGAGGCGGGGTGAGCCCTCTACAGTTCAGTCATGGCCGAACTGACGAAGGTCTTCCTCGACGAGGACGAGATCCCTACCCACTGGTACAACATTGCCGCGGACTTCCCGAACCCGGCGCCGCCTCACCTGCACCCGGGCACGCAGCAGCCGCTGCAGCCCGCCGATCTGGCCCCCCTGTTCCCGGCCGGGCTCATCGAGCAGGAACTGAGCACGCAGCGCTGGATCGAGATCCCCGACGAGGTACGGGACATCTATCGGCTGTGGCGCCCCTCCCCCTTGCATCGTGCGCGCCGGTTGGAGCAGGCACTCGGCACGACCGCCCGCATCTACTACAAGTACGAGGGCGAATCGCCGGTCGGCTCACATAAGACGAACTCTGCGGTGCCGCAGGCCTATTACAACCGCGAGGCGGGCCGCATGCGGCTCACCACTGAGACGGGAGCCGGGCAATGGGGGTCGGCGCTGGCCTTCGCCACGCAGATCTTTGGCCAGTCGTGTGAGGTGTGGCAGGTCCGCAACACGTACGAATCCAAGCCGTACCGCCGCATGCTGATGGAGACCTACGGTGCGACGGTCACGCCGAGCCCCTCGGAACTGACCGCAGCCGGACGCGCGTTGCGCGAACGCTTCCCCGACACCCCCGGCAGCCTGGGGATGGCCATCTCCGAGGCCGTCGAGGTTGCCGCCGGCGATCCGGACGCCTCCTACGCGCTGGGCTCGGTTCTCAACCATGTGGCCCTGCATCAAAGCGTGATCGGGCAGGAAGCGATCAAGCAACTGGCCAAGTTCGGCGAGCAGGCACCCGATTTCTTGTTCGCGTGCGCGGGCGGTGGCTCAAACCTGGCCGGGATCAGCTTCCCGTTCCTGCGGGAGAACATCGAGGGCCGGATGAACGTCGACGTTGTGGCGTGCGAGCCCGCGGCAGCCCCGTCGCTGACCGAGGGCGAATACCGCTACGACTTCGGCGACAGCTCGCAGATGACCCCGCTGCTGAAGATGTACACCCTGGGCGCCGACTTTGTGCCCGACCCGGTCCATGCGGGCGGGCTGCGCTATCACGGCATGGCGCCGCTGGTCTCGCACGCCTACCACGAGGGTTTGCTGCGGGCGATCGCCATCAAGCAGCGGGAAGCGTTCGCTGCAGGTGTCGAGTTTGCCCGCGCCGAGGGCATCGTCCCGGCCTCGGAGTCGAACCACGCGATCGCGGGGGCGCTTCGCCAGGCCAAGCAGGCCGCGCAGGACGGCACCTCCCCGGTCATCCTGATCGGGGTCTCCGGCTCCGGGCAGCTTGACCTCCCGGCGTACTCGGAGTTCCTGGCCGGGAACATGCTGGACGCGTAACGCCACACCCAACGAGGGGGACACAGGCTTGATGCCTATGTCCCCCTCGTTGTCGTCTGTGACGTGCCTCTGTGATGCGGCGGGCTCGCTCCCTCGGGGAGCCTTTCCCCTCGCCGTGAGCGTCAACCTCGCCCGCAAGGACGGATTACGCCTTGGCGTCCCCCGTCTGCTTGTCATGGGGTTCAGGCTCGCCACCGGCCGCAGCGTTCGTCTCTGCCGCAGGTGCTGAATCCGCCTCGGGAGCGGTCTCGCTGCCGGGTCCTGCCCCGTATCCGGGCGGGGGCCCATAGCTGGGCACGCCCCCCTCGGGCTGAGCGGGGTAGGACGCCCCGGGATAAGGCGCATAGCCTTGGCCCGGCTGCTCGGGGTACGCCTGCCCGGGCACGGCGGGGTAACCCTGCCCTGGCTGCTCGGGATAGGGCTGACCCCACCCCTGCTGCCCGTATCCGGGCGGCGGCGGGTAGCCCTGCCCATACCCGGGCTGCTGGTTCCCATACCCGGACTGCTGGTTTCCGTACCCGGCGTAGGGCTGCTGCCGCGGCGGCTGATTGAATTGCTGCCCACGCGTCGCCGGGTTCTTGTCCAGCAACTCGCGCGCCTGGGCCGCGACCTTGTGCTCGCACAACACCTCGTACTTGGTGGCGATCGTCTGGGAGACCGACGTAAAGTCGCGTTGGCCGCGGCTGAGCACGTACCCCAAGATGGCGAAGACCAGCCCGATCACGACGCCGATGAGGATCGCGGTCAGCAGCATGGCGAAGAAAGACTCGGGCTGCGGCTGCAAGATCATCATCACGATCGCGACGATGAAGCCCGTCGACAGGCCACTCGTGACGCCTTGGCCCAGCACCGTGCCCCAGGTACGTCGCCCGGTAACACGCTCCATCAGCCGAAGATCCGTCCCGACGATGGCGAGGTTCTTCACGGGGAAGTCCGCGTCAGCGAGCTGATCCACGGCCTTCTGGGCATCCGCGTAGCTGTCGAAGACCCCCAGGGATTGCGGGTACTCCAGGTTGAACAGCGCAGCGTTGCCGCCCAACGGGGTCTGCTGGGTCATGCCTGCTCCTTCCCGGCCGACGACGTCACGGCCTGACCCCGGGCGACGATCGCCGCCGCGAGTTTCACACCGGCCTCGTCGACCATCTCGTCATCGACCACGATAGCGCCTCGTGCACCACCCTCCCGGGTGCCGGCCTGCGCGTAGGCGTCCACGATGCGCCGCGCCCGCGCCAGGTCGGCGGGATCAGGAGAGAAGATGCGTGTGCCCGCCGCAACCTGGTCGGGGTGCAGGACCCACTTTCCGTCGTAGCCCAGCGCGGCAGCCCGACGCGCGGCTACCTCGAACCCTTCTGGGTCACGGATAGCGACGAACGGCCCGTCAATCGCCTGGAGGCCGTGCGCGCGAGCGGCCACCAGGATCGCCATCATGACGTAGTGGAACGCGTCCGCGCCGTAGCCGGCCGGCTGCGCGCCCACGTTCAGCCCCGCCATGCCCATGGCGGCCATGAAATCCCCGGGGCCATACACCAGGGTCTCCAACCGGGGCGATGCGGCCGCGATCTCGTTGACGTGGATCAGCCCGAGCGCCTCCTCAATCTGCGCCTCGATCCCGATGGCCCCCACCTCAAGGCCCGCTTCTTGCTCCACCTGGGTCAGCAGCAGATCCAACGCAACGACCTGGGACGCCGACGTCACCTTGGGTAGCAGGAGGCAGTCGATCTTGGCCCCGGCACCGCCGACGACCACCTCGACGTCGCGAAACGTCCAGGGCGTCGACCAGTCGTTGACCCGGACCGTCACCGTCGGCGCCGCGAACCCCGCAGGATCCAGCAGGGCTTCGACGATCCGCTGCCGCGACTCCTGCTTCACCGCAGGCGCGACGGCGTCCTCCAAATCCAGGAACAAGGTGTCGACGGGAAGGGTGCGCGCTTTGGCGATGAACCGGTCTGACGAGCCGGGGACAGCCAAAACGGTGCGGCGGACGCGTGCTGGGCGAGGCGTGACGGGCATGCCCTCTAGCCTACGGGCAGGGGCACGCTCACATGAGTTCCGTAGCGAGTCAGCCCCAGACCGGCGGCGATCCTCTGCGCCGCGGGATTCCCTCGATCCACCCGAAATGCGGCGAATCCGCTCAGCCCGACCGCGGCGGCTAGCGCGGCCTGCGCAACTCGACGGCCCAGTCCCCGCCCTCGGGCGTCCGGACGCACCAAAACCCCCACATCCAACGGCCACCCCCACAGCGCGGTGACGACGGACGCCGCCAGCACCGTGTCGTCCTCCACGACGCCGAAGGACGCCTGAAGGGGACGATCGAAGCCTGCCTCCCGCCAGACGTCTTCGCTGACGGTCGCGGCCAAGGAACGACGCCGGGAATCCTCGAGCGCGTCCACATCACCTGCGAGTTCGGTGCCGCGATCAGCCCACCAGTGATCGACGGGCCCCGCGACGGGACCGGCGGCGACAGGCGCCCACCGTTGCGGGTCGAGAACCTCCGCTGGGGAGGCGTCCCTGGCCACGGCCACGATGTCGTCCAGATGGGCCGCGGGCGCGTCCACATACGCATGGTCGCCGAGGAGGAGCACCACGGCGGCGTCGCGAAGAAGCCCGGTCGAGCCGATCACCACCGGCGCCAGGCCGGGGACTGGCACGCCGAACCGTCGGGCCCAGTGCCCTTCGATACGTCGCCTGGTCTCCTCCAGCACGCTGGCAGCCTAGCGGCGCGGGGGCTCCTCGTCCCTCAGCCGACGTGGAGGGTGAGCTTGCGGCCGGCCAAGCCGCGCTTGCGTGAGGCGAGCCGTTCGGCCAGACCGGTCAGCGCTGCCGCGGCAGGACGCTCAGCTTCGGCCTGCACGAGCGGTACACCGGCGTCCCCAGAACTGCTCATGCGTGCGTCGATCGGGACCTCTGCCAGCAGGGGCACGTCGTAGCCCAGCCGCAACGTGAGCGCCTCCGCGACCCGGGCGCCACCGCCGGACCCGAAGAGGTCGACGCGGTGGGTCTGGCCGCAATGGGGGCACTCCGCGTCCAGGTAGGCCATGTTCTCCACCACACCCAGAACCTTCTGGTCGACCATGGAGGCCATCGTTCCGGCCCGCTCGGCGACCTCGGCCGCGGCCTGCTGGGGCGTGGTCACCACGATGACCTCGGCGTTGGGCAGCTTGGCACCCAGGCTCATGGCCACGTCACCCGTCCCGGGGGGCAGGTCGACGAGCAAGAAGTCGAGATCGCCCCAGTATACGTCGGCGAGGAACTGCTGGATCGCCCGGTCCAGGATCGGCCCGCGCCAGGCGATGACCTGATCCCGCGACTGCTTGAGCATGCCAATCGAGATGGCGCTGAGGTTCTCCCCCGCGCTCACCGGGATGATCATGTCGTCGATGCCGGTCACGTCCGCGTCCGCGATGCCCAGCATCGGCGGGACGGAGTGACCGTAGATGTCGGCGTCCAGGATGCCGACCTTCTTGCCCTGGGCCGCCAAGGCGCTGGCCAGGTTCACCGTCACGCTCGACTTGCCGACGCCACCCTTGCCTGAGGCGATGAGCAGCACTTGGGTCAGGTTGCCGTCCTGAGCGAAAGGAATCACGCGCTCCCGGACGCCGCCGCGCAGCTTGGTCTTCAACTCGTCGCGCTGCTCATCCGACATGACGCCGAAGTTCAACTCCAAGCCGGTGAGCCCTTCGACCTGCTGCAACGCGGCATGCACGTCATGCTCGATGGTGTTCTGCATCGGGCACCCGGAGATGGTCAGCAGCACCGACACGTTGGCCTGGCCCGCATCGTCGACCTCCACCGATTCGACCATGCCCAACTCGGTGATCGGCTTGTGGATCTCGGGGTCTTGGACGTGGGACAACGCGTCCCACACGGCTTCGTGGAGGCTGACGGCAGACATGCCCTCAGTCTACGGCAGGACTACGGCCCGAGCCCCTTGGGCGTCGTGGAGTGACAGGCCGATCAGGAGCGCTGCTGCGTGGACGCCGCGGCGTCCGCCGTGGCTGCGGCCTCCTCCGTGTCGTCCTCGGCGGGTTCTGCGGCCGCCTTGTCGTCCTCGCGTCCCAGTTCGTCGACCAGATCACGCAGTTCACTGCGAAGGAAGTCGCGGGTCGGCATGTCGTTGATCCGGATCCGCAGCGCAGCGATCTCGCGGGCCAGGAAGTCCATGTCGGCGCGGCTCTGGGCCGCCACCTGCCGATCATGCTCCATGCTGACACGCTCGCGCGCCTCGGATCGGTTCTGAGCCAGCAGGATCAAAGGCGCCGAATAGGAGGCCTGCAGCGACAGCAGCAGCGTCAAGAAGATGAACGGAAACGGGTCCCCCAGGAAGCTGGAGTTGTATTGATTGACCACGATCCAGGCGATGATGAAGACGGTCATCCACATGATGAAGGAGGCCGTGCCCATGAACCGGGCGAAGGTTTCCGCGAAGCTCCCGAAGGCGTCATCGGGCAGGCGCATCCGTGGCAGCCAGGTGCGGTTGCGCCCGGGCGTATTGAGTCGATCACCGGCGGCCATCATCCGCCCCCTCTGCTAGCTGAAGCCCGCGCCAGTCCGCAGGCAGAATGTGGTCCAAGACGTCATCGACCGTGACCGCGCCCACCAGGCGGCCCCTCTCGTCGACGACGGGCGCGCACACCAGGTCGTAGGTCGCGAAGTAGCGGCTGACCTGGGCGACGCTGTTGTCGGGGCGCAGCGGCGTGATCGACGCATCGACCAGGTTCGCCGCCAACGTCGAGGGTGGCTCGCGCAGCAGCCGCTGAATGTGCACGGCTCCGACGTAGCGGCCCGTCGGGGTGTCCAGCGGGGGGCGGCACAAGAACGCCAACGCGGACAGCGCGGGTGTCACCTCTTCCTGACGGAGCTTGGCCAGGCAATCGGCCACCGTCTCGTCGGGCCCCAGGATCACCGGTTCGGGCGTCATCAGGCCGCCCGCGGTGGCCGCGTCATAGTTCAACAGCGTCCGGACGTCCTCGGCGTCTTCTGGTTCCATCTGCTGCAGAATCGTCTCGGCCAACTCCGGGTTCAGTTCGGCGATCAGGTCGGCGGCGTCGTCGGGATCCATCTCCTCCAGCACGTCGGCGGCACGTTCGGTGTCCAGCGAACGGATCAGGCTGACCTGCTCACGCTCGGGCAACTCCTCCAGCGCCTCGGCCAAGACGTCGTCCTCCAAGGCGGAAACCACCTCGGCGCGGCGCTCGGGGCTCATCTCGTGCAACTCTCGCGCCACATCGGCCGGCTTCATCTCGGCCAACTGAGCCACGACCTGATCGGTGCCCTGCGCCGAGTCTGCGAAGTAGTCCGGCACCTCGTTCCAGTCGACGATCACCACATGCCCACGGCTGAAGGGGCGCCCAGTGCTCTCCTTCAAGGCGACCTCGCTGACCTCCCAGGCATGGTTGCGGGTCTGCTGGATGGCCACGTCGAAGATGGTGGCCGGCTTCTCTCCTGGCCGGTCCACCCGCTTGTCGAACAGGTCGGCGTCGACCAAGCGTTCCAAATCGCGACGCTGGAAGACGACGGTGTTGACGACGCCGGAGATGATGACCTGCTGCGCGTCGATCGAGTGCACCCGTTCCATCGGCAAGAACACGCGTCTGAGCCTCAGCAACTCCACCACAAGGCCCTTCACGCGAGGAGGCCGGGCATTCGATCGGTTTTGCACAACGACATCGCGCACCTTGCCCACCTGGTCGCCACTGGCGTCCATAATCGGCAGGCCCCTGATGCGCGACACGAAGATCGACGAGGCAGATCCACTCACGGGCGAAGGCTAGCGCACGCTCACGAACGCCGACCCAACGGATCGGCACATCATGGCCCACGGGGGTAGGAGAGATCTAGGTCGCCTCGGGATCGAACGGCACGACGCGAGGCTCCGCGACGACGGACGCCGTTGAGGCGACCCCGTTGGCCTCGTCGACGGCCTCCTTCACGATCTGGCCAGTCGCAATCGCCTCGTCACGCATCTCGCGGAAATCGGCGATCTCTTCGCCCGATAGAAGGTGCTTAGCCACCAGGGTTTTCGGGTTCAGGTCGGCGAGGGAGAAGTTGTCGAACTCCGGGCCCAACTCCTCGCGAAGCTGCCCGCGGGCGTCCTCGCTGATCTTGCGCAGGTAGGCCAGGACACGCGCCGCCTTCCGAGCCAACTCCGGGAGCTTCTCGGGGCCAAAGATGACAATGGCCAGACCGCCCAGCAAGACGATCTCCACCATGTTGAAGTCCACGCAGACTCCTAGCCGCGGGGTCTGGTCACAAGCCGGCGGCTTCCAGGACCTGGAGGAAAGTTCGAGCCTGAGCCGAACTGGCGGGCTTCAGCGGTCGCCGCAATGTGTGGGTGGTGAAGCCACGCGCCGCCAACGCAGCCTTGACCAGCATGCAGCCCTGCGTGGCGAAGACCCCCGTGTAGACCGGCAGCAACCGGCGGTACAACTCCAAGGCCTCCTGCGTTGCGCCGTCCTCCCACAGCGACAGCCATTCCTTCGTGGCAGCCCCCGTGAAGTGGGTCGAGGTTCCGACGAGCCCCACAGCCCCGAGCGAGAGCAACGGCAACGTGACGGCGTCGTCCCCGGAGTAGTAGGCGAGATCCGTGGAGGCCATCACCCGAGCGGAACTCACCAGGTCACCCTTGGCGTCCTTGACCGCGACGATCGTGGGGTGGCGATCCAACTCGATCAGGACGTCTTCGGGGATCGGGATACCGGAGCGGCTGGGGATGTCGTACAACATGACCGGGAGGTCGGTGGAGTCCGCCACCATGACGAAGTGCTCCAGCAACGCGTCCGCCGGGGGCTTGGAGTAGTACGGCGTGACGACGAGGACGCCGTGAGCGCCCGCCTCGACCGCATCGTGGCAGCGCTTGATCGTGGCGGCCGTCTCATTGGTGCCGACGCCCGCGATGACCTGGGCGCGGTCCCCGACCTCCGCCACGACAGCCTTCAGCAGGGCCTTCTTCTCGTCGTCGTCGGTGGTCGGCGACTCGCCTGTGGTGCCGTTGATCACCAAGGCGTCGTTGCCCTGCTCGTCGACGAGGTAGGCGGCGAGGCGGCGCGACTCGTCAAGGTCGAGAGAGCCGTCGGACGTGAAGGGCGTCACCATGGCCGTGATGAGTCGCCCGAAAGGTTGCGGGGCCATGAGGGACAGTCTAGGCACATCCGCACGGCGTCCTGCCCCCTGAGCGCTAGTGTGGCACTCGTGAACGCAGCGTCGACGCCCAGCATCCCCCACACCGCTGCTTCGGCCTATGCCGAAGCGTTCGTGCCGGAGTCCGCGGACGCAGCCGCGGCCCGTGCCGCCGCGCAGAGTCTCGGGATCGGGGCCGTCTCCCCCGGCACCTCCACCCTGCTGACGTTCCTGGCGCGTTCCTTGGACGCCCGCACCGTCGTCGAGGTCGGCACCGGTGCTGGGGTGGCGTCGTTGGCGCTGCTCTTGGGCATGGCCGAAGGAACGTTGACCTCGATCGACACTGAGCCAGAGCATCAGGCGACTGCGCGTCGCATCCTGGTGGAAGCGGGCATCCCTTCCCGCCGCGCGCGACTCATCGCGGGTCCTGCGCTGCAGGTCCTACCCAAGCTCAGCGATGGCGCCTACGACCTCGTCTTCGTTGACGCGGACCCGCTCGAAGCCGTCGAGTATGTCGAAGAGGCCTTGCGGCTCCTGCGATCCGGCGGCCTCCTCGTGATCTACCACGCGCTGTCGGGCGGCCGGGTCGCCGACACGGGCAACGAGGACGACGACACCGTCATCATGCGTGAGGCGCTCGCCGCCGTCGCCGACGCAGAAGACCTCTCCCCCGTGCTGCTGCCGGTCGGTGACGGCGTGCTGGTGGCCCGGCGCGCCTAGGGCCTCAACCCCGGCACTCTGAAGGCGCCTGGCATCAATCACGACCGCCCCTCACGTTCAACGTGAGGGGCGGTCGTGGTGTGGGGCCGGCGGGTGGCAGATCACTCGGCGTGAACGCGGTCTCCCTTGCTCAGCACCGTGATGCCCCCTTCGGAGACGTGGAATCCCCGGGCACGATCATGGTCGAGATCGACGCCCACCTCGGCGCCGTCCTCCACGACCACGTTCTTGTCGAGGATCGCCCTACGCACCACTGCGTTGCGTCCGACGCGTGCGCCGGTCAAGATGATCGACTCCTCGACCTTGGCCCACTTGTCGACGAGCACGTTGGGCGACAGCACGGACCGATCGACGTCGCCGCCGGAGATGATGCAACCCGAGGAGACAATCGAGTCCTCAGCGGTACCACGCAGCGTGAACTTCGCCCCCGGCGCTTGCGGCTGGGAGGTGAAGATCGGCCAGCGGCGGTTGTAGAGGTTGAACTCCGGCACGACGTTGACCAAGTCCATGTGGGCCGCGTGATAGGCGTCGATGGTGCCCACGTCACGCCAGTAGTTCCGGTCCTTTTCGGTGGCGCCGGGGACGGACTGCCGGGTGAAGTCGTAAACGTGCGCCTGCTGCTTGTCCACGAACGACGGGATGATGTTCCCGCCCATGTCGTGCATCGATCCCTCGTCCTCCGCGTCGGCGCGCAGCGCCTCCACGAACGCCTTGCGCGTGAAGATGTAGTTCCCCATCGACGCGTAAGACTCCTCGGGGCTGTCCACCAGCCCCGGCGGGTTGGCGGGCTTCTCCAAGAACGCGTCGATCACGGTGTCTTCGCCCGCATCGATGATCCCGAAGGCGGACGCCTCCGATCGCGGCACGCGAATGCCCGCGATGGTGGCTTCAGCTCCCGAATCGATGTGGGCGCGCAGCATGTCGGCGACGTCCATCCGGTAGATGTTGTCGGCGCCGAAGACGACGACGTAGTCAGGATCTTCGTCGTTGATCAGGTTCATCGACTGGAAGATGGCATCGGCGCTTCCGCTGAACCACTGCTTCCCGGTGCGCTGCTGTGCCGGAACAGAAGTGACGTAGCTGCCCAGCAGCGTCGACATGCGCCAGGTTTGCGCGAGGTGCTTGTCGAGGGAGTGGGATTTGTACTGCGTCAGAACGGCAATTTTTGTCAGCCCCGAGTTCGCCAAGTTGGACAGCACGAAGTCGATGAGGCGGTAGGTGCCCCCAAAGGGCACGGCCGGCTTGGCCCGGTCGGCGGTGAGCGGCATCAAACGCTTGCCTTCTCCACCTGCCAGGACAATCGACAGGACATTCGGTCGATCGCTCATGGTGCTAAACCTAGGCCACGCGAGCCCTCCGTGGGAACCCAAGCCGGACTGTCCCATTTCGTCGCTGTGCGCGACCCGCACGCCCCCTCGGGCGGCCTGCATCGGCGCCCACCGAGGAGGATTTGCCGCCCCCGGCACGCCCCGCATGTGCCACCATCGGGTCATGCGCGTTTCGATCCTCACCCGTGAGTACCCCCCCACGATCTACGGGGGCGCTGGCGTCCACGTGGCCCAACTGGTCCCGCAACTCGCGGCGATCACCGACATGGTCGACGTCCAAGCGATGGGCGAACCTCGCGAGGGCGCCACGGCGCACCCCGAGACGTTCCCACCCGGGGCCAACGGAGCCTTGCGGACACTAGGAACCGACGTGGCGATGGCCGCCGCCATTCCTGAGGTCGACGTCATCCACGCGCACACCTGGTATGCCCAGTTCGCCGGGGTCATCGGCGGACGCCTTCTGGACGTGCCGCTCGTGGTCACCGCGCACAGTCTCGAACCGGATCGTCCGTGGAAGGTCGAACAACTCGGCGGCGGCTACCGCGTCTCCAGTTGGATCGAGAAGACCGCCTTCGCCGAGGCCGATGCGGTCATCGCCGTGTCGGAGGCGATGATCGAGAACATCACTCGCGCGTACCCGTTCGTGCCGCGCGAGAAAATCCACGTCGTGAAGAACGGCATCGACACCGATGAGTTCCGCCCCGACCACGACACCGACGTCTTGGAGCGCCTCGGCGTCCCGCTGGATCGCCCCATCGTGGTGTTCGTCGGGCGCATCACCCGTCAAAAGGGGCTCATCCACCTCGTCCGTGCTGCGCGGGCGCTGGATCCCGATACGACGCTGCTCCTGCTCGCTGGCGCCCCGGACACCCCCGAGATCGCCGCGGAGTTCAATGCCGAGTTCGCGCGTCTGCAGGCCGAGCGTCCGGGCCGCGTGTTCTGGGTGGAGGAGATGCTGCCGCGCGAGCAGGTGCGCCAGATCAATACGGCGGCCACTGTGTTCGCCTGCCCGTCGATTTATGAGCCCCTCGGCATCGTCAACCTCGAGGCGATGGCGTGCGAGACGGCCGTGGTCGCCTCTGCTGTCGGCGGCATTCCGGAGGTCGTCGATGACGGCGTGACGGGCCTGCTGGTCCCCTACGATCCGGCGCGGGCCAACGATCCGGCCTTCATCGCCGCCTTCGAGGCCACCTTCGCCGAGCGCATCAACGACCTCACCCGCGACCCCGAGCGGGCCGCTGCCATGGGGGTCGCCGGCCGGCAACGCTGCATCGATGAGTTCAGTTGGGCCGCGATCGCCCAGCAGACCGTCGAGGTTTACCAGGCAGCCATCGCCCGTCACGCAGCCGACGGCGCGCACTAGCCACACGCAGACAGACGGAGGGCCCCGGAACGTGAGTTCCGGGGCCCTCCGTCGCTGTGGCAGGGATGAGTTACTTCGCCAGCATGGCCTCATCGTCGACCGGCAGGCCGAGCTTGATCCGCTCGCGGCGAGCGAACGGCCCGATGATGGCCTCGCCCGGCTTGCTGTCGCTGAGCAGCGTCAGGTCGCGGCCCGCAACCTCGGGCATCACGATCGAGGCGCCCAGCGAGAGGGCCGTGAAGATCGCGATCATGATCGCGATCGGCCACCAGGAGCCACCGGTCGCCACGACGAGGGCGGCGGCGACGACCGGGCCGACACCGGTAGCGATGATGGCAGCGATCTCCTTGGCCAGCGCCATCTGGGTGTAGCGGTGACGAGCGCCGAAGATCTCGGCCATGGTCAGGTTCTCCAGGGAGGCCAAAGCCAAGACGGAGGACTGGTGAATGATGATGTACCCCGCGAACACGGCGTTGACCTGTGCCGTGGCGATCATCCAGATCATCGGGAAGACCAGGATCAGCGAGATGGACGACATCACCATGTACATCAGCTTGCGGCCGAACTTGTCACTGAGGAAACCAACCAGCGGGACGGTGATGAAGCCGACCAGCGAGGAGGTGATCACCACGTTGGTGCCCACGCTCGGCGCCAGCAGCAGCGTCGCCGTGATGTAGGAGATCAGGTAGGTCTGGACCATGCCGGAGTTACCGGCCTGGCCGAACCGCAGGAAGAACGCCTCGAAGAAGGCGCGGCCCTTGCGCTCGGAGAGACCCTCGGCCAGCACGTTGCTGTTCGAGGCCACCTGAGCCAGTTCCTCCTTGGAGACCGCGACGCCGTCGACGACGTCCTCGCGGGCCTCGAACACCGGGGATTCCTTCAGGTTGAACCGCACCCACACGGCGAACACCATGATGAGGACCGACGCGAGGAACGGGATACGCCAACCCCAGTTGACGATGTCGTCGTGGGAGAGGGTCGCGACGAGCACGCCCCAGATGGCGGAGGCGCCCAGCGTGCCGGAGTTGGTGCCCAGCGCAACCAGCGAGCCGACGATGCCACGACGACGACGCGGCGCGTACTCCGTGAGCATGACGGACGCGCCAGCGATCTCAGCACCCGCACCGAAGCCCTGCGCCAACCGGAGCACGACCAGGAGAATCGGGGCCAGGGCGCCGACCTGGTGGTAGGTGGGCAGCGCGCCGATGAGAGTCGTGGAGACGCCCATCAGCAAGATCGTGTAGAAGAGCACCTTGCGGCGTCCGATCTTGTCGCCCAGGTGACCGAAGTACCACGCGCCCAGGGGGCGGCTGATGTACCCCACGCCGTAGGTGGCCATAGCGAGGATGATCGCCATGCCGGGGGCGTCGGTCGGGAAGAAGATGGTCTGGAAGACCAGCGCCGCCGCCAGCGAGTAAAGCTGGAAGTCCATGAACTCCAGGGCGGTTCCCAGCCAGCCGGAGACGGCGGCGCGAGCAAGGTCACCTGTCGTGCGCTGCTCGGCCGGGTCCGCTGCTAATGCCTCATTGCGTGCCATTGCGGTTTGTCTTTCTCGTGAAGGGTTGGATCACTCGTCGAGCCACAGCGACACGACGACCTTGCCCGAGACCTGCGAGTCCTTGGCGACGGCAAAAGCGTCCACGGCTCGCTGCGCGGGAATGACATGGGTGGTGATGATCGACGCGATGCTGGGGTTCTGCGCCAGCGTCGTGATGGCGGCGTCGATCTCGTCGTCGAAGCGGAAGGTCGCCTTGTAGGTGACCTCCTTGCTGACGAACGGGGCGAGGTTGACGCCGATGTTCTCGTCGGGGAGCATCCCGACCTGCGTGACCGTTCCCGCCTTCCGCACGGCGCGCATGGCCGTCGTGATGGAGGGGGCTGCGCCCGAGCACTCGAAGACGATGTCGTACTCCTCGGCGGGCACCTCATCGGTTCCGGCGACGAAGGCGGTGGATGCCCCCAGTGCCGTGGCGCGGCCGAGCGGCCCGGACAACACGTCGGTGGCGTCGACGCGCTCGGCCCCACCAGCCAGTGCGCCAGCGACGACACACAGCCCGATCGGCCCGCAGCCCGCGACGAGGACGCGCTGACCCTTGACTCCCCCGGCGATGTTGATGGCGTGCAGAGCGACCGCGAGCGGCTCAGCCAGCGCGGCGTCCTGCACCGACAGCCCCTCGGGCAGCGTCCGGATCATGAAGCTCTTGACGTTGCGATACTCCTGCATGCCGCCTTGGGTGTGCGGCTTGGTGGAGGCGCTGCCCAGGTAAGTCCCGCCAGGCCACAAGTGGCGGCGATCCTCGATGCCGCGCAGCGGCGTGCCGAACGTGGCCGGGGCGATGGTCACCGGGGTGCCGGGGGCATAGGTGCCGGAGGGGTCGAGATCGACGACACCGGACATCTCATGTCCCGGGGTGAACGGCTCAGTGACGGCGAAGGCGCCGTTGCGTCCCAGGTAGTAGTAGTGCAGATCCGAGCCGCAGATACCGCCGTACTGCATGCGGACGCGTACCTCGTCCTCCGCGGGCTCGGGCAGGGGGAGGTCCTCGACGACGAGTTCCTCAGGTCCCAGAATCCTTAAAGCCTTCATGGCGCTTCTTTCTTCCAACAGGTGTGACTCAATGGGGGGGTCGATGGGGCGTCGCGGCCCCGCAAGGCCGCGACGCGGGTATCACCAGTCGAGGACCGCACCGTCGAGGGTGCGAGCGGTCGGCAGGTAGGCGGGCACGTACGGCGACGCGGCGAGGATGCTTTCGTCGAGGTCGACGCCCAGCCCGGGGGCATCGCCGGGCTGGAGCATGCCGTCGGCAGCAGACCAGGCGTGCGGGAAGGCCTCATGCACCTGTGCGGGGTAGCCCATGTACTCCTGGACGCCCCAGTTGTGCGTGGCCGCGGCCATGTGAATGGACGCCGCCAACGCGATCGGCGAGACGTCGGAGGGACCATGCGGGCCCGCCTTGACGCCGTGCACCTCCGCCAGGGCGAAGACCTTGCGCGCGTGGCTGATGCCGCCGACGTGGACGATCGCGGTGCGGATGTAGTCGATCAGCCGCTCCTCGATCAGGCGCTGGCAGTCCCAGATGGTGTTGAACACTTCGCCGACGGCCAGGGGCGTGGTGGAGGCGTTGCGCACCAGACGGAAGGCCTCCTGGTCCTCTGCAGGTGTCACGTCCTCGAGCCAGAACAGATCGAACTCTTCGACCGACTTGGCCAGGCGTGCGGCCTGGATGGGGGTAAGGCGATGGTGGGCGTCGTGCAGGAGCTTGACGTCGGGCCCGACGAGTTCGCGGACGGCGGTCAGCACCTTGGGCAGGTGCCGCATGTAGGCCCCGGGATCAAAGTGCTCTTCGCTGGGGCGTGCGCCCCGGCCGGCCGGCTCGTAGTTGGGATCCTTGGAGACGCCATAAACCTTGTCGAGGCCGGGGACGCCGGACTGGACGCGAATGTAGGTCTCGCCGCGTTCCTGGTGCTCGCGCACCGAATCGAGCAGCGCCGGGATGTCCCAGCCGAAGGCGTGGCTGTAGTACGGGATGGCGTCGCGGACGCGCCCACCGAGCAACTGGTAGACGGGCATCTGGGCGCGCTTGCCCAAGATGTCCCACAGCGCCATGTCGACGGCCCCGATGGCGGCCATCGTGACCGGCCCGCGGCGCCAGTAGACCCCGCGGTAGAGGTATTGCCACGTGTCTTCGATCCGGCTGGGATCCATCCCGATGAGCAACGGCCCGACGTGGTCGCGCAGGTACGACGCCACGGCCAGTTCACGACCGTTCACGGTCGCATCGCCGAGTCCGACGATGCCGTCTGCCGTCGTCACCCGCAGGGTCACATAGTTGCGGGTGGGGCTGGCGACCAGCACCTCCACACGTTCGATTCGATCGGCCACCGGAGTCCTCTCTCCTGATCAGGTCACTCTGGTGGCTTGCCGCCAGCGTCACCGTTGAGCGCTATTGGTAGCATCATAAACGAAACGTATTACCAACGTCAACGCGTAGGCTGTCGCCCAGACACTTCGACAAAGGAGCCAGACGTGCCTGCAGCGGCCATCTACGATGCGGTCGTCAACGACCTCGGGTTCGCCATCGTGTCAGGGCACTACCCGCCCGGACAACGCCTGACGCTGTCTGACATCGAAGAGGCACACGGCGTCTCCCGCACGGTCGCACGCGACGCCGTCAAGACGCTCGCCGCACTCGGCATGGTGGAGACGCGCCGCCGCGCCGGCGTCACCATTCAGCCCCGTCGAGGCTGGCACGTCCTCAGCCCCGAGATCATCGCCTGGCGGCTGGCGGGCGAGGACCGTCTGGCACAGATCGGCTCCCTCACCGATGTTCGCGAAGCGATCGAGCCCCGCGCCTCCCGCCTCGCAGCCCTGCATCGCAGCGACGAGCACGCCGACGAGCTACTCAGGCTCGGGGCCACGCTGGTCTCCCTCGCCGAGCGGGGCCTCGGCCGGGCCCCCGAGTACCTCGACTCGGACATTCGCTTCCACGGGCTGCTCCTCGAGGCGTCCGGCAACGAAATGCTCTACGCCATGCGAGGCATGGTCGCCGACGTACTGCGCGGGCGCGCCGTCCACGACCTGCACCCGGTGTGGCCAGAACTGGACGCCGTCAACGATCACCTGCGGATCGCGAAAGCCATCGCCGAGCAGGATCTCGAAGGCGCCGAAGCCGCCTCACGCCACCAGCTGTCCTGGGTGCACCGGGAGGTCGGCGCGCTGGGACACGCGCGCTAGCCGACCCCCTCGGGCCCTCACCCGCGCACAACGCGGGCGGCCCCGAAGCAGAAGCTCCGGGGCCGCCCGCGTTGCAAAGGGTGCGACGAGTGTCAGCCAACGACGCCCTTCAGCGCCTCAAGCAACTCTGCCGCTTCCGTGGCATTCAGTTCGATGACGAGGCGACCGCCACCATCCGCGGGGATCCGCATCGCGATCACGCGCGACTCCTTGGCCACCTCGATGGGGCCTTCACCCGTGCGGGGCTTCATTGCTGCCATGTTCTCCCTCATTTCCTGGCTGCCAGCTCACGTTCTCCCCCATTATCGCAGACCCGGACGACTCTCTCGCGGCTCGGCGTCCGTTCGTTGGTTCTGAGGTGCCCTCGGAGTCCACAAACGGTTCCTCGAGGAGGTGACGCATACCCCGAGCGGCGGGGTCATCCAACTGCGCCGCGAGGCGGTCCACCAGATCGTCCACCTGGGACATGGAGTAGCCCCGCGGGACCACCGCAAACCGCACAGCACGGACGTCCTCCCCGCTCAGCGGGTGTGGCGGCAGTTCCGGCACCGCCGTGTCATGCACCGCCGTGGCGGGCATCCCCCCGAACCGGCCAGCGGCCACGAGCGACGCTAAGCCCACGATGACGACCACCATGCCCCACAAGAACCACTCCACGGCTACTCCGCTCCGCTCGGCCCGCGCCCGCCGTGACGGGCGTCGTCCACGATGATCTCAACGGCGCGATCCACGTCGTCGACCACGTGAATCAGACCCAAATCCGCCTCGCTGTTATAGCCATCGGCCAGCATCCGGCCCTTGAGCCAGTCCACCAGCCCTGACCAGTAAGCCGAACCGAACAACACGATCGGGAACCGCGTCATTTTGCGGGTCTGCACCAACGTGAGCGACTCGAACAACTCATCCAAAGTTCCGAATCCGCCGGGCATGACCACAAAACCCTGGGCGTACTTGAGGAACATCACCTTCCGCACGAAGAAATAGCGGAAGTTGATCCCCAGACTGACCCACTTGTTGAGGGAGTCCTCGAAGGGAAGCTCGATGCCCAACCCGACCGAGACTCCCCCGGCTTCGGCGGCACCCTTGTTCGCGGCCTCCATGATGCCGGGGCCCCCGCCGGTGATCGTGGCGTATCCCGCCTCAGCGAGCCTGCGCCCCAACTCCACCGCCGCCTCGTACATCGGGTCGGACTTCGAGGTGCGCGCCGAGCCGAAGACGCTGACGGCGGGCCCCAACTCGGCCAGCGCGCCGAAGCCTTCCACGAACTCCGCTTGGATCCGTAGCACCCGCCAGGGGTCGGTGTGCACCCAGTCGCTGCCGCTGCCGCCTTGGAGCAGCCGCTGATCGGTCGTCGTGGCCTGGACCTGGTCCCCCCGCCGGATTACCGGACCCTGCTGGCGGTAGTCCTTGCTGCGCTTCTTCTTCACATGGCCAGCGTATCGGGGGGCCCGTGGGCTTAAGCCAGCCAGCGCTCCAGCGCGTCGCGCACCGCGTACAGGTCCGCGACGGGGCAAAACTCGTCGTCAGCGTGGGCCTTGCCAGGATCGGCCGGGCCGAAGTTCACCGCGGGAATCCCGAGGGCGGAGAATCGGGCCACGTCCGTCCAGCCGTACTTGGCGCGGGGCTCTCCCCCCACGGCGGCCACGAACGCCGCCGCGGCCGGATGGTCAAGCCCCGGACGGGCGGCGGCCGACACGTCGGTGAAGACCAGGTCATGCCCGGCGAACACCTCAGCGACATGGCGCTGCGCGTCCCCGACGCTGCGGTCGGGCGCGAAGCGGAAGTTGACGGTCACGGTGCAGCGATCGGGGATCACGTTGCCCGCGATGCCACCCTCGATCCGGACTGCGTTGAGGCCTTCGCGGTACTCCAGCCCGTCCACCATCACCGTGCGCGGGGAGTAGGCGGCCAACGTGTCGAGGATTGGGGCGGCCTCGTGGATGGCGTTGTGACCAAGCCAACTGCGAGCCGAATGCGCGGCCAGGCCCCGCGTGGCGATCTCGAAACGCAGGGTGCCTTGGCAGCCGCCTTCGATGACGGCGCCGGTCGGTTCCATCAGCACGGCGAAGTCGCCCGCCAGGAGTTCGGGATGCTGGCGCGCCAGCCGTCCCAGGCCGTTGCGGGAGGCCTCGACCTCTTCGTTGTCGTAGAAGATCCAGGTGACGTCATGGCGCGGCGACGTCAGCGCCGCCGCGACCGCCAAGGCGACCGTGACGCCACCCTTCATGTCGGCGGTCCCTCGCCCATAGATGCGGTCGCCCTCGCGTCGCGAAGGGAGGTTGCCTGCCACCGGGACGGTGTCCAGATGCCCGGCGATAACGACGCGAGCGTCGCGACCCAGCAACGTGCGCGCCACCACGGCATCCCCATCGCGGGTGACCTCCAGGTGAGGCACAGCGTCCAGGGCCGCTTCGACCGCGTCAGCCAGGGCGCCCTCATGCCCGCTGACGGACTCGATGTCGGTCACCGAGGTGAGGAGATCCGGCAGATCGGCGCGCAGGTCAAGGGGCATACCGCAAGCCTAGATGACCCACATGGCATCATGGCTGGTGGCACACGACACAGGAGGACGCCATGAGCCACTCCCCGGCCACCCCAAGCGGGTGGGAGCCGCACGACGAGCCAACCCGAGAGCTGCCCACAGAAGACCTCTCGAGCGACGAGAGCCCCACGCGCCCCCTCGACCCGGTCGAGGGTGAGGCAACGCGCGTGCTCGACCCGGTCGAGGGTGAGGCAACGCGCGTGCTCGAACCCGAAGAAGGCGAGCCAACGCGTCCGCTGGAGCCGGTGGCGGAGGGGGCCCTGAGCGAGCACGCCGCAGACAGTGAGGGGACCTCATCGCAGGCCGAACCAGAGGCGACGCCTTCCCCAGCCAGCGCGACCGCTCACGTCGACGAGACAGCCCCTCGCACCCGCCGCACACCCCGGTTCTGGGCATTGGTCGCCGTGGCGGCCGTCGTACTGGTCGCGCTGATCGCCTGGGCTGTGGTCGCGGTGACCAACAGCAACCGCGAACGCGCCATCACGTCCACCGCCACCACCTACCTGCAATCCATTGCTGCCTCCGACGCCCAGGCGGCGCTGGCAACCCTGGCCGAGCGTCCCACCAACGAGGCGCTGCTCACCGGCGACGTGCTGCGGGTGTCCCAGGAGCGGGCCCCTCTCACCGACATTGTCGTCACATCGCCCGTGCTGGACGGCGACACCCGAGCCAGCGTTTCCGCCTCCTACAAGATCGGCGGACGTGACGTCTCCACCACCCTGCGTCTCGTGGGCGATGGCCGCACGTCCTGGCTGCTCGTCGATGGCACAGCCGACCTCACCCTCAGCGCGCCGACCGGTCTGACCGTCAACGGCGTCCCGGTCACCGAGTCAACCAACCCGGCCTTCCCGGGCTCCTACGTCGTCGCAACGAACTCGGCGCCCACCGTGATCGCTCAAGGCGACACCACCGCACTGTTGGCGACCCCCGATTCCGAGCCCGCCTCATTGACCGTCGCGGCCGCGCTGAGCGATGAAGGACGCCAAACGGTGCTGAACACCGTCAAGAGCCGCCTCGATGAGTGCCTCACAGCGACGGAGTCACGCCCGGCGAACTGCCCGTTCGGCGTGCGCACCGACAACGTCGAGGTCGCCCCGGGATCGGTGCGCTTCGCCCTGGCCAACGACCCGTGGGCGGACTTCCACCCTGCCCTCGACCCCGCCACCATGCGGGTCACGGGCCGCCTGCACCTCTCCGTCGATGCCACGGCGACCATCACGCAAAACGGTCTCAGTACGGACGCCACCCAGCGCCTCGAGGCGGATCGCACCTACACGGTGGCTTTGACCCAGCAGCCGCTCGCCGTCGTCTGGTCCTAAGCCCCCGGTAAGCTGCAGACATGACGTCTGCGCGCACTGCTTGGGGCTGGGGACTAGCCACCATCACCGATTCCGGCGACACCCTCGACGTGTGGTTCCCGCAGCCACACCTCGGCACCCCGAGTGCTGCTGAGCGTGAGGACACCCCCGCCGCTCTCCTCACGGCCCGCATCAGCGACCATAGCCGTCGCGTCCGCGTCGATGTTGTCTTCGTCGAGATCGACCTGGACGCTGCCCCCGCCGACACCGCGGACGCCTACCTGCGCCTGCACCTGCTCAGCACCCGGCTCGCCCAGCCCCGCACTCTCAATCTCGACGGGATCTTCGGCGTCTTGCCGAACGTGGTGTGGACGTCGGCGGGCCCCTGCGCGGTCGCCGATTTCGAGGAGGTGCGCTGTTCGCTACGCGCCGAGCGCGGCCACCTGACCGTTTTCGGGATCGACAAGTTCCCGCGCATGGTCGACTACGTCGTCCCGACCGGTGTCCGCATCGGGGACGCGGACCGCGTCCGGCTCGGCGCTCACCTCGCCGAGGGCACCACGGTCATGCACGAGGGATTCGTCAACTTCAATGCGGGCACGCTGGGCACCTCCATGGTGGAGGGTCGTATCTCCGCTGGGGTCGTCGTGGCCGACGGCTCCGACGTGGGCGGCGGCGCTTCGATCATGGGCACTCTGTCGGGAGGCGGCAAGCAGCAGGTCTCCATCGGCGAGCGTTGCCTGCTGGGCGCCAACAGCGGCATCGGCATCTCCTTGGGCGACGACTGCGTCGTGGAGGCGGGTCTGTACGTCACTGCAGGCACCAAGCTGACCCTGCCCGACGGGAGCGTCGTCAAGGCCGCCGAGTTGTCGGGCACCAACGGCTGGCTGTTCTACCGCGACTCCCAAAGCGGAGCCGTGTCGGTGAAGCCCCGCGCAGGCCGGACCGTCGAACTCAACGCGGCACTCCACGCCAACTAGCTGCCCATGGGTGCCTGGGGACGCGTCTTCACGGGGCTGGCGGTCGCCGGGCTGACCGCCGTGCTGATCTTGGCGGGTCTGACGCTGCTGTACTCCTACAACAAGGAGCCGCTGCCGCTGGCCGACCAGTGCATCGCCCAGGTTCAAGACCTGTCTGTTCCTTTGGATGTCGAGCAGACCCACAACGCCACCATCGTGGTGGGGGTCGCGACACGCCGCGGCCTGGTACCGCGCGCGTCCACGATCGCCTTGGCGACCGTGTACCAGGAGTCAGGGATTCGCAACCTCGACTACGGGGACCGGGATTCACTCGGCCTGTTCCAGCAGCGTCCCTCCCAAGGCTGGGGATCCGAAACCCAGGTGCGTGACCCGTACTACGCCTCGGGCAAGTTCTATGACGCCCTGCTGAAAGTGGACGGCTGGGACAGTGGGAACGTCAACGACGTCGCCCAGGCGGTGCAGCGCAGCGGCCACCCGAATGGCTACGCCCGCCACGTCGAGAACGCCCGACGGCTGGCCAGCGCACTGACCGGCGAGACCCCGGCCTCCTTCACCTGCCTGGTCAAGGATCCCCCGACGGCCAATCCCGAAGGGCTTGCCACGTTCCTCACCAAGACGCTACCCACCTCTGCCACCGTCGCCCGGGACGGCAACGTGGTCACCGTCACCACCCGCACCAACCGTGATGCCTGGTCGGCCGCGCACATCGCCGTCGGGAACACCGCCTACTACGGGGCGGCGACGGTTCGGGTTGGCGGCCGAACGTGGACGCCCAGCCCCACCACCACAGGGTCCTGGACGGGCGATCCCACCAATGAGACCCGCGTCACGATCACCTATCCCGCCCCGCCACAGCCGACGCCGAGCCGCTGACGGTCGGCCCCGCGTCGGGCTTGCCCGCCCCGGGTGGGCGTGGTTGACGCGGCTTAGGCCAGGCGGGATGCCGCGGCAGCGATGCGTTCGTCGGTGGCCGTCAGCGCGATCCTGACATGCTGGCGACCCGCCTCTCCGTAGAAGTCGCCGGGGGCGGCCAGGATGCCGCGCTCGGCCAGCCAATCGACGGTGATGCGGCAGTCTTCGCCGCGGGTCGCCCACAGATAGAGCGACCCCTGCGAGGCATCAATCCGGAAGCCCGCGGCCTCCAAGGCGGGCTTGAGGATCGCGCGACGCGCCAGATAACGCTCACGCTGCACCGCGACATGGTCCTCGTCGCCCAGCATGGTCTCCATGACCGCTTGCACAGGCCCCGGGACAATGAGGCCCATGTGTTTGCGGACGGCGAGGAGTTCCCCGATCAGCGGAGCGTCCCCGACGAGGAAGCCCGCGCGATAGCCCGCGACGTTGCTGCGCTTGGACAGCGAGAACGCCGCGATGAGGCCCTCCAGGCTGCCGCCGTTGATCGCCGGATCCAGCACGGAAACCGGTTCGGCCTCCCAACCGAATTCGCCGTAGCACTCGTCGGAAGCCAGCACTGCTCCGACCGAGCGAGCGGCCTCCACCCAGGCGCGCATCGCGTCCGCGGACAAGATGGCGCCGTGCGGGTTCGCCGGCGAGTTGATCCAGATGAGGGCGGGATGGGCAGCAGCAGCCTCGGCCGGGTCGTCGGTGGCCAGCACGGTGGCTCCCGCAATCAGCGCGCCGACCTCATACGTCGGATAGGCGGTCGTCGGGATCACGACGGTGCTCCCGGGGCCGACCCCGAGTTGCAGCGGCAGGGACGCGACGAGTTCCTTCGTGCCCACCACCGGCAAGACGTGGGCGTCGCTCAGCCCCGAGGCGTTCCACCGCGAGGAGGCATAACCACGGATCGCTGCCCGAAGCCCGGGGGTGCCCCACACCGTGGGGTATCCCGCCCAGGCGGACGCCGACTCGGCCAGCACACGCTGCGCGGCCTCAGGAACCGGATCGACCGGAGTGCCCACCGACAGGTCACACAACCCGTCCGGGTGAGCTTGGGCGCGCGCCTTCGCCCCAGCGATGGTGTCCCAGGGAAAGTCGGGTAGGCGCTCCGACAGCGGCGAAGTCACTCTCCCTGCGGGGGCAGCGCGGCGACGGTCGGGTGATCCCCGTCGATCTTGCCCATGCGGGCGGCGCCGCCCGGAGAACCGATCGTGTCGAAGAACTTCACGTTGATGTCGTAGTACTCGGCCTGGTCGGCGGGGACGTCATCTTCGTAGTAGATGGCCTCCACCGGGCACACCGGCTCGCACGCGCCACAATCCACGCACTCGTCGGGCTGGATGTAGAGCATCCGATTGCCCTCGTAGATGCAGTCGACCGGACACTCCTCCACGCACGCGAGATCCTTGACGTCGACGCACGGTGACGTGATCACGTAGGTCATGAAAACTGCTCCCCTAGATTAGTGACGGGCCGGTCAGACAAGACAGGGTCACTCTACAACTCGCTTCGGGAGGAACCATGCAACAGGGACACACCGATCCGGTTGCGGCCCTTGTGCCGCCTCTGGTCGTTGGCGAACGCGTCAGCGTCCTCCTCACCCCCGTCGACGGCCAGCCCACGGAGGTCCTCGGCTTCGTGACGGACCTCACTGATGATCTCCTCACCGTGCTCGACCGTCACGGCGAGGCCCACGAGGGGCGGCGCCGCGAAGTGGCGGCGCTGCGCCGGGTCCCCCTTGCGCGCGGACGCCGCCCTCAGGCGACCCCTCGCGACCTTCTCGACGCCCTCGCCGATCGTGCACAGGCCCCCGGCGCCCCGTGGGTCACGCGCATCACCGATCTGTTGGCCGGGCAAACGCCCCCAGCGTCCGTCCCGGCTTGGGGGCCCACCGCCTCGTTCGGGGCCGTCACGGCGCGCATGGAGGGCGAGTGGGTGACCGTGCCCGGCGGCGACGTCACCGTCTGGCGCGCAGCAGCCTGGTGGGCCACCCGCATGGGTGCACGCAGCGTGCAGGTGCGGGTGCCCGACGATGAGGCTTCACACGCTGTGGCGCAGGCCCTCCTCGCCGCCGGGTTCACCTCGCTGGACGGGGCTGCGGCCTAGCGTTCGATGCGGTCGGCGCGCGCGTCGGGGTTGGTGCAAGTGACCGCTTGCAGCGTGTTGTACGTCCAGGTGAAGGGCTCGGTCTTGACGACCTGTCCGCCCTTGTAGAACAGACGGTTGTAGTCAACGCGGAAGCCCTGCATCGCACTTTGCGGGCTGCACACGGCCGCGTCGCTTTGAACGGCGGGACCGGGCGAACGGAAGTCGCTTTGCACCGGGTCGGACGCCTTGATCTCGTCATAAGACTTGGTGGACCACACCTTGACGGTCACCGTGCCCTGGCCGCCCACCTTCGGGTTGTTGGTGTAGGCCTGCATGAGGACGCCGTAGTCGGTGTTGTTCTTGAACTTCATGTCCACCGAGACGTAATCCAGGGTCGCCTCGCGGCCCATCGGGTAGCGGCTGAAGTACAGGGAGTGGGGCTTGTGATACACGTCTTGCAGCCCGGCGAAGAAGATCGCGTTGAACGTCGTCGTGGTCGTCTGGGAAATGCCACCGCCCATCCGCTCAACCACCTTGCCACCGTCGATCGCACCCCCGGCCATCCAGCCTTGGGCCAAGGTGCGGGGGCCGAGGAGCTTGTTCATCGAGAACGTCTCACCAGGCTTCACCAGCACCCCGTTGACGAGGCCTGCGGACTTTCCGATGTTGTTGACCCGGTAGGCCGTGGCGGGGAAGTTCGTGGTGAACTCGCCCGTCACCTCTTTGATCCCGAGCTTCTCGGCGTCCTCGGTCGTGAACGAAGCCTTGAGCGGGCCCGCCTCGACCGACGCGACACGATCGGCGGTCTTCGTCATCGTCGACGTCACGGCAGCCGCCAGCGCGTCCGCCGACACACCGTTTCCGTCCTGGGATGGCACCACCTTGGGTCGCCCATCGGCGAAGGTGAAGCTCGCGTCCTTCGGCTCCGTCATGCCCAGTTGGTTCAATCGCTCCTCGGACGCCTTGAGCAGCGTGGTGGGGTTCACCTGCGGGGTGAGCTTGCCGTCGGCGGCCTGGAAGGTCAACGCCGACCCGATGGTCTGGGCCGGTACATCGAGCGTCTTGTCACCGATCGAGATCCTCACGGGGCCAGAGAGGGCCGGCTGCGCGACAGTGGCGAGTGCCTCGTTGGCTTCCTCGGTGGTGATGTCGGGATCGGCGGCGCTGAGGGGGGCCTCAATCCGCGTCGAGGTGAGGAAACCGTGCTGGAGCGCGGTGATGGCCCCCGCGACGTCCAGGCTTCGACCAGCACTCGCGTTGCTCACCGTGGGTTTGCCGTCCACGACGGCCAACTCGGCGTTGACCGGGTCGGTGTGTGCTGCTGTCGCCAATTCACTCAGCGCAGCCTCGGCGGCCCCCTGGTCCACGGTCACCACAGCCGGACGCGCGGAGCCCCCGGTCAGGTTGTCCCAGATGATGCGCGGATCGAACGACTTGGCGCCCCCCGCCGCCTGCACTGAGGCGGCATAGTCCACGGCCAGACCGAGTTCGGCCGGGGTGCGCGTCGTGCTCTGATCGGCTGCGGTCACCGTGATCGGCTCACTGGAGCGCTGCGTGAGGTCGGCCGTCAGCTTCGCTTGCGCTTCGGCGGGCGTCAGGCCGCCCACGTCGACCCCGGCGATGCTGGTTTTGGGGGCCAGCGTGTTCCCCGACACGGCGTAGGCGACCCCGTAGCTCACTCCGGCAAGCACCGCTACCGTAGCGAGGACGCCACCCACGACCAGGCCGCGCCGCGGACGCCGCCCGCCGCGAGGGTCTGCGCTCATTGAATCGGCCATGGGTTCTCCTGCGTCCTGATCACTACGGTCGCTCCATCGTAGGTGTTCCTCGCGCGGAGTCACCGCAGTCGCCACGGGGGGCCGGAACACCGTGATCAGGCTGTGAGGAAACGGTCGGTGCCCCGCCCTGATGGGCGGGGCACCGACCGTTTGTGGAGACGAGCGGCGTGGCTGCTCAGATGAGCGCCGTGGCCTTCGCGACCACCGCGTCCGCCGTGACCCCGTACTTCTCGAAGATCGTCGGCCCCGCAGCCGAGGCGCCGAACTGGTCGACACCGATCGCCTCGGTGTTGGCCCCCAGCAGATCCTTCCAGCCCACCGTGACACCCGCCTCAACGACGACCTTCGGCAGCCCTGCAGGCAGGATCTCCTCCTGGTAGGCGGCGTCCTCGGCCTGGAACCACTCGACGCACGGGAGCGAGACGACCCGGGCGGGGACGCCCTGGGCTTCGAGCTTCTCCGCGGCCGCGACCGCGATCTCGACCTCGGAGCCCGTCCCGACCAGGACGACCTTCGGTGCGGCAGAGGCCTCCTTGAGGATGTAGCCACCCCGCGCAACCCCGTCGGCGGCGGCAAAGCCGGATTCCGCCGACCGCTCGTAGGTGGTCACGTTCTGCCGGGACAAGATCAGCGCGGCGGGACGATCCCAGTCGTTGAGGATCCGGACCCAGGCCTGGGCGACCTCGTTGGCATCGCCGGGGCGGACCACGTCGAGACCAGGCATGAGCCGCAGGCTCATCACCTGCTCCACCGGCTGGTGGGTGGGGCCGTCTTCGCCGACGCCGATGGAGTCGTGCGTCCACACGAACGTGGTCGGGACGTGGGACAGCGCCGCCAGACGCGGGGTGGCGCGCATGTAGTCGGAGAACACCAAGAAGGTGCCGCCGTACACGCGGCTGAGGCCGTCCATCGAGATCGCGTTCATGATGTTGCCCATGGCGTGTTCACGGATGCCGAAGTGCAGCGTCCGGCCACCGGGGGCACCCTCGAAGCTCTCGCTGGAGCGATCGGCGGGCAGGAACGAAGCGACCCCGGACATCGTCGTGTTGTTCGACCCGGCCAGGTCAGCAGACCCACCCCACAGTTCCGGAACCGCCGTCGCCAGGGCCCCGAGGACCTTGCCGGACGCCGCGCGCGTCGCCATGGAGCCCGCCTCGAAGACGGGGAGCTGGACGATCAGGTCGGCGGGGGCATGCTTGCTCACAACGCGATCCAGCAGGGCTGCCTGCTCGGGGTTGGCTGCTCGCCACGCCTCGAAGCGGGGATCCCACTCGGCGTGGGCGGCCTTGGCCCGCTCGGCGGCGTTGGCCCGGGTGTAGGCGACGATGTCGTTCTCGATACCGAACGGAACGTCGGGGAACCCGAGTTCCTGCTTCAGCGCGGTGATCTCGGCGCCGCCGAGCTTGGAGCCGTGGACGCTGTGGTCCCCGGCCTTGTTCGGCAGCGGCCAGCCGATGACGGTGGTCACCTTGATGAAGGACGGACGGTCGGTCACGGCCTTGGCGGCCTCGACGGCGGCGTACAGTTCGGCGACCTTCTCTTCGTAGGTCGTGAAGCCGTTGGTGAAGTCGACGTGCTGCACGTGCCAGCCGTAGGCGGTGTAACGGGCCTCGACGTCTTCGGAGAAGGCGATCTTGGTGTCGCCTTCGATCGAGATGCGGTTGTCGTCGTAGAACAGGATCAGGTTGCCGAGTTCCTGGGTTGCCGCCAAGGACGAGGCCTCGCCGGAGACACCCTCCTGCATGCAGCCGTCCCCGGCGATGCAGTAGACGTAGTGGTCGAACACCGAGGTGCCCGGGGCTGCGGTCGGGTCGTAGAGCTCGCGGCTGTGACGCGCGGACATGGCAAACCCGACGGCATTGGCGACGCCCGCACCGAGGGGGCCCGTGGTGGCCTCGACGCCCGCGGTGTGGCCGAACTCCGGGTGGCCGGGGGTGGCCGAACCCCAGGTGCGCAATGCCTCAATGTCGGACAGTTCCAGCCCGAAACCGGCCAGGAAGAGCTGGTTGTACTGCAGGATCGAGGCGTGACCGGCCGACAGCACGAAGCGGTCGCGCCCCAGCCAGCGGGGCTCGGCCGGGTCGAGCGTCATCACCTTCTGGTACAGCAGGTATGCCAGGGGGGCCAGCGAGATGGCCGTCCCGGGGTGGCCGTTGCCCACCTTCTCGACCGCGTCGGCGGCGAGTACCCGCGCGGTATCCACCGCGCGTTGGTCCTGCTGGGTCCAGGTGAATGCGGTCATCAACACTCCTCGTTCGTTGCACATGGGTGCGGACAGGGTACGAGGTCAGGGTAGAGCACACCCTCACGCCAAAGCGCACTGTTGCCCGGCGGATGCCACGCCTCGTCGTCCCGGGGACGCGGCCCTCTCGCATTTGATATTGATTCTCATTATGTGTAGACTGTGGCATGACGCCACGCCGAACACCCGTTCCCCTCCGTCCCGCCATCGGTCTCGCCGCCGCAACTCTCCTCCTCAGCGCCTGCGCGGCCCCCGCACCCTCCGCAGGCACCGCAACCCCGACACCAGACCCCGCCACCCAGGTCGGCGGAAACTCCCGCGAAGGACGCAGCCAAACAACCCGGCTGCTCTTCTCGCACGACAACGGCCTCACGCTGATCGATGCCACGTCCGGGGAGGTCGTCCAGGAGACCGCACACCCCGGTTTCCTACGGCTCAACAAGGCTGGCGACGGGCGCCACGTCGTCGTCACCGACGGCGACCGGTTCCTGGTCTACGACGCCGGGGTGCGCTCCCGCCCCCACGGCGACCACGCGCCCCACCACGGCGTCGCGGTACCGCTGCGCGACGATGCCGTGCTCGTGACCCAAGGCACCGAGCAGTCCCGCTCGACGGTGCAGGTCCGGCGCGGCGACCAGATCATCGCCCACACCGACGACTGCCCCGGCGTCCATGGCGAAGCGACCGCGCAGAGCACCTCCGACGGCGACACGGTTCTGCTGGGCTGCACCAATGGTCCGGTCGTGTGGCGCGACGGCGCCTTCCACAAGGTGTCGGCCCCCGACGCGTACGCGCGGACCGGAAACGCCGCCGGATCCCCCGTCTCGCCCATCGTGTTGACCGACTACAAGTCCGATGCCCAGGCCAAGCAGGAGCATCCGACGCGGGTCGCGCTCGTGGACACGCGCACCAACGCGCTGTCCTTGGTCGAGTTGGGCTCCTCGTACTGGTTCCGCTCCCTGGCTCGCGGCCCCCACGGCGAAGCGCTCGTCCTCACCTACGACGGTGCCGTGAAGATCATCAACCCCGAGTCGGGAGCCATCGAGGCGTCCATCCCGGCCATCGGCCCCTGGAGTGAGAAGGCGGACTGGCAAGAAGCCGGGCCCTCGATCACCGTCGCCGGCGATACCGCCTACGTGACGGACGCCCAAGCCTCCAGCGTGACGGTCATCGATCTTCACTCGCGCGCGGTGTCGCACACGCTCGCCTTGGGTGCGACACCCATCGAGGTCGCCGTCGTGAACGGCATGACCGCAGAAGAAGAGGCCGACCAGCACGATCACGCCCACGGCTGACGGCCCGCCCCTGACCCCGGGCGTCTGACTGGCTGCGGACGCCCGGGCCCTGGCCCTCTCCCCGGCGGTGGGGAGAGGGCCGCGCCCTGCGGCAGGTCAGGATTCCAGCGCCGTACCTCGACGCTCCGGCAGCCGCGTCGCGGCCGCAGCGGCTAGCGCGAACGCCGCACCAAAGACGCCAAACACCAGCCCCGAACCCCCAGACGCCAGCATCACCGGTACCGCCAGGGGAGCAATGATGGACGCGATGCGCCCGAAAGCGGCCGCCGCCCCGGCACCGGTGCCCCGCAGCGTGGTCGGGTACAACTCAGGGCCCACCGCGTACAGCGCACCCCAGGCGCCCAGGTTGAAGAACGACAGCAGGCAGCCCGTCAGCAGGATGGACCACTCCGCGTTCGCCACGCCGAAACCGACCGCAGCGACAGCCGACCCCGCCAAGAACGTGGCCAAGGTGGGGCGGCGTCCCCACTTCTCGATCAACCAGGCAGCCGCCGCATAGCCGGGCAGTTGCGCCAGCGTGATGATGAGCGTGAACTCGAAGCTCTTCACCAGGGGGAAGCCTCGCCCCACCAGCAGGCTGGGGATCCAGATGAAGGCGCCGTAGTAGGACAAGTTGATGCAGAACCACACCACCCACAAGGCGGCGGTGCGGCCACGCAAAGCCGGACTCCAGATGGACACCGTGCCCGCCGTGACGGTGGGGGGTTCGTCCGGGCTGGGCACCGGGGCCACCCCTGCCGCATCCTCGAAGCGCCGCACGGACGCCTCCGCCTCGGCGAACCTGCGCTTGCTCTCCAGGAACCGCACCGATTCGGGCAACCCGTAGCGGACCACCACGGCGTACAGGGTGGGCACGATGCCCACCGCGAGCGCCCAACGCCACCCGTCGGGGCTTGCCGGCACCAGCAGGTAGCCCAGCAGCGCCGCACCGATCCAGCCCACCGCCCAGAATGCCTCCAGCGCGACCACGACGCGGCCGCGCATCCGACGGGGGGCGAACTCGCTCACCAGGGTGGAGGCCACCGGCAGTTCGGCACCCAGACCAAGCCCGACCAGGAAGCGCAACGCGATCAGCACTGCGACCGATCCGGCCAGCGCGGAGGCTCCCGTGGCGATGCCGTACACCAGCAGCGTCAGCGCGAAGACCTGGCGACGACCCACCCGATCGGCGAGCAGCCCGCCCAGGCTGGCCCCCAGCGCCATTCCGACAAACCCGATCGACCCGATGACGCTGAGCGTCGTGGGATCCAGCTTCCACGAGACCGCCAAGGCGGCCATCACGAACGAGATCAGGCCCACATCCATGGCGTCCAGCGCCCACCCGACCCCCGACCCGACCAGCAGTCGGGTGTGCTGCCGCGTGAACGGCAGTCGGTCCAGGCGCTGCGCCCGGGTCAGCTTCTGCTCCATGTCCGTGCAGACTAGGCCCCTCACCGCTCCACCGCACCAGGCGTCCGAAGCCCGGCGCGACGAGGAACGGGCGCAACGAGGAACAATGGACGCCATGACGTCCGCACTGACCCCCGTGGGTTTCGACGAGCAGTTGGCTCAGGAATGGGACTGGCTGCCGGGCGCTGCGGTGGAACTTGAGGAGTATCTGCGTCGGTTGATGGCCGAAGAGCCCATCAACGCCCACCTGATCACCGCCCGATCCAAGTCGATCGCCTCGTTCCTGCGTAAGTGCCGCGCAAAGGGGTATGCCGACCCGCGCCACCAGGTGACCGATCTCGTGGCCGCCCGTGTCATCGTCTACACGTCTGCGGAACGGGAGCGCGCGATGGCGGCCATCCGGGCCCGGTTCACCCTCACCGAGGACCGCAACCCGGGCGACGAACGCGACGGCGACCACAAGGGGTACGACTGCTGGCATTTCATCGTGACCGGCGAGCGATTCGACTCCCAGTGGATCCGACGCGGCGGCGACCTGGACCACTACTTCCACGCCTTCAACGGCCTGGAGATCCAAGTCCGGACGGTGGCCGCGCACGCCTGGGCCGAGTATGAGCACGCGTTGCGCTACAAGAGCACCCAGTACGCCGAACTCTCACCGCAAGGACGCGCCGAGATCGACGTCCTCTTCCTGGAGGCGCATCAGTTGCGCCAGCGCCTCGACGACTCGTTCCTCAGCATCGCCGACCGACTGCGCGACCTGCCCGGCCCCGCCGCGACCGTCGCGCCCCGCGACGACGCGCCTGCAGCGCTGCCCAGTCAGCCTCCTGTACCTCAGCCGAATGCCGACGACATCGAGATCGCCGCCGTCCGCGCATGGATCGCGGCCCGATACCCCGACGCCGAGGAACCCTCAGATCAGGGGCTGCGATTCGCGGTGGAACTCCTGCGCGCCATCGGCGACCCGCTGGACCAGATCAAGCGCCGTCTCGAACGGCTGCCCGCCGGTCTGGTGGCCAACAACCTGCGCCGCGATAGCACCGGCATCTCCCGCGTCCGCGCCCTCGACGACGAACTCCTGGCGTCCTATGGGGAGCGCTACCTGCGCGCGACGCAACACGCCGGGTCGGACCCGTCGATGCAGGCCCGACGCGACCAGTTGCGCTGGCGCTGGCGGCTGTTGCGCAACAAGGTTCCTCGCGGTCGCGACTGAGCCTGGCGTCTGGGGTTAGGCCGCCAGTTCCGCGTAGCGACCACCGGCTGCCAGCAGGCTCTCGTGCGTGCCCCGCTCGACGATGCGCCCGTGGTCCATGACGACGATCTCGTCGGCGTCGCGCACCGTGCTGAGGCGATGGGCGATCGTGAGCGTCGTGCGTCCTTGGGCGAGCGCGTCCAGGGCAGCCTGGAACTCTCGTTCGGTCTCGGTGTCGAGCGCGCTGGTCGCCTCGTCGAGGACCAGCACGCGCGGATCGGCCAGCAGCGTGCGCGCCACCGCGATGCGTTGGCGCTCGCCACCGGAGAGCCGATGACCGCGCGCCCCGACCAGGGTGTCCAACCCCGCGGGCAGCGCGGCGATGGTCTCTGCGACCTGAGCCACCCCGAGGGCACGCCACAGTTCCGCGTCGTCGGCGTCCGGCTTGGCCTGGAGGAGGTTGTCGCGGACGCTGGCATGCGACAGGTACGTCTCTTGGCTCACGACGCCGATGGCGCGGGCGCGGTCGGTCAAGGAGAGGTCGCGCAGGTCGATCCCGTCGAGCGTGATGCGCCCGCGGGTGGGGTCGGCGAGCCGCACCAGGAGTGAGGCCAGCGTGGACTTGCCTGAGCCGGTCTCCCCCACCACGGCGACCGTCCGTCCGGGCGCGAGCGTCAGATCGACGTCGGACACGACGTCCACGTCACCGTCGGGGTAGCGGTAGCTGACGTCCTCGAACACGACCTCGCCACGCACGGACGCGGCAGGCAGGGGTGTGGGATGCGTGGATTCTGGGACATCCACGGGGAGGTCGAGGTAGCCGAAGATGCGGCTCAGCAGCGCCATGGACGCGACCCACTGGGCTCCCATGCTCAGCAGCCCCAGGATGGGACGGAAGATCTGCGACTGCAAGGCGGTGAACGCGACCAGGGTGCCGATCGTGATGTCACCGGTGAGCGCGGGGAAGCCTGCGGCGAGATAGATGATCGCGGGGATCACGGCGAAGATGATCTGCATGGTGGCCATGCGCCACTTCCCGGCGAGTTGGCTGCGGATCTCCAGATCGACGAGCGTCGCCGAGGTTTCGTCGAAGGCGTCGACGCGCGCTTGTGCGGCACCGAGGGTCTTGGTCAACAGGGCGCCGTTGACGCTGAGGGCCTCGTCGACCTGGGCGTGGAGGTCCGCCAAGGTGGCCTGCCGTTGAGCGGTGATGTCGCGGCGAATCAACGCGACGCGGCGGGTGAGCAGCACAGCGGGGGGAAGGACGATGAGGCTGAGCAGGCTGAGGCGCCAGTCCAGGAGAACCATGGCTGCGGCGGTGCCGACGGCGGTGGTGACGTTGGAGGCCACGGAGGTCGCCGTGGTGGTGATGACGGATTGAAGCCCCGCGATGTCATTGATGAGGCGCGATTGGATCTCTCCGCCGCGCGTGCGCTTGAAGAAGGCCATCGACTGACGTTGCAGGTGGGCGAAGACGTCGGAACGCAGGCGGCTCATGACCCGCTGCCCCATCGCGGTGGCAAGCCATGTCTGGACGACCCCAAGCACTCCGGTGGCGATGGCGATGGCGATCATGCCCCCGGCGGCCCAGGCCAGGAGGGTGAGGTCGCCGTGAGGGAGCGCGTCGTCGATGACGGCGCGCAGCAGGAAGGGTTGCGCCAAGCCGACGAGCGATGCGGCCACGACCGCAAGAATGACGACGCTCAGCGCGCCGAGGTGGGGCCGGAAGAGGCGGACGACCCGCTCCCAACTCACAGGCGATTCGGCGAGTTGTGCGCGGTCGGCGGGATCGATGCGGGCGGGGCCGCGGAGTTCTGGGGGGCCCATAGCCATGTGGTGCCCCTTTCTGTCGTTATACTGAGGTTACCTCACTATCAACTGCGGAGGCTCTGTGAGTATTCCCGCCACGTCCGAGTTGGCCGACCTCATCCTGCGCGCGGCACGACGCCTGCGCGCTGCCCACGCGGCCGCCCTCGACGGGCTCCCCGTCAACCCTCACCAGGCCCACGCCCTGCGCGCCATCGCCCGACTCGAGCCCGCACGCCCCTCGCAGGTCGCCGGACGCCTCCGCGTCGCCCGAGGGTCGGCGACGGAGGTCATCGACACGCTCGAGGCCGGCGGCTGGGTGGCACGCACCCCCGACCCCTCCGACGGACGCGCCACCCTGCTCTCCCTCACCCCCTCGGGCCGCGACCTCCTGGCCCGCGTCGCACAGGCGCGCGATCGCGGCGCGGAGGGGGTCCTCGGCGGACTCTCCCCCCAGGAGCGCGCCACGCTCACCGAGGCCCTGACCCCCCTCACCACCCCCGATCCTCAGGCGTAGCCCACCCGCAGCGATCCACGGGCCCCGTTTTGTCGAAGGACTCCGCACGCGTTAGTGTTGAGAACGCTTCTCACTATTGTTAGGAGCTTCCGATGCGCGCCTCCCGCGTGGCCCTTCCGGGTCTCATCGCGTCCCTTGCCCTGCTAGCCACCGCCTGTTCATCCGGGGCCGCGACGCCCTCCTCCCCTCCCGAAGGCTCCGCCGCGGACGCACCGCTGGCCATCGCGACAACGACCCATTGGGGCTCGATCCTGTCCGACATCAGCCAGTGCGCGGGAACGACCTCGGCCACGCTCATGGGACCCGGGGACGATCCCCACGAGTTCTCCACGTCCTCGGCGGAGGTGGCAAACCTGGTCAAGGCCAAACTCGTCATCACCAACGGGCTCGGGCTCGAGGGCGGCCTGCGCACCACCCTCGCCAACGCGGCCAAGGACGGCGCCCACCTGGTCGAGATGGCACCCCAACTCGACCCCATCCCGTTCGGATCAGCACAGCACAGCGATGCTGCCGAGCACGGCGGAAGCGCCGAACCCCACAGCGACCACGCCGGACACGACCACGGCACCACCGACCCCCACGTTCACATGGACGCCGGACGCATGGCCAAAGGGGCCGCCCTCGTCGGATCCGCCCTCGCCGACGCCACCGGCAACAGCACGTTCACGACCTGCGGCGCCCAGGTCGAGCAGCAACTCCGCGACACCGACGCCGAGGTTCGCCAGATCCTGTCGATGATCCCCCAGGAGCGACGCGTCCTGCTGACCGATCATGAGGCCTACAACTACTTCGCGCAGGCGTACGGGTTCACCGTCGCCGGCGTCGTGATCCCCGGCGGCGGCACGGACGCCGAGCCCAGTTCCGCCGAACTGGCGGCGCTCGTGGACGTCGTCCACCGCACCGGAGTGCGCGCCATCTTCTCCAACAACACGGTCAATCCGCGCCTGGTTGACGCCGTCGCCCGCGAGGCGGGCACCCCGCTCGCCGTCGTCGAACTGTATGAAGGGTCCGTTGGCCCGGCGGGGTCTGGCGCCGACACCTACCGCGGCATGATGCTCACCGACGCGCAGCGCATCGCTGACGCGCTGGCGTGAGGGCAGGCCAGCCATGGAATGGTGGATCGAGCCCTTTCTCCTGGGCTTCCAGCAACGCGCACTCATCGGCGGAATGGTGGCCGCTGCCACCTGTTCCGTCGTCGGGGTGTGGCTTGTCCTGCGCGGCATGAGCTTCTTCGGGGACGCCTTCGTCCATGGCGTCCTGCCGGGCATCGCCGCCGGGGTCATCTTCGGCTTCAGCCCCTTCCTGGGAGCTGCCATCGCGGCGCTGGTCATGGTCGCCGGGATCGAACCGATCCACCGGCAGACGTCGCTGAAGGAGGACACCGCCATCGGGTTGTTGTTCGTCGGGATGATGGCCCTGGGCGTGGCGCTGATCAGTAAGTCGCGCTCCTATACGGGGTCGCTCACCTCCATCCTCTTCGGCGACATCTTCGGAGTCGATGAGTCCACCGTCGTGTCGATGAGCGTTCTGGGTGTCATCGTCGTCGCCGGTTCGCTGGTGCTGTACCGGCCACTGCTGGCGCTAGCGTTCTCCTCGGCGAAGGCGCAGACGCTGGGCATGAACCCGCGCTTCACCCATGCCGCCCTGCTCGTGCTCATCGCCACGGCAGTGATCGGCAGCTTCCAGGCCGTCGGGACTCTGCTCGTCTTCGGCCTGCTCGTCGGCCCCCCTGCCACGGCAGCGCTCCTGGCGCGCACCGTCCCGCAGATGTTCCTGACCTCCGTGGTACTCGCGGCTTTCGCCGTGTGGCTGGGCCTCACGCTCAGCTACCACTGGGGCACGGCAGGCTCGGCCACCATGGCGCTGGTCTCCATCGCCGTCTTCTTCCTCACCCTCACCGTCCGGCGCACCGCCTCATGGCTGGCAGCCCGACCCGCCCAGGAGGTCCACGCATGAACGCGACACCCCCGTTTGCTCTCGGCACCGGGGTGACGCTGGGTTATGGCCATCAGGTCGCGTTGGCGGCGTCCGATTTCACCATCCCAGCTCAGGGCGTCACCGCCATCATCGGCCCTAACGGTTCAGGAAAATCGACCCTCCTCAACGCCCTGGCCGGCATCCTCCCGGTCATGGGGGGAACGCTGAGCGTGCTGGGGGGCCCACCTGGACGCCGCGGGGTCACCTCATACGTGATGCAGTCACCCGCGTTCCCGACCGACACCCCCATCACTGTCGGCGAGGCCGTCGCTATGGGGCTGTACTCCGACCTGGGTTGGTTCCGGCGTCCCCGCGCCCGCGACCGGGCCCGGGTGCAGGAGGCGATGGAACGCCTGGACGTGACCGCGCTCGCAGGCAGGCACCTCGATGAGTTGTCCGGCGGACAGCGCCAACGCGTCTATGTGGCTCAAGGGATCACCCAACGCCACCAGATGCTGCTGCTTGATGAGCCCCTCACTGGGCTCGACTTGGTCTCGATGCGGACGATCGACGCCATCATCCACGCTGAACGCGAGCGAGGCCACGGCGTCGTGCTGACCACCCACGACCTAGACGAGGCTCGCGCGGCCGACTGGGTGCTCCTCACGGGAGGCCGCGTTCTCGCGGCGGGCCCTCCCGAGGAGGTCCTCACCCGCGAACACGTGGAGAAGGCCTACGGCTTGGGCGCGCTACACCCGGCGACCACGGACCTCCTCGACGATCCAGCATGCCCGCCCCATCGACCCGACAGCACGCCGGATATGGCCCACTGCAACCGCCCCAGGGGATGAGGCGCAGCCCATCCCGAGGGCTGATGCTCCCCTGGTGCGGGGTGTTTACGCTGGTCAGGTGACCACACCGCTCCCCGCACCTGAGCAGACGACCCTCCCCCGGTGGCGGGAGTCGTCCTTCTGGATCCCGCGCCCGACGGATGCCATGTTGGCTGCGCTCGTGATGTTCGTTGCCCTCGACCAGTGGGACGTCGGTGGCGGCTCGTGGTTCCTGCTTCGCCTCGTCGGCATCGCGATCCCCCTGCTGTGGCGTCTGAAGTTCCCCGACCTGGTGGCGCTCGCCATCATCCCGGTCCACCTGCTCCAGGTCGGATTCGCGATGGGGCCGTCGCTGACCAACATCGCCGTCCCGATCATGCTGTACACCGTCGCCGCTTACGGGCGGGAGCGGTGGCGCAACAGTTGGCTGATCATCGGCTTTGCCGCCGCGCTACTCGCGGCGATCTCCTGGTCGGGGATGTCGTGGCATCCGGACGAGAGCGACATGTTCGCCCTGGCCGCATCGTTCACCGCGATGGCCTCCCTGGTGGCCGCCTCCTGGGCGATCGGCAGCGCCGTCCGCTCCCGCTCGGTCGCCCGGGACGCCTCCCTCCACGCCCTCCTCGCCCAGCAGCAGCAATACCAGCAGGCGATGCTGCTCACGGCGACGCAGGAGCGTCAGCGTCTGGCCCGGGAGATGCACGATGTGGTCGCCCACAGCCTCGCCGTGATCGTCGTCCAGGCCGATGGCGGTGCGTATGCCGCGGGCATGGACGGCGACCCGGAGAAGCGTCTCGCCGTGGCTGAGCGCGCGCTCACCACCATCCGCACCACCGCCCAAGAATCCCTCGCCGAGACCCGCCGTCTCGTCGGTGTCTTGCGCGACGGTCAGGCACCCGAACTCGCCCCGGCCGCCAACCTTGGTGATCTTCAGGGCATCATCCAAGGTTTGGTCGATGCGGGTCGCGACGTGCGCCTGGAGGTCACCGGCGACGTCAGCTTGCGCCGCCTGCTGACCCCCGCGATGGAACTGGCCATCGTGCGCATCGTCCAAGAAGCCCTCACCAATGCGGTCAAACACGCCGGGCCAGACGCCGCCGTCCGGGTCCGTATTCACCACTCCCCCGCCGGGGTGTCACTGCAGATCCGCGACAACGGCAAGGGAGCAGGGGTCACCGACGGTCTCGGACACGGGCTGGTCGGCATGCGCGAGCGCGTCGCCGCCTTTGGTGGCACGATGGCCGCACGCAACCACATCACCGGAGGTTTCGTGATCGAA
>RRZU011666487.1_pt1 | contig 81775 bp, 50 predicted proteins | sample 2165561 | NCBI WGS metagenome assembly RRZU01 (sample SAMN10456909, study PRJNA506462) | wastewater metagenome | isolation source: wastewater sludge | place: USA: Moscow, Idaho
CACCCGGATCGCCCGCTCGGGGCAGTGCTCGGGAACCCGGTGGGCCATCGTGGACTCCACCAGCTGATCAATCAGGCCCCGCGGATCGTCGATCCCCATGCCGTACCCCTCGGCCCGCAGCCGCCCGAGCGCGTCGGCGGCCGAGCGGACCGCCGAGCGCAGCGCCAACTCCGCGTCACCGAGGTCGAAGTGTTCGGGAGTCGGTTCGGCGGGCAGGGAGTACACCGTCCAGGACACCGTGCACAGCTCTGGCGCCGACTCGAAATCCGGCTCCGAGTAATCGCTTTCGTCGTCGGCGTAGCCCAGATCGGCCACCAGGCCGACGGGCGTCCCGACGGTCGAGCTGACGACGATCGCCTCGCCGGCGGCCACGGCGTCCCGCGCGAACGTGGTTCCGGCCGGCAATCCCCGAACGTCGCCGGGCACCGGCAGTGCCAGCGACAGCGCCGGCCCCGGTCCGGAGCGCGAGCCCGTGGCAGTACGCAGGGTCTGGAGCAGCGAGACCGCGCCCGCGTCGTTGAGGTCCGGCCAGGGCAGTCCGGTGGCATCGGCCGCGGCCGCGTCGTAGGCAGTGACCGAATGCCTTGGCGCCCACTGCGATAGCGCGTCGAGAATGTCGTCCGGGGCGGCCTGCCCCGCGAGCCACGCGTTGGCCCACACGGTGAGCGAGGCGGTCGGGCACCACATGAAGCGCAGTGTAACGGCACAGTGTGCGCCGAGCCCGCCACGCGGACACGCCGCGCGGGTATTCTCGGGACATGCCTGCGGCCCTGATCTGGCTCGTCGCCGCACTGGGCCTTGCCGGTGCCGAGGCCCTCACCGGGGACATGTTCCTCTTGATGCTGGGTGGCGGTGCACTCGCGGCCGCCGCCACCAGTTGGATGTTCGCCTGGCCGATCTGGGTCGACGGCGCGGTATTCCTGGTGGTCTCGGTCCTGTTGCTGGTGCTGGTCCGGCCGGCGCTGCGGCGCCGGCTACTGGCAGGTCCACCGGATCAGACCGGAATCGCGGCACTCGAGGGCAAGCATGCGCTGGTGCTGGATGAAGTGTCGGTGCACCGTGGCCAGGTGAAGCTCGACGGCGAGGTCTGGACGGCCCGCACACTCAACGAGCAGGACATCTATCAGCCGGGCGACCGCGTGACCGTCATGCGGATCGACGGTGCCACCGCGGTGGTCTGGAAGAACGAATAGAGGGGGAATATTCATGAACGGTGCCGTAGCCGGACTGGTACTGCTGGCGGTCCTGGTGGTCCTGGCGATCATCATCGTGTCCAAGTCGGTCGCGCTGATCCCACAGGCCGAGGCCGCCGTGATCGAGCGACTCGGCCGGTACAGCCGCACCGTCAGCGGTCAGCTCACGCTGCTGGTCCCGTTCATCGACCGGGTGCGCGCCCGGGTCGACCTGCGTGAGCGGGTGGTGTCGTTCCCGCCGCAGCCGGTGATCACCGAGGACAACCTGACGCTGAACATCGACACCGTGGTGTACTTCCAGGTCACCAGCCCGCAGGCGGCGGTGTACGCCATCAGCAACTACATCGTCGGCGTCGAACAGTTGACCACCACCACGCTGCGCAACGTCGTCGGCGGCATGACGCTGGAACAGACGCTGACCTCGCGCGACCAGATCAACGCGCAGCTGCGCGGGGTGCTCGACGAGGCCACCGGCAAGTGGGGTCTTCGGGTGGCCCGGGTTGAGCTGCGTTCCATCGATCCGCCGCCGTCGGTACAGGAGTCGATGGAGAAGCAGATGAAGGCCGACCGCGAGAAGCGCGCGATGATCCTCACCGCCGAGGGTGTGCGGGAGTCGTCGATCAAACAGGCCGAAGGTCAGAAGCAGTCCCAGATCCTGGCGGCCGAGGGCGCCAAGCAGGCGGCCATCCTGACCGCCGAGGCCGACCGGCAGTCGCGCATCCTGCGGGCCCAGGGCGAACGGGCCGCTCAGTACCTGCAGGCGCAGGGCCAGGCCAAGGCCATCGAGAAGACGTTCGCGGCCATCAAGGCCGGCCGGCCCACGCCGGAGCTGCTGGCCTACCAGTACCTGCAGACCCTGCCGAAGATGGCCGAGGGCGAGGCCAACAAGGTGTGGTTGGTGCCCAGCGACTTCGGTTCGGCACTGCAGGGGTTCACCAAGCTGCTCGGCGCGCCCGGGGAGGACGGCGTGTTCCGCTACACCCCGTCGCCGGTGGAGCCCACCCCCGCCGAGGCCGATGACGCTGCCGAGGTGGCCGACTGGTTCGAGACCGCGGCGGATCCGGCGATTGCGCAGGCCGTCGCGAAGGCCGAGGCCGATGCCCGGGACAACTCCGCGCCGGCCATCACCGGCCCCAGCCTGGACGTCTCGTCCACCGAGATCGGTCGCGCCGCCGGCGCCGAGGTTCCGCCGCCCGGCGGCACGCACCGGGCCTGAGTGGGGGCGGCTATGAAACTCACGTCACCGGTCGTCTACCGGGCACTCGCGGTTTTCCAGGTCGCGGACGCCGCGGCGTGCGCGGCCCAGGTGCCGCCGATCCGGCAGGCTCTCGACGCGGTCAACTGTCCGCCGGAGGTGCGCCCGATCCTGCCGGTGGTCAAGACCGCCTCGGCGATCGGGCTCGCGTCGGTGGGCCGTTTCCCCGCGTTGGCCCGGCTCACCACCTTGATGCTCACCATCTATTTCATCCTCGCGGTGGCGTTCCATGTGCGGGCCCGCGACTGGAGCCCCGGACTGGTGGCGGCGAGCTCCTTCCTGGGTATTTTCGGCGCGATGACGGTGCAGGGTCCGGCTGCGTCACGGTCCGCGTAGCGGCGGCATAACCCGAGGGCATTCGGGCCCACGCACGTGCAACACAACATTTTCTCAGGTCTTTCTGGAGATATCTGGCCTGGTAGAGGGCCCCCGTGGTAGCACGGTGGAGAACGTGGGCATTCCCGAGCAGATCGTGCAGAACCTCGCGAACGCCGTCGGCGGAATATCTTTTCCGGGCAGGGAATTGCTACGATCGCCACACTCAGCCCGCCGACCTCTGAAACCGCTTCCACTGCAACGGAATCCGCCAAAACCGCCGACGTGGATGCGCCGCCGTCGGGCACCGGCGAGGCGCCGGCGAGCGCCTAGTCGGCCACCGAATCGGCGGCCGTCGTTCCGGCCTCCGCGTCGTCGATGGCGCCGGGTGCAGTGTCGCCGGGATCCTTGCGATGCTTGTACACCTCGTAGGCCAAGCCCGCGATCCCCAGCGACGCGGTGGCCAGCGAGACCAGGGCCAGCGCCGGGCTGACATTGCCGGTGAAGGCATCGCCGAGGATCACCACCGCGGCCGTGCCGGGCAGGATGCCCACCAGCGTCGCCAGCGTGTACGGCGCAACCCGAACCGCTGATGCACCGGCGGCGTAGTTGATCACCGCGAACGGCACCATCGGGATCAACCGCAGCGACAGCACCGCCAACCAGCCGCGTTGCCGCAATCGGGCGTCTACCGCTTCGACGGCCGGATGACTGACCAGGTTGGCCAGCTGCCAACCGCCGGCCCGGACCAGCACCAGGGCCAGCACCGCGCTGGCAGTGCTCGCCGCCACCGCGATCACCGCACCCCACCACGAGCCGAAGAGCAGGCCGGCCGCCAGCGTGAAGGCCGTGCGCGGGAAGGGGAACACCGTCGCCACGATGTGGGCGGCCAAGAATGCCAGCGGGAACCACGGGCCCACCGAGCCCGCCCAGTCGCGCAGCTGCACGGCAGTCGGCAACGGGACGAGCAGTGCAACTGCGACAAGGATCACAACGCCCACGACCAGCGTGATGATCCGGCGGCGGGACAGTTGCTGGGCGGTGCTGATCAGCGCCTCGCTCACATTGCGCAGCGTGCGGATGATCGGCGCGGCCACGGTTTCCAAGCGTACGGGCAGATTCGCTGGCGTGTGCCGACCGGCCTCTTCGGCCGCGAAGCCCATCATTTAGCCTGATTAGTCGAGTGCCGGTGTCGCCGGCCGCCCTGCCGCGACGACAGGAGTTGCCGGTGTCCATGGATACCCCAGTTTCGCACGAGCCCGACCTCGAACAGGGACGTGCACGCTGGCGCACGGCGGTCGCCAGCGTGCTGGCCAAGGGCCGCACCGGCGAGTTGCCCGCCGAGCCCGAACGCCTGCTGGACACCCCGACCTACGAGGGCTTCGACATCCACCCGCTCTACACCGCACTCGACGCGTTGCCGCAGGCGCCGCTGCCGGGCAGCTTCCCCTTCACCCGCGGCGGCGACGGCGGCCGTGATGTGCTGACCGGCTGGCTCGTGATGGAAGCCTTCCCTGCGGCCGGGGTGGTCGCCGGGGCCGGCAATGCCGCCGTGCTGGGCGCCCTGTCCGACGGTGTCAGCGGCCTGGTGCTGCGGATCGGCGCAGAGGGCATTCCGGCGGCCGACGTGGACCGCCACCTCGAGGGCGTCTTCCTGGAACTGGTGCCCGTCGTGCTGGACGCCGGGGCCGACCTGTTGGTCGCCGCCGACGCGGTCCTCGATCTCGTCGCCGCGCTGCCCGCGGACAAACGCGGCTCCTTGTCGATCGACTGCGGCGCGGACCCACTGATGGCCGGGTTCGCCGACGTTGCGGTGCCGGAGCTGGCGGACGTCGTCGCACTGGCGACCCGGCTCGCCGAGCACGGCGGCGGGATCCGGGCGATCACCGTGGACGGCCCGGCGCTGCACAACCGCGGCGCCAACGCCGCCCTGGAACTGGCCGGCGCGATCGCCGCCGGCGTGGCCTACGTGCGGCTGCTCACCGAGGCCGGCCTGCCCGTCGCCGATGCGTTGCGCCAGATCAGCTTCCGCTTTGCCGCCGACGACGACCAGTTCCTCACCATCGCGAAAATCCGTGCGGCCCGCCAACTCTGGGCCCGTGTCGCTGAGGTGGCCGGCGCACCCGATGCGGGAGCGGCCACCATCCACGCCGTCAGTTCGCTGCCGATGATGACGCAACGCGACCCGTGGGTGAACATGCTGCGGTGCACCCTGTCGGCGTTCGGCGCCGGGGTGGGCGGTGCCGACACCGTGCTGGTGCAACCGTTCGACGCCGCCATCCCGGGCGGCGCGCCGGGGATCAACCCCGGCTTCGCGCGGCGCATCGCCCGCAACACCCAGTTGCTGCTGCTCGAGGAGTCCCACCTGGGCCGGGTGCTCGATCCGGCGGCCGGTTCCTGGTTCGTCGAGAGCCTGACCGAACAACTGGCCGACCAGGCCTGGGCCGACTTCCAGGCCATCGAGGGGGCCGGCGGGTTCGTGGCGGCCCGGGATCTGGTGAGCGGCCGGATCGCCGAGGTGGCCGCGCGCCGCGCCGACGACATCGCCCACCGAAGGACATCGGTAACCGGGGTGAACGAGTTCGCGAATCTGGCTGAACCTCCTCTGGCCCAAGGTGATTCACTGGCGGGAGTGGCGCGGTACGCCGCCGGCTTCGAGGCCCTGCGGGATCGCTCGGACGCGTTCCTGGCCAACGGCGGTGCACGGCCGAAGGTGCTGCTGCTGCCGCTGGGCCCGCTGGCCGAACACAATGTGCGGACCACCTTCGCGACCAACCTGCTGGCCTCCGGCGGGATCGAGGCCGTCAACCCCGGTCCGCTCGATGCCGGCGGGGTGCCGGCTGCCGTCGCCGCGGCCGGCGGTCCGGCGATCGCGGTGGTGTGCGGAACCGACAGCCGGTACGGCGCCGAAACCTCCGATGTGGTCGCCGCGGCACACGATGCGGGGGTCGAGCAGGTCTACCTGGCCGGCCCCGAGCGCGCGGTCGCCGAGGCCGCCGCCAAGCCGGACGGTTACCTGACCGCGAAGATCGATGCGGTCGAAGCACTCTCGACCCTGCTCACCCGATTGGGGGCATGACCCAATGACGACGTCTGACATGACTGCCCAGGCGCTCGGCAGCTTCGCCGACGTACCGCTGCGCGGCGGTACATCGGCGACCGAGCCGACGGCGGCCGACGTCTCCGCGGCCGTCGCCGCCGCCGCCACCGCCAATGGATACACCGCCGACCAGCTGGCCTGGGCGACACCCGAGGGCATCGAGGTGCGCCCGGTCTACATCGAGGCAGACCGTGCCGCCGCGGCCGCGGCGGGTTACCCCGTGGACACCTTCCCGGGCGAGCCGCCGTTCATCCGCGGGCCGTACCCGACGATGTACGTCAACCAGCCCTGGACCGTCCGGCAGTATGCCGGCTTCTCGACGGCGGCCGAGTCCAACGCGTTCTACCGGCGCAACCTGGCCGCGGGCCAGAAGGGCCTGTCGGTGGCCTTCGACCTGGCCACCCACCGCGGCTACGACTCGGATCACCCGCGGGTGGCCGGCGACGTCGGAATGGCCGGCGTGGCAATCGATTCCATTCTGGACATGCGCCAGCTGTTCGACGGTATCGATCTGAGCGCGGTGTCGGTGTCGATGACGATGAACGGTGCGGTGCTGCCGATCCTCGCGCTCTACGTGGTGGCGGCCGAGGAGCAGGGTGTGCCGCCGGAGAAGCTGGCCGGGACCATCCAGAACGACATCCTCAAGGAGTTCATGGTCCGCAACACCTACATCTACCCGCCAAAGCCGTCGATGCGGATCATCTCCGACATCTTCGGCTACACCAGCGTGAAAATGCCGAAGTTCAACAGTATTTCGATCTCCGGGTACCACATCCAGGAAGCCGGGGCCACCGCCGATCTCGAGCTGGCCTACACGCTGGCCGACGGCGTCGAGTACCTGAAGGCCGGCCGGGACGCCGGCCTGGATGTGGACAAGTTCGCCCCCCGATTGTCGTTCTTCTGGGGCATCGGGATGAACTTCTTCATGGAGGTCGCCAAGCTGCGCGCGGGCCGGCTGTTGTGGAGCGAACTGGTCGCCGAGTTCGGTGCCAAGAATCCGAAATCCCTTTCCCTGCGCACCCATTCGCAGACCTCGGGTTGGTCGCTGACCGCGCAGGATGTGTTCAACAACGTCGCGCGCACCTGTGTCGAGGCCATGGCCGCCACCCAGGGCCACACCCAGTCGCTGCACACCAACGCCCTCGACGAGGCGTTGGCATTGCCCACCGACTTCTCCGCCCGTATCGCCCGCAACACCCAGCTGCTGCTGCAGCAGGAGTCGGGCACCACTCGGCCGATCGACCCCTGGGGTGGTTCGTACTACGTGGAGTGGCTCACCCATCAGCTGGCCGAGAAGGCCCGCGCCCACATCACGGAGGTCGCCGAGCACGGCGGCATGGCGCAGGCCATCGACGAGGGCATCCCGAAGCTGCGCATCGAGGAGGCCGCCGCGCGCACCCAGGCGCGCATCGACTCCGGTGCCCAGCCGCTGATCGGCGTGAACAAGTATCAGGTGGTCGAGGACCAGGACATCGAGGTCCTCAAGGTCGAGAACAGCCGGGTGCGCGCGGAGCAGCTGGCCAAATTGGAGCAACTCCGCGTGGAAAGGGATGAGCGCGCGACACAATCCGCGCTGGCCGAATTGACCAGGGCGGCAGGGGAGTCCGATCACGTTGGTGAAGACGGTCTGGGTAACAACCTGCTGGCGCTGGCCATCGACGCCGCGCGGGCCAAGGCCACGCTCGGTGAGATCTCCGACGCGCTGGAGAAGGTGTACGGCCGGCATCAGGCCGAGATCCGAACCATCGCGGGTGTCTATCGGGATGAGGTCGGAAGTGGTGGGAATGTGACCCAAATGAGCCGCGCAACCGAATTGGTGGAGAAGTTCGCCGAGGCCGATGGCCGCCGGCCGCGCATCCTGGTAGCCAAGATGGGCCAGGACGGCCACGACCGTGGACAGAAGGTTATCGCGACCGCGTTCGCCGACATCGGATTCGACGTCGACGTCGGCTCGCTGTTCTCCACCCCGGACGAGGTCGCGCGCCAGGCCGCCGACAACGACGTGCACGTGGTCGGGGTGTCCTCGCTGGCCGCCGGTCATCTCACGCTGGTGCCCGCGCTGCGCGATGCGCTGGCCGAGGTCGGCCGGCCCGACATCATGGTGGTGGTCGGGGGAGTCATCCCGCCCGGCGACTTCGACGAGCTCTACGCCGCCGGCGCCACGGCGATCTTCCCGCCCGGGACGGTCATCGCCGACGCCGCGATCGGGCTGCTGAACAAGCTGGCCGATCGCCTGGGTTACCACCTGAGCTAGATGCCGGATCCGAGCGAGACCCTTCCGGGGAGAATCCGTAGCGGCGATCGCTCGGCCCTGGCGCGCGCGATCACGCTGATCGAGTCCAGTCGCACCGACCATCGTGCACGCGCCCAGCAGCTGCTGCTCGAGCTGATGCCCGACGCCGGGCGGGCCAGCCATGTCGGCATCACCGGCGTCCCCGGCGTCGGGAAATCGACCACCATCGAAGCGCTCGGGATGTATCTGATCGAGCAGGGCCATCGGGTGGCGGTGCTCGCGGTGGATCCGTCGTCGACGCGCACCGGCGGTTCGATACTCGGCGACAAGACCCGGATGGCCAGGCTGGCCGCCCACCCCGCCGCTTACATCCGGCCGTCGCCCACGTCGGGCACCCTCGGCGGGGTGGCCCGGGCCACCCGGGAGACGATCGTCCTGCTCGAGGCCGCGGGCTATGACGTGATCCTGGTGGAGACCGTCGGGGTCGGACAGTCCGAGGTGACGGTTGCCGCCATGGTGGACACCTTCGTGTTCCTGACCCTGGCGCGCACGGGCGACCAGCTCCAGGGCATCAAGAAGGGCGTCCTGGAACTTGCCGACATCGTCGTGGTGAACAAGGCCGACGGTGCGCACGCGGTCGAGGCGAAGCGGGCGGCCCGGGAGTTGGCCGGCGCACTGCGACTGATCCATCCGCACGATGCTCTCTGGCGACCGCCGGTGTTGACGATGAGTGCGCTCGAGGGCACCGGGGTGGGCGATCTGTGGGATGCGGTGTTGCGGCACCGGCAGGTGCTCACCGACGCTGGCGAGTTCGAGGCCCGGCGGCGGGCCCAGCAGGTGGCGTGGACGTGGGCGATGGTGCGTGACGCGGTTCTCGACCGGGTGCTCAACGCGGCTTCGGTGCGGGCCATCAAGTCGGACGTCGAACGCCGGGTGCGCGACGGCGAACTCACTCCGGCGCTGGCTGCTCAGGAGATCCTGCGGGCGGCAGATGTCTCACAGATCGGTAACGTGCCGTAAGTCCGCTCATGGCGCGGGTGTAGATTCCCGAGGTGTGACCGAGGTTACCGACCGGCAGCGCAGCGAGGCGCTCCCGAAGGGCGTGCAGGGCGCGGCGGACCCGAACTTCGCCTGTGCCGTGCGCGCATTCGCCGCGATGTTCCCGCACCCGCGATTCGGTGGCGGCGCCCTCGCGGTCTACCTGGACGGTGAACCCGTCGTCGACGTCTGGACCGGGTGGTCGGACCGGCGGGGCCGCGTGCACTGGTCGGAGGACACCGGCGCCATGGTGTTCTCGGCGACCAAGGGTGTTGCGGCGACGGTGATCCACCGCCTCGCCGACCGGGGCCTGATCGACTACGACGCCCCGATCGCCGAGTACTGGACCGACTTCGGCGCCAACGGCAAGGCCGACATCACCGTGCGGGAGATGCTGCGGCACCGGTCCGGTCTGGCGCACCTCAACGGGGTGCGCAAGTCCGAGTTGCTGGACCACCGCCTGATGGAGGAACGCATCGCCGCGGCCCCGGTGTCCCGGCAGCGTGGGAAGCCCGCGTACCACGCGCTCACCTACGGCTGGCTGGTGTCGGGTCTGGCCCGCGCGGTCACCGGCAAGGGAATGCGGCAGCTGATCCGGGAGGAGGTGGCCGAACCGCTGAACACCGACGGCCTCCATCTCGGCCGTCCCGGACCCGATTCGCCGACCCGGGCCGCGCAGATCATCCATCCACAGCTGAATTTTCCGAACCCGTTCTTCAACATCATCGCGCCGCGGGCGGCGGTACATCCGCTGACAGCCGGATTCGGCGCCCTGTATTTCCCCGGCATGAAGGCCGTCGTGCAGGGCAACGTCCCGCTGCTCGACAGCGAGGTCCCGGCAGCCAATGGCGTCGCCACGGCGCGCGGCCTGGCCCGGATGTACGGGGCGCTGGCCAACGGCGGCCGGATGAACGGCACCCAGTTCCTGTCCCGCGAACTGACCGCGGGTCTGGTCGGCCGCCCCGACCTCACCCCAGACCGCAGCGTCGGCATGCCGCTGTCATTCCACCTGGGATACCACGGCCTGCCGATCCCGGGCGTCCTGCCCGGTTTCGGCCACGTCGGCCTGGGCGGCTCACTGGGCTGGGCGATCCCCGACAGTGGCGTGGCGATCGGCTTCGTGCACAACCGGCTGCTGACCCCGTTCGTGATGACCGACCAGGCCGGGTTCGTCGGCACGGCGGCGCTGATCCGGGCCGGCGTGGCGCGGGCGCGACGCGGCGGATTCGAGCCGATCAGGGAGTTCGGGGCGCCGTTCGCGGTGTCGAAATCCATCGCGGGCTGACCCACCGGCGACGTATGGAGGCGTGCGCGGCGAGTCGAACGGCCACACGATAAGGTGTCCGGCGTGCCCGGTCCAACGACGCTGTACATCTTCCCGCACGCGGGTGGCTCGCCGAGTTTCTACGCTCCGTTCGCCAAGACGTTCACCACGGATGTCAGGCGGGTCGCCGTCCAATACCCCGGCAAGGGGGGAACGCACGACCTGTCGTCGTTCACCACCATCAACGAACTTGCGGACGAGGTGTGCCGCAAACTCCCGCCGATCGGCGACGACTCGAAGAACGTCGCGTTCTTCGGGCACAGCATGGGCGGACTGGTGTCCTTCGAGGTGGCCCGTCGCCTGGACGAGGCCGGCCACGGCATCGGGGCGCTGTTCCTGTCGGCGATCGCGTCCCCGGGTCGCGTCGGGTTCGACTACATCCCCGACACCGACCGCGGTCTGCTGGATGCCGCCAGCCAAATGATGGGAGTCAATCCCGAATTCCTGGAGAACGAGGAGTTCGCCGCGCGCATCCTCCCGACGCTGCGCGGCCTGATGTCGATCAGCAAGTACGAGTGCGGGCCAGATGCCACGGTGTCGTGCCCGATCTATGCGTACTTCGGCGACGACGATCCGGTGGCCACCCGGGAGAAGGTTCAGCCGTGGGCCGAGCGCACCACCGACGAATGTGTATTACGGGAGTTCCCCGGTCATCATTTCTACCTCACCGACCATTTGCCGGAGTTGGTCAAGGACATCGAGGGGCGGATCTCGCAGCACTGCGGAGGAGGTTAGCTGGGGGCTCCCGCCGCTGCGGCCCCTCAGCTCAGAAATGTTACGGAGGTTAACGATCGGTTTCCTCGGGCCGATTTGCCAGCGCAATTGGAAGTGTCAGTTGTCCGCCATAAGTTACTGAGGAGTTGCGGATAACTGGGTCTTCGATCCAAACTGAACACGACCTGATTGCCGGGTGTTAGTCTCCCCGGTGGGTCAGTCCGGACAGACATGCGTGATGCATCTGGTACACGCACGTTCGTGAGCGAAGGGGTTAGTGGTCCTGTGGTGTCTAAGTCGATAATCGACGTTCTGGCGGAACGAGCCGAACAACAGCCCGATGACATCTCGTACACGTTCATCGACTATGACGTCGACCCGAGCGGGTTTGCTGAATCGTTGACGTGGGCGCAGCTCCACAATCGCGTGCAGGTGGTTGCCGGCGAGTTGCGCAAGCTGGGCAAGGTCGGCGATCGGGCCGCCATTCTGGCGCCCCAGAGCCTGGAGTACATCATCGGCTTCCTGGGCGCGCTGCAGGCCGGATTCGTCGCGGTGCCACTGTCGGTGCCGATGATGGGCGTGCACGACGAGCGCGCCACCGCCGTCCTCAAGGACTGCACCCCGACGGTCGTCCTGACGACGTCGGCCGCCGTCGACGCGGTGGTTCCGTCGCTGGCCGCGGTTCCTGGTGCGACGATCGTCGAGGTCGATGCGCTCGACCTCGATTCGCCCCCATTTCCGTACTCGGGTCCCCGGGAGCTGGCAAAGACCGCCTTCCTGCAGTACACCTCGGGTTCGACCCGGACGCCCGCCGGCGTGATGGTGACCCACGCGGGCCTGATGGAGAACATGCGGCAGATCCAGTCCGACTGGTTCGAGGATTTCGGCGGCGTCGCGCCCGAGGGCACGACGCTGGTGTCGTGGCTGCCCTTCTACCATGACATGGGCCTGGTGCTGGGAATCTTCGGAACCATCGCCTACCAGGGCATGACTGCTGTGCTGACCACGCCGATGGCGTTCCTGCAAAAGCCGGCCCGCTGGATGCAGCTGGTGGCCCAGCACACCCGGTCGGTGTCGCCGGCACCCAACTTCGCCTACGAGCTGGCCGTGCGGCGGACCTCCGACGAGGATATGGCCGGGCTGGACCTGACCGGTGTCCACTCGCTGGTCTCCGGTGCGGAGCGCGTCCACGCCGCGACCATCAAACGCTTCTACGAGCGCTTCCGTACGTTCGGTCTGTCGGAGAAGGCGTTCCGGCCGGCCTACGGCCTCGCCGAGGCGACGGTCTATGTGGGTTCGGGCCTGGCCGCACGGAAGGTCCCCATCGTCCGCTTCGACTACGAGAAGCTGGCCGCGGGCTACGCGAAGCGTTGCGAGGACGGCGCGGGCGTGGAGCTGATCGGACATGGGAAGTCGCGGTCCTGCCTCTTCCGGATCGTCGATCCGGAGACCAGCACCGAGTGCCCGTCCGACCGGGTGGGTGAGGTCTGGGTGCACGGTGACAACGTGTCCGCCGGCTACTGGCGCAACCCGCAGGCCACCGAGCGCACCTTCGGCCATCAGCTGCTCAATCCGTCGCCGGGTACCCCGGAGGGGCCGTGGCTGCGCACCGGCGACCTCGCCGTCCTGTCCGAGGATGAGCTTTTCATCATTGGCCGGATGAAGGATCTGCTGATCATCGACGGTCGCAACCACTACCCCGACGACATCGAGGCCACCATCCAGGAGGTCAGCGGCGGTCGCGTCGCCGCCATCGCGGTCGCCGACGACAACAGCGAGAAGCTCGTCGCCATCGTCGAGTTCAAGAACCGCGGCACCGCTGAAGAGGCCTCGGATCGGCTGCAGTCGGTGAAGCGGGAACTGACGTCGGCTATCTCGCGGTCGCATGGGGTGCGGGTCTCTGACCTGGTCATGGTTCCTCCGGGTTCCATCCCGATCACCACGAGCGGCAAGATCCGTCGGTCGTCGTGCATCGAGTTGTACCGCCGGAGTGAATTCGCGCGCCTCGACGGTGCGGTCTGATCGCTTAGGCTTCGTACCGGGGGTCTGGTTCTGGACCGGTTTTCATCGACGAAAGCCGTTCATCTGTTCTGAAAGGCTGAGTTGAGCGAGAAGGCTGCGGCACGTCCGGATAGCCGGTCGATCATTGCCGATGCGCTGCGCAAGATCGATGATCTGACCGAACGTCTGCAGATCGCGGAGCAGGGTGACACCGAGCCGATCGCGGTGGTCGGCATCGGCTGCCGGTTCCCGGGGGACGTCAACAACCCCGAGCAGTACTGGCAGTTGTTGCGCGACGGGCGCGACGGCGTCGTCCGCGTTCCCGAGCAGCGGTGGGACGCCGATGCGTACTACTCGCCGGACCACACGGTGCCGGGCACCATCTGCAGCCGTGAGGGTGGCTTCCTGACGTCGTGGCAGCCCGACGAGTTCGACGCGGAGTTCTTCGGCATGTCACCGCGCGAGGCCGCGGGCATGGATCCTCAGCAGCGGTTGCTGATGGAGGTGACCTGGGAGGCGCTGGAGAACGCGGGGGTGACCGCGGCGCAGATCCGGGGTTCACAGACCGGCGTCTTCGTCGGCCTGACCACCACGGACTACGCGTTCATGTCCCACTCGGCGCAGTCGGGCCCCGAGGACGTCGATCCGTATTTCGCCTTTGGCAACGCGACCAACTTCGCGGCGGGCCGGTTGTCGTACTTCCTGGGTGTGCACGGCCCGGCGATGGTGGTGGACACGGCGTGTTCGTCGTCGTTGGTGACGATCCACCTGGCGGTGCAGAGCCTGCGCCGGCGGGAGACGGATCGGGCGATCGCCGCCGGCGTCAACCTGAACCTGAGCCCGGAAGGCTTCATCGCCTGCTCGCGCTGGGGCATGTTGGCCCCGGACGGGTTGTGCAAAACCTTTGATGCGGCTGCCGACGGTTATGTCCGCAGTGAGGGCGCCGGCGTGGTGGTGCTCAAGCGGTTGTCGGACGCGCTCGCCGACGGGGACAACATCTGGGCCGTGGTGCGGGGCTCTGCGGTCAACCAGGACGGTCCCAGCAGTGGGCAGACGGTGCCGTCGGGTCCCGCGCAGCAGGCGGTGATGCGCTCGGCGCTGGCGGCGGCGCGGGTGGGCGCCTCGGAGATCGACTACGTGGAAGCGCACGGCACGGGCACGGCGCTGGGCGATCCGATCGAACTCGATGCGCTCTCGGCGGTGTTCGGTGATCGGGGTTCGGCGGCGCCGTTGGTGCTGGGCTCGGTCAAGACCAACCTGGGGCACCTGGAGACCGCGGCCGGGGTGGCCGGATTCATCAAGACGGTTCTCAGTGTGCAGCGTGGGGTCATTCCCCGGCACCTGCACTTCCAGGGGCTCACGCCGCATGCCGGTCCGGGCGCGGCGAAGTTCACCATCGCGTCGCAGGAGCTGGCGTGGCCGGCGGTGGATCGGGTGCGCCGGGCCGGGGTGTCGTCGTTCGGTGTCAGCGGCACCAACGCGCACGTCGTAGTGGAGCAGGCGCCCGAGCTCGAGGTTGCCCCGGCCGCTGCGGCGCCGGTGGTGTCGTCGTTGGTTCTCTCGGGGAAGTCGGCGGCCCGGGTGGCGGCCTCGGCCGGGGTGCTGGCGGAGTGGCTCGAGGGGGCCGGCCAGGACGTGGCGCTGGCGGATGTGGCGCACACCTTGGCGCATCATCGGAGCCGGTTCAAGACGGTGGCGGGGGTCTGCGCGCGGGATCGGGCCAGCGCGATCGCCGGCCTGAAGGCTCTGGCCACCGGCGATTCCGCGCCCGGCGTCGTGCCGCCGCGGCAGTCGTCGGGCGCCGGTTCGGGCCTCGCTTTCGTGTACTCCGGTCAGGGTTCGCAATGGGCCGGGATGGGCCGGCAGTTGTTGGCCGATGAGCCGGTGTTTGCCGCGGCGGTCGACGAGCTCGAGCCGGTATTCGTCGAGCACGTCGGGTTCTCGCTGAAGCAGATCCTGATCGAGGGCACCGAGATCAGCGGTGATGCCCAGGTCCAGCCCGTCATCATGGCCGTCCAGCTGGCGCTGACGGCGCTCTGGCGGTCCTACGGCGTCGAACCCGACACGGTCATGGGTCACTCGATGGGCGAGATCACCGCGGCCGTCGTCGCCGGTGTGCTCGCCCCCGCTCAGGGGATCAAGATCATCGCGCGGCGCTCGAAGGTGATGTCGAAGATGGCCGGGCAGGGCGCGGTGGCGCTGCTCGAACTGGACGCCGAGGCAACCGAGGCGCTCATCGCCGACTACCCCGGCGTCGAGATCACGGTGTACTCGTCGCCGCGCCAGACCGTCGTCGCGGGTCCGGTGGACCAGGTGGATGCGGTGATCGCCGCTGTGGCCGCCCAGGACCGCTTCGCGCGGCGGGTCAAGATGGAAGTCGCCTCGCACACCGCGCTGATGGATCCGATCCTGTCGGAGCTGGCCGAGGCGCTGGCCGACACCACGCCGGCCGAGCCGGCCATCCGGTTCATCTCCACCGTCACCGAGGACTCCAGCGCACCGCGGCTGGATGCCGACTACTGGGTGGCCAACGTGCGCAAGCCGGTCCGGTTCAGCCAGGCCGTGGCCGCCGCCGCCGAGCGCTGCGGGACATTCGTCGAGATCAGCCCGCACCCGACGATGACGCACGCCATCACCGAATCGCTCGAGGCCGCCCAGCCGGATGCCTCCGCGCAGGTGGTCGCCACGCTCAAACGCGACGACGACGAAACCCTGTTCTTCCACACCCAGGTCGCGGCCATCGGGCGCACCGACGCCGAGCATGTCCATCCGGGGGCGCCGGTCGTACTGCCACCCACCCCCTGGCAGCACACCCGGCACTGGATCAGCGTGGACAACGCCAGCCGGCGCTCGGGTGCGCCGCCCATGCGGGGAACCCTGCTCGGCGAGCACAGCGTGCTGGCCACCACGCCGCTCCATCACGTATGGCAGGCGCGGCTGGTGCCCGACACCAAGCCCTATCCGGGCGGTCACCGCGTGCACGGGGTCGAGCTGGTGCCGGTTTCCATTCTGCTGCAAACACTTTCTGCTGCCGCCGCAAAGACCGGGTCGTCGACGCTGTCCGATGTCCGGTTCGAGAACCCGATCGTTCTGGATCAGACCCGCCTGGTCCAGGTGGTCACCGACGGTGAACTGGTCACCATCTCGTCCGCGCTGGCCGGTGAGGGTTCGGCACAGCGCTGGGTCCGGCACGCCAGCGGACGCATCGACCGCACCCCGGCCGGCGAGCCGTCGGCAGTGCCGACCACGGCGGTCGGCACTGCCGACGCGGATCCGGGCCCGGATGCGGCTGGGGTGGCCGAGTTGATGGCCGAGTGGGGCGTCGAAGGCCAACCGTTCCCGTGGACCATCACCTCGCACCGCTCGATCCCGGATGGCCTGCTCGCCGGCGTCGAGATGACCGAGCCGTCGGTGGTCGCCCTGATCGACGCCGCGGTCCACGTCGCCCGCCTGGCCGACGGTGCCAACCGGGAGCTGCTGATGCCGGCCGCCGTCGAGAGCATCACGGTGACGGCCGAGTTCGCCGACGGACACGACATGATCGAGGTGCACCGGCGCGCCACGGGTGAGGCAGGGGAGTTGGTGGTCGACATCGCGGTTCGGGGCCCCGACCACGGAGCCGGTATCGAAGTGCGCGGACTGCATTTCGCGCCCGCGGAGCCGGCCACCGCCGCGGCCGATCCGGCCGCCCTGGCGCACGTCATCGAATGGGAGCCCTGGGTACGGGAGGAGTCGCCGGAGGCCGGCGCGCACGGCGCCCCGGGAACCCTGGCGGTGGTCGGCCCCGACGCGGCCGCCGGCGCCCTGCGCGACGGCCTGGCGGCGGCCGGCTACACCTCCGCCGGTGTGGACGATGCGCGCTGCGTCGTCTACATCGCCGACCCCGAACCGAACATCGCGGGTGAATCCGACACCGACTGCGCGGTCCGGTTGACGGCCGACATCGCCGGCCTGGTGCGTCGGCTGGCCAAGCGCCCGGGCGCCGTCGCGCTGTGGATCGTCACGCGTGGCGTCCGCGAGTGTGCGTCCGACGCCGCGCTGCGCCAGAGCAGCCTGTGGGGTTTGGCGGGCGTTGTTCGTGCCGAACAGCCCGATATCTGGGGCGGTCTGATCGACCTGCCGGATGAGCCCGCCGCCCTGATCGCCGAGCACGCCCCGGCGCTCGCGCCGGTCCTGGTCGGTCCGGTGCGGTCCATCCTGGCGGTGCGCGACGGCGCGGTGTTTGCGCCCGTCATCTCGCCGGTGCTCGGCGAACCGGTCCGCGAACCGCTGCGCTGCCGCCCCGATGCGGCCTATCTGATCACCGGTGGTCTGGGTGCGCTCGGTCTGTTGATGGCCGACTGGCTGGCCGATCTGGGCGCCCGTCGCCTGGTCCTGGCGGGCCGCAGCGGGCTGCCGCCGCGCCGGGACTGGGACAGCGAGTCCAACGATCCCGCGGTGCGGCAGCGCATCGCGGCCGTGCGGGCGCTGGAGAACCGCGGCGTCGACGTGGAGGCCGTAGCGCTGGACTCGGGCTCGGCGGACGCGGTCGGCGCCTTCCTGGCGGCTCGCGACGAGGCCGGCAAACCGCCGATCCGTGGCCTGATCCATGCCGCCGGTGTCACCGAGGGCCAGCTGCTCACCGAACTCGAGGACGACCGGCTGCGCACCACCATGTGGCCGAAGATCTCGGGCTCGCGGGTCCTGCACGAGGCGTTCCCGCCCGGGTCGGTCGAATTCTTCTACCTGACGTCCGCTGCCGGTGCGGTGTTCGGTGTGCCGGGTCAGGGTGCGTACGCGTCGGCCAACGCCTACCTCGACGGCCTGGCGCGGGCCCGGCACCGGCAGGGTTGCCGGGCGCTGAGCCTGAACTGGGTCGCCTGGCGCGGGCTCGGCTTCGCCACCGAGGCCCAGGTGGTGCTCGACGAACTCGAGCGGATGGGCTCGCGGCCGGTCACTCCGCAGGAGGCGTTCCCGGCCTGGGAGTACGTCGACACCTTCGACCTGGCGCAGGCGGTCATGGTGCCGCTCTCCGGTGGGCAGCCCGCCGACCAGGAGCCGTTGACGCCCACGCGCGCGTGGACGGAGATGGCCAGGGCCGACCTGCTGGTCGAACTCGAGGGCGAGCTGAAGACCATCCTGTCGCGTGAGCTCGGCCTGCCGGAGGCGGACATCGACGTCACCCTGCCCTTCGCCGAGATGGGTCTGAACTCGGTGATGGCGATGTCGATCCGGCGCGATGCCGAGAGGTTGCTCGGGATTGAGTTGTCGGCAACGATGCTGTGGAATCACCCCACGATCACCGCGTTGACCGTGTTCCTGGCGGACAAGCTGGTTCCCGAACAGGGTTCGGATGATGACGACCAGTTGGTGACCGAATCTGACGGAAGTGTGCTCGACGAGTTGTTCGGCAGCGTGGAATCGACCGCTGTCGGCGAAAGAGGAGTTTGATGACCGAGCCGATGGACGAAGCGGCCCTGCGCAACTGGTTGGTCGACTACCTGGTCACCAATGTCGGCTGCAATCCGGAGGAAGTCGATGTCGAGGCGTCGATGAACGACCTGGGCGTCGGTTCGCGTGACGCCGTGGTGCTCTCCGGCGAGCTGTCGGAGTTGCTCGGCCGCCCGGTGTCGCCGGTGGAGTTCTGGCAGCATCCGACGATCGACTCGCTGGCGAAATTCCTCACCGGCGTCGAGACCGACAGTGACGACGGAACGGTCTACGTGCCGTCGGTCGGCACCCTGAACGAGCCGATCGCCGTCATCGGCCTGGGCTGTCGGCTGCCCGGCGGGATCGCGGGCCCGGAAGCGTTGTGGCAGTTGCTCGCCGAGGGCGGCAACACCGTGGGTGAAGTGCCCGCCGAGCGCTGGGCGGCGTTCGACGACGGCACCGCCGAAACCGCCGCCGCGATGTCGGCCACCACGCGGTGGGGTTCGTTCCTCGACGAGATCGACACCTTCGACGCCGACTTCTTCGAGATCTCGCTGCGCGAGGCCGCCAAGATGGACCCGCAGCAGCGCATTCTGCTCGAGGTGGCCTGGGAGGCGCTGGAGAACGCCGGCATCCCGGCCACCACCCTGCGTCGCTCGCAGACCGGCGTTTTCGTCGGCGCCAGCCTGAGCGAGTACGCCTACCTGGCATCCACCGACCTGACGTCGGTCGACGCCTGGAGCAACTCCGGCGGTGCGCTGAGCATCATCGCCAACCGGCTGTCCTACCTCCTGGATCTGCGCGGTCCGTCGGTCACGGTGGACACCGCGTGTTCGTCGTCGCTGGTCGCGCTGCACCTGGCCTGCCAGAGCCTGCGCACCCAGGACTGTGACGTCGCCGTCGCCGGCGGGGTGAACCTGCTGCTGTCGCCCGCGGTGTTCCGCGGTTTCGACCAGTCCGGTGCGCTGTCGAAGACCGGCGCCTGCCATTCGTTCGACGCCGACGCCGACGGATTCGTCCGCGGTGAGGGCTGTGGCGTCGTGGTGCTGAAGCGGCTCTCGGACGCGTTGCGCGACGGTAACCAGCCGCTGGCGTTGATCCGCGGTTCCGCGGTGAACCAGGACGGCCGGTCCAACGGGATGCTCGCGCCCAACCCGGCCGCCCAGATGGCGGTGCTGCGGTCGGCGTACGGCAATGCCGGGGTGCCGCTGCAGGAGGTCGACTACGTCGAGGCGCACGGCACCGGAACCCTGCTCGGCGATCCGATCGAGGTGCGGGCCCTGGGCAGCGTGCTGGGCCGAGGCCGTACCCAGGACGCCCCGCTACTGCTGGGCGCGCTGAAGACCAACATCGGGCATCTCGAGGCCGCGGCCGGCATTTCGGGCTTCATCAAGACCGTGATGGCCGTGAACCGGGGGATCATCCCGGGCAACCTGCATTTCAAGAACCCCAACCCGCACATCCCGTTCGACCAGTTGCGCGTGAAGGTTGTTGCGGCCGAACAGAAATGGCCCGATACGGGCCGGCCGCGCCGGGCCGGGGTGTCGTCGTTCGGCTTCGGTGGGACCAACGCGCACGTCGTGATCGAGCAGGCGCCCACGATCAAACCCGCCGAGCGCGGGCCCGATCCGGCCGTCAGCACCCTGGTGGTCACCGGTGCCTCGTCCGAGCGCATCGCCGCCACCGCCGCCACGCTGGCGGACTGGCTCGAGGGTGACGGCAAGGGTGTGGGGCTGGCCGACGTTGCGCACACCCTGAATCACCACCGGGCCGTGCACGGTCGGTTCGCCACCGTGTGCGCCCGCCGTAGCGACGATGCGATCGCCGGCCTGCGCGCGATCGCCGAGCAGCGCACCGCCGACGGCGTCGGCGTCGTCGGACCGCACGACGGCCAGTGTGGTTCGGGCACCGTGTTCGTGTACTCCGGGCAGGGCTCGCATTGGGCCGGCATGGCGCGCAAGCTCCTCGACGACGAGCCGGTGTTCGCCCGCTCGATCGCCGAGCTCGAGCCCGTGTTCGTCGAGCAGGTCGGCTATTCGCTGTGGGACATCCTGTCGGGCAGCCAGGCGATCAGCGGCGACGCCCAGGTGCAGCCGGTGCTGATGGGTCTGCAGCTGGGGCTCACCGATCTGTGGCGGTCCTACGGGGTCCACCCGGATGCGGTCATCGGCCACTCGATGGGTGAGGTCACCGCCGCGGTGGTGTCCGGTGCGCTGTCCGTCGCCGACGGTCTGAAGGTCATCGGGGTGCGGTCGCGGCTGATGTCGCGGATGGCCGGACAGGGCGCCGTCGCGCTGCTGAACCTGGACGCCGAGGCCGTCGATGCCCTGATCTCCGATCACCCGGGCGTGGAAGTGGCAGGCTACCTGTCCCCGCGCCAGACCGTGATCGCCGGGCCGGTGGAGCCCGTCGACGCGCTCATCGCCGCGGTCAGCGCGCAGAACAAGTTCGCCCGGCGGGTCAACATGGAGGTGGCGTCGCACACCGCCCTGATGGATCCCATCCTGGCCGAATTGCGTTCTGCGCTGGCAGATATCACGCCGCGCAAGCCCTCGGTCCCGTTCCTGTCGACCGCGGTCGAGGACCCGGCCCTGCTGGACGCCGACTACTGGGCCGCCAACGTGCGCAACCCGGCGCGGCTGATGCAGGCGGTCACCGCGGCCGCTGCGGAGAACACCACCTTCATCGAGGTCAGTGCCCATCCGATCCTGACCCACGCGATGGGGGAGACGCTCGAGTCGCTGGGACACCACCACACCATCGGGACGCTGTGGCGGGACGGGGACGACACCGTGCGTTTCCACACCAGCCTCAATGCCACGCACACCAACCGTCCCCCGGACACGCCACACCTGCCCGAACCGCATCCGGTGCTGCCGTCCACGCCGTGGTTGCACGACCGGCACTGGGTGGACGTCACGCGGACCAGCCGTTCGGTGGGTCCCGCGCAACCTCGCGGAGCCTGGACCCAGGACGACGATGTGGTGCCGCAGGACTGGTATTCACAGCTCGTCTGGCCAGTGGTCGACCTGCCGGAACCGCCGGCCGACGCTGCGGCCGACGCCGGTCGTTGGCTCGTGATCGGTGACGCTGGCCTGGCCGCCTCGATCGGCCGGGCGGTGGGCGACACTGCCCGCGTTTCCGCGCTCCCGGCATCGGCACTCGCCGACGACTCGGGCCGGGCTGCGCTGATCGAGGCCCTCGGCGGCGTCGACCGGGTGCTGTTCGCGCCGGACCTGGTGGCCGACGGGCTCTCTGCGCCAGCGGGCTACGACCTGTTCCATGCGGGCCGGCGGCTGTCGGCCGCGCTGGCCGGAGTGGCGGGTGGGGCCAGCGGTGCACCCACGCTGTTCCTGCTGACCCGCAATGCGCAGCCCGTGAACGAGGGCGACCGCGCCAACGCCGTGCACGCGGTGCTGTGGGGGTTGGGTCGCACCCTGGCCCTCGAGCACCCCGAATTCTGGGGCCGCGTCGTCGACGTCGATGAGTCGGTGCCGGCGGGACTGGTCGCCAAATATGTTGTGGCCGAGGCTGTCGGTTCCGACACCGAGGATCAGGTGGTCTACCACGCGGGTCTGCGCCGGGTGCCGCGGATGCAGTACGGCGTCCCGTTCGCCGGCGCCCCGGTCGATCTCGCCGAGGACACCTCCGGGTGCCACCTGGTGATCGGTGCGACGGGCAACATCGGACCGCATCTGATCCGGCAGCTCGCGAAGATGGGTGCGCGCACCGTCGTCGCGGTGTCCCGCAACCCGGGCTCGCGGCTCGACGAGTTGACCAGGACCCTGGCGAAGTCCGGCACCACGCTGGTGACGGTGGCCGCCGACAGCACCGACCCGGCGGCGATGGCGGAGCTGTTCGCCCGCTTCGGTGCGGACCTGCCGCCGCTGCATGGCATCTACCTGGCCGCCTTCGGTGGCGGTCCGGTCACGCTGGCGGACATGACCGACGCCGACGTGACGGCCATGTTCGCGCCGAAGCTGGATGCGCTTGCCGTCGTGCATCCGCTGTCGGTGGAACACCCGGTTCGGCAGTTCGTGCTGTTCTCCTCGATCTCGGGACTCACCGGGTCGCGCTGGCTGGCGCACTACACCGCCACCAGCACGTTCCTGGACACCTTCGCCTACGCGCGGCGGGCGGCCGGTCTGCCGGTCACCACCGTCAACTGGGGTCTGTGGAAGTCGTTGTCCAACAACCAATCCGAGCAGGAGACCCAGGTCAGCATCGACTCCGGTCTGATGCCGATGGCCGATGATGTCGCCATTGCCGCGCTGCGTTGGGTGGGCGGCGCCGGTGCGCCGGTGCGTTCGGTCGTGGTCGAGGCCGACTGGCCGCTGCTGGCCACCGCGTACCGCACCCGGGCTGCGCTGCACATCGTGGACGATCTGCTCGACGCCGCCCCTGCCGCGGGCGCCGGCGGCGGCTCGGTCAACACGAAGTTCCGTTCCGAGTTGGGCGACGCGGAGCCGACCGAGCGGCAGGGGATCCTGGCTGCCCATATCAGTGAACAGGTTTCCGCGGCGATGGGCCTGGGGCCCCGGCAGGCGCTGGAGCCGACGGCCGGATTCTTCCAGTCCGGCATGGACTCACTGATGAGTGTGACCCTGCAGCGGTCGCTCAGCGAGAGCCTCGGTGAGCAGTTGCCGACGTCGGTGATCTTCGACTATCCCAGTGTCGAGGCCCTCACCGGTTACCTGAGCGGAGTGCTGCCCGAACTGGTCGAGGCTTCGGAGGCCGACGATGCCGACGAGTACGACGACCTCAGTGACGACGAGTTGCTGGCGCAGCTCTCGGAAAGGTTGAGTTGAGCGCAATGTCGAGTGCAGCCCCGGATCGTCGATCGATCATTGCCGATGCGCTGCGCAAGATCGATGAGCTGACCGAGCGCCTGCAGATCGCGGAGCAGGGTGATACCGAGCCCATCGCGGTGGTGGGCATCGGTTGCCGGCTGCCCGGCGGCGTCAATGACCCCGAGCAGTACTGGCAGTTGCTGCGCGACGGCGCCAGCGGTGTGATTCGGGTTCCCGAAAACCGTTGGGACGTCGACGAGTTCTATTCGGCGGAACAGCCCGTCCCGGGAACCATGTGCACCCGTGAGGGCGGGTTCCTGACGTCGTGGCAGCCCGATGAGTTCGATGCGGAGTTCTTCGGCATCTCGCCGCGCGAGGCGACCGGGATGGATCCGCAGCAGCGGTTGCTGATGGAGGTCACCTGGGAGGCGCTGGAGAACGCCGGCGTGACGGCGGCGCAGATCCGCGGTTCACAGACCGGCGTCTTCGTGGGCCTGACCACCACCGACTACATCGCGCTCGGCTACGAGCGAAAGGGTGGCCCCGAGGACGTCAATCCCTACATCACCTTCGGCAACGCCTCGAATTTCGCGGCGGGCCGGTTGTCGTACTTCCTCGGCGCACAAGGTCCCGCGGTGGTGGTGGATACGGCGTGTTCGTCGTCGCTGGTGACGATCCACCTGGCGGTGCAGAGCCTGCGTCGGCACGAGACCGATCGGGTGATCGCGGCCGGGGTGAACCTCAATCTGCTGCCGGACAACTTCATCGCCTGTTCCCAGTGGGGGATGTTGGCGCCGGACGGGTTGTGCAAGACCTTCGATGCCGCCGCGGATGGGTATGTCCGCAGTGAGGGCGCCGGAGCGGTGGTGCTCAAGCGGCTCGCTGACGCCGTGCGCGACGGTGACAATATCTGGGCGGTGGTGCGAGGGTCCGCGGTCAACCAGGACGGACCCAGCAGTGGTCAGACGGTGCCGTCGGGGCCGGCGCAGCAGGCCGTCATGCGGTCGGCGTTGGCTGCGGCGCGGGTGACGGCCGCCGACATCGACTACGTGGAGGCGCACGGCACCGGGACCGCGCTGGGTGATCCAATCGAATTGGACGCCCTGGCAGCGGTTTTCGGTGATCGGGGTGAATCTGCACCGTTGGTCCTGGGCTCGGTCAAGACCAATATCGGGCACCTCGAGTCGGCGGCCGGGGTGGCCGGATTCATCAAGACGGTGCTGAGCGTCAAACACGGGATCATCCCGAAGCACCTCTACTTCGATGCGCTGACGCCGCACGCGGGGCCGGGGGCGGCGAAGTTCACCATTGCGGCGCAGGAGCTGACCTGGCCGGCGGTGGATCGGGTGCGTCGGGCCGGGGTGTCGTCGTTCGGTGTCTCCGGCACCAACGCACACGTGATCATCGAGCAGGCGCCCGAGGCCGAAGCGGTTCCGGCTGCGGAGGCGCCGGTGGTGTCGTCGTTGCTCCTGTCGGGGAAGTCGGCGGCCCGGGTGGCGGCTGCCGCCGGGGTGTTGGCGGACTGGCTCGAAGGGGCCGGCCGCGACGTTGCGCTCGACGACGTGGCGCACACCCTGGCGCATCATCGGAGCCGGTTCAAGACGGTGGCGGGGGTGTGTGCACGGGACCGGGCCGGTGCGATCACCGGCCTGAAGGCCCTGGCCACCGGCGATTCCGCGCCCGGCGTCATCGACCCACAACTGCGCCCCATCGGCGGTGGCCGCGTGTTCGTTTACTCCGGTCAGGGGTCACACTGGGCCGGGATGGGCCGGCAGTTGCTGGCCGATGAGCCGGTGTTCGCCGCGGCGATCGACGAGATCGAGCCGGTGTTCGTCGAACATGTCGGCTTCTCGCTGAAGCGGATCCTGACCGACGGCGCCGAGATCAACGGCGACGCCCAGGTCCAGCCCGTCATCATGGGCCTGCAACTCGCGCTCACCACGTTGCTGCGTTCCTACGGGGTCGAACCCGACGCGGTGATCGGGCACTCGATGGGCGAGGTGACGGCAGCCGTCGTCTCCGGTGCACTGACGGTTTCCGACGGTCTGAAGGCCATCGGGTTCCGGTCCACGCTGATGTCGAAGATGGCCGGGCAGGGCGCGGTGGCGCTGGTCGAACTCGACGCCGAGGCCACCGAGGCGCTCATCGCCGGGTATTCCGGGGTGAGCATCGCCGGCTACCTCTCGCCGCGCCAGACCGTGATCGCCGGACCGCCGGAACAGGTGGACGCCGTGATCGCCGCTGTTGCCGCCCAGGACCGCTTCGCGCGCCGGGTCAACATGGAGGTCGCCTCGCACACCGCCTTCATGGACCCGATCCTGCCCGAATTGCGTTCGGCCCTGGCCGATCTGGCGCCCAGCGCCCCGACCATCCCGTTCATCTCGACGGTCACCGAAGACTCCAGTGCGCCCCGCCTGGACGCCGACTACTGGGTGGCCAACGTGCGCCAGCCGGCCCGGGTCAGTCAGGCCGTCACCGCCGCCGCGGCGAACTACGGCACGTTCCTCGAGATCAGCCCGCACCCGCTGCTGACCTATAACATCGGCGACACCCTCGAAGCCACCGGATCGGCCGATGGTGTGACCGTCACCTCCGCGCTGCGCCGGGTGGACGACGAAACCGTGTACTTCCACACCCAACTGGCCGCGCTCGGCGCCCCCGGCCGGCCGGCCGGAAACGGCCGACCGGTCCAGCTGCCCCCGTCGCCGTGGCAACACGACACCAGCTACTGGGTCGAGGACCACTCGCAGCAGCGCCGGGTGGCCGATCTGCATCCGCTACTCGGGCCCCACGTCGAGATGCTCACCGGCGGCGAGCACATCTGGCAGACGGAACTCGACGCCCGGGCGCTGCCCTGGCTGGCCGACCGAATCCAGGGCCAGCCGGTGCTCTCGGCCGCGGGAATCACCGAGATGGTGCTGTCCGCCGGCCGTACCGCGCTGGGGCTGCCGGTGGCGGGGATCGAGGTCACCGACCTGCAGATCGAGCAGCCGCTGGTCCTCGACCAGCCGACGCGTGTTACCACCCGGTTCGCGCCCGACGACACCGGCTACCGCGTCGAGATCCACGCGAAGGCGGCCGGCGGTTGGCGCCGGCACGCGGTGGCGACGGTGCTCGCCACCCCGGGTCCGGTTCCGGCCGTGCCGGCCGAACCGGGTGCGGGCTGGACCGAGACCGACATCGCGCTGCCCGACGACATCCCCGGTGACGGGCAGTACGCCGTCCACCCGGCCCTGCTGGGATCGGCGCTGCAGGCGTTGGCCGCCACCATCCCGGACGCCGGTGACGGAAGCGCCCATCTGCCAACGACTGTGGCCACTGTTCGGGTGTTCGGACCGGTGGGCCGACGGGCCCGCTGCCGGGTGGAGCCGGGCCATATCCTCCTGCTCGACGATGCGGGAGCGCCGATTGCGGAACTCAGCGGGACCGAGTTCGCCGCGGTGGATGCCGGTTCGCTGCCCACCTCGCTGGACCAGATGACCTTTGCCACCCAGTGGGTCGAGTCCCCGCTGGCCGCCGGTCAGGCCGCCCCGGGCAGCTGGGTCCTGCTGACCGACGGCGACGCTGAGACGGCCGCACTGGCGGCCAACCTCGCCGCGCGGTTCGAATCGTCGACGCGGCGCCTGATCAGCGCGGACCTCGCGGACGAGCAGGCCGTGGCCGATGCTGTGGCGAAGGCGGCGGCGGACCCCGACCTCCCAGCGGCCGGCATGATCGCATTGGTCGGCAGGGGCGGGTTCGATGCGACCGATCCGGACGGCACGCTGCGGCGGTCCCGCGAACTGATCGTTCACCTGTCGCAGGCCGCCCGCGCGGCGGCCGCCGGCTGGCAGGGCAACTCGGCACGGCTCTGGTTGATCACCCGGGACGGGCTGGCGGTGCGGGACGACGAGTCGGGCGACCCGACCGCCGGCGCCCTGCGCGGTGTCATTCGAACCTGGCGATTCCCCGGCGAATTGGCCCGCACCCTGGCCGAGGAACCCGATCTGGGGGCCACCCTGGTCGATCTGGACGGCGCCGACCAGGATGCCGTGGCCGCGATACTCAGCGAACTGGCCTCGCCGGTCCGCGATGACGTGGTCGCCCGACGGGCCGGCGTCCGGTACGCCGAGCGGCTGACCCGGGCTCCCCTGGCGGCCGGCGGTGCCGATGCCGCAGTCCGGCCGGACGGCGCCTACATCATCACCGGCGGCCTCGGTGGGCTGGGCCTGGTGTTCGCCAAGTGGCTGGCCGATCGCGGGGCCGGGCGCATCGTGCTCAGCGGCCGGCGCGAGCCGTCGCCGGACGAACAGCGTCAGCTCGACCAACTGGGCGACACCGGTACCGAGATCGGTTATGTCCGTGGCGATCTCGCGGCGTCCGAGGTGGCCCAGCGCATCGTCGCCGCGGCCGAGGAGACCGGGAAGTCGCTGCGGGGTGTGCTGCATTCCGCCGGTGTGCTCGACGAGAGCCTGGTGTCCGCGGTCAGCGCCGAAGGGCTCGAACGCGTGTGGGCGGCAAAGGCCACCGGTGCGATGCGCGTACATCTGGCCACCGCCGATCGGCCACTGGACTGGTGGGTCGGCTTCTCGTCGATGGCCGCGCTGCTGGGCCTGCCGGGACAGTTGTCGTACGCCACGGCCAACGCCTGGCTCGACGGCTTCGTGGCCTGGTTGCGGGCGTCCGGTCGGCCCGCCACCGCGGTCAGCTGGGGGCAGTGGTCCGACGTCGGGATCGGCGCGTCCATGACGCTGAGCGTGCTCGACCCGATCTCGCCGGCCGAGGGCGTGGACGCCTTGCAGACGCTGCTGGGTCACAACCCGGCCCACGTGGGTGTCGCCCGGCTGCGCCTGGATCGCGCGCTGACCGCCACGCCGGAATTCCGCGACCTCGGTTACTTCGAGGCCGTGGTGGCCGAGACCGACACCCGGCGGTCCGCCGACGGATCCGCCACCGAGGACGGCGACGGATCCGTTGCGCCGGTTGAGGATTGGTCGGCCATGACCGGCGAGCAGCGGCGCGACGGGCTGAAGGCCGGCCTGCAGGCCATCCTGGGTCACGAGCTCCGGATGCCGGCCCGGTCGGTCGACGTCGAGCAGCCGTTCCCCGAAATGGGGCTCGATTCGATGATGGCGATGACGGTCCTCAAGCAGACCCAGCAATTGGCCGGTATCGACCTGTCGGCGTCGATGTTGTGGAATCACCCCACCATCGCGCAGTTGGCGAACCATCTGGCCGAACTCCTGGAACCGGACCTGGAACCGGACAACGTGCCGGTCAGCCCCCTGGAAGATACCGACGACGACGCCGGCGGACTCGGCGGCGGGGTGTTGGACGAACTGTTCGAGAGCGTGGAATCCGCTCCCGGCCGTAGTGAGAGCAGCAGCTTGTGATCAAGACGATTTTCAACCGCGTCTCGGCGATGTCGGCCGAGCAGCAGACGGCCCTGGACGAGCAGTTCACCAAGGCGTCGCGCATCGCGACCGCCGAGCCAATCGCCGTGGTCGGTATCGGCTGCCGACTGCCGGGCGGAGTCGTGGGCCCCGAGTCGTACTGGAAGTTCCTGACCGCCGGTGAGGACGCCATCGGCGAGATCCCGGCCGACCGCTGGAACGCCGACGAGTTCTACGACCCGGACACATTCGCCCCGGGTCGGATGGCCTCGAAGTGGGGTGGCTTCGTCGACGACGTCGCAGGCTTCGACGCGGAGTTCTTCGGGATCTCCCCGCGTGAGGCCGAGGCGATGGACCCCCAGCAGCGGCTGATGCTCGAGGTGGCCTTCGAGGCGCTCGAACACGCCGGGGTCTCCCCGGAGGAGCTCTCGGGTCTGCGGGCCGCCGTCATGATGGGCGTGTACTACACGGAGTACCAAGGCATTTCGGCTGCGAACCCCGACCACATCGACGCCTATTCGGCCACCGGTAACGCGCACGCGGTCGCGGTGGGCCGGATCGCCTACCTGCTCGGGTTGCGCGGCCCCGCAGTCGCGATCGACTCGGCGTGCTCGTCGTCGCTGGTGACCATCCACCTGGCCTGCCAGAGCCTGCGGCTGCGCGAGAGCGATCTGGCCCTGGCCGGCGGCGTCAGCCTGATCCTGCGCCCGGAGACCCAGATCGCGATGTCCAAGTGGGGCATGCTGTCCCCGCGCGGCAAGTGCCACAGCTTCGATGCCGGCGCCGACGGATTCGTCCGCGGCGAGGGTGCGGGCATCGTGGTGCTCAAGCGGCTCACCGACGCGATCCGCGACGGCAATCAGGTGTACGCGGTGATCCGCGGCTCGGCGATCAACCAGGACGGCCGGTCCAATGGGCTGACCGCGCCGAATACCCAGGCCCAGGTCGACGTCATCACCCGCGCGCTGCGCAGCGCCGATGTCGCCGGCAATTCGGTGAACCTGATCGAGGCGCACGGCACCGGAACCGCGCTGGGCGATCCGATCGAGTTCGAGGCACTGGCCGGGACCTACGGGCGCGGCGAGGGGCCATGCGCGCTGGGTGCGGTCAAGACCAACATCGGGCACCTGGAGGCAGCGGCCGGGATCGCCGGCTTCATCAAGGCGGCCCTGTCGGTCCAGCACGGTCAGATCCCGCCGAACCTGAATTTCACCAAGTGGAATCCGGCGATCGATCCGGCGCCCACTCGGCTGTACGTGCCCACCGAACTCGCGGACTGGCCGCAGACCGAGGGCCCGCGCCGCGCCGCGGTGTCATCGTTCGGTCTCGGTGGCACCAACGCGCACGTGGTGCTCGAGCAGGGCCCCGAGCCCGTCCCCCAGGCAACTCCGGCATCGTCGATCACCACGTTGGCGCTCTCGGGCAAGACCGATGAGCGCGTCGCATCGTGGGCGAAGGTGCTCGGCGACTGGATCGAGGGCCCGGGTGCCGGGGTGCCGCTGGCCGACGTCGCCTACGCGCTCGGCCATCGTCCCCGGCAGGCCCGGGTGGCCGCGGTGTGCGCGGGTGATCGCGCGGAGGCCGTCGCCGGGCTGCGGGCACTGGCCGAGGCGCGCCCCACCCCGGGCGTGGTGGCCCCGCACCAACCGGTCACCGGTCCGGGCACGGTGTTCCTGTACTCGGGTCAGGGCTCGCAATGGGCCGGGATGGGCCGCGAACTGCTGACCACCGAGCCGGCATTCGCCGCGGCGGTCGACGAACTCGAACCCGATTTCGTTGCGCAGGTGGGCTTCTCGCTGCGCGGTGTGCTCGAGTCCGGCGAGCCGGTGGTCGGCATCGACCGGATCCAGCCGGTGCTGGTGGGTATGCAGTTGGCGCTCACCGCGCTGTGGCGGTCATACGGCGTGGAGCCCGATGCGGTGATCGGCCATTCGATGGGGGAGGTCGCCGCTGCCGTCGTCTCCGGTGCACTCAGCGCCGCCGACGGTCTGAAGGTCATCGCCACCCGGTCCCGGCTGATGAAGCGGCTGTCCGGCCAGGGCGCCATGGCGCTGCTGGAACTGGACGCCGACGGGGCCGAGACGCTGCTGGCCGATCACCCCGATCTCACGGTCGCGGTGTACGCCGCGCCCAACCAGACGGTGATTGCCGGCCCGCCGGATCAGGTGGATGCGGTGGTCGCCGTGGTCGACGCGCAGGGCAAGTTGGCCCGCCGCGTCGAGGTGGACGTGGCCTCGCACCATCCGACCGTCGACCCGATCCTGGGTGAACTGCGCAGTGAGCTGGCCGATCTGGCACCGCGGGCGCCGAAGATCCCGTTGCTCACCACCGTCGTGGACGAGGGTGTGGTACCGGCCTTTGATGCCGCCTACTGGGTGGACAATCTGCGCAAGCCGGTCCGGTTCAGCCGGGCCGTCGCGGAGGCGGCCGCCAACCACGCCACGTTCGTGGAGGTCAGCCCGCACCCGCTGCTCACCCATGCCATCAACGGCACCCTGGAGTCGGCCCGCCCCAAGGGCGACGTCCAGGTCGGCGGGACGCTGTATCGGGACAACCCAGAGACGCTGACATTCCACACCCAGCTCGCGGCCATCCGGCCTTCGACGGCAAAGTCGGCGAAGGATGCCGAAACCGACAGCGGCGCACGGAGTTTCATCGATCTGCCGCCCACCCCGTGGCAGCACGTCAGGTACTGGACGTCAGCATCGGCCGCGGCCCGTCAACCGGCCCATGCGCATCCGCTGCTGGGCCAGCACGTCGAGATGCCGACCGGTGATCACGTGTGGCAGGGCGATGTCGGCACCGACGCCGTCCCGTACATGGTGGATCACATCGTGCACGGCCAGGCCGTGATGCCGGCCACCGGTTTCGCGGAGATCGCGCTGGCCGCCGGCTGCGAGGCCCTCGGCCTGCCGGCCGAGCGGGTGGCCGTCAACCGTGTCGAGGTCGAGCAGATGCTCCGCCTCGACGGGTCGACCCCGGTCACCACCCAGCTGCTCGGCGCCGACGGCGAGAAGCGCGTCGAGATCCATTCCCGCGGCACGGACGGCAACTGGCGTCGGCACGCGGTGGCAACGATCGAAGCGACCGCGCCGGCCACCCCGCCGGCCCGGCTCCAAGCGGCCAGTTCCGCGGACGGCACGGTCGTCGCGCCGGCGGATCTGTATGCCGGTCTGCGCCGCACCGGGCTGCACCACGCCCAGGCATTCGCGGCGCTGACCCGTATCGTCCGGCTGCCCGGTGGTGTCTCCGAGGTCGAGATCGTGTTGCCCGACGAGGCCACTGCGCACCGCAGTTACCGCATCCACCCGGTCATGTTCGACGCGGCGCTGCAGGCGCTGGCCGCCGCCATCCCGGACGAAATGCTGGCCGGCTCCAGCGAATCCACCTACCTGCCGATCTCGTTCGAGGCCATCCGGGTATTCGGCGACGTCGGGCGCCGCGCGAAGGCGCGGGCCGAGCTGAACACCGTCGACCCCGACGCCGCCGGCCTGCAGGGCCGGGTGCTGGTCACCGACGACGCCGGCAATCCCACCGCCGAGATCACCGGCATCTACATGCAGCGGGTGCAGCGCCGCACCGTGCCATTGCCGTTGTCGCAGAAGGTCTTCGATACCAGCTGGGTCGAGTCTCCCGCCCAGCCGGCGGCCGAATCGCCGACCGGCAGCTGGCTGGTGCTGACCGACGGTGCCGACACCGAAGGGCCCGCGGCCGATTTCATCAGCCGATTCGGTTCTGCGACACGGCGGTTGATCACCGCGGACATCTCGAAGGAGTCCGAGGTGCTGACGGCTTTCGCCAGCACGGCCGATGATCCCGCGCTGCCGCCCGCCGGCGTGATCGTGTTCGCCGGCAGTCGGTCGTTCGACGGCACGGCGGCCGGTGACGCGCTGACCCGCGGACGCGAATTGGCCTGGTCGATCTCGGCCACGGTCCGTGCGATCATCGGCGGCTGGCACGGCAAGCCGCCGCGGCTGTGGGCGGTCTCGCGAAACGGCCTCGCGGTCAACGGTTCCGAGGGTGGCGATCCGGCGATCGGCGGACTGAAGGGCCTGATCCGGACGCTGGCCTACGAGCACCCGGATCTGCACACCACGCTCGTCGACATTGACGGCGCCGCCGCGGATGTTCTCGCGCCGGTGATCACCGAACTCGAATCGGTCAGCAACGACGACATCATCGCGTGGCGCGACGGAACCCGGTTCGCCGAACGACTCGGGCGGGCGAACCTCGACGCCGCCAAGGATCCGGTGGTCCGGCCCGACGGCTCTTATGTCGTCACCGGCGGTCTGAGTGGTATCGGTCTGCTGGTGACCCGTTGGCTGGTCGAGCACGGCGCCGGCCGCATCATCCTCAACGCGCGTTCGCAGCCGTCCGAGGAGGCCCAGGCGATCCTGGCCGAACTCGGCGAGAATGCGCAGATCGCCGTCGTCAACGGTGACATCGCCGACGCGGGGGTGGCCGACCGGTTGGTGGCCGCCGCCGAGGAGACCGGCCTGACGCTGCGCGGTGTCGTGCACAGCGCCGCGGTGCTCGACGACCAGATTGTCGCCGCACTGAGCCGCGACAGCCTGGAAAAGGTGTGGGCGCCCAAGGCAATCGGTGCCCTGCGACTCAACGAGGCCACCGCGGGCAAGGAGCTCGACTGGTGGATCGGGTTCTCGTCGACCTCCTCGCTGTTGGGGTCGCCCGGGCAGGCCGCCTATGCCGCGGCCAGCTCCTGGCTGGACGGCCTGGTCGACTGGCGCCGGGCCAACGGCCTCTCGGCCATCACCATCAACTGGGGTCAGTGGTCGGATATCGGTCTCGCGCGTGAACTGACCTTCAGCGCGCTGGATCCCATCAATCCGGCGGAAGGCATGGAGGCCTTCACCGCGATCGTGGCCAACGACCTCTCACGGGTCGGTGTGGCGCGCTTGCGGCTGGACCGCGCGGCAGCGGCATTCCCGGAGATCCAGCAGATCGGGTTCTTCTCGGTCCTGGCCGAGGAACTCGACGTCGACGCGGCCGACGACGACTGGGCCGGCCCGGAGGCGCTGCGGGAGATGGACCCCGCCGAGGCGAACCGGATCGTCACGGCGCGGTTGGCGCAACGGATCCTGGCGATCATGGGCCACGCCAAGGGCAGCACGCTGGCCACCAATCAGCCGCTGACCGAATTGGGGCTGGATTCACTGATGGCCGTGCGGATCCGCAACACGGTCCGCGCCGACTTCGGCGTCGAGCCGCCGGTGGCGCTGCTGCTGCAGGGCGCCTCGCTGACCGACCTGACCACCGACCTGACCCGCCAGCTGGGGCTGGAGGGTCAGCAGTCCACCGAGGCCACGGACGGCGTCCGTGACCGCGCGAACAAGCGCGCGGCGGCCCGCCAGCGTGCCGCCGCGCGGCGAAAAGTAGGAGATCGAGCGTGACCAGCAACACCGACCATTCGGCAGCGGATTCGTTGCCGGACAACGCGATTGCCGTCATTGGCATGGCCGGCAGGTTCCCCGGCGCCGATTCGGTGACGGAGTTCTGGGACAACCTGCGCGAGGGCAAGGAAACGATCGTCACCCTCTCGGAGGACGATCTGCTGGCCGAGGGTGTCAGCCCCAGGGCGCTGGCCAACCATTCCTACGTGCGCCGCTCCGGACTGATGCGGGGCATCGACGAATTCGACGCCGGGTTCTTCGGCTTCACGCCGCAGGCCGCGCGCACGATGGATCCCCAGCACCGGCTGTTCCTGCAGGAGGCCTACCACGCGCTCGAGGATGCCGGTTACACCCCGCCGAAGATCGATGCGACCGTTGGTGTTTTCGCGACCAGCACCACGGGCGGCTACCTTCTGCACAACCTGATGTCGCACTACGATCCCGAGTCGGTCATGGGCGAGGGCATCACCTTCGACATGGTCAACCTGTCGATGTCCAACGACAAGGACTACCTGGCCACCCGGGTGGCTTATCAGTTCAACCTGAGCGGTCCGGCGTTGTCGGTCCAGACCGCCTGCTCGTCGTCGCTGGTCGCGGTGCACCTGGCCTGCCAGAGCATCCTCAACGGCGAGTCGGACATGGCGCTGGCCGGGGCTTCGTCGCTGCGCGTTCCGCACCGCGTCGGCTACTGGCACGACCCGGGTTCGATGGTGTCGGCCACCGGGCACTGCCGGCCGTTCGACGTCCGGTCCGACGGCACCATCTTCTCCAGTGGCGTGGGTGTCGTGGTGCTCAAGGCACTGCAGGACGCCATCGACGACGGTGACCGCATCCATGCGGTGATCCGCGGATCGGCGCTCAACAACGACGGTTCCACGAAGATGACCTACGCCGCGCCCACCGTGGCGGGTCAGGCCGATGTGGTTGCCGAGGCGCACGCGGTCGCCGAGGTCGATGCCGCCAGCATCAGCTACGTCGAGACCCATGGCACCGGCACGCCGCTGGGTGACCCGATCGAGATCGAGGCGCTGCGACAGGCTTTCGAGATCTCCGAGGAGGATCGGCAGGGCCCGTGCTACATCGGCTCGGTCAAGTCCAACATCGGTCACCTGGAGTCGGCGGCCGGCATGGCGGCGCTGATCAAGACCATCATGTGCCTGAAGAACAAGGCGATCCCGGCGACGCTGCACTACACCAGCCCGAATCCCGAATTGCACATCGACAAGGGCCCGTTCGTCGTGCGCGGTGAGTACGGCGACTGGGAGTGGGACGGTGTGCTGCGCGCCGGTGTCAGCGCCTTCGGCGTCGGTGGCACCAACGCCCACGTCGTCCTCGAGGAGGCGCCGGCCGTCACGCCGACCGTCGACACGCCTGGTCCCAAGATTTTGTTGCTGTCGGCCCGCACGCCCGAGGCGCTGACCGAGGCCCGGGCCGAGCTGGCCGCGGATCTGCTGCGGCCCGACGCACCCGCGTTGGCCGACGTGGCCCACACCCTCGAACGCCGTCGTGCGGACAAGATCCGGATGGCGGCCGTGGTCGCCGATCGCGAGAACGCGTCGAAGGTGCTGACCGCCGAGGAGCACGACAACGTGTTCATCGGTGAGGCCGTCGGGGAGCTCACCGGGGGGACGGTCGCCAGCGCCAGCGCCGAGCGGGTGGTGTTCCTGTTCCCGGGGCAGGGGGCCCAGCACATCGGGATGGCCCGCGACCTGTACGACTCCGAGCCGGAGTTCGCCCGGCACTTCGACGAGTGCGTGACGGGCTTCGACGCCGAGCTCGGCATCGATCTCAAGGCGGCCATCTTCGACGGCAGCGCTCGGGATCTCGAGCGTACGGATCGCACCCAGCCGGCACTGTTCACGGTGCAGTACGCCCTGGCCAAACTGCTCGAGAGCTACGGCATCGTGCCGGCGGCGATGGCGGGGCACAGCATCGGTGAGTACGCCGCTGCGACCATTGCGGGCGTGTTCGACCTGCCGACCGCCATCAAGGTGGTCGCCATGCGTGCCCGGCTGATGCATACCGCTCCGCGCGGTGTGATGGTTGCGGTCACCCTCGGCCCGGAGGCCATCGCCCAATACCTTTCCGACGATGTCGATCTGGCCACCGTCAACGATCCCAGCGGCTGCGTGGTGGCCGGTACGGAGGAGGGCATCCGGGCATTCCAGGCCCGGCTGGCCGAGGCGGGGATCACCGCGCGAAAGGTCAGGACCTCACACGCGTTCCACTCCCGCCTGATGGATCCGGTGTTGCCCGAGTTCAACGGGTTCCTGTCCCGGATCACCTTGCGCGAGCCGCAGATTCCGTTGTTGTCGAACCTGACCGGCACCTGGCTGAGTGCAGCCGAGGCCACCAATCCGGCGACCTGGGCCCGGCAGATCCGGGCCACTGTCCGGTTCGCCGACGAACTCGGCGTGCTGCTGGCCGACCCGAACCAGGTGTTCGTCGAGGTCGGTCCCGGTGGCACGCTGACCGCCTCGGCGATGCGCCATCCGAAGTGGTCGGAGCGGCATCGCGCGGTCCGGCTGATGCGCCATCATGCGCAGAGCCGCAACGACCGGGACGCGTTCCTGCTGGGCCTGGGTCAACTCTGGTCCGCCGGGGTGGACGTCGACTGGTCGCCGCTCAACGGTGGTGCCGCGCCGAAGCTGGTGTCGTTGCCGGGTTATCGCTTTGCGCGCGAACGGCATTGGGTCGAGCACAAGCCATTCGAAGGACGTACGGGCGATGACGGCGCCGGACGCAACGGCGCCGACCTACCCGCGGCGGCCGCCGCGGCCACCGGGCAGGGTGGCGCCGGCGGCCGGTCACCGCTCGAGGCCACGCTGGCGCGGATCTGGACCCAGTGCCTGGGTGTCGCGTCGGTGGATCGGAACGCCAACTTCTTCGACATCGGTGGCGACTCCCTGGTAGCGATCAGTGTCGCGATGTCGGCGTCCCATCAAGGGCTCGAGCTGACCCCGCAGGATCTCTATGACAACCCGACGGTGGCGGCCCTGACCAAGGCCTTGACCGCGCGTTACGCCGCGGGCGGTTTGGGCCGACACTCGGTCACCGAGGTCGAGCACCCACCGGTCCCACCGAACCTCGACTTCTTCCTCGAGAACGGATTGGCGGATCGGGGCCAGTGGCGCATCCCGCTGATCCTGCGGCTGCGTCCGGACGTCGCGATCGAGGACGTCCGCGTGGTGCTCACGGCCGTGACCAACCATCACGAGGCGTTGCGATTGGGGCTCGCCGAGCGGGCAGGCATCTGGGAACAGCAGATCGGTGAACAGCTCGAATCGGTCGAGGTGGCCACTGGTTCGCTCCCCGAGGGCCTGGAGTCGGGCAGCGAGCAGGAGCGCGCCGCGGTGTTCGAGATCCTCGAGCAGCTGATCGCCGGCCAGGATCTGAGCGCGCCTCCGCTGGTGGCCACGTACGTTACCGGCGGATCGGGCGGTCCGTGCTATCTGGCGCTGGCGGTGCACGGCATGGTTGCCGACGAGTCGTCCCGCGAGATCCTGGTGACCGACATCTTCACCGCGTTCGGGCAGCGGATGAACGGCCAGGACATTGCGCTGCAACCGGTTTCGGCCCAGTGGGGCGAGTGGTCCCAGCGCTGTGCCGGATTGGCCACGCACCCAGCCGTGTTGGACAGCCGGGACTACTGGTTGGCGAACGCCACCGCGGCGGATCTGCGCCTGCCGGTTGCCGACGCGGCAGGCGGGCCCACGGCGGGTGATCTGGTGCGGCTGTCCTCGGTGTTGAGCATCGCCGAGACCAGCGAGGTCGACGAGGTGCGGCGCGGTCGCGGGGTGGCGGTCGAGGAGGTGCTGCTGGCGGCACTCGCCCGCACGCTGGCCGGCGTCGCCGGGTCGGGCGTCGTTGCCGTCGATCTGGGTGGCCCGGGGCGATCGGTCCTGCGGCCCGACGTCGATCTGGGCCGGACGGTGGGTTCGTTCACCACCGTGTACCCCGTCGCGCTGCGGTGCGCCGCGAGTGCCGAGCTGGGCGCCCAGGAGCTGTTGGACGCGGTGCACGAAACCGTTACCGGCGTTCCGCACCACGGCATCGGTTACGGGCTGCTGCGCTACCTGCACGCGCCGACCGCGCGGGCGTTCGGCGCCGTGCGGCCCGCCGATATCGCGTTCACCTACGCGGGCACCATTCCGGACATGTCGGCGTTCGCCTCGGACGAGGCGCCGGTTCAGTTCGACACCGACGCGGAATCGCCGGTGCGCGAGGCGATCCCGGGGCTGGGACACGCTCTGGAACTGCGCGTGTACCGGTCGCGTGGACAGCTGCGGGTCGACTGGTGGTACGACAAGCGCCGCATCGACGCCGCCGCGGCGCAGGCCCTGGCCCAGGGATTCGGCACGGAGTTGTCCGGTCTGGTCGCCGAAGCCGCCATCGAGGAAGAACTGGATTCGACGAACGACGAGCTGACGCTCGTCGAGTTCGACTGATGTCCGGTTCGAGTTTGGGAGTATGAGAAGTGTTTCCATCGTCGGTCATCCGCAAGCTGGCCAACAGTGAAGAAATGCTGGCCGAGACGGAGAACTTCGTCGGGCTGGCGGCGGACGTCAAGGGCCCCATCGATATCGACATGCTCGAGACGGCCTACGACGCGCTGCTGGAGACGCGGCCGTACTTGACCACCCGGATCGAACGCGGTCCGGACGGTCGGCATCAACTGGTCGCCGACGATCTCGTTCCCGAGGGCATCGAGGTGGTGGAACTCGACGACCCGGCGGACGACGACCCGCCGCTGTACTTCAACCAGAACGAGGCACTGGTTCACCTTCGGGTCACCATTCGTGACGGGCAGGCCCAGCCGACGCTGTACGTGCATCACGCGCTGGCCGACGGCCACCACATGTACAGCCTGATCGAGGAATTGCTTTCGTACTACACGGATCTGGTGACCAACGGCAAGATCCGGCGCGGCGCCGTGCAGCCCGTGCCGGAGTCCATCGAGGCAATACTGGCCGATCGCGGCATCCAGAAGGGCCCGCGCTCGGGTATCGAGCGGTTCATGCCCGCGATCTTCACCTATGACCTCCCGCCGTCGCGGCGCGCCGTTACCGGCGACAAACCGCCGTTCCCGGTGAAGGTTCCGATGGTGTCGTGCCGGCTCAGCGAGCAGCACACCGACAGCATCGTGGCGCTGTGCCGCAAGGAGAGCATCGGCCTGACCGCCATGGTCTCCGCCATCCTGCTGATGGCGGAGTGGCGGATCCGTGGGTCGGCGAACATCCCGATCCCGTTGATCTACACGGTCGATCTGCGGTACTTCCTGACGCCGCCGGTGTCGGCCACCGGTTGCACCAATCCCATTGCGCTGACGACGTTCCTGGCCGATGTCGACCGCAAGACCGATGTGGTGGAGCTGGGCCGGGCGATCGCAGAGACGTTCAAGGCCGATCTGGCCGATGGCACCATCCAGCAGTCCCGGCTGCATTTCAGCCCGCAGTACTCCGGCAATGCGCCCGGTCTGCCCGATGTGGTGCTGCTGTCCGACAACGGCTTGGTGCCCCCGGTGCGCACGCCTCCGGGGCTTGAGGTCGTCAGCACGCACGGTGAGCTGTATTTCGCGGTGAGCTCCGGTATCGAGATCTACTTCACCCAGATCTATTCGGGCCAGCTCAATGTCGAATACCACTCGTTCGCCCCGAATCCGGAGAAGTCGGTGGAGGTCATCGAGGCGTTGCTGCGTGAGGTGGCCGAGAAGTACGCCTAGGAGGCCTGACCTTGAGGCCGGTCTCGGGTCAGCTTCTCAGTTGAGTTTCAAAGGCCCGAACGCGTATCGGTGGTACTGCAGCATGCCGCGCAGTGGCCGGATCGGCCGAATTGCCCGCGCGGCTGCCCGGAACACGGTCGAGGTCCGCTGGAACGTCGGCGCATCGAAGAACGTGGTGGCGTCCAGTAGCCGAATCCCGTTGACATTCTTGAGGACATCCTCGGGGCTGTTGACGGCCCAATAGAGGGTGGAGCCGGACTGCCGCTGCAGCCGCTGGATCTTCTGGGTGCGCACGGTGACCCAGTTGTAGAAGTCGATCTGGAGCTCGCCGGACGGGAAGCGGTCGACGACGTGCTGGAGCAGTTCGGCCCCGTCCTGCGGGGTCAGATACATGCTGATGCCCTCGGCCAGCAGCAGGGTGGGCCGGTCGTTGGGAATCTGGTCCAGCCAGGACGGGTCGGTGGCAGAGGTGGCCACCAGGTGGTAGTTTTCGCGGCTGGGGTAGACCTTCTTGCGCAGGTCGATCACGTCCGGGTAGTCGACGTCGTACCACTGCACGTCCGGACCGGGATCGAGTCGGAAGACGCGGGCGTCCAGCCCGCAGCCCAGGTGGATGACGTTGGCGTGCGGGTTGGCCTTCAGGAACTGCCCGGCCCAGATGTCGTACAGCGCGGTGCGGACCGTCACCAGTGGCGTCCAGAACTCGTCGATCTTGAGCCACGACCAGTCGAGATCGATGCGGTCGACGGCCTGCCTGGCAAACGTATCGCCCAGAATGGGCTGGCTGTACCCGGCGTCGAGGGCCTTGCAGTACAGGGTCGACAGCATCGTCTGCGCAGGTCCAGTGAGGTCAACGCGCACCAAATCGGTCACGCCTGTGAGCTTAGTGGGCACCGGGCCGGAATGGGGTATCGGGGCAACCATCGGCTGGCAACCATCCGGCGACCACACAACCTCGGGGAAACGCGGGGGCCGGGCGCCTATACGATACTGACGCACGAGGGTTTCTTCAGGCGTCTCAGGAGGTGCGGTGCCGGATCTGTCCAACGCGGGGCGCGGTGATGAACCGGGCAGGCCGCGCGTGCTGCTGCTGTACTACTCGTACTCGGGTCAGGCCCGCAAGGTCCTCGAGACGGCGGGGGAGGTGTTCCGGGAGCGCGGCTACGAGGTGGTTCCGGCCGCCATCGAATTCACCGATCCCCAGTACTCCGAACCGTTCTCGCGATTCCCGCTGCAGCGGGTATGGCCCGATATGCTCAGCGTCCAGAAGGCCCAGGGTCGCGGCGAGGTCGGTGGCATCAAGATCCCCGACGCGGTGACCGACGGTGAGTATGACCTGATCTGTATCGGCTCGCCGACGTGGTGGAAGACGGTCAGCATGCCGATGCGTACGTTCTTGATGTCGACCGAGGCCAAGAAATTGCTGGCCGACAAGCCTTTTGCGGTTTTCGTCGTCTGTCGGCAGTACTGGCTGGAGAACCTGACCGCGGTGCGCGAGCTGGCGCAGGAGCAGGGCGGCAAGTTCGTCGACGAGATCCATTTCACCTATCCGGGTGACACGGTTCGGTCGATGATGGCGCTGACCAGCTACCTGGGGTCGGGGGAGTACCGCAAGCGCTATCTGGGTGTGCCGATCCCGCCGACCAACGTGCAGCCCGAACAGCTGACCCAGGCCCGGACGTTCGCCGCCGGCCTGGCGGACCGGCTTTTCGGCACCCGGAGCGGCTGAGCGTGCCCCGCCCGTTCGAGGTTTCGATGGAATCCCCGGCCACGGTCGGCCAGGTGCATGGTGCGTTCGGCGACCGGGACTACTGGGTGGACCGGCTTGCGCACTTCGGCGGCGCGAAATCGTTGGAGGAGTTGACCGTTGGTGAGGACGGCACGGTCAGAACCGTTGTCGCCGAGGATCTGCGGCACGGCGCCCTGCCCGGCATCCTGGCCAAGCTGTATCGCGGCGACCTGAACATCGTCAGCACCGAGACCTGGCGGCCGACCGCCGACGGGCGCGTGCACGGCGATATCGACGTCGCGGTGATCGGCGCTCCCGGCTCCGGTTCGGGCAAGGCATTGTTGGGCCCCGCGAAGCAGGGGTCGCAGCTGGATCTGGCGGGCCAGGTCGAGTTCCGGGTCCCGTTGGTGGGCGGCCGGATCGAGAGTTTCGTGGCCGGCCAGTTCATCGACGGGTTCGCCGATATCAACCGGTTCACCACCGAGTGGATCGCCGGACGTGCCTGACGCCGATAGGGTGGCCGCCGCGCGCCGGGCCATACCCAGTACGGCCGAGGCGCTGGCCCGGCTCGATATGCCGCTGGAGGCGGCGATGATGAGCCAGCGTGCGATCCGGCGGCTTCTGCCGGACCCCGTCGACGACGCGCTGGTGCTCAAGTGCATCGATCTGGGGCTGCACGCGCCCACCGGGAACGACGGGCAGAACTGGGAATTCGTGGTCGTCAAGGATGTCGCGGTCAAGGAGAAGCTCGGCCAGCGCTATCGCCAGGCCTGGCGGCTGCAGCGCGATGTGGTGCTGCGCCATGCCATTGCCGAGAGCGAGTCGATGGCCAAGATCGTCCGCTCGATCCAGTGGCAGATCGACCATTTCGCCGAGATCCCGGTGCTGGTGGTGGCGTGTCTGCGGCTCGGTGCCCGGGACGGCCGGCTGCCCGTGGTGCGGATGCAGTACGCGGCCGAATCGGCCTACTGGGGGTCGATCTATCCCAGTGTGCAGAACATGTTGCTGGCCGCGCGCGCCATGGGCCTGGGGGCATCGCTGATCACCCTGCCGTTATGGAGCCAGGCGTCGGCGCGGGCCATCCTGGGTCTGCCCGGCGCGGTTCACCCGATCTGCATCGTTCCGATGGGCTGGCCACGCGGCCGATACGGGCCGACCACCCGCAAGCCGGTCGACGAGGTGGCGCACCGGGATGTGTTCGGCAACCAGGTGTGGCTGGACAGCTACGAACGGCCGATCTGAATCAGGAACCCATGCCCGACAACAAGATTCGCTGCAACATGCGGTCGGTGACCAGGGCCCGCAGGAGCACGCTGGCCTTGCCGGACGCCCCGACGATGTAGCGGGGCCGGGGATTGCCGGACTCGATCGCCCGCACCACGGTACGTGCGACGGTCTCGGCGCCGATGGCCGCGCCGGGCAGCTTCGACAGTTTGCGTACCGACGCGTCGCGGCGGCTCATGAACTCCCCGTAGGGGTCGTCGTCGGCATAGTCCCAGACCTCGGCGAATTCGCCCTCGAAGAACGGCGTCCGCACTCCGGTCGGATCGACCTGCACCACTCGTACCCCGAACTGCGCCACCTCGGCGCGCAGCCCCAGCGAGAGCGCTTCCAGACCGGACTTGACGATGTGGTAGGCGCCCCCGGCCGGACCGACGACGCGGCCCGCAACGCTCCCGATGTTGACGATCGTGCCCGCGCCTCGGGCCCGCATTGCCGGCAACACGGTCTGGGCCAGATGCAATGGCGTAACGACATGCATCTCGAACAGGGTCCGGACCTCGCTCGGTGTCTTCTGTTCCAGGACCCCGCGATCGGGGATTCCCGCGCTGTTCACCAGGGTGTCCACCGCGCCGTGCTCGGCGTCGATCTCGGCGACCAGGCGGGTCACGGCGGCCTCGTCGGTGACGTCGAGCGACCGGGCCCGCAGGCCGCGGGCGCGCAGGGCGTCGAGCGCCTCGGGGTTGCGGCCGGCCGCGTAGACCAGATGGCCGCGGGCGTGCAGTCGATGCGCGGTGGCCTGGCCGATACCGCTCGTCGCGCCCGTGACCAGCGCAACCTTCTGGGGACTCATCGGGTGGTGCCGCCTCTCGGGAGATTGGTCGCGCACCGCTCGGGCGCCCCCGGGCTTCGTGCGGAGCAATGGTAGCGAGTCCGGTACCGGCGCTGCCCCGGCCTGCACCAGGTGAACCAGGGCCGCTGATCGCGCGTGATAGCTTTTGCCGGTGCTCCAAGGCCTTCGTCGGGGAGGGGAGACTTCCACGTGCTCGAGGTGATCGACAAGGGGGGCATCAGTGATGCTCATCCGGTCCCTTTGCTGTTCGTGCACGGGGCGTGGCACGGAGCCTGGTGCTGGGATGAGCACTTCCTGAGTTTCTTCGCGGACAAGGGCTACCGTGCGGTGGCGCTCAACCTGCGGGGCCATGGCAACAGTCCCAGCGACAAGCCGCTGCGGGCCTGTTCGGTTGCCGATTTCGTCGAGGACATCGCCTCGGTCGCCGACGGCCTGCCCACGCCGCCGGTGATCATCGGGCACTCGATGGGCGGACTGTTCGTCCAGCGTTATCTGGAGACACACCCGTGTCCCGCGGGTGTGCTGCTGAGTTCCATGCCGCCACAGGGCAATTTGAAGGCGACCTTGCGCTGGCTGCGCGATCACCCCGTGCAATTCATGAAGATTGCGATCACGGGCCGGTCGTTGCCGTACATCAGCAGTCCCGCCGCGGCGCGCGCAAAGTTCTTCTCGGCGGCCACGCCGGAGGCCGATGTGGAGAAGTACGCCGCGCTGCTGCAGGAAGGCAGTGCCAGGCTCGCATTCGACTGTCTGGTGCTGAGCCTGCCGCGGCCGAAGCGTGTCACCACGCCGCTGCTCGTTCTGGGTGCGGACGAGGACGGTGCACACACCCGGGCCGAGGTGCTGGCGACCGCGCGCGCCTATCACACCGATGCCGAATTCTTCCCGGGGATGGGCCACAACATGATGCTGGAACCGGGCTGGGAGACGGTGGCCGAGCGCATCCACGCGTGGCTGGGCGAGCGCGGGTTGTAAGGTCCCTGGACGGCTGGTGGACCGGCTGCGGCCACTGGGCAGGGGACCGTTGCTCGGCTGTATGATCGCCGCGTGCCGCTACCTGCCCCCAGTCCCGACTTCCGTGCCGTCGTCACCGGAGCCTCCAACGGCATCGGCGAAGCGCTGGCAATCGACCTGGCTGCGCGCGGCCACAACCTGATCATCACCGCCCGTCGCGAAGCGCTGCTCGATGCGCTCGCGGCCCGGCTGACCGCCCAGTACGGGGTCACCGTCGAGGTCAGGCCAGGCGACCTGGGCGACCCGGCGCAGCGGGCCAAGCTGGCCGAAGAGCTGGCCACCCGGCAGATCTCCATCCTGTGCGCCAACGCGGGTATCGCCTCGCTCGGTCCGGTGGCCGAGTTGGATCCGGCCGCGGAGCGGGCGCTGGTGCAACTCAATGTGGTTGCCGTGCACGACCTCGTGCTGGCCGTCCTGCCCGGAATGATCGAGCGGCGGGCCGGCGGCATCCTGATCTCCGGTTCGGCCGCCGGGAATTCGCCTATCCCCAACAACACCTCCTACTCGGCCAGCAAGGCGTTCCTGAACGCCTTCAGCGAGGGCCTGCGCTGGGAACTGCGGAACACCGGCGTGTCCGTGACGTTGCTGGCCCCGGGTCCCGTGCGCACGGGCCAGCCGGACGAGGTGGACGCCGCGCTGGTCGACAAGATGGTCCCGGACTACTCATGGGTCACCGCGGAGCACTGCGCCAAGGATTCCCTGGACGGGCTGCAACAGAACAAGGCCCGGGTGGTGCCCGGATTCCCCGCCAAGGCGATGAACCTCGTCAGTCTGTACGCTCCGCGCCGTGTACTGATCCCGATCATGGGCAACTTCTACCAGAAGATGTCCGGCCGCTAGGCCCGGAGTAGGGAACGGGAGCCAGGAATGGAAGGTTTCGCCGGAAAGGTCGCAGTGGTCACCGGCGCCGGGTCGGGTATCGGCCAGGCACTGGCCGTCGAGCTGGCGCGATCGGGCGCCAAGGTGGCGATCAGCGACGTCAACCCGGAAGGGCTGGCGGTCACCGCGGAACGGTTGCGCGCGATCGGCGCGGACGTGAAGGCCGATCGGCTCGACGTGTCCGACGGCGCGGCGTTCGCCGCCTACGCCGAGTCGGTCAACGAGCATTTCGGCAAGGTCAATCAGATCTACAACAACGCCGGCATGGGCTTCTACGGGGACGTCGAGATCACCCGCCTGGACGAGATCAAACGGGTCATGGACGTCGACTACTGGGGCGTGGTGCACGGCACCAAGGCGTTCCTGCCGTACCTGATCGCCTCCGGCGACGGCCACGTGGTGAACGTCTCCAGCGCGTTCGGGTTGTTCGCGGTGCCCGGGCAGGCGGCCTATAACTCCGCCAAGTTCGCGGTCCGGGGCTTCACCGAGGCTCTCAACCAGGAGATGACGCTGGCCCGCCAGCCCGTCCGGGTTTCCACGGTGTTCCCCGGTGGGGTGCCCAGCTCGTTCGTCAGCAATCTGACCCTGGCCGAGGAACTGCCGGAATTCGACACGGCGAGCACGTTCAACAAGCCGTTGTGGTCCACCTCGCCGGAGAAAGCGGCGCAGGTGATCCTGCAGGGTGTGCGCAAGAAGCGGTCCCGGATCATGGTCGGGCCGGACACCAAGGTGCTGGATTTCCTGGTTCGTATGACAGGCTCGGGTTACCAGTGGCTGGTTCCGCGAGTGGGCCGCCTGTTCATGAAACCGATTCGCTGAGGACCGCCATGGACCATGATATTGCGCGAAATTGCTGGGGGACAATGCTTTTCGTCGCGCATACGTGGTTAGGGCAGCCTTCACGCCCATGAGCGACCAGCAACTCGACGCCATTATCGTGGGTGCCGGTTTCGGGGGGATCGGTACCGCGATCCAGCTGAAGAAGTTGGGCTACGAGAACCTGCTGATCCTGGATCGCGAAGACGATCGCGGCGGCACCTGGCACGTCAACCGCTACCCGGGGCTGGCGTGCGACGTGCCCTCGAACACCTATTCGTATCGTTTCGAGCCCTACCCGTACTGGTCCCGGTTGTACGCTCGCGGCGCCGAGATCAAGAAGTACGCCGAGTACGTCGCCGACAAGTACGACGTGCGCCGCCACATGCGCTTCGGGGCCGTCGTGACCGGCGCATGCTGGAACGAGGACACCGAGCGCTGGGACGTCGCCCTGGCCGACGGCGGCACGGTGAGCGCCCGTTTCCTGATCGCCGCGACCGGTGTGCTCTCCCAGCCGTACTACCCGGAGATTCCCGGTATCCACGAGTTCGCCGGTCGCATCATCCACACCACGGCGTGGGATGACGACTACGCCATGACGGGCCGTCGCGTCGCGCTCATCGGCACCGGTGCAACCGCGGTGCAGTTGATCCCGGAACTGGCCAAGGACGTCGCCGAGCTGACGGTGTTCCAGCGCACCCCGATCCACGTGCTGCCGAAATCGGACTTCAGCGTTCCCGGCTTCATGCGACGGGCATTCGCGCGGTTGCCGTTCGCGCAGCGTCTGATGCGGTCGATGACCGACGCGACCTACGAGGTCGGCTTCGTACTGGCGGTGCTGAAGTATCAGCGATTCTGGTGGGTGAACAGCGCGGCCGAACGAACCTCGCAGCTGCTGCGGTTCGTGTCGATCCGGGACAAGAAGCTGCGGCGCCAGCTGACTCCGGCCTACACCCTGGGATGTAAGCGGCCCACGTTCTCCAACACCTACTATTCGACGTTCGCCAAGCCCAACGTCACGCTGCAGACCTCGGGCATCGACCGGATCGAGCCGGACGGCATCGTCGCGCTGGACGGTACGAAGGCACAGATCGACGCGCTGGTGCTGGCCACCGGATTCGACATGTGGGAGAAGAACATCCCCGCCATCGAGATCATCGGCCGGGATGGCTGCAATCTGGGAAAGTTGTGGCGCACCAACGGATTCCGGGCCTACGAGGGTATGGCGACCCCCAACTTCCCGAACCTGCTCAACCTGAACAGCGCGTATGCGGTCAGTCTGAACTTCTTCGACATGATCGACTATCAGATGCGGCACATGGAGCGCCTGTTCGGTGAGGTGCGCCGGCGCCACGCGACCAAGTTCGAGGCCACCGAGGAGGCCACCGACCGGTTCTGCGCCCGATTCGGCGACCTGCAGCGCAACACGGTTTTCTATCTCGGGGAATGTGCCCATTCGCGGTCGTACTACTTCGCCCCGGACGGCGAGACCTATGTGCGTGCCACGTCAACGCGGGACTCGGTGCACTCGCAGAGTCAATTTCCGCTGAGCGACTACGCTCTCAGCGGGTCGGACATTGTCAGCGTCTGATGACCATCAGCGTCTGAGTCGAGGAGGCGGTGCAATATGACAGGTGACGGCTTTGCCGGAAAGGTCGCCGTGGTGACCGGCGCGGGGTCGGGTATCGGTGCGGAGCTCGCCGTGGCACTCGCCCGCGCGGGCGCCAAGGTGGCGATCAGCGACGTGAACCTGGCCGGTCTGACGGCCACCGAGGAACGACTGAAGGCGATTGGCTGCCCGGCCCGGGCGGATCGGCTCGACGTGAGTGACCGGGCCGCCGTTCTGACCTACGCCGACGAGGTCCGCGACCACTTCGGGGTAGTGAACCAGATCTACAACAACGCCGGCGTGGCCTTCTTCGGTGAGATCGAGAACAGCGAGTTCACCGATTTCGAACGGGTGATGAACGTCAACTACTGGGGCGTCGTCAACGGCACCAAGGCCTTTCTGCCGCACGTGATCGCCTCCGGCGCCGGGCACGTCGTCAACGTGTCGAGCATCTGGGGGATCTTCGCGGTCCCGGGGCAGTCCGCCTACAACTCCTCGAAGTTCGCGGTGCGCGGTTTCACCGAGGCGCTGCGCCAGGAGATGCGCCTGGCGCACCATCCGGTGGGCGTGACGGCGGTGTACCCCAGCGGCGTCAAGACCGCGATCGCGCGCACGGCCACGGGTGCGCAGGGGCTCGACGTCAAGGAACTGGCGGACCTGTTCGACAACAAGCTGGCCAAGGGCAGCCCCGAGGCCGCGGCCCGGACCATCCTCAAGGGCGTGCGCAAGAACAAGGCGAAGGTGCTCGTCGGTCCGGGCGCCCGGGCGTTCGACGTCGTCGTGCGCGCCACCGGTTCGGGCTATGAGCGGATCTTCGGTCCGCTAACCGGCCGAATGATGCCTAAGATGGATACGAAGGTCTGAGACGACATGCGCCCACCGCGTGAAGCTCGAGTTCCAAGCGGTCAGTTTGCCGAGAGCGCTTCGCAGCGGAAAGGTACTGTGTAGTAACTATGGGTGAGCAGCACTACGACGTCATCATCATCGGGGCGGGTTTCGGCGGCATGGGTGCCGCCATCGAGATGAAGAGCCTCGGCTACCAGAACATCCTGATCGTCGATCGTGAGGATGATCTGGGCGGCACCTGGCACGTCAACCGTTATCCGGGCATTGCCGTCGACCAGCCGGCCACCACGTATTCGTACTGGTTCGAGCCGAATCCATACTGGTCGCGGCTGTTTCCCACCGGCGCGGAGATGAAGGGTTACGCCGAGCACGTCGCCGATAAGTACGACGTGCGCCGGCACATGCGCTTCAACACCACGGTCGAGGGTGCGCAGTGGGACGAGGACGCCCATGTCTGGCGAGTCGCCCTGGCGGGCGGCGAAGCGATCAGTTCGCAGTTCCTGATCGCCGCGACGGGCTTCCTGTGCCAGCCGAAGATGCCCGACATTCCGGGGATCGAGAGCTTTGCCGGCCGCGTCCTCCACACGGCGACGTGGGACCCCTCGTACTCGTTCGACGGTCGGCGCGCGGCGGTCATCGGCACCGGTTCCACCGGCATTCAGGTCATTCCCGAGCTCGCCAAGCAGGCGGCCGAGCTCACCGTGTATCAGCGCACCCCAATCTGGGTGATGGGGAAAGCCGACATCGTCTTCCCGAAGTTCATCCAGCAGCTGTTCGCCAAGGTTCCGCTCACCCAGCGGATCCTGCGGTTCGGCACGGACACCTTCCTGGACATCGCGAACATCATCACGATGTGGAACTACAAGCACTTCAAGGTGGCCAACAAGGCCATCACGCTGGGATCCAGGGTGCAGCGGCGGCTCGCGGTGCGCAGCAAGGAGCTGTCCCAGAAGCTCGATCCGCCCTACGAGTTCGGCTGCAAGCGCCCGTCGATCTCCAACGACTATTACAGCACCTTCACGCGGCCCAACGTGTACCTCGAGACCAGCGGCATCGAGCGCGTCGAGTCAGACGGCATCGTGGCGTGCGACGGCACCAAGCGGGCCATCGATGCGTTGGTCCTGGCCACCGGTTACGACGTGTGGGAGAGCAACCTCCCGGCCGTCGAGGTCATCGGCCGGGACGGCCGCAACCTCGGAAAGTGGTGGCGGGAAGCGGGATTCCAGGCCTACGAGGGCATCTCGGTGCCGCAGTTCCCGAACTTCCTGACCATGGCGAGCCCGTACGCCTGGGTGGGGTTGTCCTGGTTCAACACCGTCGAATACCAGATGCGGCACATGCGCCGGCTGTTCGGTGCACTGCAGAGTCGTGGTGCCACCACCTTCGAGGTCACCGACGACGCGAGCCGGCGCTTCCTGGCCGACGTGCAGGAACGTCTCGAGAGTTCGGTGTTCCGCCTCGGCGACTGCGTCTCGTCGCGGTCCTACTGGTTCAGCCCCAGCGGTGAGCCCGCGCTGTTCCGGCCGACGTCGGTCCGTAATGCCGTCCGGGCGCAGGATCGCTTCCCGTTATCGGATTACGAAATTTCGTGACGCCGAAGTCGCGAGCCGGTTAGTGGTCACCCGTACACTCATTGTGAAAGTTGAGGCGAGTCCGGGCGGGTGCTGGAGATGACGGCGGTGAAACTGCTGGGTCGAATCTGGTTGCCGCTCGTCATTTTGCTGGTGCTCGGGTTAGGAGGGTATGCCGTCGTGCGACTTCACGGTGTCTTCGGTTCCGAGAAATACCCGACGTATGCCTCGGGCCCCCAGGCGGATACCAAGCCGGCCAATCAGAAGCAGCTGGTATATGAGGTGTTCGGTCCCGAGGGCACCGTCGCCGACATCAGTTACTTCGATGCTCGGGCCCAACCCCAGCAGATCAGCGGAGCGGCGCTGCCCTGGACCGTGACGGTCACTTCGGATTCGCCGGCCGTGGTCGGCAGTGTGGTAGCCCAGGGTGACAGTTCCTCCATTGGATGCCGTATTTCGGTGAATGGCGAAATTAAGGACGAAAAAGTTTCCAACGAAGCCCACGCCTTTACCAGCTGTTTGGTAAAAGGCGCATGAGAACGCCGACGATGGAGGCGCAGACCAAACCGGGGCCGTGGCTGGCGCGGGTCGTCCGACGGTTCGCGGTCCTGATCATCCTGGCGTGGCTGGCGTTCACCGCACTGGTGACCCTCGCCGTGCCACCGCTGGAACAGGTTGCCAAGGAACGTGCGGTGTCGATGAGCGTCAAGGAGGCGCCGTCGATCATCGCGCAGAAGCACATCGCCGCGGTGTTCCACGAGCCGGACAACCAGAGTTCGGCCATGGTCGTGCTCGAGAGCGAACAACCGCTCGGGAACGTCGCGCACCAGTACTACGACAACCTGATCCGCCAGTTGGCCGCCGATCCCAAGCACGTCCAGTACATCCAGAACTTCTGGGGTGACCCGCTCACCGCGCAGGCGGTGCAGAGCGCCGACGGCAAGGCTGCCTACGTGCAGCTGAACCTGGCCGGCAGCCAGGGGGAGGTGCTGTCCAACCAGTCGGTCGACGCGGTCCGCAACATCATCGCCAAGACGCCGCCGCCGGACGGACTGAAGGTCTTCCTCACCGGAACCACGCCGATGGCCACCGACCTGGCCTACACCGGGGATCACGCCGCCATCAAGATCACCGCGGTGACCGTGGTGGTCATCTCGATCATGTTGCTGCTGGTCTACCGGTCCATCACCACGGTCATCCTCGTCATGATGATGATGGGCATCGGCCTGTCGTCCGTGCGGGGGACGGTGGCCGCACTGGCGCACTTCGGCCTGATCGGCCTGACCAGCTTCTCGATCAGTATTCTGGTGGCGCTGGCCATCGCCGCCGTCACCGACTACGCCATCTTCCTCATCGGGCGTTATCACGAGGCCCGCAATGCCGGTGAGGACCGCGAGACGGCGTACTACACCGCCAATCGCAGTGTCTCGCACGTGATCCTGGCCTCCGGTCTGACCATCGCCGGGGCCACGTTCTGTCTCAGCTTCACCCGATTGCCGTTCTTCCAGACCATGGGCGTGCCCTGTGCGGTCGGCATGCTGGTGGCCATCGCCGCGGCGCTCACCCTGGTGCCCGCGGTGATCACCGTCGCCAGCCGGTTCGGTCGTCTGCTCGAACCGAAGCGGAACATGTCGGCGCGCGGCTGGCGCAGGATCGGGACCGCCATCGTGCGCTGGCCCGTGCCGATCTTCTTCGCTTCCTGCGCCGTCGCGCTGATCGGACTACTCGCACTGCCGGGCTACAAGGTCAGCTACGAGGACCGGCCGTACATGCCGAAGGACACCCCCGCGATGATCGGGTGGGACGCCGCGGACCGGCACTTCCCACCCGCGCGGATGATGCCCGAGGTCGTCATGATCGAGGGTGACCACGACATGCGTAACTCGGCGGACTTCCTGGTGCTCAACAAGCTGGCCGAGGACATGTTCCGGGTGCCCGGCGTCGCCCAGGTCCAGGGGGTGACCCGGCCCGAGGGGTCACCGCTGGCCAACACGTCGATCCCGGCACTGCTGAGCATGCAGTCGGCCGGTCAGCAGCAGAACGTCGAGTTCATGAAGAGCCGGCTCGACGAGATGCGCACGCAGGCCAACGACCTGTCGGGGACCATCGATTCGATGGAGCGGGCGTACTCGCTGATGCAGGACCTGACCGCCAAGACGCACAGCATGGTCAGCGTCACCACGCAGATGACCGATATCACCAAGCAGATCCGCGACGACGTAACCGCGGTCAACGACTCATTCGACAAGGCCGACCAGTACTTCAGCCGGGAAGGCTGCAACAACGTCGATACCTGCGTGGCGGCACGCGACGGTCGCGCGGCCGGGCTGCGCGCCCAGGACGGCTTCAACCAGATCACCGCCAAGCTCGATGAGTTGCAGCCCGACCTCCAGAACGTGGACTCCATCGCGCCCGAGCTGATGCAGCTGCTGCCGCCGCAGATCGAGGCGCTGCGCAGTGTGCAGAGCCTGATGCTGACCGCGTACAGCACGATGTCCGGCATCGTCGGGCAGTCCGAGGCGCTGGGCGCCGACGCCAACGCCATGGGGGAGGACTTCGACGCCGCGAAGACGGCGGATTCCTTCTACCTGCCGCGCGAGGCGTTCAACAACCCTGATTTCCAGCGCGTCGTGAAGCTGTTCGTGTCGCCCGACGGCAAGTCGGCGCGGTTCATCATCGCGCACCGGGACAATCCCGCCTCCAAGGACGGCATCGACCGGATCGACCACATCAGGACGGCCGCCGAGGAGTCCCTCAAGGGCACGCCGCTGGTGAACTCGACGATCTATGTGTCGGGTACCGCGTCGATCCTCAAGGACCTACAGGACGCCTGGAACTACGACATCCTGATCGCGGGGATCGCGTCGATCTGCATCGTCCTGGTGATCATGCTGATCATCACCCGGAGCATCGTGGCGTCCCTGGTGATCGTGGGCACGGTGGTGCTCTCGCTCGGTGCCTCGTTCGGATTGTCCGTGCTGCTGTGGCAGTACATCATCGGCGTCAACCTGCACTGGATGGTGATGCTGATGTCGGTCATCATCCTGTTGGCCGTCGGCGCGGACTACAACCTGCTCCTGGTCTCCCGGTTCAAGGAGGAACGGCACGCGGGCCTGAAGACGGGGATGATCCGCGCGATGGGCGGCACCGGGAAGATCGTCACTTTGGCGGGTCTGGTGTTCGCCTTCACCATGGCGTCGATGATCGTCAGCGATCTGCTGGTGGTCGGTCAGGTTGGCACCACGATCGGTCTCGGCCTGATGTTCGACACCCTGGTGGTGCGCTCGTTCATGATGCCGTCGGCCGCAGCGATTCTGGGCCGCTGGTTCTGGTGGCCGCAGAACGTCCGCACCCGCCCGTCCCACGCCAAGCATCGGGCCGGCGCGGTCGGCCGGGTGGTCGATGCCGGTCCGACGGATGGCCGGCCGGACGCGCATCCTGCCGCCCCCGGCAATGATGATGTTGCGACGACCAAGCCACTCGATCTATCGTCGAACGAGTTTTCCCGTCAGCCGCTGGATTTGGAACCATCGGTATCGGGTATTGGGCGTACCGGCCAGCGGTGACGCGGGCAATCTTTGTAACGTTTCTGTGATGGTCGCGGGATTCTGTGGATGACACCTGGCCGAAGTCGCCGAGCCACGTTGCCAGGATCGTCCCGAGCTGCACTTTCCGCAGTGCGATGCCTGTACGCCGGGCACTTGCCGGCTCTGACAACTTCCTTATAGTCGTTAGCTAGGGTAGGCTCTGCATCCGACCGAGCAACGTGATGACGATTGGGGAGGGCCTTGCGCCAACAGGGACGACACCGCGGCACCAAGAGTCAGCGAAACACCGGCGCAGCGGGCCGTAACCAGAACAAGGCAGTCGTCGGCCATGAGCTCGCCCGGCGTGGCGGTGCTGGAGCCCTCACCACGGCGGTGCTTCCCTACGTCACTGCCGGCGTGGCCCTCATGGGCGCCAACGCGATGGTGCTCGACATGGCCGGCACCCCGGTGCCGCCGAAGGCCGACATCCGGGTGGTCAACGAGGACGTCCAGCTGGCCGGTTCGCTGCTGAACATTCCGATCAACCTGTTGATCGACATGATCAACATCCCTTACTACGAGCAGCAGGCCCTCGATGTCGAGGCGCGTGCGTTCCTGTACTCCGGCCCGTGGGCGGTCACCAGCCCGGCCAACGTCTGGGGTGAGGATCCGGCGGACTTCGCCCGGTTCTACGCCCTGGCCGCAACGCTCATCCCGATCCCGGCCCTGTCCGGGTTCAGCACCAGCACGGACTGGTCGGTCCAGCAAGAGGAGATGATCTCCAACAACGGCTTCGCGAACCAGTTTGCGAAGTTCCTGGCGGCCGAATGGACCGTCCAACCGACCTGCACCGCGCTGAAGTGCGTGCCCAACACCCCGGTCAGCCCCATTACCGGGATCGCCGGCATCGACACCAGTATCTGGACCCTGATGATGCTGCTCGGGAAGGTCGACTTCCCGGTCATCACCTCGGTGATCAGGAATTTCTTCGAGGTGGGGCTCCAGCCACTGTTCGGCGGCTACAACTTCGGCAATCAGCCCAGTTATGACGGCCAGATCTACGACGAGTTGGGCATCAAGGGCACCGTGCAGGCCCCAGATGGCAGCTGGCTGATGCCATGGTCGAATACCGAGTTCAAGCTCGATCCGATCACACCCTTCGTCAATTGGTTCAACCACCTGACCGATGATCCGGCGAACAACCCGATCAAACTGCCCAGCCTGGAAGATTTCGGCCGGACCATACAGACCTTCCTCGCGGGTCTGATCGTGGCGTTCAACCCGTTCACCCCCGGCAGCTCGCTCTGCCCGGGATTCTGCGCTTACATGTCGCAGGACCAGGCGTCGCCTGCCATCGTCCAGTTCATCGAGAACATGTGGCCGGGCAACAAGTCTCTGCAGGCATGGCTCGCCAATTACAAGGCCGGCACGTCGAACATGCCCTCGGACAAGTTCATCGACCACAACATCAATCTGTGGCGGAACGCGTTCTTCAACATGTGGGACTTCGGCAATCCGTTGATGGAAGACGGCAATATCAACTATGGGGGCAATCCGAGTGGTCTGGCCCAGTTCTTCCATGGGCTCTGGACGTCGCTGGGCCTGACGCCGCCGCCGCTCGAGGTCGACAGTTCTTACGTCAAGGACGCTGGCCTTCAGGGCGGCGTATACGCCCTGAAGGGCCAGGAGATCCCGCTCTTCCTGATCTTGGAGACCGACCAGCAAAATGTGGCGCAGGCGACCAATTACGTCGGTTCCTTCCTGACACCGCCAGCGCCGGGTCAGGTCGTCAACACCATTTGGTGGGAGCCGTCGGACGCCGTCGGTATCTGGTCGGTGAACAAGACGATCGGTGCGGACAAGACGCCCACCGTCTACGGCTTCGACAAGGGCGCGTTGATCGCCAGCAACTGGAAGCGGTGGTTCAACGACAATTACAAGCCCGAGGCCGGCGTTACCCCGAAATTCGTTCTGACGGGTAACAGCTCGCGTCCCAACGGCGGCCTCTCGACCCGCTTGGACCTGTTCGATCCGTCCGGTCTGGGTAAGCCCTACAGCGTGGCGACGCCGACCACCACCACCGGTTCGAACGGGATCACCACGACAGACATCGCGTACCAGTACGATCCGTGGGCGGATTTGCCGACAAACGTGCTGAATCCGTTCTCGTTGCTGAACTCGCTGATGGGCGTCTTCAACCACTACAAGTACTCGAATTCGGCTGATCCCAAGGCGGATTCGCTCTACCAGGGCAGCTACGGCGACACGGACTACTACCTCACGCCCAGCGCTACGATGCCGCTGCTGTCACCACTCAAGCTGCTCCCGTTCGTCGGCGACACCCTGGTGTCCATGCTCGACCCGATCACCCGCGTGTTGGTCGAGACAGGGTATGACCGCACGAAGAGCCCGGGCGACCCCACGGCCGCCAACTTCTTCTACCTGCCGGACCTGGGCAAGCTGCTGTTCAGCAGTATCCCCACCGCCATCCTCACCGGCCTGGACAACGGCTTCGAAGCAGTCGGGATGGGCCGGGTGTTCGGTACCCCCAAGCCGAACACCACGTCAACACAGGGGGCGTACGGCATCGGCGGTCCGAACGTCAACGTGGACCAGCAGAACCTGACGTCCACGGCCAGCCCTTCGCTGCTGGCGGCCGCCAAGTCCGTGAGCGCCGATCAGGCGACCGGCGGCGGTACTGACAATGTTTCCAGTGCAGGCAGCACGTCCACGGAGACCACCGGCTCGGCCACCTCCACGGACACGACGGGCACCAGCACCGAGGCTGCCGGTACGTCCACGGAGACCTCGGGCACGGCCACGGAGACCGCCGGCACCACGTCCGGCGGCACCACCGACACCGAGACCGCCGGAACCTCCACGGGCACAACAGGTTCGACATCGGGCGCCAGTGGTTCGACCAGCGGTACCACCGGCTCGACGTCGGGCACCACCGGCGACGACTCCGGTAGCACCGGCTCGAGCTCGACAGGGAGCTCCAAGAGCAGCACCGACGACAGCGACTCGAGCAGCGGCTCCGGTTCGTCGTCGAGCAGCGATTCGTCCTCCAGCAAGGATTCGTCCTCCAGCAAGGATTCGTCCTCGAGCGATGGCAGCGGTTCGTCGGGCAGCGGTTCGGGGTCCAGCAGCAGCAGCTCGGCTTCGGGCACCAGCAGCTCGGGTTCGAGTTCCAGCAGCGACAAGTGATCCGCGAATCACGCTGAACACACTGGTACGAGAGGTCGACCGGCCGTGAATCTGGTACCGCCGGGTCTCACGCCTGCACAGGAAAGCCTGTTCCTGACCCTGGGCAGCAGGGCACTCGACAGTCGGCTGCCTGAGCCCTTCCTGGGTGACACGCTCTCGGACGAGATCGTCACCAGGACGGCGTATCAGCTCGACAGGTTCCCCCAGCTGGCCACCGCGGTCCTCGACCAACGTTCGAAGGTTTTCGACGTGGCCGTGCGCACCAAGCTGATGGACCAGATGGTGCGCGACTTCGTGCACCGCGAACCGGGTGCCGTGGTCCTGGACCTCGGTGCCGGATTGGACTGCAGATCCGCGCGGGTCGATCCGCCGCCCAGCGTCGACTGGTATGACATCGACTACCCAGAGGTCGCCGATCTTCGCCGAAAAGTGTTGCCGCACTTGGTAAATACGCATGATGTCGGCACTGATTTGACGGGGTCGGACTGGGTGGGCGGCATCCCCGGCGACCGGCCCGCGTCGATCATCGCCGACGGCCTGATGCTGTTCCTCAGCCAGGACGACTTCGTGTCGATCCTGCGGCGGCTGACGACACACTTTCCGAGCGGCGAAGTGATCCTCAACGCCTACACCTCGTATGCGATGTGGACGTTCAAGCGGTCCCGGGCGATGGCTCCGATCGCGGGCGGCATCGCAAGTCCGGGTCTGAACAATCCCAGGAAGCTCGAGAAACTGGTCGACGGACTGCACCTGGTCGACGAAATACTGCTCACCCGTACACCGCAGGTGGCCGAACTGCCGCGCGCGCCGCGGTGGGCGTTCCGCGTCGCCGCCCGGAGCACGCTGCTGTCCAGGATGATGACGACAGTGGTGCTGCGCTACCGCTTCTGAGTGTCGGGCGAGGTCACGTCCGTCCGTCGGCCGTAGAGTCGATGCGGGACGCAGGTGGTAACACTTTCAGTCCGACTCCGATGTAATACTCGTCCCAGGTTCAAGTGTGCGTGCAAGGGAGTATGTGGTGACGAAGCGACTTGCGATGATTGTGTTTGCGGTGATGATGGTCTTCGCAAGTTCGCCTGCGGTGGCCACCGCCGACGTCGACTACGGGGTGGGCTCGGGGGCCTCGGTGGGCGTGCTGCCGGGCGCGTTCGGGTTGCCGGAGATGGCGTTCCCCTTTCTGGAGGGGAAGCCGTGTGCGGCGCCCAACCACTGTGATCCGATCTACTACCTGAACCCTGCGGAATTCCTCGGGCAAGCCCTCGCCGTCCAGAGTATGGACGACGGTTTGGCCAAGCTCGAGCAGTGGATCGCGAAAACACCCGGTAAGAAGATCGCCATGGGCCACTCGTTGGGCGCTTCGGTCATCTACAAGTGGCTCCGGGTGCACTCGCACGATCCGTCGGCCCCGCCGCCGAGTGAGTTGAGCTTCATCACGATGGGCACCCCCGAACACCAACCGACCGGCCTGGTGTACAGCGATCCGACCGGAATGTACAAATATCGCCGGGACCAGGGCTTCGGCATTCCGGCCGACACGCCCTACCATGTGGTGGACGTGTGCCGGAAGTGGGACGGCTATTGCTACTGGATCCCTGGCCAGTCCGACCTCTCCGAGAAGGGGAAATCGGCCATCCATATCGATTACACCAAGGTCGATCTCGACGACCCGGCCAACCAGGTGACCGTGAACGGCAATATCACCGAGGTGCTCGTCCCGACACCGGGCTGGCCCTGATCACGGGCCAGGCAGCACTGCCGTAAGCGCAATCAGTAGCGCCAGAATCATTGTGGCCCAACCGCTCACAGTGACAGCGAAGGCGGGTGCCGGAACCGTCGGCTGTCCGTCGGTGTCTTCGGTGGCCGTGATCCGGCCGCGGGACCGCGCGATCGCCACCACGGTCAGGGACAAGCCGATGCTCAGGGTCGCCAATACGACCCGGCCGTGCGACACCGGGCCATGGGTGGGGAACAGCAACACCGCGCTGACGGCCAGATAGCCGAACGCGGTTCGTTCCCACGCCAGATGGGTCCGTTCGATCTGCAGGCCCGGCTTGGGATCCGCGGGGTCGGCCATCTCAGGGCGTGTTCGGTTCGAAGATGATCAGGACCAGCAGGCAGGCGGCGACGCCCAGCAGCGCGAGTGCGAGCAGCACCGGCAACCGGCTGATCGGAAGCTCCGCCTCGTCGCGCATCGCATCCTGGACCTGCTTCCACCGGCGTACCGACAGCGCCGCCAGCATCCCGCCGATCAGTACCAGCACCACGCTCAGGCCGTGCTTGACGCCCGGGATGCCGAAGGACGGCACCAACTGCATCAGGCCCACCCCGCCGGCGATCAGCGCCAGCGCCGTCCGCATCCAGGCCAGGAAGGTGCGCTCGTTGGCCAGCGTGAACCGGTAGTCTGGGTCGCGGCCATCACGGTGGGACGGTTGCGTCATGCTGTCAAACGTAGGGGGTCCGGCGCCGGCCCGGCGGTTGATTTGCACGGGCTAATAGAATCGACCCATCGGCTTCGATCCGGCCATCACCGGGGAGCCTTCGGAAGAACAGTTGCACACCCGGTGAGGCGGGTGCGGTGGCCCAGTAGACCCGAACGGGACGGCCCGTCACAGCCTGTGGTCGAGCGGCGTGCCGGGTGCACGCAAGCGGGGTGGTACCGCGGCGCTCGCGCGTTCCGCGCGGCCGTCGTCCCCGTGCCAGGAGTCGAGGCACAGGAGACGGCGTGAGCGACGCGAACGGCAGGGACAGGACCTATCCGAGGCCCGGTTCCGGTACCCCGAATTTCCCGGCGCTGGAGATCGACGTCCTCGGGTACTGGGAGGGCGACGACACCTTCCGAGCGAGCATCGCCCGCCGCGACGGCGCGCCCGAATACGTCTTCTACGACGGGCCGCCCTTCGCCAACGGTCTACCGCACTACGGGCACCTGCTGACCGGCTACGTCAAGGACATCGTGCCGCGCTACCGGACCATGAGGGGCTACAAGGTCGAGCGCCGGTTCGGATGGGATACCCACGGGCTGCCGGCCGAACTCGAGGTGCAGCGCCAACTCGGCATCACCGACAAGGCCCAGATCGAGACGATGGGCATCGGCGAATTCAACGAGGCATGCCGGGAATCGGTGCTCACCTACACGGAGGAGTGGCGCGAGTACGTCACCCGGCAGGCCAGGTGGGTCGACTTCGACAACGACTACAAGACCCTGGATCTGACGTTCATGGAGTCGGTGATCTGGGCGTTCAAGCAGTTGTGGGACAAGGGTCTGGCGTACGAGGGCGTCCGGGTGCTGCCGTACTGCTGGAACGACGAGACGCCGCTGTCCAATCACGAACTGCGCATGGACGACGACGTCTATCAGAGTCGCCAGGACCCGGCCATCACCGTCGGCCTGCGCGTCGAGGCGGGCCCGGACCATCCGTTGACGGGTTCGCACCTACTGGTGTGGACCACCACGCCGTGGACGTTGCCGTCCAACCAGGCCGTCGCGGTCAATCCGGACGTCACCTACGTCGAGGTCAGCGCGCCCGACGGCAACCGGTACGTGCTGGCGCAGGCCCGCCTGGCGGCCTACGCCCGCGAACTCGGCGAGGAACCCGAGGTGCTCGCGACCTATTTGGGTGCCGAACTTCTCGGCCTGCGCTACCTGCCGCCGTTCCCGTACTTCATGTCGGAGGGATCGGGCAGGTCCGGAGAAGACCCCGCGTATCAGGTGCTGCGGGGGGATTTCGTCACCACCGAGGACGGCACGGGCATCGTGCACATGGCCCCGGCCTACGGCGAGGACGACAAGGCCACCACCGACACGGTCGGCATCGTGCCGGCGCAACCGGTGGACTCCAAGGGCCGGTTCGACTCGTCGGTGCCCGACTACCAGGGCCAACAGGTGTTCGAGGCGAATCCGAACATCATCCGGGACCTGAAGAATCGTACGGGGGCCGCGGCGCAGAACTCCGCGGTGCTGCTGCGTCATGAGACCTACGAGCACTCCTACCCGCACTGCTGGCGCTGCCGGAATCCGCTGATCTACCGCGCGGTGTCGTCGTGGTTCGTCAAGGTGACCGAATTCCGGGACCGGATGGTCGAACTCAATCAGCAGATCACCTGGTACCCGGAGCACGTCAAGGACGGCCAGTTCGGCAAGTGGCTGGCGAACGCCAGGGACTGGTCGATCTCGCGAAACCGCTACTGGGGCAGCCCCATTCCGGTGTGGAAGTCCGACGATCCGGCGTATCCGCGGATCGACGTGTACGGCAGTCTCGACGAACTGGAACGTGACTTCGGGGTGCGCCCGGACAACCTGCACCGCCCGTTCATCGACCAGCTGACCCGGCCCAACCCGGACGACCCGACAGGTAGGTCCACGATGCGCCGCATCGAGGACATCTTCGACGTCTGGTTCGACTCCGGTTCCATGCCGTTCGCCCAGGTGCACTACCCGTTCGCAAACCGAGACTGGTTCGACGGAACCGGCGCACTGGACGCCCATTTCCCGGGCGACTTCATCGTCGAGTACATCGGCCAGACCCGCGGCTGGTTCTACACCATGCACGTGCTGGCCACCGCGCTGTTCGACAAGCCGGCGTTCAAAACCTGTGTGGCACACGGCATCGTGCTGGGCAACGACGGCCAGAAGATGAGCAAGTCGCTGCGCAATTATCCCGATGTCAGCGAGGTCTTCGACCGCGACGGCTCGGATGCCATGCGCTGGTTCCTGATGGCCTCGCCGATCCTGCGCGGGGGGAACCTGATCGTCACCGAGCAGGGCATCCGGGACGGCGTGCGGCAGGTGTTGCTGCCGTTGTGGAACTCCTACACCTTCCTGACCTTGTATGCGCCGAAAGTTGGTGTATGGCGCACGGATTCGGCCAACGTGCTGGATCGCTACATCCTGGCCAAGCTCGCCCGGCTGCGCGACGAACTGACCGCGGCGCTGGACGTCTGCGACATCTCCGGGGCCTGCGAACAGCTGCGGCAGTTCACCGAGGCGCTGACGAACTGGTATGTGCGCCGTTCCCGCAGCCGGTTCTGGGAGGAGGACGCCGACGCCATCGACACGCTGCACACCGTGCTCGAGGTGACCGCGCGGCTGGCCGCACCGCTGCTGCCGATGGCCACCGAGGTGATCTGGCGGGGCGTCACCGGCGGTCGCTCGGTGCATCTGACCGACTGGCCCGAGGCCGGTGTGGTGCCGGCCGATCCGGATCTGGTGGCGGCGATGGACCAGGTCCGGGAGGTGTGCTCGACCGGTTCGTCGCTGCGCAAGGCCAAGAAGCTCCGGGTTCGGCTGCCGTTGCCCAAACTGACTGTGGCCGTGCAGGATCCGGGTCAGCTGGCACCATTCGCGAACCTCATCGCCGACGAACTCAACGTGAAGGCGGTCGACCTGACCGACGACATTGCGGCCTACGGCCGGTTCGAACTGACCGTGAACGCACGCGAGGCGGGCCCGCGGATCGGCAAGGACGTCCAGGCGGCGATCAAGGCGGTGAAGGCCGGCGAGGGCGTCCTCAACGCCGACGGAACCCTGAGCGCCGGCCCGGCCGTGCTGCTGCCCGCCGAGTTCACTTCGAAACTCGTTGCCGCCGAACCCGAATGGACGGCGGCGCTGCCGGACGGTGCCGGTCTGGTGGTGCTCGACGGGGCCGTGACACCGGAACTCGAGGCCGAGGGCTGGGCCAAGGACCGGATCCGCGAACTGCAGGACCTGCGCAAGAACACCGGGCTGGACGTTTCGGACCGGGTCGAGGTGCTGATGTCGGTGCCGGCCGACGGCAGCGCCAGGGCGCAGTGGGCGCGCACCCATCGCGACCTGATCGCCGGCGAGATCCTGGCGACCAGCTTCGAGTTCGTCGAGCCGGATGCGCTGTCGGACGGTTCGGAGATCGGCGACGGGGTACGGGTGTCGATCGTCCGGGCGTGAGGTTTGTCAGCGGGTGACGCGGGCGGCCCGGCCCTGGAAGTCCACCACGTCGCCGCCGGACAACTGGCGGCCCCGGCGGGTCTCGGTCTCGCCATTGACCGTGATCAGCCCGTCGGCGATCACTGCCTTGGCCTCGGATCCGCTGTCGATCAGGCCGGCCAGTTTGAGGAATTGGCCGAGCCGGATCGAATCGTCGCGAATCGGCACGTCCGTCACGGGTTCCATTGTCCAGACGGTAGCCGCTTAGTATCTGCGGCGTGGATCGCTGGGTCCTGCACCTCGACATGGACGCTTTCTTCGCGTCCGTCGAGCAACTGACCCGTCCCACCCTTCGCGGCCGCCCGGTGCTCGTCGGGGGACTGGGTGGGCGCGGTGTGGTGGCCGGGGCGAGCTACGAGTCGCGGGTGTTCGGTGCGCGCTCGGCGATGCCGATGCACCAGGCCCGTCGGCTGGTGGGCGCCCAGGCCGTGGTGTTGCCGCCGCGCGGTGTGGTCTACGGGGTGGCCAGTCGACGGGTGTTCGAGACGGTCCGCTCGATGCTGGGCGTCCTCGAACAGCTGTCGTTCGACGAGGCCTTCGGGGAGCCCGCCGAATTGCGGGGCGCCACCGCCACGGACGTCGAGGCGTACTGCGAGGCGCTGCGGACCCGGGTCGCCCACGACACCGGCCTGGTGGCGTCGGTGGGCGCAGGTTCGGGCAAGCAGATCGCCAAGATCGGCTCCGGGCTGGCCAAGCCGAACGGGATCCGGGTGATCACCCGCGCCGAGGAACAGCCGCTGCTCGACACGCTGCCGGTGCGCCGATTGTGGGGGATCGGCCCGGTCGCCGAGGACAAGCTGAACCGGCTCGGCATCGAGACCGTCGGGCAACTCGCCGCGCTGGCGGATGCCGAGGTCGCCGGGATCCTGGGGGCCACCATCGGTCCCGCGCTGCACCGGCTGGCCCGGGGCATCGACGACCGCCCGGTGGTCGAGCGGGCCGAGGCCAAACAGATCAGCGCCGAATCGACCTTCCCGGCGGACCTGACCACACTCGACCAGCTCCGCGACGCGGTGGGGCCGATCGGGGAGCACGCCCACCGGCGGCTGATGCGGGACGGCCGGGGCGCACGCACCGTCACCGTCAAACTAAGGAAGGCCGACATGGCGACGCTGACGCGGTCGGCCACATTGCCGTACGCCACGGGCGAGGCCGCCACCCTGATCGCCACCGCGCGCAGACTGTTGCTCGATCCCGTCGAGGTGGGTCCGATTCGTCTTCTGGGCGTAGGGTTTTCCGGCCTGTCCGATGTGCGTCAGGAATCGCTGTTCCCGGAATTGGAGCTGCAGGAGGCCGAAGTGGGCGACGCGCGGCTGCCGGGCCCGGCGTCGGAGCCGCAGTCCGGCGGCTGGCGCGTCGGTGACGACGTGACACACCCGGTGCTGGGCCATGGTTGGGTGCAGGGCGCCGGGCACGGGGTGATGACGGTGCGGTTCGAGACTCGGGCCAGCGGGCCGGGCCGCGCCCGCACGTTCGGGGTCGACGACCCCGAGGTCGGCAGGGGCAACCCGGTGGACAGCCTGGACTGGCCGGACTACGTCGACGGGCTCACCGAGGAATGACCCTGCGGGGTCAGTTGTCGCCGGACCTCGTGCTCGCGGAACCACGCCGCTCGCCGAACCCGGCGGCGAGCACCTCACCGGGCGGCAGCCCGGCGGCCAGCGCCGCCATCAGCAGTACCCGCGCCTGGGGCGGTCCCAGGTGCGACACCACCAGTGCACCCGCGTCGATCATCGCGCGGCCCGGGCCGTAGTCCGGGTGCACCGCGGCGCCGGGCACCCGGCTGCACATCGCGACCGCGACGCCGGCCGCGCAGTGCCGTGCGACCGCCTCGACAACCGCGGCCCCGGCGTTGCCCGAACCCAGCGCCTCGAGGACGATCCCGCGTGCGCCGGCCGCCACGCAGGCGTCCAGCGCCACGGCGTCGCTGCCCGCATACACGGCGACAAGGTCCACCCGGGGCGCCGTAGCGGCCGATACGTCAGCCAAAAATGTTGCTGCGGAACCCGATTCGGATACCGCAGGCCCGTCGAACCCGGTGGCCGTCTTGCGCAGGCCGACGGGGGACAGCGTCCGCCCGCCGAAGGTCACCAGCACACCGCGGGTCGTGGGCGAGGCGGCCACGGCCAGGGCGTCGCGCAGGTTGGCCGGACCGTCGGTGTCCGGGGCGTCGGCGCTGCGCATCGCGCCCGTCAGCACCAGCGGCGCGGTGCCGGTGTAGGTCAACGCCAGCCACAACGCCGTCTCCTCGAGCGTGTCGGTCCCGTGGGTCACCACGACACCGTCGGCGCCCTCGGCCGACGCCCGCTCGGCGGACTGCCGGATCGTGTCCCAGTCGGCCGGCGTCAGCTGCGAACTGTCGACCGCCATCAGTTCCACCGCCGACACCTGCACGCCGGCCGCGTTACCGGCCAGGCCACCGATCAGGTCGGCGCCGGAGCGGGTGGGCCGCAGCACCCCGTCGGCCCCGGTCCCGGTGGCGATCGTTCCGCCGGTCGCAATGACCGTGAGGCGCCTCATGCGCTGATCATGCCCGATACCCCCGCAGCCACCCGTCGGTCACGCCTCGAGGGATGATGGGGGCGTGACCGACGCGACCGAGCCCGCCGAGCAGGCGGAGAACGCCGAGGGGCGCGTCGAGACCACGGACCCGCCCGCGGCCAGCGCGCCGCGGCCGCGCCGCCGGTTGCGGATGCTGCTCACCGTCGCCGCCGTGGTGCTGGCACTGGACGTCGTCACCAAGGTGCTCGCGGTGCGGTTCCTCACCCCGGGTGAACCGGTGTCGATCATCGGGGACACCGTGACTTGGACGCTGGTACGCAATCCGGGGGCCGCGTTCTCGATGGCCACCGGCTACACCTGGGGGCTGACGCTGGTGGCCACCGCGGTGGTGGTCGGCATCATCATCATGGGCCGGCGGCTGGTCTCGCCCTGGTGGGCGCTCGGGCTGGGGATGATCCTCGGCGGCGCGCTGGGCAATCTGGTCGACCGGTTCTTCCGTTCGCCGGGGCCGCTGCGCGGACACGTGGTGGATTTCCTCTCGATCGGTTGGTGGCCGGTGTTCAACGTGGCCGATCCCGCCGTGGTCGGCGGCGCCATGCTGCTGGTGGTGCTGTCACTGTTCGGGTTCGACTACGACACCGTGGGCCGCAGCACCGAAACCGGTAAGGGCCGTGCCGCCGCCGGGATCGATCCGGCCGAGACGGACTGATGGCGGATCGGTCGTTGCCGGTGCCCGAGGGGCTGGCCGGTATGCGGGTCGACGCGGGCCTGGCGCGGCTGCTGGGCCTGTCGCGAACGGCGGCCGCGGACCTGGCCGAGGACGGCGGCGTCGAGCTCGACGGCGCCCGGGTGGGCAAGTCCGACCGGCTGGTCGGGGGCGCCTGGCTGGAGGTGCGCTTGCCCGACGCGCCACCGCCGGTGGAGAACGTTCCCGAACACATCGAGGGCATGGCGGTGCTCTACTCCGACGAGGACATCGTCGTGGTCGACAAACCGCCGGGGGTGGCCGCGCACGCGACGGTCGGCTGGCACGGCCCGACCGTGCTGGGCGGGCTGGCGGCCGCGGGGTTCCGCATCAGCACCTCGGGTATCCACGAGCGGCAGGGCATCGTGCACCGCCTGGACGTCGGGACGTCCGGGGTGATGGTGGTGGCGCTCTCGGAACGGGCCTACACGGTGCTCAAGCGGGCCTTCAAGGCCCGCAACGTCGAGAAGCGGTATCACGCGCTGGTCCAGGGACATCCCGACCCGTCCAGCGGCACTATCGACGCCCCGATCGGCCGGCATCGCGGTCATGACTGGAAGTTCGCGGTCGTCGAGGGCGGCCGGCACAGCATCACGCACTACGACACCGTCGAGGCGTTCGTCGCGGCCAGCCTGCTCGACATTCACCTCGAGACCGGACGCACCCACCAGATCCGGGTGCACTTCTCGGCCCTGCACCACCCGTGCTGCGGTGACCTGACCTACGGCGCCGACCCGACCCTGGCGAAAAAGCTTGGGCTGGAACGGCAATGGCTGCACGCCCGGTCGCTGGCCTTCGTGCATCCGGCCGACGGCCGTTGGGTGGAGTTCACCGCGCCGTATCCGCAGGATCTTCAGCACGCCCTGGATGTTCTCCAGCAGCACGCATGAGCCGCTCCGCGGCGCGCACCGGTCTGCTGTTCGGCCTGGGCGCCTACGGGTCCTGGGGACTGTTCCCGGCCTTCTTCCCGCTGCTGAAACCCGCCGGCGCGTTCGAGGTGCTGGCCCACCGCATCGTGTGGACGCTGGTCTTCATGGTCGGGGTGCTGCTGGTCGCGGGGCTCGGCCGGGAGTTGCGCCGCATCGACGGACGCACCTGGTTGCTGCTGGCGGCGGCGTCCGCCCTGGTGTCGGCGAACTGGGTGATCTACATCTTCGCCGTCAACAACGGCCACGTCGTCGACGCCGCGCTCGGGTATTTCATCAACCCGTTGGTGAGCGTCGCGCTCGGGGTGATCATCTTCGGTGAAAGGCTCAATAGGGCACAGGGTTTGGCCCTGGCCGTGGCGACGATCGCGGTGGTGGTGCTGGCGGTCGAAGTCGGTGCCCTGCCGTGGATCGCGTTCGGACTGGCGTTCTCGTTCGGACTGTACGGGTTGGTCAAGAAGATTGTCCCGACCGATCCGCGGGTCAGCGTCGGGGTGGAATCGGCGCTGGCGGCGCCCTTCGCGCTGGCCTACATCGTGGTTGCCGCGGTGGGTGGGCACGGCAATTTTCTGGGGCAGGGCGCCGGGCACGTCGCGCTGACGGTGCTGTGCGGACCCATCACCGCGATCCCGCTGCTGCTGTTCGCCGCGGCGGCGCAGCGCCTGCCGCTGGTCACGCTGGGCCTGCTGCAGTACCTCACCCCGGCCATGCAGATGACCTGGGGTGTGGTGGTCGGGCACGAACCGATGCCCCCGGCCCGGTGGCTGGGTTTCGCGTTGATCTGGGTGGCACTGGCAGTATTCACCGTCGACGCGGTGGCCCGGTCCCGGCGCGGCGCCGCGGGCGACGCTCCGGGCAGATCGTGAATTCCGCACGCTCTTCCCAGGAGCCGGCGTGCCGGTCCGAAGCCGTATCGGGGCGACACGCCGAGGTGGCGCGCCGATACGCCCCCGACCCGCCCACAGATGTCATTCGAGGTGTCGGTCCTCGGTCATAGGATGACTGGCCTATGGGTACCAGCGACTCCTTCGTGCATCTGCACAACCACACCGAATACTCGATGCTCGACGGTGCCGCGAAGGTCGCTCCCATGCTGTCCGAGGCCAAGCGCCTGGAGATGCCCGCCATCGGCATGACCGACCACGGCAACATGTTCGGCGCCAGCGAGTTCTACAACGCCGCCGTCAAGGCCGACATCACGCCGATCATCGGCATCGAGGCCTATATCGCGCCTGGTTCGCGGTTCGACACCAAGCGGATCACCTGGGGCGACCCCAGCCAGAAGTCCGACGACGTCTCCGCCAGCGGCGCCTACCTGCACATGACGATGGTGGCCGAGAACGCGACCGGCCTGCGCAACCTGTTCAAGCTGTCCTCGTTGGCGTCGTTCGAGGGCCAGCTGGGCAAGTGGCCGCGGATGGACGCGGAGATCATCGCCGAACACGCGGCCGGCATCATCGCCACCACCGGCTGCCCGTCGGGTGAGGTGCAGACCCGGCTGCGCCTGGGCCACGAGCGCGCGGCACTCGAGGCCGCCGCCAAGTGGCGGGAGATCTTCGGACCCGAGAACTTCTTCCTGGAACTGATGGACCACGGGCTATCCATCGAGACCCGGGTGCGCGAGGGACTGCTCGAGGTCGGCCGCAAGCTCGGCATCCCGCCGCTGGCCACCAACGACTGCCACTACGTGACCCGCGAGGCCTCGCAGAACCATGAGGCGCTGCTGTGCGTGCAGACGGGCAAGACGCTGTCGGATCCGACCCGGTTCAAGTTCGATGGCGACGGCTACTACCTGAAGTCCGCGGCGGACATGCGCCGGATCTGGGATACCGAGGTGGCCGGCGCCTGTGATTCCACCCTGTTGATCGCCGAGCGGGTGCAGCCGTACGCCGACGTGTGGGCCGAGCGGGACCGGATGCCGGTGTTCCCTGTGCCCGAGGGCCACGACCAGGGTTCCTGGTTGCGGCATGAGGTGCACGCGGGGCTGTCCCGGCGCTGCTCGAGTTTTCCCGGCGGGGCCGTGCCGACGGAGTACACCGAGCGCGCCGAGTACGAGATCAACGTGATCTGCGGCAAGGGTTTCCCGTCGTACTTCCTGATCGTGGCCGACCTGATCACCTATGCGCGGTCCATCGACATCCGGGTGGGGCCGGGCCGCGGGTCGGCGGCCGGCTCGCTGGTGGCCTACGCGCTGGGCATCACCAACATCGACCCGATTCCGCACGGACTGCTCTTCGAGCGGTTCCTCAACCCCGAACGGCCGTCGGCGCCCGATATCGACATCGATTTCGACGACCGTCGCCGCGGTGAGATGGTGCGCTACGCCGCCGACAAGTGGGGCAGCGATCGGGTGGCCCAGGTCATCACCTTCGGCACCATCAAGACCAAAGCGGCACTGAAGGATTCGGCCCGGGTCCACTACGGCCAGCCCGGCTTCGCCATCGCCGACCGGATCACCAAGGCCCTGCCGCCGCCGATCATGGCCAAGGACATCCCGCTCTCGGGGATCACCGATCCCAACCATGAGCGGTACAAGGAGGCCGCCGAGGTCCGCACGCTGATCGACACCGACTCCGACGTGCGCACCATCTACGAGACGGCCCGGGGTCTCGAGGGCCTGGTCCGCAACGCCGGTGTGCATGCGTGCGCGGTGATCATGAGCTCCGAGCCGTTGATCGACGCCATCCCGCTGTGGAAGCGGCCGCAGGACGGCGCGATCATCACCGGCTGGGACTATCCGTCCTGCGAGGCCATCGGCCTGCTGAAGATGGACTTCCTGGGGCTGCGAAACCTCACGATCATCGGCGACGCGCTGGAGAACATCAAGGCCAACCGCGGGATCGATCTGGATCTCGAGTCGGTGCCCCTGGACGACCCGGCCACCTACGAGCTGCTCTCCCGCGGTGACACCCTGGGCGTGTTCCAGCTCGACGGCGGCCCGATGCGCGACCTGCTGCGCCGCATGCAGCCCACCGAATTCAATGACATCGTCGCGGTTCTCGCGCTGTACCGGCCGGGCCCGATGGGCATGAACGCCCACAACGACTACGCCGACCGCAAGAATGCCCGGCAGCCCATCAAGCCGATCCACCCGGAGCTCGAGGAGCCGCTGGCCGACATCCTGGCCGAGACCTACGGCCTGATCGTCTACCAAGAGCAGATCATGTTCATCGCCCAGAAGGTGGCCTCCTACACCATGGGTAAGGCCGATGCACTGCGAAAGGCCATGGGCAAGAAGAAGATCGAGGTGCTCGAGGCCGAGTATGAGGGCTTCAAGGAGGGCATGACCGCCAACGGCTTCTCCGAGAAGGCCGTGAAAGCGTTGTGGGACACCATTCTTCCTTTCGCCGGCTACGCGTTCAACAAGTCGCACGCGGCCGGCTACGGGCTGGTGTCGTACTGGACGGCCTATCTCAAGGCCAATTACCAGTCGGAGTACATGGCCGGTCTGCTCACCTCGGTGGGTGACGACAAGGACAAGGCCGCGGGCTACCTGGCCGACTGCCGCCGGCTCGGCATCACGGTGCTGCCACCGGATGTCAACGAGTCGGTGCAGAACTTCGCCTCCGTCGGCGAGGACATCCGGTTCGGCCTGGGCGCGGTGCGCAACGTCGGCGCCAACGTCGTCGCGTCGCTCATCAACACCCGCGCCGACAAGGGTGCTTTCACGGATTTCTCGGATTATCTGAACAAGATCGAGGTGACCGCCTGCAACAAGAAGGTCACCGAGTCGCTGATCAAGGCCGGCGCGTTCGACTCGCTCAAACACGCGCGCAAGGGACTGTTCCTGGTGCACACCGATGCGGTGGACTCCGTGCTGGGCACCAAGAAGGCCGAGGCGATGGGCCAGTTCGACCTGTTCGGCGGGGGCGGGGACGATGGAGCAGAGGGCGGCGATCCCGTCTTCACCATCAAGGTGCCCGACGAGGAATGGGAGGACAAGCACAAGCTGGCCCTCGAACGCGAGATGCTCGGCCTGTACGTGTCCGGTCATCCGCTCGACGGCGTGGCCCATCTGCTGACCACCCAGGTGGACACCCAGCTGCCGGCCATTCTGGACGGCGACGTTGCCAATGATGCGCAGGTTCAGGTCGGCGGCATCCTCACTGCGGTCAACCGTCGGGTGAACAAGAACGGATTGCCGTGGGCCTCGGCCCAATTGGAAGACCTGACCGGCGGTATTGAGGTGCTGTTCTTCCCGCAGACATATTCGATGCACGGTGCGGAGATCGCCGACGACGCGGTAGTGGTGCTCCGGGCCAGGGTGTCGGTGCGCGACGATCGGCGCTCACTGATCGTGCACGATCTCGTGGTGCCGGATTTCTCCAACGCGCAGCCGAACCGGCCGATCGCGGTCAGTCTGCCGACCCGGCAGTGCACCATCGACAAGGTCAGCGCGCTCAAGCAGGTGCTCGCCCGGCATCCGGGCACCGCGCAGGTGCATCTTCGGCTGATCAGCGGCGACCGGATCACCACACTCGAGCTCGACCAGTCGCTGCGGGTGACGCCGTCGTCGGCGCTGATGGGCGATCTGAAGGCGCTGCTGGGGCCGGGCTGCCTGGGCGGGTAGGTCTTTACACCCGGCCTGGTGTGGCAGGCCCGGCGCCAACCGAACCGCCGGGTTCGGCGAGCGGTGTGGTTCTGCGAGCACGAGGCCCGACGGCGACCGACCGTCCTGCTACGGGCAGGGCACGCCGTTGGGCGTCCGGAACGGGACACCGGCGGGGGTGTAGCACGGCGGCAGGCCGGCGGCGATCTGCCCGGCCTCCTCGTCGGCGCCGGCCAGGACGGCCCCGGCAGCGACGTCGCCGGCAATGTTGGTGCAGCCACCAACGCTGACATGCCGTCCGCCGACATCGCCGCAGACGTCCGCACCCGCGGTGGGTGCGACGGCCAGCGGTGCCAGCGTCAATCCGGTTGCCGCCGCAAGGACGGCTAGGGCTGGGCTGATTCTCATGTTGCGACCTTCCATGGCTGACGCATCGGGCGTCCCAGTGTCAGCCCGCGGCGGCGGGCTCTCGGGGATTTCTGCGAATTCACATCGAATCGACAGGTTGGCGCGCCGGCGAAGTCAGCGGCGGGTGTGCTGTAGCCCGAAAGCGAGCCACAGCAGGGTGGTCACGGCGGCGCCCGTCAGCAGGGCGCTCCCGGCCTCGACGCTGGTGGCGGCCACCACGGCGAAGATCGCGATGCCGATGATCAGCGCGAACAGCTTGTACGCCGGCCAGGGCACCCCGGCGATCGATATCTCGCGGGAGGCGGGGTGCGCGATCGCGGAGCGGAACTGTTCGGCGCTGGTCATGTCGGTGACGATAGTCCGTAGCCAGGATTTCGGGAAGCCGAAACACCGGATGTGGATGGTCGATTTCGCTAGGCTGACTACATGCCTCTATCGGGAGATTATGAACCCAGCACGTTGGATTGGGCGCGCGAAAACGCCGAGGAAATCATGGAGTCCGGTGGCACCAAGGGCATGGAGATGCGCGGCATGCCGGTCATCCTGCTGACCACCATCGGCGCCAAGACCGGCAAGATCCGTAAGACCCCGCTCATGCGTGTCGAGCACGACGGGCAGTACGCCATTGTCGCTTCGCTGGGTGGGGCGCCCAAGAACCCGGTCTGGTATTACAACGTCAAGGCGCATCCGCAGGTCGAACTGCAGGATGGCACCGTTTCGGGTGATTACGAGGCGCGCGAGGTGTTCGGCGACGAGAAGGCCAGCTGGTGGGAGCGTGCGGTGGCCGCCTACCCGGATTACGCGGACTACCAGACGAAGACCGACCGCCAGATCCCGGTGTTCGTCCTGACGCCGTCCAACTGATCCCGGATTCGACGTTCTGGTCGATCCCACTCGCGCTTTTCCCCCGAAACGTGCGTTTGGGTGTTTGGAAAGGCCACGTGGCACCATTGATCGGTGTCCGCTGAAGTGAGCCAGAGTCCCCGGATGTCGCCGCTGTTCGCGGCCGATGTCGAGGCGGCGGCCCAGCGAATTTCCGGTGTGGTGACACCCACTCCGCTGCAGTTCAGCGACCGGCTCTCCCAGCTCACCGGCGCGCTGGTGTACCTCAAGCGCGAAGACCTGCAAGTGGTGCGGTCCTACAAGCTGCGGGGCGCCTACAACCTGCTGATGCAGCTGACTCCCGAGGAGAAGGCCGCCGGGGTGGTGTGCTCGTCGGCGGGCAATCACGCACAGGGCTTCGCGCTGGCCTGTCGATCGATGGGCATCCACGGCCGGGTCTACGTCCCCGCGAAGACGCCGAAACAGAAGCGGGACCGGATCCGCTACCACGGTGGTGAGTTCATCGAGCTGATCGTCGGTGGCAAGACCTACGACCTGGCCGCCCAGGCTGCGCTGGACGACGTCGTCCGCACCGGAGCGACCCTGGTGCCGCCCTACGACGACGTGCGCACCATGGCCGGGCAGGGCACCATCGCCGTGGAGGTCCTCGATCAGCTCGATGGGGAGCCCGACCTGTTGGTGGTGCCGGTCGGCGGCGGCGGCTGCATCAGCGGCATCGCCAGCTACCTGGCCGAACGCACAACGGCCACAACGATTCTCGGCGTGGAGCCGGCGGGTGCGGCCTCGATGTCGGCGGCGCTGGCCGCCGGTGAGCCGGTGACACTGGAACATGTCGACCAGTTCGTCGACGGTGCCGCCGTGGCTCGCGCCGGCGGGATGCCGTTCGAGGTGCTCTCGGCCGCCGGTGACATGGTGTCGGTGACGACGGTCGACGAGGGCGCGGTCTGCACCGCAATGCTGGACCTCTATCAGAACGAGGGCATCATCGCCGAACCGGCCGGCGCGCTGTCGGTCGCGGGTCTGCTCGAGGCCGACATCGAGCCGGGGTCCACGGTGGTGTGCTTGATCTCCGGGGGCAACAACGACGTCTCGCGGTACGGCGAAGTGCTCGAGCGCTCGCTGGTCCACCTCGGGCTCAAGCACTACTTCCTGGTCGATTTCCCGCAGGAGCCCGGCGCACTGCGCCGGTTCCTCGACGATGTGCTCGGCCCCAACGACGACATCACCCTGTTCGAGTACGTCAAGCGCAACAACCGCGAGACCGGCGAGGCGCTGGTCGGTATCCAGTTGGGTTCGGCTGCTGATCTGGAGGGTCTGATGGAGCGGATGCAGACCTCGGAGAGTCACATCGAACTGCTCGAACCGGGCTCGCCGACCTACCGCTATCTGACGTAGGACCGGCGTGTGCGTGATCGTCAGGCCGCGAGAGCTTCAGGTTCTACCAACTCGACTGCCTGATCGTGCGCCCGATAGATTGCTTCGATCGGCACGTCGAATCGTGCGGCGGCCCGCGTGATCAGCGTCGCCCACCGGCGATCCCGTGAATTCACCGGACCATCTCCCGGGTTGGTGAAGAGGAACGCCACGGTGTGGCCGGGCTCGCGTCCGTCCAGCACCTGGCGAAGCGTGCCGAGCAGGCCGTCGGCGACACGCGGCGACGGCCGGTGCGGAATCTCCATGTCCACCAGAGTCTTCATGAAGCATCGGTCCGGGCCGACGAAGACGATGCGCAAGAGCGTCTCACCGAAGCCGAGGGGACCGATCAGGGCCAGCCATCGCTGACCGAGGTCGGCGGGCGAGCAGATCGGGTCGGTAGCGGTTTCGATGGGCGGCGCAGCGCTCGGATTTGTCATGTGGCACAGCATGGGCGCACACCGCAATTCAGGTGTACGACCATCCACAGGCCCTCAGCGCCGGCGCAGGACGGCGAACGAGTGCCCGTCCAGCGCAGTGCCGGCGGCGCCGGCCCGCGGGCTGCCCCAGGCGTACACCACGTCGCCGGTGACAGGGACGGCGACCGAATCCGGGCCCAGGTTGCAGGCGATTGCGAGTGCCCCGCGATACAGCACGATCCAGCGCGCATCCTCGTCGAAGTCGACCTCCATGTGGTCCAGCCAGAAGTCACCCAGATCGGACTCGTTGCGGCGCAACGCAATCAGATCCCGGTACACAGTTAGCATGCGGACGTGGCCGCCGGATTCGCGTTCGGCCCAATCCAGCTTCGAGCGCTCGAAGGTCGCCTCGTCCTGCGGATCGGGCACGGCGGCGGGATCCCAGCCGTGGTCGGCGAACTCGGCCTTGCGGCCCTCACGGGTGGCTTCGGCCAGATGTGGCTCCGGATGCGAGGTGAAGAACTGGAACGGGGTGGACGCCGCCCACTCCTCACCCATGAACACCATCGCCGTGAACGGCGTCAACAGCGCCAGGGCGGCGCTGACCGCCAACTGGCCCGGTGTCAGGTAAGCGGTCGGTCGATCCCCGGCGGCCCGGTTGCCGATCTGGTCGTGCGTGCAGGTGTAGGCCATCAGGCGCGATCCGGGAATGGTCGCGGTGTCCAGCGGCCGGCCGTGGCGGCGTTTGCGGAACGACGAGAACGTTCCGGCGTGGAAGTAGCCGGACTTCAAGGTCTTGGCCAGGGTCTCGATCGAGCCGAAATCGGAGTAATAGCCGTGCTGTTCACCGGACACCGCGGTGTGCAATGCGTGATGGATGTCGTCGTCCCATTGCGCGGCCAAGCCGTAGCCCAGTTCGCTGCGGGGCGTGATGAACCGCGGGTCGTTGCGGTCACTCTCAGCGATCAGCGACAGCGGCCGGCCCAGTTGCATTGCCAGCGCGTCGGTTTCGAGTGACAGCTCCTCGAGGATGTGGATGGCCGTGGTGTCGACCAGCGCGTGAACGGCATCCAGGCGCAGTCCGTCGATGTGGAAATCGCGCATCCAGCGCAGCGCGCACCCGATGATGTGATCGCGCACCGCATCGGAATGGTCGTCGGCGATGTTGATGCCCTCGCCCCAGGGGTTGGCGCCCTTGGACAGGTAGGGACCGAACCGCGGCAGGTAGTTGCCCGACGGCCCGAGATGGTTGAAGACGGCGTCGAGCAGCACTCCGAGTCCGCGGCCATGGCAGGCATCCACGAACCGCACCAGTGCGTCCGGTCCGCCGTACGGCTGGTGCACCGCGTACCACAGCACGCCGTCATAGCCCCAGCCGTGGGTGCCGGCGAAGGCGTTCACCGGCATCAGTTCGACGAAGTCGACGGCGAGTTCGACCAGGGCATCCAGCTTGTCGATCGCGGAGTCCAATGTTCCTGCCGCAGTGAATGTTCCGATGTGCAGCTCGTAGATGACCGAGCCCGCCACGGACCGTCCCGGCCAATCGGCATCGGTCCACGGTGCGGCGCCGGCGTCCCACAGCTGGGAGCGTTCGTGCACCCCGTCGGGCTGGCGCGGTGAGCGGGGGTCCGGCAGCACCGTGGGATCGTCGTCCAGCAGGAAGCCGTAGCGGGCGTCGTCGGAGGCGGCGACCGTCGCTTGCCACCAGCCGTCGCCCGAGGGTGACGGGCTCATCGGGTGCACGGTGCCGTCCACGTCGAGCCGGACCCGTTCGGGATTCGGTGCCCATACGGCGAATTCGTGTTCAGGCATCGGTGCGCTCCAACAGCGCCACCGGCATCGCACTGAACAGGGTTCTGGCGGCCACGGTTCCACGGTGATCCGCGTCCGTCAGGCAGTCCCGCCAGGCCCCGGCGGGCAGCGTGAGTGTGGTTGACCCCCAGCCGGTTTCGGACAACCCGACCGTCCACCGGCTGACCGCCACCACCACATCCGCACCGCGGCCGAACGCGACGGCGTGTTCGGCCCGGTCGCCTTCGGCCGGTAACGCGGTGTAAGCACCGGACCGGAAGGTGTCCGGACGGTCGCGGCGCAGCCGCAATGCCGCCCGGACCACCCGGAGTTTCGGGTGCTGGAGCGCCTCGAGCGCGGCCCGGCGCGCGGCGTAGTCGACCGGTCGGCGGTTGTCGGGGTCGACGAGGCTGTCCTCCCAGAGTTCGGTGCCCTGATAGATGTCGGGAACGCCGGGGGCGGTGAGTGCCAATAGTTTCTGCCCCAGGGCGTCACTGTCGGCGTGGACGGCCAGGGCGTGGAGCAGTTCGGTCAGTCCGGTCGCCACCGGCCCGTCGATCACCGCATCGACCCAGGTGTGCACGGCCTTCTCGAAGGCGAGGTTCGGACCGATCCACGAGGTGTGCAGGTGGGCTTCGCGGACGACCTTCTCGGCGTATGCGTGCAGTCGGTCGCGCAGGTTCTGGTCGACGTGCCCGGACCGCGGCCATGCGCCGAACATGTTCTGCCACAGGAACAAACCGGTAGCCGGATCCGGTGGTGGGCACAGCGCCTGCCAGTCGGCGACCAGTTGCGACCAGAGTCCGGGTACCTGGGACAGTACCCCGATCCGGGCGCGGACATCCTCACCGCGTTTGGTGTCGTGGGTGGTCAGCGTGGTCATCGTCGATGGCCAGCGGTCGGCCCTGACCGCTGCGCTGTGATGGAACTCCGCAGCGCTGACACCGAAGCGGTCCGGTTCGCCCCCGACTTCGTTGAGCGACACCAGAGTCGGATGCCGGTAGAACAGCCGATCCTCGATGGCCTTCGCGGTCACCGCGCCGCACAGCTGTTGGATCCGGGTGGCCGGTTCGCGGTGCTCGAGTGCGGCGGCGACGACGCTCAACGGTGCGGCGAGCTCGGGCCGGGCGGCGACCGTTTCCGCGATAGCGGTGGACATCGTCGCCGCCAGCGCCGGATAGTCACAGCGGTAGACGTCGATGTGGGTCAGCAGTGCGGTGACGGCATCGGCCAGGGCGGGCTGACGGGCGCCGGTCGCACCGACCACCGCGCGGTGGACCCGGGCCAGTTCACTGCCGAGTGTGTCAGTGGCCGCAGCGGCCTTGAGTTCTCTTACAGCACTGCGGCTCTGGGTGAAGCCGGTCGCGGCGGCGAGTTCCCGCAGGGGCGCGCCCCCGGCGGGGTCGACGAACAGCCCGCCGATCTCGCGTAGGGCGTCGTAGCCCGTGGTGCCGTTCACCGGCAGGCAGGCGTCGAGCGCCTCGTCGGGCGCCAGGATCTTCTCGATGACGATGTATGCATCCGGGCCGGCGAGCTGACGGAGCCGCTGCAGATAGCCGACCGGGTCGGCCAGCCCGTCGGGGTGGTCGATACGCACCCCGTCGACCAGGCCCTCGGAGAACCACCGGGCCACTTCGCGGTGGCTGGCGGCGAACACCGCGGGATCCTCCTGACAAAGCGCGGCCAGCGAGGTGACCGAGAAGAACCGGCGATAGCCGCACATTGCGGTCCGCCATCCCGTCAGACGGTAGTGCTGGCGGTCGTGGATCTCCCGCGGCGTGCCCGCCGCGGTTCCGGCGGCCAGGGGGAATTCCTTGTCGCCCAGTCGGAATACCTCGCCGTCGACCTCCAGCCGATCGATATCGCCGTCGGATCCCAGGATCGGCAGCACGATCCGGGCGTCGGGGTCCAGGTCCCAGTCGATGTCGAAGAAAGAGCTGTAGGCCGACTCACGACCGAGGCGCAGCACGTCCCACCACCACGGGTTGTGCTGGGGGAGTTCGACGCCCACGTGATTTGGCACGATGTCGACGATGAGGCCCAGTCCGCGGGACCTGGCCGCCGCGGCGAGGCGGGCCAGCCCGTCGGCCCCGCCGAGCTCGGCCGAGACGGTGGTCGGATCGGTCACGTCGTAGCCGTGTGACGATCCCGGTGCCGCGGTCAGGATCGGCGAGAGGTACAGGTGCGAAATACCCAGTGCGGCAAGGTAGTCGAGGATTTCCTCGGCATCGGCGAAGGTGAAGGACGCCCCGCTGGCGGGGCCGCGCATCTGCAGGCGGTACGTCGCGCGTACGGCGGCCGGCTGGTTCACCGGATCACGCCGTCTTGCGGAACACCAGCACCGAACGTCCTGGCAACGTGACCGACTCACCGGCCTTGACCACCAGATCGACGGCGCCGGTGGCCGCCGAGGTGTCCAGATCCGCCGTCCATTGCGTCGCGTAATCGTCGTCGGGGGTGAGGAATTCGACCGACGCCTTGTGCGCGTTGAAGCACAATAGGAACGAGTCGTCGACCACCCGTTCGCCCCGCGCGTTCGGCTCCGGGATGGCCTGCCCGTTGAGGAAGACCGCCACCGATTTGAATCCGGAATTCCAATCCTCGGTGGTCATCTCGACACCGGCCTTGGTCAGCCAGGCGATATCGCGCTCGATCTGGCCGGTCAGGATCGATTCGCCCTCGAAGAACCGGCGCCGCCGGAACACGGGGTGCGCCTTGCGCAGTGAGGTCACGCTACGCACGAAGCTGAGCAGGTCGGCATTGGTCTCCAGCATCGACCAGTCCATCCATGACAGCGCGGAGTCCTGGCAGTAGACGTTGTTGTTGCCCGACTGGGTCCGCCCGATCTCGTCGCCGTGGCTGATCATCGGTGTGCCCTGCGAGAGCATGAGTGTCGCCAGGATGTTTCGCATCTGCTTGGCGCGCAACGCCAGGATTTCCGGATCGTCGGTGGGGCCCTCCACACCGCAGTTCCAGGACCGGTTGTGGCTCTCGCCGTCGCGGTTGTCCTCGCCGTTGGCCATGTTGTGTTTTTCGTTGTAGGACACCAGGTCTGCGAGGGTGAAACCGTCGTGTGCGGTGACAAAGTTGATGCTCGCGCTGGGTCGACGGCAACTGGTCTCGTAGAGATCCGACGACCCGGTCAGCCTGGATGCGAACTCTCCCAGGGTTGCGGGTTCGCCCCGCCAATAGTCACGCACGGTGTCGCGGTATTTCCCGTTCCACTCGGTCCACAAACCCGGGAAGTTACCGACCTGGTAGCCACCCTCGCCGATGTCCCACGGTTCGGCGATCAGCTTCACCTGGCTCACCACCGGATCCTGTTGCACCAGATCGAAGAACGCCGAGAGCCGGTCCACGTCGTAGAACTCGCGGGCCAGCGTCGAGGCCAGGTCGAACCGGAATCCGTCGACGTGCATCTCGAGCACCCAGTACCGCAACGAATCCATGATCAACTGCAGCGTGTGCGGGTTGCGGGCGTTGAGGCTGTTGCCGGTACCGGTGAAATCCTTGTAGTGACGCAGATCGCCGTCGAGCAGGCGGTAGTAGGCCGCGTTGTCGATGCCCCGGAAGTTCAGCGTGGGCCCGAGGTGGTTGCCCTCGGCGGTGTGGTTGTAGACCACGTCGAGGATCACTTCGATGTCCGCTTCGTGGAAGGCCTTCACCATGTACTTGAACTCCGCCACCGCGCTGCCGGCGGCCCGCGTCGCGGCGTACTGGAAGTGCGGTGCGAAGAATCCGACCGTGTTGTAGCCCCAGTAATTGCGCAACCCGAGATCGAGCAGCCGGTGATCGTGCAGGAACTGGTGGACGGGCATCAGCTCGATGGCGGTGACGTTCAGCGACTCGAGGTGCTCGATGATGGCCGGATGGCCCAGCCCCGCATAGGTGCCGCGCAATTCCTCTGGGATGCCCGGATGGGTCTGCGTCATGCCCTTGACGTGCGCCTCGTAGATGATCGTCTCGTGATAGGGCGTGCGGGGCGCCCGGTCGTATCCCCAGTCGAAGTAGGGGTTGATCACCACGCTGGTCATGGTGTGGCCCAGGGAATCGATCATCGGCGGCGTGCCGCCGGTCGCGAGATCGTCGGCGTGCAGGTCGTAGGAGTAGACGGCCTGGGAGAATTCGATGTCGCCGTGGAATGACTTGCCGTACGGGTCGAGCAGCAGCTTGGACGGATCGCAGCGATGTCCGGCCGCGGGATCCCACGGGCCGTGGACCCGGAAGCCGTAGCGCTGCCCGGGGCTGATGGTCGGCAGATAGGCGTGCCACACGTAGCCGTCGACCTCGTCGAGTTCGATGCGCTCCTCGACGCCGTCACGTCCTATCAGGCACAGCTCCACCCGGTCGGCGACTTCGGAGAACAGCGAGAAGTTGGTTCCGGCGCCGTCGTAGGACGCGCCCAGCGGGTACGCGCTGCCGGGCCACACCATCGGCACGGTGGGAGGGTCGGTGGGCGACGCGCTGGTGGACACCGTTCGACCTTATCGGCGGACGGCCGAGCCTGCGCTGCTGTCGCGACGAGAGGTCACCACCAGCCGGTCGCCCGGCCCATCTGGCGGCCCAGTTCGGGGATCATCGTGCGCATGTATGTGGCGGTGAAGTGGTGAGAATCACGGTAGACCAACACATTTCCCTCCACCGCCCGACAGAAGTCCGGCCGGCACACTGCATCGCTCATGTCCAGCGGCTCGAGGTTGGGGAATTGGCTCACGAAGTCCAGTGTCGGGTTGCGGGCGGACAGCACCTCGGACCGCTTCCGGCCGCAGGACACCGCGTCGCCGCCCTGGGCCAGGCAGTCGGCCGGGATGAACGGCTTGCCGTCCTCGACCAACCACGGGGTGTCCCGCATCGCCAGAACCGGAATCTTGTTGTCGGCGAACGTCTTCCAGATCCCGACGTAGGTGCCCGGCATGACGTCGCCGGGTTTGGTGTTCCACGGCCGCGTCGAAGTGGTGAACACGAAGTCGGGGTGGTCGGCGACCAATTTGTCCATCGCCTTCTGCACCCACGTGTAGCACTGCGGGTAGGGATCGTTGTTCCCCATCACCAGGGGCTTCGGATCTGTCGA